>Ga0207684_10000721_pt1 | contig 38899 bp, 48 predicted proteins | sample KBSK5501metaG_FD_184342 | JGI IMG/M metagenome (GOLD analysis project Ga0207684, IMG submission 184342) | Corn, switchgrass and miscanthus rhizosphere microbial communities from Kellogg Biological Station, Michigan, USA - KBS K5-50-1 metaG... | ecosystem: Host-associated > Plants > Roots >... | reverse complement strand
GATCGCTCAGCAGATCGACCACCGGATCGCCCAGTACTACTCGCTGGCGGCTCTAGGCTGGCATGCCGCCAGCTCTGGCCAGGCACGACTCGGGGCACAGCTGCTCGGGGCGGCGGAAACCGTCGCAACGGGGGCCGGCGCGATCATTTACGGACCGTCAGTCCCCTTGCTCGCCGCAGCCAAAGAGTCGGCGGTTGCAGCACTAGGGGCATCGAAGTTCGAGGCCGAATTCACGACCGGCAAGCGCCTGAGCCGCGAGGCGGCATTACGCCTGGCACTTGGCGAATCCGATCATGTCGAGGTCGCGACAGAACGCATCGAGGCGGGGCCACTGGCGAAGCGGGAGGTCGAAGTCGCGCGATTGGTCGCCGAAGGCTTGAGCAATAAGCAGATCGGAGCGCGCCTCTTCATCTCCGATCCCACCGTTGCCACCCATATTCGCAACATCATGAACAAGCTCGGAGTGAACTCACGGGCACAGATCGCAAGCTGGATCACGTCATCCAATTGCTAGCGGTAGCCATCAGTAGTAACCGGTAGCAAGACCCCAAACACCGGAAAGGTCCGACACCATCCCTAATGCGCCATCCACGGTTTGCACGCTCGGATCCGTGCGTCCTTCCCACGGAAAGGGGGTCGGCATTTGACGGCTCAATGGACCATCGCCGGGGCACAGCCGGGGGCACAGATTCCCGGCACCAGGCGGCTCTTGGAGGACACGGACGGACACCAAGGCGCGGCAATTTGAGTTCAGGCGGGCACCTGCGGAGCTGTCGGGACACTCGAGGATATGCAACCGGCACGGTTCGGGACCGTGAGGCCCCGGGTTCAAATCCCGGGCCCCCGACCAGATTCTGAATTCAGATTCGTCCGGTAAGCGGAGCTAAAGTGATACCGCTCCTGTATCACTACAGCATTTCTACAGCATTGTTGCTGCGGAGAATGAGTCTCCTCACGGATTGGGGCGGATTTCGAACCTGATCTGCGTCAAGGGCCTTTAGACAGGCTTGGGTGGCAGATCGGGCTACCGCTCCTCATCGGGCTTGGTATCCGGTTTGCCGATGACCTGCCTCCAAGCCTCAACAAAGTGACCGAACTCCAAGTCGCCTGCGCGGAGCCTACCGAGAACAAACGCGTACACAACGGCCGCTTCCTTGTGCCATACGAGATCAGTCAGCGAAATTAGGGTGGGGGCCTGTATGAGAAGTCCGGCGTTGACGTCGTGCACTACGACAGCCATTTCGCCGAATCGGTGAATGGGGAGCGTTCTCTTCGCCGCTGAAGATCAACTCCGCCACGTCTGACCCGGATGGATCTTCAACCAACGGGCTCGGCGCACAGTTCCAAGGCGATTACAACACGCTAATCACGGACAAGCAACACGCCTGGTTCATCTGGACGGATGCGCGGGCGGCGACACCATGTGCTGCCGTGGACGCATTTAGGGCCGGGACTGGACGTCCCGTCATCTTGCGCGGGGACCTTCGGCGACACCGACATTTCCGCTGGCCACGTCAGCCAGTAGAGACCTGCCAAGCCGGCGCCGATCCGAAACGGGCGATCCAGATGGGGATGCACCCCTGCGTCGGAGGCAAGAGGACGTCATGGATTCGTAATACGAGGCTGGGATTCTGTCGACGTCTCTGGAATCCCGAAGACAAAAGAAACAGAGGAGTGGCGAGTATGAGACTTCGATTGTTTGCAGTGCTCGGACTTTCGGCGCTGGGCCTGTTTGCCGCAGCAAGCCCGGCACAGGCCGCGGCCGGCTTCGTCAACCCGGCGGTGAGCAGCTTCGCCCACATCAACACGGGTTGGTACGACCACCAGCAGATCTGGTATGCGGCGGCAACCGTGGCCAATGACACGGTGGCCGCCGCGAACCTGGCGGCTCAAGGCCAGGTCGTCTACCACGTCGAGAACCCGGGAGATTTCAGCACACCGATTCAACAGCTGACATTCCCGGTGCCGCCCACCGGTGGCATCACCAGCAGCGGCAATGTGCTCAGCGCGATCCCCACCGAAGTCGGCTACAACGGCGGGGCCTGGAATCTCAAGATCTTCGTCTGGAACTCTCCCGCCACCCGCGCGCTGACCAAGGACGATGACATCCTGGCTGCGGTCGCCGACGGTGAGGGCACGCTTATGACTACCCAGATTGTGGTGCGCTGCCCGCTTGTCAACTTCAGCGCCCTTCGCTGATCTATCGATTCGAGAGGGCGGGCCTTATAACCCCGTCCTCTCGACGCTCTCGAGTCCGGCCGCAACCCTGAATAGATGATGTACGGCGGCCTCACCCGTCTCGACGCGCAGTCCGGAATCGAGCTTCGGAACGGCGTCGAATCCATAAAGTTCAACGCGATGGCAGGTGCTGAGCACGATCCAGCAGGAGTGATCGCTAACTGCCTCATTCAATACTCGGCGGAGTCGATCCCGATCTTCCGCGACCGTGCCGTCGGCCTGCACACCAACCATCCACGGCTGGGGGCCGGCAGCGAGGACAGTCGGACTGATCGGTGCCTTCACTGGATCCTCAATCTAGCGGCGGGCGAGCGCCGAGGACCTACTTCGGCCTGAGGTGCTCCCGCCGCGCGGGCTTCGACAGCAGAGAGCTCAGCTGCTCGCGTTCGTGGATGAATTCCGGCGACTGGGCGAAGCTGTCGAGTGATGCCTGAGACTCCCAGCGTGAGACTGCGATCAGCGCCTCTTCGTCCTGGTCGGAATCGCAGGCTTGCGCACCGAAGCAGCCTTTGCTCGAGGCGGCCCGGTCAGCCATCTGCCTCATCGCATGAAGAAGCTCGTCGCGCTTGCCGGGCGCCGCGTAGTAGCGAGAAACGTCGATGACGGCTGCATGCTCGGTCATGGCAAAAGTCTATTCCCCGACCGGGGAACGACCAGCTCACACGGCAACGCGAATGGCAAATGGTGTCACGAGGATTCGCGTGCCGACCGGGCCAGGAGCTCGAGTGAGTCGATCAGCCTCGGTCCAGGTCGATTGAAGTAAGCAGAGCCGTCAAGAACGACGACGCGACCGGCGCCGCTTGACTCGATCTGGGGCGCAACCGCGGCGGCCTCCCGCTCGGCGCGCTCCTTGTCGAATCCGCACGGCGCGATGACGAGCAGATCCGGTCGAGCCCTCGCGACCTCGTCCCAGCGAATCGGAACGGAAGGAAGCCCGGCTCGTGCCAGCGGGTCGTCGATGCCCGCGAGCTCGAGCAGATCGGGGGTCCAGTGCCCCGCCGGGTAAGGCGGATCCAACCACTCGAGAAACACTCCGCGCACTCGCGGCCTCCCCGCTGTCGCTTCGGCCACCTGTTTTATTCGGGCGCGGAAGCCGCGGACGAGAGGTCCAGGATCCACAGCGCACTCCGCGCCAAGCTCTTCGATGTCCGCCAGGGCGTCTTCCAGCGAGTGCGGGTGCTGGCGGATGAGTCGAATTCCAACCAGGTCGCGCACAACCTGGTCCGCAGATACGGCGCAGACGCGACACACGTCCTGCGCGACCACCAGGTCAGGCTCGAGAGACTGGATCGCGTCGGTGTCGACCTCGTACAGGGACTGCCCCGCCGTGGCGGCCGCCCAGACTGCCGCCTCGATGCCGGCGCTGTTACTCGCTTCGAGCTGCAGCGTGGAACGGGTCACGACCGGCAGCGATCTGGCCTCAGGTGGGTAATCGCACTCGTGGGTCACAGCGACCAGACTCCTGCCCAGTCCAAGCGCGAACAGAGACTCGGTTGCGCTCGGCAGCAGGGAAACGATTCTCACGAGGCTAGGAGACCACAACTCCGAGGTCGCGAACGTGCATGCTGGTGCGAGATGGGCGGCAGGTTTGCCTTGATGTGGTCGAGCGGTAAAGACAGCGCGCTGGCGCTGGAGCGGGCGCGGCGGGCAGGCGTCGAGGTCTCACGGCTGCTCACCTTCTACGACTCAGCCACGCGGCGCGTGCGCTTCCACGCCACGCGGGTGGAGATGCTCGAAGCGCAGGCCGCTGCTGTCGGAATCGCATTGAGGGCAATCCCGACCACCTGGGCCGATATGGACGCCAACCTGCGGCTCGAGCTTGCGTCTCTGCGCGAGGAGGGGTTCAAAGGCGTGGTCTTCGGCGACATCCACCTGGCCGATGTTCGCGAGTGGTACGAGGACCGCGTCAAAGCCACAGGGCTCGAGCACGTTGAGCCGATCTGGGGCGAGCCACCGGCACACCTCCTCGCTGAGTTCATCAGCTCGGGCGGCCGGGCTGTGATCACGTTTGTCGATCTCGCCAAGCTGGACGAGGCATGGCTAGGCCGCATCATCGATAAGAGGTTCGCAAGTGAGATCGAGGCCGAGGGCGTCGACGCGTGCGGAGAGAATGGCGAGTATCACTCCTTCGCCTTTGCGGGTCCCGTTTTCAAGACGCCGGTGCGATGGACGGAGGGCGAGCGACGCGTCGACTCGGGCTTCGCCCAGCTCGACCTGACCGAGGGCAGGCGGGTCGCGCCGATCAGTGCCACTCCGGTGACTCGAGACCGGCCTCGAGCCAGTCGATGAGGGCCGCGACCTTGGCCCAGTCCTCGGCCTTGCGGGCTGCAATCAGGTCACGCAAGGCCTGGGGCTCCATCGCGAGCAGCGCTTCCGCTCCGGAGCTCGCGTAGCGGACAAGCGCGTGATGGACGACGTCGTCGTATGTCAGCCCGGTGTTGCGGGCCAGGTTCACCAGCGTCGGTCGCGGGTCGACGAGCCGCGAGAGCGAGACGGATTCACGGAAATTCTGGTTTGAGTCCCGCGCGGTCACGGTGTAGAAGCGACGACCTCGAAGCTGAGGCGTACGCGTAGCCGGGCCAGCGCCGCCAGCACCGGGGCCCCCAACAGCAGCACCATCAGCACATTTCCCACCGCTCGGAAGGTGTCGTACGCGAGCGAGGTCAGCAGATAGAACCGGCCGAAATGAACCAGCGATGTCGCCGCGTCCATTCCAGGCAGCCAGCCCAGCGTCGGGTTGCCGCGATAGACGGGAATCCAATCCGTGATGTCGAGAAGCGCCCCCACTACCCAACCCATCGCCCCGCCCACTGCTGCGAGCGCTATCACGTCGCGCCAGTTGGGCACCCACGAACCGCGGCGCCACTGGCCGGCCAGCCCGGCCGCGACGCCGACCCAACCGACGGCGAAGACCTGGTAGGGCACCCACGGACCCATCCCACCGCCGGCTAGCGCGGAGACAAGGATCGACAGCGCGCCGGCCAGGAACCCGAAGGACGGACCGAAGACGTAGCCGGCGCACAGCACGAGGAAGTAGATCGGGCTGAATCCGCCGATGCCTTCGATCACCGCCAGGCGCAGCGCGGTGTCAATCGCAGCGATCGAGGCGAGCAGCGCCACGGCGCGCGAATCGAGCTGCCGCATCCCGGCTTCGACGAGGAACAGACCCACGACGCAGGCGAAGGTGAGGGTCCACGCAGGCGTGCTCGCAGGAAGCCCGCTGCCGAGGAACGGCCAGGTGAAGAGGGCTATGCCGCAAAGCGAAACCAGGCCGATCGGTAGGGTTCGGATCACGTTCGCGCCACGACTGCAATTTCAGAAACCTTGCCGTCGCGCACGTCGATGACGCGATCGGCGAGGGCGTGGCGCAGATCGTCGTCATGCGTGGCCAGCACCACGGAAGCTCCGCGATCTCGAAGCCTGGCGATCAGGGCCACGAGAGCGCCACGTGCGCCCGCGTCAATGCCGCGGGTGGGCTCGTCGAGCAGCACCAGCGCCGGATCGCCCGGCAGGACAGCCGCCAACGCCGCCCGCTGACGCTCGCCGCAAGACAGGTCGCGGGGGTACCGATCAGCCACGGGCAACAGGCCGAGTTCTTCCAGGATTGTCCCAGGCAGCCCGAGCTCGCCAGACCGTTCGAGGGTAAAGCTGACCTCCGCCCGTACAGTCGGCTGGTGCAGCAGCACCGAGGGGTTCTGGGGCAGATAGGCGACCCGTCCACCCCGGCGCCAGACGCTGCCGAAAAGCGGCGCGAGGCTTCCTGCGATCACGCGCAGCAGGGTGGTCTTGCCGCCGCCGTTGGGCCCGGTCAAAACGACGACCTCGCCCGAGCGTCCGGAGAGGTCGACACCGTCCAGCACGAGTCGTCCGCCGAAGCCGGCGCTCACGCGCAGGAGCGACCAGGCCTCACCGCCCAAGGCCGCCGTTCGCGCGGGCCGAGAGGGCGCCGCCGGAGGGCTCCATGCGGATGGATCGGAGGTGGTGACGATTCCGGCGTCGACGAGGAGCAGTCCACCCGCCCGCGGAAGCAAGTGGTCGAGCCGATGCTCGGAGATGATGACCGACCTGCCTTCATCCACCAGGTTGGTCGCGGCGGCAAGCACCATCTGGGCACCGTCAGGATCAAGCTGCGAGGTGGGCTCATCGAGGACGACGAGGCTTGGGCGCATGGCCAGAGCCGAGGCCAATGCAACCCGCTGGCGCTCGCCTCCGCTCAACGTGCGAACGGCTCGCCCGACAAGACCGGCGACCCCCGCCGCGTGCAGCGCTTCTTCGACACGGCCGCTGATCTGGCGTCTCGGCACTCCAGTGTTTTCCAGTCCGAACGCCACTTCGCGGTCGACGACGTTGTAGACCGTCTGCAGCTCGGGATCCTGAAAGACGAAGCCGACATGGCGGGCCATCTTGCGTGTAGGCATGGCGATGACACTGAGTCCCATGACCTCAGCGATGCCGCCGATCCGTCCGCCGTGGAAGTGCGGTACAAGACCGTTGAAGATTCGGAGCAACGTCGACTTGCCACCCCCCGACGGACCCGCCACCACTGTCAAGCCCGCCTCTACCTGCAGGCACACATCAGACAGCGCCGGCCTGGCGTCACCTGGATACCAGTACGTGAGGTGAGTCAGGGCCGCGATCGCCACACGAGCACCGGTGCCAGGAGGAGCAAGGAGGCCGCAATCGGGACGGGATGGATGGTCGGGAGGGTCAGCGTCGGGTATGGAAACCAATCCGCCGCCCAGCCCGTGGCACGGGCGACTGCAAACGCGGCCAACGCCACGCCCGACGCGGCCACGACCAGCCAGTCTGAGCGTCTCAGGGCGTGCGATGCCATTGTCGTCCTGGCACCAGAACCGAATCCTCGCGCCTCCATCGACTCCGCCAGCTGAATGGAACCCTCGACACTCGTGAGCACCACAGGGACCACGACCTCCATCCATGAGCGAGGCCCCCGGGGCTTCCACCCACGATGGCGCTGCGCGTCCGTTACCTGGATGAACGAGGTCGCCACGGCAGGGACAAGGTTGAGCGAGGCGGCGATAACGACACCTGTCCGCGAAAGCGGCGCCGGCAGCGCGTCCATCACCTCGTGTGAGTCGAGCAGCAGCGAGAACGGGGCCGCGGACAGGATCGCGGCTGCGATCGTGATCCCTCCCACCGCGCCGAAGACCATCGCCTCGAGCGTGTAAGGGCCCCCCAGCGCGGGAATCTGTGAGGGCAGTGCAAACAGGACCGTTGCCCCGAGATGGGCCGAGACGAAGTTGAGCAGCGTGGCGAAGGTCCCGATGAACAGGACGGCGACTAGCAAGGCTCGGATTCGTCGCAGTCCCGCGCCGGCGGCGAGCGCGGACACCGCCGCCGCCAGCACGATGACTTTGTAAACAGGATTCGTCGTGGACAGAATGACGAACAGGCTGCAGGCCGACCAGGCCGCCACCGCTCGCGCATTCACGGTTTGAGCTCAGGTCTCCTTGGCCAATGGCGGCGGGGCTGGATTCTGATCGGAAGCATCGACGTAGTGCCAGCCAAGCGCATCCTTGTCGTGGAGGTTGACTGCGGTATAGCCGGTCTGAGCCGCGGCCCACGCGCCGCCCGTCTCGATGAACAAAGACCAGTAAGGCTTGTTCTTGGGGAGACATTCGGTGTATTGCGCGGGCTCGTTGTCGATCGCGCAAACGGCCTTGCCGAAGCTGTACGTCTGGGTCTGATACGCGAGCTTGGATTGGTCCATCAGGCTCTGGCCGTCGATGGTGTCGCCGGCGAATCCCACGCACTTCTGGAGGGAAGCGCCCGAAAGATGCTCGACCACCACGTATGCGTGGTGGGCGGCGCCAGCGTTGGCACAGGTGTTGGCCGGACTCGCCGATGACGTCGGCGACGAACTGCCACATGCGGCGATGACAAGAGCCAGTGTCGCGCTGGCCCATATGAGGCGATTACGCACGTCGATACCTCCAGGCGGTCAACTGTCCCGAACGCGCCGCAAGAAAGCCGACCGCCAGGAAGCTTCCGTACCGTTGCGCGCGGACGGGTCGCCGGTCTGGGCGTTCAGGTCTCCTGGCTTGCGGATCGCCGCCCCCAGCCCGCCTTCCCGAGGCATCTCACCTCAGTGGTTTCGGTTGGACGGGGGCTCCCCACTCACAGTTGCGCGACAGCTCCGGTTTCGCACCGGATTCCCTTGGTACCCATCGGAATCTTAGCCCGTAGTGGAGGATCGAGGTGCCCTTCGTTTGGGCCGCCGACTGCCAGGACTCGCTGGCCCGCCCAGCGAGCTGTTGAACGGCCACGTGTGAAAGGAGCGGCCGCCATCTCGTATCGAGCTGCGGCGATCTGCTAACCGCAAGCTTCAAGGTTCGAGTCTCGTCGCCGAGCCGATTGTCGCCCGGTCCTCGGGTTAGACCTCTGACAGCCAACATGACAGTCGACTTCCCGCAGCGAGGCGTACGGTCACGGACGTCAGCGGACGCATGATGCGCCTGTTCGATCTGCGGTGGACCTCAACGGACGGAAAAGGATGTGAGAAACAGCGGCGCTCTGTCGTTCCGGCTGTTTCGTAGGTCATCAACGTCGACCCCACGCGGAGTCCCCTACTTCCACAAGCCCAAATCCCTGTTCATCGTTGCTCCTCCAATGAACTGAGGGATCGAGATCCTCGGCCCGCCTCCATTCAAGATCGTTTAGGGCTGGCCCGTCCTAGTCATCTCTGTTCGGCGATCAGAAGCCTCGCCAGTTATGGAGGGTCGTTCCCGTTGCGTTAGGTCAAGTCGTGATGGAGACGATTCGACAGCTCGGCCGCCGTCGACTCGGCGAGGAGCTCCCGCACCCGAGGAATCACCTTCGTACCGTAGAGCTCGATGTTTCTCACGAGCGAACTGGGCGACAGGCCGGGCATGCCGAATTTCAGGTCGAAGCGGTTGGCGCCCAGGGTCTTGAGGTTGGCCGCGACCTTCTGAGCGACCGTGTCCGGTGATCCGACAAAGAGCGCCCCTTTCGGCCCGACCTCGAACCTGAATGACTCTATTGTCGGAATCGCGAATCCCCGCACCTTGCTCATCTTGGTGATGATCTGCAGCCAGCGAGGCCAGAACTCTTCGAGGGCCTTTTCATCGGTATCCGCGACGTGGCCCGGCGAGTGGACGCCGACTGGCAGCGGCTCTCGGCCGAACCTTTCGAGGGCCTGCAGAAACAGCTGCGAGAAGGGCCGGAAACGCGCCGGAGACCCACCAATGATCGCAAGCATCAGCGAGAAGCCGTAGTGCGCGGCCCGTACCACGGACTGCGGGCTTCCGCCCACGCCGATCCACGCTGGGAACGGGCCGCCTTCTGTGTATGGCACTACATCCTGATTCTTGAGTGACGGCCGCAGGCTGCCCTGCCATGTGACCGGGCCGCCTTTGAGGAGCTCCGCAAATAGGTTGACCTTCTCCTCGAAAAGATCCTCATAGTCGGCGAGGTCATAGCCGAAGAGCGGGAACGAGTCGATGCTCGACCCTCGACCCAGGATGACTTCGGCGCGGCCGCTCGAGATGGCGTTGAGAGTCGAGAATCGTTGGAAAACCCGGACGGGATCGTCCGAGCTCAACACCGTTACTGCCGATCCGATGTGGATCCGCTTCGTACGCGCGGCGATTGCGGCAAGCACCACGTCGGCGGCCGGCATCGGGAAGTCATCCGTGTGGTGCTCGCCAATACCAAAGAAATCGACTCCCACCTGCTCGGCCAGAACTCCCTCCTCGACGACGTTGCGGATCGTCTGCGCGTGCGAAAGCGGCCGATCCTCCGCGTCGTGCTCGTGGTCGCCAAACGTGTCGAGCCCAAGCACGAGAGGAAAGCGCGTGGATGTGCCGGGCGCTTCGCGTGGGGTTTTCGTGGTCGAGGTCGTCATGTCTTAACCGCCGTGGTGTGGATGGCGCGCTCGAACTCGGACCGGGTGAGAACCGCGCCGAACACCGGCCCGCCTGGCTGCAGGACCCGTCCCGCGCTCAGGCTGTCGAGCAAGACGGGGTCGTAGCCGACGCGGTCAACGATCCCTCCGACCACGCTCGCCGCTTCGGGATCGTCCCCGGCCACACCGATTGCATGTCGGTCGGGTGCGCCCGCGGGTCGGCGTCCGTCTTCCAGGTCTTGATAAGCGATCTGGTTGAGCGACTTGATGATCGTGGATTGCGACAGCCGCCGCTGCACGATCTCGCTGCTCGAAAGCTGCTGGCCTTGAAACATGGGCACCACCCCGTCTGCCGGCGCCCAGTAATTCATCGCGTCGACCACGAGCTTGCCCGCCAGCGGGCCGGGATCAAGAGCTGGGAACCGGTGAAGCGGTATCGCCAGCACCACCGTGTCTGCCGCCGCCACCGCATCCGCCGCCCATCGCGCTTGCACCCCCGGCGTCACAACCTGGGTGATGAGCTCCAGGGTTTCGGGGCTGCCAGAAGCAGCGATCATCACCTCAAAACCGGCGTCGAACAGCATCCTTGCGATGACAGGACCAACGTGGCCCGCTCCGAGGATCGCTATGCGCCGGACCGACGGCGGGATCACAGAGCCGCTCACCTTGGTCCGTCCTCGGCCCGAGCAAGCAGGTACGGGTGGAGATGGTTCTGCAGCGATTCCAGGACGTTGGCGAGCGCTACGAACTGCTCGGGCGTCAACGCATCGGCGAAGTGCCTCTTGATCGACCTCATGTGTGGCACGGTGGCCCGCCGGAACGCGCGCCGGCCCTCGGCGGTCAGCGAAACCTCGGCTCCGCGGCTGTCGATGGCGCAGTCATCCCGCCGAATTAGCCGCCGCGTCTCCATCCGGCCAAGATGATGGGACAATCGGCTGCGCTCCCAATCGATCGTCCGGGCGAGCTCCGAGGAACGCATTCGCTTTCCCTTCGCCTCGGTCAGCGCCAGCAGGACCTGGTAGTCGGCGGGGGAGAGACCTGTCTCCTGCAGCTCGGCTCCCAGCACTCTTCGCAACTCCGCGGTGGTGTCGAGTAGAGACCGCCACGTGGCGAGCTCTCTCGAGGTCATCCGCTGTCTAATTCCGGGGTCGACGGCCTGAGTCACGACGTCGCTACCTACCGTCTCGGGCGTTGACACCCACATACTTTACCCAGGTGATTGACACGTCAACCACTAGGAGGGTACGCTCGGTAGCTCAACCGCGTCACCTTGTCTCAGGACAAGCGCGGGGTGGAATTCTCCGAATCCATTTGAGACTCAGTCAGCCGGCTGTGACGATCGGAGAGCGGAGCGAACGCTCACCTTGATGTCCGTGCCAGTGAGCGCATGGCAGATGGGGCACATCTCTACGGCATGTTGGAGCGCGGCGTCCAGTTCGTTTTGCCCTAGGGGGGTGTTGTAGACGCCGATGTCCAACTCCATGCTCGGGATGCGGTAGCCGCCGGATTCAGCGTGCGGAACCAGGTCCAGCTCGGCCGACGTTTCGATCGAGACCGGCTCGGCCTCTTTTTCTCTTAGCGCCGCTGCGAGCGCCATTGTCAGGCAGCCGGCCTGCGCCGCAAGCAAGAGCTCCTCGGGGTTTGTCTCGTTGTTCCCCTTGAATCGACTGTTGTACGTGAAGGGCGCGACGAGAGCACCGCTTCCTACCCGGAAGGTTCCGCGTCCATCTCGTGCCGGACCGAACCAACTCACCGACGCCGTTCGTCTCAAGCCTGCCATGACACCTCCTGTATCGCGTTGACAAGTCTCTTCCTAGTCGGACTGCTCGGAATCTTGGCTGCGGCTATGCGTGAGGCCCGCGGCGTCGAACTGGTGCCGACGATCATCGCGGTGGTGACGTTCGTGTCGCCATGGGTGCTCGGTTTTGCCAGGGTGACCGGGGTTGCCTGGTCGGCGTGGTTGCTTGCAATCGTGGCTTTCCTAGCTGCCGGTAGCCTGCTATTCGTCAGCTCTCGGCGGGCCACGGCGGCCTGACCAACTCAGCTGTAGCGGGGTGGTCCACCTAGGCCGCCCCGCTGCTATACACCCCACCAGAGGGTGTCATGCGGAGATGTTATGGGGGCTACCAAACAGGGGGTTCGTCGTGCGGGATCTCGCCGCCACTCTGGGGTTTGGCTAACCGGCTGCAGCAACGCGCTCGGCCGACTCTTCGCACGCACGAGCGCGTTGCGCCGTCGTGTCGTTTGCGAAGCGAGCGGCGACGCGCATGACCTCGGCTCCTAGCGTTCGGAGCTGCACCTCGACGCCTTCATCAGTGATTTGGCCCGCCGAGTCGAAGACGCGGAAGGCGGATGCGACTGGGATCACGTACGGGACTGCCCATCCGCGCAGCGCCCTGACGGCGAATTCCATCGTGTTGATCGCTTGCAGTCCTTGTGTGCCGCCGGCTGCGCTGATCAGGCCGATCACCTCGTCGTGCAGGAATGGAGGTTCGCGCGAGCCGAGGGCGTGCAACCAGTCGAGCGCGTTCTTGAAGGCGCCCGAGATGGTTCCCTGGTACATCGGGCTGCTCCAGAGCATCCCGTCGGCTTCGTAGCAGGCTTCGATCAGCCTCGAGGCCGCCGGCGGCGGTTCCGCGTAGCTATCGGGGTTGAACATGGGCAGGTCGAGCTCGCGCAGGTCCAAGAGCGTCGTGGTCGCCCCCGCCGCGGCAGCACCGGCGAGGGCGACCTTTAGCGCGGCCAGGCTTCGCGAGACCCGCGCAAGCGAACCGCCCAGGCCGACGATCGTGAGCTGGCCGGTCATCCCATGGCCTCGCGTGTCACTCCTGAGGTAGCTCTTGCACGCCGAGCCACGATAGGACTGCTGCCCGGATCAACTCACCGGCACCCATGGGGTGCTATCGGCTCCACGGCGGCGGCCGCTGCTCAGCATCCCACCTCACCTGGGCCCCGCCGCGCTGGAATTTTTTTCAGGGCAGCGCTGAGGGCTTCGAGAGTTTGGACATCGAGATCCACCAGCTCCTGAGGAGGGGCCCAGAACGACTCGCGCAGCATCTCCCTGGTCTTGATCCCGCGAGCCGTCAGCACTATGGTCTTGACCCGCCGGTCGTTGGGCGGCGTGCGCCGCTCGACCAACCCACGTTCCTCGAGGCGATCCACGAGCCAGGTGGCCATGGATGCATCGCAGGCGAGCCCGTCGGCCATGGCCCGCATTGGTTTCGGCTCATCGGGATCGAGCATCGCGAGGGCCCGGTAATGCGCGGGCGTCATCCCCAACTCCCGCATTTGCTCGGTTTGAGCCCGACGGCGGACGTTGGCTGACGAGAACTCCGCCATCAATCTCCACACCTCACCGGCCAGGGCCCGCTTATTGGTGCGCGAACGTGAGCCGGCCATGATCGCCCCCGATGGTATCCCAGATCGTACGAGGTCCTCCAACCTTCGGACGATTGAATGTTTCGATACTTGAAGTTCTGAACTATTCTGATAGGATCGCATCGATGGCTGCGAACGCAATCGTGGTGGGGGTCATCCTCGCGTCGAATGCCGGGTCGGCAAAGACCATGCGATGAGCATTCGCGTCACGCCGCGCGGCACCCGTGGTAGAGGTTTCCCGCGAGTGCTAATGAAGGTCTTCAAGCTCTTCGGCGGTCAGCAGATCCGGACGTACCGGCGTGACGGCGGCCAGAGCGCGAGCAAGAGGATGGGTTTCCCCGTTGTCCTGGTGACCACGCGGGGGGCTAAGTCGGGGGAGTCGCGGACGACAGCGGTAGCCGGGTTCCGGGACGGAGAGAATGCCTGGCTCGTGATCGCCGCCTTGGCCGGAGCCGCCCGCCATCCAGCCTGGTTCCTCAACATGGCGAAGCACCCAGACGAGATCTGGCTGGAGGTCGGGCACGAGCGATTCAGGGTTCGTGGCGAGTCGCTGGAAGGGAGCGAGCGAACTGAGGCGTTGGCGAGGATCGCGGCGATCTCACCCCGAATTGGTGCTTACCAGGAGAAGACTGATCGGGAGATTCCCATCGTGCGGCTGATCCGCGAAACTGCGTAACTCAGCAATCGGCGTGGCGGTGCGAGTCGAGTAGCTGGACGCGCTTTGACTGGGTGTCCATGTAGTACTTCATGTAGTAATCCGGCTGAAGATTGACTCCGATCTGGACGAGCAGGGCCGCGAAATCAAAAGAATCGAACTGAAGAAGGCAGGAATCGACCGATCTGGACGGGATGTCGTGTGATTCGGGACCGTGAGGCCCCGGGTTCAAATCCCGGGCCCCCGACCACCGTTCTGAGTTCGGATTTGTGTTCTCGTGACTGAATTCGGCCCGAATTCGAGGGCCTCACGGTTTTCGGCCGTGCGCGATTGATCTCGCCGGACTCTCCAGACGGCCCTCTATGTAGTACTTCGTGTAGTAATCCGCAAAAGGACGTTCGGGGAACGGCAACAGGCTCGATAGCTACCTCTTAGCCCGAGCAAACTCGATGCAGCTTCTCGCGGACAAGCGTCGGTCTGCCAGGCTTCAGCCTACGGTGGACGGATGCGCGGCAGGAACTTGTAGCTGTCGACGACCATGCAAAAAGTGTGCCCGCATGGGGGCCATTGACTGAGGTCCAGATTGGTGACAGGTCAAGTCGACCCAGCAGGTGCCCGGAGGCCCGGCGGCACATAAGTAGGAGTTGCGATGGTCAAGGTGACTGTGCTCTATGACCAACCGCAGGATCCGGCGGCATTCGAGTCGTACTACTGGGAGACCCACATGCCGAAGCACGGGCAGCAGATTCCGAACGTGATCAAGCTCGAGGCCAACAAGGCGGTTGGAGAAGACGCACCTTTCTATCGATCGGCCGACCTCTACTTCGAGAGCATGGCGTCTTTCCAGGCTTCAATGGGATCACCCATCACCCAGGCCGCCATCGCCGACCTGGACAACTTCGCGCAGGGTCGTCACAAGGTCCTGGTCACCGAGGTGCAGCCCGTCAAGTCGCTCGCCACCACGAAGGCCTAGGGCTCAGAGGTGGCTGACTAGTTCGAGCATCGTGACAAGGACGGCGATCTCGCCGGATTGAGTTTCGCCCTCCAAAGGTGTCGCCGCTCGATTCCAAAATATTAGCACGCGGCCGCAACTATTTCTGCTATGATGCTGCCACCGACGCTCCCCGGCTCCTTCTAGGCCCTTCGGCAAGGGGCATACAGGAACGCCTGGCATGTAATGCCGGCACGCGAACCCGAAGGGAAGGAGCTCATCATGTCCGAGCAGAACAAGGCGCTTTCAAAGCGCATCATCGAAGAGGTCTTGAACCAGCGCAAACTTCAGCTGATCGAAGAGCTGGTTGCCGCCAATGCTGTCGTGAACGATCCTTCGGTTCCAGGCGGCAAGATCACGGGGCGCGCAGGTGTGAGGCAGTACTTCGAGATGTACCTGGCCGCCTTCCCTGACCTTCACTTCACCATCAACGATCAGATCGCGGAGGGAGACAAGGTCGTCACCCGCTACACCGCAACTGGCACCCATAAGGGCGCGTTGATGGGCATCGCGCCGACCGGCAAGCGCGCAACCGTGACCGGGATCACCTTTGAGCATTTCAAGGACGGCAAATCAGCCGAGGTCTGGGTCAGCGGGGACACGCTCGGATTGCTTCAGCAACTGGGAGTAGTTCCGGCGATGACTCCCGCCGGCACCCCAGCCTGAGCTGATCCCGTGAAAAGGGGCGGCCTCGGAGGGGGCCGCCCCTCGTCGCCGGGAAAGAAGCCCGTAAATACAGTCCACATCTAATCCCTACATCAGGAGGTGTATTGAAGATGACAACACGCATGTTGGTACCCGGCTCTCTTGTCGCTGGCGCTCGCCCCATCGACCGCCTGTTCGAGCAGTTCTTAGGCTATGAAGCCGCGATTCGGGAGGAGGGCACGCCGACCTACGCTCTCCCGCTCGATATCCTCGAAACGGAAGACGCCTACGAGGTCTACGCCACCGTCGCGGGCGTTCCGCAGGACGGGGTCGAGGTGACGTTCGCGAGCGGCATGCTCGGCATCGCAGTGAAAGCAGCGCCGGTTGAGGTACAGGGCACGTTTGTTCGCCAGGAGCGACCTTGGGGCAACTGGAGCCGGAAGCTGGAGCTACCTAAGGAGATCGACTCTGCGAAGATCGCCGCTCATTTCGAGAACGGCGTTCTGACAGTTCGCGTCCCGAAGGCGGCAAAGGTCGAGCCGGTGCGGATAGCGATCGGCGGAGCCGGCAAGGCTAGTTCGCTTCCAAAGGGGCGCGGCTAGCTTCTCGAGACGCTAAGTCCGAGCAATCCGAGAACACAAAGGCACCTGACGCGAGGCTGACCCGACATCCGTTGAGGATATGGATTCAGATAGTGGTCACACAGGTCGTTCTCGGGTTGCACCCCCCATTTGCTCTATCCCGCTGGTGCTGTTCGCTCGTCGCTGACAGCCAAGAGGTGTGAGGCACGATTAATCAGTCACAGCCCGGCGGGGGTTGGCGACCCCGGTTAACGACGAGGGTTAGGGACGCTGGCGTATCGGCGCCCGACGTTCATGAGAAGATTCACTCTCCTCTGGGACCTAGCGCGATAGCGTCGGTATGGCACTACAGCCTTCCTACAGCATTGTTGGGAGAATGGCTCGAGCGACTCGAGGGTCAATTTTCGTGCCCAGGCTCCGAATTCCAGAACCACGGGCCGCGACTTATCTACCTCGAAGCATTATCGACTCGGCCTGCGTCGCCTCCGCGCCGATTAACGAGTGTCGGATTCGGTTCCTTAGGCCCTGGGAGCCGGCCTCGTCGCTATTTCCTCGGCGGTAACTGCTGTCGTCGCGCCACGGGTCTTAGGCTCGGCAGACCAAAGCCGAGCCCGACGGCCTTGTCGCCGCAGAAGCAGGTTCGCCAAGTGGACCCCCTTGGCGGGTAGGCACGGGTGAGTCGCGTTGCGTATTCCAGGCGGCGGCTCAAAGCGACATTGAACTTCACCTTCGCCTCAGAGAGTCGACCAACTCGCTTGGCTTGATTGCTTTTACACCCTGGACCTGCCTGTTGATCTCGTCCGCGATCTTGTCCAGATCGGCGATCGCGGTGCCGGCCCTGGCGTACACGTCGATGGCGGTTGCGATACTCGTGACGTCGACATTGTCGCGTTGGCCGGCAGGCAAGGCGTCCTTGAGCAGCATCTGGCCGTCCGTGATGTTGACGTAAGCAAAGCGGTCAGGAGCAGTGCCTGTCGCATCGAGAATGCCCACCACGTTGAAGGAGTGGCCCGTGGCGCCATCGGTCGGGTGGACGGGCAGGGCCACGGTATCGCCAGTCTTCTTACCGAGCTTTCTTGCGATCGTCGAGCCGAGCACGACCTCGGCGCTCGAGTCGGCGTCGATCGCGTGGCCCTGTGCGTATGTGGTCTTGAGGCCACTCCATGCCGCTTCGGTCGGATCGCTTGCGACGATCAAGTCCGACACCGCGACACCGGCCGGTTCGACCGCGCCCGTTACCGCGTCGAAGCGGTACGTGGGGAACGCGGCCTTGACGCCGGGCACCCGCTTGATCTCGTCGATCTTCGTCACCGCCAGCGTCGATTGACCAGCTTGCGGGGTGACCTGGACGCCGCCCCCGTAGAAAGCTACATCAGCCGATGGCGTGGTCGAGCTACCGGCGGTACCGCATCCAACCGTCGCCATCAGCAGAGCAACCGAGGCAGCGGTTGTAGCCATCAAGTCGCGCATTGCAGCTGAGGGGTTAGCGAACGCCCGACACCGACACGAGCTGATACCTGTGCTCGGGGCGGCCGGGTCCGCCGTATCGCATGGCGACTTCCGCGCGGCCGAGCTGGCACAGGTGGTCGAGATACCGCCGCGCTGTGACGCGGCTAACGCCGGCCGCCTCGGCGACCGCCGCCGCCGCCAGCCCTGACTGCGACTTGCCGAGCACGTGGATGATCAGGTCGAGAGTGGAATCGGAAAGACCCTTGGGCAGCGATTCGGTTCGCGCCGAGCGGAGAGCGCCGAAGATGCGGTCGACGTCTCCCTGCTCGGCCTTTCCGATCCTCGCCATGCGCTCGTGCGCCGCCGCGTAGGAAAGGAGCTTCTCCTCGAAGGCAGGAAAAAGGAACGGCTTGATGAGGTAATGCACTACCCCGCCCCGCATCGCCGCGCGGAGACTGTCGACCTCCCGTGCCGCGGTGATCGCGACCACGTCGACAGCCGGGTGGTCATCCTCACGCAGCCGCTGCAGAACCGCGAGGCCCGACATGTCCGGGAGGTAGATGTCCAACAGGACCAGGTCCGGTAGGAGTTGGTCGACGGACTGGAGTGCGGCGGCGCCTGTATGCGCCCGGCCGGCGACCTTGAAACCCTGCACACGCTCGACATAAGCGCAGTGCAGATCGGCGACGCGATAGTCATCGTCGACGACGAGCGTGCGAATCATCGGCGCGCCATGACTTTCGTCGGAATGCGCACCGTGAAGAGAGCGCCACCCTCGTTGACGACCGTGACGTCACCGCCGTTCCTCCGCGCAATCTGCCGGACCAGGGCGAGGCCAAAGCCACGGCGCCTCTGTCCCGGTCCTGACTTGGTGCTGAAGCCTTCCTGGAAGATCTGCCCGTCGGTGTCCACCGGAACGCCGGGCCCGGAGTCGTGCACCTTCATCACCAGATCATCGGCCTGGTCGGAGACGGAGACGCTGACCCAGCGGTCGCCGGCGGACGACGCTGCGGCGTCGAGTGCGTTGTCGATCAGGTTGCCGAGAAGCGTGATCAGATGCTCCCCGTCGAGCGAACTGCGAGTCATCATCGTGTCGTCGCTGACCCGTAGCTCGATTCCGCGCTCTGAGGCAATCGCCGCTTTGGCAAGGAGCAGTGCGCCGAGCACGGGATCGCCGACGCGCTCGAGCAGCGACTCGGTCAGCTCCTGGTGCAGGCCTGAGGTCTGCGCGATGAGCTTCATCGCGTCTTCGACACGGCCAAGCTGCACTAAGCCGGCGATGGTGTGAAGCCGGTTTGCGAATTCATGCGCCTGCGCACGCAGCGCGTCGGTCAGGCTGTCGACGCCAAGGCCGCGGGCGAGACCGGTGATCTCGGTTGAGTCACGAACGGTGGCCACATGTCCGATCTCCTGCCCGCGCACCCGAATTGCGCGGCGGCTCGCGAGCAGCACGCGGTCGCCAGCCAGAAGCACCTCGTCCTCGTCCTTGAGCCCACCGGACAGGAACCTCAACAGACGTCCTTGCGGGAGGACCTGCGAGACCTTGCGGCCAACGCAGTCGGCGGGCAGCCCGAGCAACCGGCGGCCCTCCTCGTTTGCGAGAGTGATGATGCCGTTCCGGTCGGTAGCGATCGCGCCCTCGTGAATGCCTTGGATGCTCGCCTCCCTCTCTTCAAGAAGACCGGCGATCTCGAATGGTTCGAGGCCAAACGTCTGCCGCTTCAGCCGGGACGCGAGGAGCATCGATCCGATGACACCGAGGCCCAACGCCAGCAGGACGGTCAGCGCGAAACCCGGCAGCTCCGCCAGCAGCTGGGTGAAGACGGCAGTCTCAAGAAAGCCTACGGAAACCATTCCGATCACATGTCCTTGATAGAAGATCGGGGCTTTGCCGCGAGCGGAAATTCCGAGCGTGCCCCGCTGGACGCCAACCCACGTGTGTCCGGCGAGCACGGTGCCGGGATCCTCGTCGACCGGCTGCCCGATCAGGGCCGGGTTGGGGTGTGAATAACGAATTCCCGCCCGGTTGGTCACGACCACGTAGCTCGCGCCGGTGGACTGTCGGACTTGCTCGGCGCTCTTCTGGATGAGGCCGCCTGCGTCGCCGTTCAGCAGCTCCTCCTGGATGTCGCTGTTCGAGGCGACCGACTCGGCGATGGCGAGCGACCGCTGTTCGTACTGCGAATCGAGCTGCTGGCTTGCCTGCCACAGCGCCGCCGCGGCGCCCATCAATGCGGACAGCAGAATGATGGCGACCTGAAACCCCAGGATCTGGTAGGCCAGCGGGAGCCTCGTCTTCACCGACTTTCGTGATCGTAGTACGTCTCGGACCGCCCGTCCCGCGACCAAAACGACCAAAACGTTCACAACGACCGTATCGATTGCGATTACTGCCGACGTCGCCCAGAGTCGGAGGAGATGCAACCCGCCATCGAGCTTCGTGGCGTCACGAAGCGGTTCCTCACGCCGTCGGGAGGGGTCTATACAGCGCTCCGCGAACTGACCATGACGGTCGAGCCAGGTGAGTTCTGCGCCGTCGTGGGTCCGACGGGCTGTGGCAAGTCGACAACCCTGGCCTTGATCTCGGGCCTCGAGCCGCCAAGCGAGGGCCGGGTCGACGTCTTGGGGAAGCCGGTCAAGGGAATCGCGGACGGAATCGGCTATATGTTCCAGACGGACGCCGTTTTTCCCTGGAAGACGGTTCTCGAGAACGTGGCCGCGGGCCCCCGATACGGTGGTTCGTCGGCACGTGACGCGCGCGACAAGGCCCGGGACTGGATCTCGCGGGTCGGGCTCGCAGGGTTCGAAGATCGTTTTCCGTATCAGCTCTCGGGTGGCATGCGCAAACGTGTCGCGCTTGCGCAGTGCCTCATCAACGGGCCTCGCATCCTGCTGATGGATGAGCCCTTCAGCGCCCTCGACGTGCAGACCAGATCGTTGATGGAAAACGAGCTGTTGGGCCTCTGGACGGCCAGCTCGGCTTCCGTCGTTTTCGTCACACACGACCTCGAGGAGGCCATCTCCCTCAGCGACCGCGTTTTCGTGATCACCGCGGGGCCGGGCACTGTCAAGAGCAATTACAAGGTTCACCTGCCCCGGCCGCGCAACGTCGCCGAGATCCGCTTTCAGCCGCATTTCATCGAGATCTACGAAGAGATCTGGAAGGACCTGAAAGACGAAGTGCTGATCAGCTATGAGCGCCAGAAGCACAGCGGCGCGGCTTAGCACTGTGGTGGGTGCACAAGCGCAGCGGCCAGCGGTCGATCTGGTCTCGCGGAGGCGGAAAGAGGCAAGACGGCGTCTGCTGACGATTCAGGGGTTGCGGCTGCTGGTCGCGGTGGTCATTCTCGGCGGCTGGGAGCTGGGTGTGCGGGCGGGCGTTATCGACAAGTTCTTCTGGTCTCAGCCGTCTGAGATCGGAGCCAAGCTATGGCTCTGGGTCACCCAGGGCACGGACCTCGGCCCGATCTGGGATCAGATCCTCGTCACGATGGAGGAGACCGTCGGCGGGTTCATCGTCGGCTCGATCCTCGGAGTCATCTTCGGCGTCATCCTGGGTCGAAGTCGGCTCCTGGCCGACGTGATGGGCCCCTACATCAAGGCTGCGAACGCCATCCCGCGCGTCGTGGTCGGGGCGCTCTTCGCGATCTCGCTCGGTCTCGACATCAAAGCCAAGATCGCGACCGCCGCAATCCTCGTCTTCTTCGTGGTGTTCTTCAACGCCTTCCAGGGCGTTCGCGAGGTCGACCGCAACCTGATCGCTAATGCCCGGATCCTGGGTGCTCGAGATCGACAGCTGACGACCGAGATCATCATCCCGTCCGCGTTGTCCTGGATCATCGCCAGCCTACACACGAGCTTCGGGCTGGCACTCGTCGGTGCCGTGGTCGGCGAGCTGTTCGGCGCCACGCAAGGCCTCGGCGAGCTGATCTATGCGGCCAAGAACAACTTCGACGCCGCCGGTGTGTTCGCCGGCATGGCTTTGCTCGCTGCCATTGCGCTGGTGGCAGAGGCCCTGATTACAGCGCTGGAGGACCGGCTCATCCAGTGGCGGCCGCCGGTCGCCACCGAGACGAGGATTTGAAGGAGGAGACGTATGCGATCGTGTAGTCCCAGGCTGTTGGCCGCAATTGCGGCCCTGATCGTGCTCGCCGCGTGCGGCGGAACGAACACGACGGGGGGTGGGGGTTCTCAAGCTGTCTCACTGAAGATCATGGTCGGTGGGCTGAACAAGCAGATCTATCTGCCCAACATGCTTGCCCAACGACTCGGCTATTTCAAGGCTGAGAACCTCGACGTGACGCTGATCGACGAAGGTTCGGGCCAGGCTTCAGAGGAAGAGGTCGTCGCCGGCAACGTAGACGCAGGGTCCGGCGCGTACGTGCACCCGATGGTGCTCAACACGCAAGGCAAGAAGATCGAGACCATCTGCCAGTTCGGCATCGCTCCCGGAGAGGCCGAGGTCGTCGATGCAAGCTTGACCAACATCACGAGCGTGAAGGATCTCGCTGGGAAGAACCTCGGAGTGACCGACCTGGGCTCAGGCACGCACGTCCTGACGCAGGCAATCCTCGGGTCGGCCGGCGTGGACCCGACCAAGGCGCACTACGTGGCGGTCGGCGCCGGTGACACCTTCATAGCCGCCATCCAGCAGAAGAAGATCGCGGCCGGCATGACAACCTATCCGACGATCTCGCGCCTGGTGAACAGCGGAAAGGGCAAGATCCTCGTCAGCCTTCTGACCCCGGACTCGACGCGGGCGGCACTTGGTGGCGACTACCCGTTCATCGGCATCTTTGCCAAGAACGATTGGGTGAACTCGAACAAGGCCGTCGCACAGCGCCTGGTCAACGCGTACGTCAAGACGCTGAAGTACATCCATTCCCACACTCCGGATGAGATCGCCAGCCAGATGCCGACCGACTACTTCGCGGGGGACAAGGCTTCCTACGTCGCCGACCTGAAGGATCAACTTTCCATCTTTGGGAACGACTGCAAGATGCCTGCGGGCGGCCCTGAGACGGTGCAGAAGATCCAGCAGCAATTCGTCTCCAGTTACAAAGGCAAGTCGGCCAACCTGAGCGAGACGTACACCAACGAGTTCGCCGACAAGGCGAGCTGACCCGCTCGACGGTTGATCAGAGCCCGGGCATCGAGCCCGGGCTCTGTCAATGGCGACCGGCTTCGAAATTCGATGCTCCGGCGACATGCTTTGGGTTCATCCAAGGCTCATCCCGCGCGCGACATCGAACGCTCGCTTCAATCAGCGACCGCGTGAACATTCCTTACGCAATCGGCGCCGCAGCCGCGATCGCTGCGCTGAGAGGAGATGCCATTCACGCCGGAACTCTGTGGGGAGCGCTTGAAGGAATCGCGGAACTCGATCCGAAGAGCACAGCCCGAGGGGCCATTAGTGATAACACGCCATTTCTCAAAGACGTCCAGGGTGCCGAATTTGAGAAAGGGCGAACCCGAGGCCGGACCCTATCGCGCGAGGAGGCGATTGAATTCGCCGGCCGTGAGCGTGGCGAAACCGAGGCGCGGTGGGACGAGCTCCTCCCGACCTATCAAGACCTGGCGGCCAACCTCAACTAGGCATTGACCGATGCCAGACTAGGCAGGCGCTGGCCGTTCGCAGAGCGACTATCGCCGCCGGGTCCTCAGTCTCGGGCCTGGGCTGGTTCGCCTTCCAGTCACCCACGCTGACGAGCGCGCTGTCCACCTACCTGGAGATCCTTGGTTTCATCGCCGAGCTCAGCTTCATGCTGTGGCTGCTGATCAAAGGCGTGAACGGCCAGCGCTGGAGTGAGCTCGCCGCGCATACCCGTCCGCGGTAATGGAGGGAATCGAGGACGCCTCGCCCCCGCGGCCACCTTCCTGGCGCGGGTCTCAAAGGCCAACCTTGTCGAGGCTCGACGGTGCCGAAGGTGTCAAGTTGATGGCGGCGATGGTTGTCGCAGCTGGCGCGCAACAGCGACGCCCCTTTAGCCAAACGCGCTGTCGACGGTGACCTTTCCCAAGGCGCTCTCGAGAACGACGAGCTCCTGATCCTCCAATCGCGAAACGAATAGCTCGAAGACCCCGCGTGCGTGCACCGGAGCGGTCTCAGTGACGCGAGCTACGCCGGCATCGGTCAGGGCCACCACGACGCCACGCGCGTCGGCGGCGCTATGAGCTCGAAGAACAAGGCCGTCTTCAACCAGCCGGGCAACACGGCGGGTCATGCCCGACCGTGAGATGAGCGCCCGGGCCGCGAGCTCTGTCATCCGCAGCTCGCCACCGGCACCCGCCAGCTGGGCGAGCACGTCGAAGTCAGCCAGCGCCAGACCTGTCTTCTTTTCCAGATCCTGGTCGAGCAGGCGCATCAGCGTGGCGTGTGCCCGGAGCAGGGCCTGCCAGGCGTCCAATCCGCGCCGGCCCGGCAGCTCTTTGAGGACCAGCCGCTCGAACACGCCGGCGATGTCAGGTCTAGAAACTACTTGCATATGCAATAAACGTGACCTAAGGTGGGTATTTGCGCATGCAAGTATATCGGCCCGACTGGCCAATTGGACAGAGGAGGAATCGATGAGCACACAGGAAAAGTCAATCGCGAAAATCGCAACGTCGGGCGCCGACGTCCTGCCGGACTACGCGCCGGTCCCCCAGTCCGCGTACGGCCCCGCACTGAACGAGCAGGGCTACTACGTGGGACGCGTGGAGCGGAACCTGTACTGGGTCACCGACGGCAGCTACCAGTCGGCGTTCCTCACCACCAAGGACGGCGTCGTGCTCTTCGACGCACCCCCGAGCATCGGAGGCAACATCCGGCGAGCGGTCGACGAAATCGCCTCGGCCAACGGTGTCAGCAACAAGGTGACCCACCTCGTCTACTCCCACCACCACGCCGACCACAACGGTGCGTCCTCGCTGTTCGACAAGAACGTGATCCGCATCGGACATGAGGAGACCAAGCGGCTGCTGCTGCGGGACAACGACCCCGCGAGGCCGGCGCCCGAGGAGACGTTCGCCGACCGCCGCACCCTGAAAATCGGTGGCGAACGCATCGAGCTTGCGTGGCGCGGGCCGAATCACTCGCCGGACAACATCTACATCCACTTTCCGGACCACGACACGCTGATGCTGATCGACATCGTCAACCCTGGGTGGGCGCCGATCTCCATGTCCAACCTCTCCGAAGACATTCCTGGTTACATCGCGGCCCCCGCCATCGCGCTCGAATACCCGTGGAAGCACTTCATCGGAGGCCACGTCGGCAGGCTCGGCACGCGCGACGACATCACCCTGCACCAGCAGTACATGGCCGACATCGACGCCAGTGTCAGGAAGGCCCTGGTCAGCGTCGACCCAACACCGTTCTTTCAGAAGTACGGCGACAATCCGTGGGCTGCGGTAAGCGCTCTTTTCGACGCCTGGACTAAAGCCGGCGCAGCACCGGTCATCGAGAAGTACACCGGCGTGCTCGGCGCGGCCGACGTCTACACCGAGAGCACCACGTTCTGGGTCATGGAGTCGATCAGGCTCGACCTCGGCTTCGCCTCCTACGTTCATCCGTGAGCGCAGTTGAGAGAGGGAGGACGCAATCATGAACAGGAGCGCGGTGCGCGAGATCCAGGGTATCGGTCGGTTCAAGTTCCGCGAGGGCGAGGTCGAGCAGTTCAAACGCTTGTCGGCTCAACTCATGGAGGTCGTGTGGAGCAAGGACACCGGTACCTTGCAGTACGAGATCTACTTCAACGATGACCAATCGGAGTGCATCGTCCTTGAGCGGTACCGGGACTCAGAAGCGCTGGTCGAGCACGCCGAGCACCTTGGCGACTTGGGGAGGGCCATCCCGGGGTTGGTATCCAGCGAGCTCCTTGGTCAGCCGAGCGACGACCTCCGGGCGAAGTTCGCAGCGGGGTCCGTGTTTTCACGCCGTTCCTGTCTCTATAGAAAGGTAAGGAGGTACTGATGGCGGACTGGAACGCGGCGACGATCCAGGAGTTCCACGCGAAGGCTGGAAAGGGAGTCGGACCGTTCGGAGATCAGCTCATGCTCCTCACCACAGTTGGAGCGCGAAGCGGGGAGGAGCGCATCACCCCGGTGATGTACCACCGCGACGGGGATCGGTACGTTGTCATCGCATCGAAGGGGGGAGCGCCTGACCATCCCGGGTGGTACCACAACCTGAAGGCGAATCCCGTGGCGAAGGTGGAGGTGGGGGCGAAGAACGGCACCGAGACGTTCGAGGTGCGGGCGCACGAGGTGAAGGGGAAGGAACGGGAGCGCATCTACGCCGAGCGCGTCGCCGTCGCGCCCGGGTTCGGAGAATACCCCGGGATGACATCGCGGCAGATTCCCGTCATGGTGCTGGAGCGGATTCGCTAGCGGCGAGGAGAGGCACCGGCATGGCCCGCATTTTTATCACCGGTTCGGCTGATGGACTTGGACAAGGGGCCGCCCGGCGCCTTGTCGCGCTCGGTCATGAAGTCGTCCTGCATGGGCGCAACCGCGATCGGGCCCAACAGGCGTTGCGCGCAGTGCCGGGCGCTCGGACGGCGCTCGAGGGCGATCTGGCCAGCATGGAACAGACGCGCGAGCTGGCTGCTCAGGCGAACGCGGCCGGACCGTTTCAGGCGGTCATCCACAACGCCGGCGTCTACCGCCCAGGTGCAGCGAGCCGGGAGACGGTGGACGGGCTCGACGAAGTCTTCGCCATCAACGCCCTGGCGCCCTACCTGTTGACCGCGCTCATCGAAGGGCCTCGGCGACTGATCTATGTGACGTCGGGTCTGCACCAGGGCGGCGACCCGGATCTGGGCGACCTGCGGTCGCGCCAACGGCGCTGGGAGGGATCTCAGGCGTACGCCAACACAAAACTGTTCGATGTCGTGCTGGCCTTCGCCGTCGCCCGCCTCTGGCCGCACGTCCTCTCGAACGCGGTCGATCCTGGATGGGCTCCCACGAAGATGGGCGGCGCGTCCGCACCCGGCGACCTTGAGCAAGCCGTCGCGACCCAGGTGTGGCTGGCCGTCAGCGAGGAGCCTGGCGCGAAAGTGAGCGGCCGGTATTTTTATCGCAAGCGAACTCGATCCGCCCACGCGGCGGCATCGGATGTCGTCGTCCAGGACGCGTTTCTGGCCGCTTGTGAACAGTTGACCGGTGTCCGGCTTCCGACCGAGGTCACGAAGTAACGATCGTCCGCGGCGCAAGTAGGCGGGAAAAGCAGGGTGCGAGTGTTTCCCGCAAAATCCGGAGGATGCTCCCCCAAAACGGAACTCGGTCGACATGACCCAGCTGTTCAAGCTCGCGATGCCAGCTCAATTCAAAGCCGAAAACAGAGAGGGCGTGTTTGTGGCCGAAGACCCGCTGGGTCGGCAGATCCAGGCGGGACGTCTTCCTTGGAGTGCGCACATTCCCCTCTCCATCCCGATCGTCCAACTCTTGATTCGGATCACCGGCCCGCGGCCGTTTGTAGGTGGCCTCGAGTCCGCGGCTCTTCGCATTCTGAGCGCGAACGCCGAGCCCGGCAGCCTTCAAATCACTGAGAAGGGGCGTTCGCTCCTCGGCGGCAAGCCTGCCCTAAATCTCAATGCGCGATACACGAAGGCCGGTAACCCGCGCCAGGTCCGAAGCTACTTCTCGTTCTCGCGCGCTCGGCCGGTGTATTTGTTCCTCATCGCAGGGCCTGACGATCCGATGGATTGGTCGGGGAAGGTAGCCGAAGGTATGGAGCTGTTCACGTAGTGAGGACCCTGCACCCGGCGTTCCGCGTCACAGACCTGGACGCGTCGCTGGTTTTCTACACGACTCTCGGATACGGCCAGGTAGGTCAGGTTGACCTCGGAGGCGGCGCCGGCTTGACCATGCTCAAGCTCCCCAGCGACGATTTCGTTTCCCTCGAACTCGTGCATCGGCCGGGCGACGGCCGGGTGGACATCGGCACCGGCTTCAGCCACCTTGCCGTCCAGATCGACAACCTCACGGCCACCGTGGAGGCGTTGACGCAAGCGGGATTGAGGCCTGGTCCAATCGAGCTTCCTGGCGGACCGGAGGGGCCTCAAACGTCATGGCTCAGCGACCCCGACGGCTATCGGATCGAGTTGGTGCAGTGGCCACCCGGTCATCTCGATGGCCTCACCGCGGACGACTTCCCTCAGTCCGCAGGCCTGTAAACCACATGAAACGCCTCCTCGTAGTACTGCCAGCTCAACCAATCCGATCAGGAATCAAGAAGCCCTCGCGGCGGGGCGATTCTTAGCATTAGGCCGTCCAATAGAAGCCTCCACAAAAGGGACTGCCATGAGCAATACCAGCAAGTCGGCCCGGAGCACCAGCGGCAGAATGTCCAACTTACTCACGGCCGAAGAGCGAGCCGCGATGAAGGAGACAGTCGAGGAGCGGAGGCGCGCGCGTGCGGGCGAGGCGAATGGGGAAAGCGACGTGCTCGCCAAAATCGCCCAGATGGCGCAGCCGGATCGCGTGATGGCCAAGCGGCTCCACGCCATCATCAAAGCCAGCGCGCCAACCCTCTCGCCGAAGACCTGGTACGGGATGCCCGCGTACACCAAGGACGGCAAGGTCGTCTGCTTCTTCCAAAGCGGGCAGAAGTACAAGACGAGGTACTCGACCCTCGGCTTCCAGGACGCGGCCCGCCTCGATGAGGGCGACATCTGGCCAACCTCCTTTGCCCTGAAGAAGTTGACTGCTGACGTCGAGAAGAAGATCGCGACGCTCGTCAAAAGGGCGGCGGCGAGCTGAGCCTTTCGGTCCGCTGGGTGCTCAGCCGCCGCAGCGAAGCATCGGCATGAACGCGGCATCGGCGTCCCAACAGATCGACGCCATCATCCGGAAGACCACCGGCTGGCGGGGTGAGAGGCTCGGCCAGCTGCGGGCTCTGATCAGGGGCGCCGACCCTGGCGTGATCGAAGAGGTGAAGTGGAAGAAGCCCACCCGCCCCGAGGGGGTGCCCGTCTGGTCCCACGACGGCATTGTCTGCACAGGCGAGACCCTCAAGAACGCCGTCAGGCTGACATTTCCAAAAGGGGCCCAGCTGAAGGATCCGAAAGGGCTCTTCAACACGCGTCTGGACAGCAAGACGGTTCGTGCCATCGATCTCCACGAGGGTGACGCCATCAACGCGTCCGCCTTGAAGGCGCTCATCGTCCAGGGCGCCCGTCTCAATCGACGCTGATTGTTCTCGCGAACGGAATGGTCCTGGCCGCCGCCGAGCCGGTACGGGGAGGGTCAAAAACCGGCGGTCACCTATACAGTAGGCAGTGCGACTCGGCATCGAGTCGATGCTGGGAAAGGAGGCTGGGGGACGTGGTACTTACGAGTCGCGTCAGCTTTGCCCACGCTGACACGCGCCCGCGTATGCGAATCCTGGTGCCGGTGTTGATGGGCCAGATGGCACGGCCGGTGATCAGCATTGGGGACGCGCTTGCGCTTTCGCCCGGGGCGTCGGGCACCCTGCTCGCCCTCGTTGAAATTCGAACGGGCCGCGACAACGAGGTTTTCGCACAGGAGCAGCGGCGACGCGACATGCTGCGCTGGGTGGCGGGCCTCGAGTACGACGGTGACGTGCGCCGGCGTTTGCGTCTCAGCCTGCGCATGACCGCCAATGCCGCCAGCAGCGTCCGCGACGCTGCGGCAGAAAACGAAGTTACGAGCATGGTGCTCGAATGGCCCACGGTCGACAGCGCACGACGTCACGGTCTCATCGACCTCACACGCCAGCTCCTGACTGACCACGGCTTCGACCTGATGTTTGTCCGCGCAAATCCGCGAACTCCGGACCTGGCGATCGCGCCCCGATCGATTCTGGCTTCGATTCGCGGCGGCCCGAGTGCTCGCGCCGTGGCTTCGACCGGAGCGAGGCTGGCCGATGCCTTCGGCAGCTCATTGACCCTGCTCCACGTCCAGACGGGCACCCAGCACCCCGACCGCTCGCGGCGGGAATGGGACAGCTTCGAGCAGATCGTCGAGGAGCTGCGCCGACCAGCGACGCAGGTGCGCGTCGTCCGTCGCGACAGTCCGGTGGCCGGCATCCTGGAAGAGGCTCTGGGCCACGACCTGATCGTCATCGGCTCGCGGCTCAACCAGTCCAGGGCGGGCGCATTGCTCGGTAGGGAGATCGATCGGATGCTTCGACGCCTCGAGGCGTCTGTGGTCATGGTCCGTGCCAAGGCCGCGGCACCGTTGATGTCGAATCGCCAGGCCAACGGCAACGAAAGGTGAGCTCCACCGAACCAACGCCAGCTCATGTGGCGATCGCTCGCGATGCGGCGAGACTGCTGGGCGAGTTGTCACCGGTGATACTCAGCAACCGCGCGCCGCTCACACCGACAGCCGACGGCCGGCTTGTGCCGGGCGCCGGAGGCCTGGTCAAGGCCCTGACCTCGCTGGCGAGCGCCACAGGAGCCACATGGGTCTCAGCTGCGCGGACGGACGCCGAACGAGAGGTCGCGAATGCCGGCGTGCCCATCAGCTCGGACAATGGGTCCGATCACTCTTTTCCGATCTTTTTCGCTCCGACCGATCCCAAGGCTTACCAGCTCCACTATTCGATGATCAGCAATCCGCTCATCTGGTTCGCGCACCACTACCTCTGGAACATCTCTCTCGAGCCGGTCGTCGACCGCGGCATACACGATGCATGGTTTGACGGTTACCGAGTGGTCAACCGAGCGATTGCGGAACGTGCCGTGTCGCTCGCCCGAGAGCTACCCCGGCGCCCCCTGTTTCTGACTCAGGACTACCAGCTTTACTTGACTCCCGAGCTGGTCCGTTCCGCGCTGCCGGATGCAGTGCTGCAGCACTTCATCCACGTGCCGTGGCCCGAACCAAGGTACTTCAAGGTGCTCCCGACCTCGATGCGGGAGCCGATCCTCAAAGGCCTCCTCGCGAACGACATCATCGGTCTGCAGACCAGTCTTGACGTCCACAACTTCCTGCGCTGTTGCGACGAGCTGATGGGCCTGCGAGTTGCCGAAGCGGAGGGCGCCGTGCTGTACGGCGGCAGGCTCGTCTGGATTCGCGCATACCCAGTCTCGATTGATTTCGATGCGATGGTGCAGCTCGGTGAATCGCCTGCGGTCCGTGCGATCGAGGATGAGGTTGCCTCGTGGCGACCCGAAAAACTCATCGTTCGCGTCGACCGCACAGATCCGGCGAAGAACCTGGTCCGCGGGTTTCTCGCGTATGAGCGTTTGCTGGAGGATCATCCAGAACATCACGGCCGGGTCGCGCTATGGGCGTTCCTGCAGCCGTCACGACAGGACGTCGATGCGTATCGCGACTATTTCAAAATCGTCACTTTGACGGTCGACCGCATCAACTCGCGTTTCGGCCGGCGGGACTGGACGCCCACCAGGCTCGAACTCGGGGAAGATCTGGATCGCGCTGTCGCCGCCTATAGGAGCTATGACGCGCTGCTGGTAAATCCGATCCTCGACGGAATGAACCTGGTCGCGAAGGAGGGTCCGGTGGTCAACCAACGCTCGGGCGTGCTGATCCTTTCGGAATCAGCTGGCGCCCACGAGGAGCTGGGCGCGTACGCGATCAGCATCAACCCATTCGACGTTGAGCTGACCGCGGAGGCCCTGCACAGGGCTCTTGGGATGGGACTCCCGGAGCGCAACGACAGATCGCACGCGATCAAGCAGATAGTCGCCATCAACGACGTCGCCCGCTGGATCCGTCACCAGCTCGAAGACATACGTTCCGTAGCGCCGCGACTGCACGAACGGCCCGTCGCGACCGAGCCAAGGCCGGTTGGCTCGGACAGTGTGGAAAAGCGCGAGCTGGTCGACAAGACCTGAACCGCGGCTCCGCATCGCGGCCTGCCTCGTGCCTGGCTCCCAAGGGTCTAACGATGGGCTGCGCGTTCTAGCTCTCTGGAGGTGCAGCCATGGACATAGTCTCCCTGTTGGTCGATCTCCTGATCGCCGTGTGGTTTGTAACAGTGATCGTGGCTATAGCGCGGGCCTGGCAGGCCAGAGCGCCCCGACCCGCCCCGCTTTCTCCTGAAGCCCGGAACCAGTTCGTGAACTCCTGGCACCGGATCACCGCCGAATTCATTGACGCGCCCCGAGAAGCGGTGCAGCAAGCCGACGCGCTTGTCCTCTCGCTGCTCCGTGAGCGTGGACGTCCCGTGCAGCATGATGAGTTCCCGAAACCAATCCGGGAGGCTCGTCGCTGGATTGCACGTGAAAGCTCCAACGGGACCGAAGCCCTGCGCCAGGCGATGCTCAACTACCGGTCGATATTCACGCAGTCGATCGGCAGTCGACCGCCGGAGCCGGACCGGCAGGAAATTCGCCGCCGCGAGTTGGCCTAGGGGCCGAAAACTCCTTCAGAAGAGTTCCTCGGCGAGCGCGACGATGATGCCCGCGGGGCCTCGCACGTAGCAGAGTCTGTACTTGTCCTCGTACTGACCCACCTCGCCGACGAGTTCGGCGCCGTTGGCGCGCAGCCGAGCGACTGTGTCGTCGACGCTTTCGACTGCAAACATGACGCTCCGGAGTCCCAGCGCGTTCGGCGGGGCGATCGCCGGCTCGACCTCGACCAGTTCCGGATTGCGAAACCTCGTCAGCTCAAGCCGCCCGTGCCCATCCGGGGTGCGCATCATGACGATGTCGACCTGGACATTTTCGAGCCCGTTGACGCGGTCCACCCACGGGCCCTCGATCGGCATCTCGTCTTCGCGCGTCATGCCGAGCACGGCGAAAAAAGCGGTAGCGGCCGCAAGGTCGTCGACGACGACGCTGACGTGGTCCAGTCTCTTGATCGTCATTTCCCCACTCATAGCAGAGGCGGCACGATTTCCGGTCCTGCGCGCCATCGCGGCCCGTGACTGCAGTGAGCTGGGACGCCGACCACGAAGCGCTAACTTGACCCAACATCCTATTTCCTATAGCATCCGCCAGATCCGCTCAGACATAGAGCTGGCGCAGCCCCATTTCATGCTGGTCACAAGGAGGAAACCGGATGACACGTAGAGGCCTGGCCCGATCACTGGCCATCGCCACGGTTCTGGTCGTCGCTGCGTGTGGAGGGACCACCTCCGGCGGCACAGCCAAGACCAACGCCGCGGTGGCCATCGTCCCCGGGGGTCCGCATCCCTATTTCGAGCCCATGCGGCAGGCGATCGTCGACGCCAAAGCTGATTTCAGTCTCGCCAAGGGCACCTTCCAGGTGCCGAGCGACTGGAAGCAGGACCTCCAGAATCAGCTGCTCACGAGCCTTGCGGCGCAGGGCTACGACGGCTTTGGCATCTTCCCGACCGATGGCAACGCGGCCAACGGCATCGTCACTCAGCTGGCCGCGAAGAACTACCCGGTGATCGCCGTCGGCGGCTGCATCGCGGAACCGACCAAGACCACCTTCTGCATCGCGACTGACGTGGGCAACTCCGCCTACACCGGCGCGAAGGCCACGATTGCAGCCATGGGTGGCAAGGGCGTTCTGCTGCACGGCACCGGACTTCTGACCGACCCCAACACCGTGCTGCGCGTGGACGCCGTGAAAAAGGCCGTGGCCGAAACCAACGGCGCCGTCACCCTGATCACCATCACCGACATCGACAAGGACGCACAGACCGCTGACACGGCAATCAACCAGGCGCTCGCCACCCACAAGGACATCACTGGAATCGTGACGACCGCCTACAACCCCACGGTCGCCGCGGCCAAAGCGCTGCGGACCCTGGGCGACAAGAGGATCAAGATGGTCGGCATCGACGACGACCCCGTCGTGCTGCAGGCCGTGAAGGACGGCTTCCTCACCGGGACGATGGGCCAGAACCCTTACGGCCAGGCCTACATCGCCGCCTACGCCATCAACCAGATCCACCAGGGCTGCAAGAAGAAGGGCGGGGCGCCGTATTTCATCGACTCCGGAACACTCGTGATCACCCCCGACAAGGTCGCTACCTACAAGGACGACTTCAAGACCCTGACCAAGGGGATCGTCTCGAGCTTCAAGGACAAGTACCTCTCCTGTTAGTGCGACAGGCCAGGACGTCAACCGACTCGCTCAAAACGCCGATCCGGCGAGTCGACACCTACCTCGTCGACCTGATTCCGGAGCGCCCTCGCACCGACGCGATCCAGAGCTTCACGAAGCAGGAGACGATCTTCGTCGACATCGAGACGTCCGACGGGGTGGTTGGAACCGGCTACGCGTACACGATTGGAACGGGGGGACGGGCCGTGCTCGAAATGCTTCGGCACGACCTTGTCCCCCTTCTCGCCGGACAGGACGCCAACCAGATCGAAGCCATCTGGCAGAAGCTCTTTTGGGCCACCCACGGAACGGCGATCGGGGCGATCACCAGTCTCGCTCTGGCGGCCGTGGACATCGCACTCTGGGACGTGCGCGGCAAGACCCTCGGCCAGCCGCTCTGGCGCCTGGCCGGTGGCGCGCGCCCGACGGTTCCGCTCTATGACACCGAAGGCGGCTGGCTCCATCTCTCGACCAAGGACCTGGTCGACAGCGCACTTTTGTCCAAGCGGCAGGGCTGGCCGGGGGTGAAGCTGAAGGTCGGCAAGCCCCGCCCCCAAGAGGATGTCGAGCGGCTCAGCGCCGTCCGCGAAGCGGTCGGGCCGGCCTTCGACATCATGGTCGACGCCAACCAGTCGATGACTTTCGCTGAGGCCAAACGGCGAGCGCATCTTTTCGAGCAGCTGGACCTCTACTGGCTCGAGGAACCGCTCCCGGCCGAGGACCTCGGCGGCCACATCCGGCTGGCGGCCGCGACCAGCATCCCGATCGCGGTCGGCGAGAGCATGTACTCACTCAGCCACTTCCGCGAGTACCTGGCGGCCGGCGCCGCCGGCATCCTTCAGCCCGATGCCGCCCGTCTTGGCGGCATCACCCCGTGGCTGAAGGTCGCGCACCTCGCCGAGGCCTTCAACGTCAAGGTCGCGCCACACTTTTTGATGGAGCTTCATGTCAGCCTGGCTGCAGCCGTGCCAAACGCCATCTACCTGGAGCACATACCGCAGCTCAGGCAGATCACGCGCTCGGAGATCGAGATCGTGAACGGCCAGGCCGTAGCCCCGGAGTCACCTGGAGTCGGCATCGACTGGGACCGTGAGGCGATCGCTAACCTTCGGATCGTTTAGCTCCGGCAGCTTGACCGGCGGCGCGCTCCTCCGGCAGGTCGCCCTCCTCGCACTGTTCATCGTCACCGCCGGCTTCTGGATCTATTTCTCGGTGGCTGCGTCCGGCTTCACGTCCGACTTCAACCTCTTCTCGCTGCTGCGCTTCGCCGCCATCCAGATCACGATCGGCTTCGCCCAGATGGTGGCGCTGTCGATCGGCGACCTCAACCTGGCCGTGGGCGCCATCGGCGGCGCGACCGGGATGATCGCGGGGTGGGCCATGCAGATCCTGGGCCTGCCGCCAGACGTCGCGGTGCTGTTCGCGCTCGCCGCCGGCATGCTGCTTGGATTCGGCAACGCGCTGCTGATCACCTGGACGAGGATCAACAGCTTCATCGTCACCCTTGCCACGGCGAGTCTCATCACCGGGGCGATGTTGATCGTCACCCATTCCGATCCCTTCAGCCGGCTGCCCGACTCCTTTACGAGCTTCTCGGAGACCGAGGTTTCCGGGCTTCCGGTCTCGAACCTGGTCCTGGTGATGCTCGCGGTTGGCGTGGCCCTCTTCTTCCTTTACCGCAACCTCAGCCTGGGCAGGGAGATGCTTGCGGTCGGGGCCAACCGCCGGGCGGCCCGCATGTCGGGACTGTCCGTCGACCGCGTGGTGCTCCTCACCCACGGCCTTTCCGGGGCCCTGGCCGCCACCGCTGGGCTGATGGCGATCGCCGCCGACCACACCGCCTCTCCCAGCCTGGGCAGCGACTGGCTCCTGGCTTCTTTCGTCGCGCCCGCGATCGGCGGGACGCTTCTTTCGGGAGGCCTCGTCTCGGTGCCGGGAACAATCGTCGGCGGCATCCTGCTCGCGACCATCTCCAACGGCCTGCTGCTCGTCGGCATCGACAATTTCTGGATCACGGTTTTTCTCGGCGTGGTCCTGCTGCTGGCGGTGGTGCTGGACAGGGTGACCCGGGCAGCTGGGGGTGCGGCGCCGTGATGCACCGCCTGCGCGGCCTCGCTCCCGGCGTGGCTTTGGGCCTGCTCCTCATCGACCTCGTCGGCATGCTCGTGCTGTCGGTCATCACGCCGGCCTTTCTCTCGAGCTACAACCTCTTCGTCACCGGCCGCGACCTTTCGATCCTGCTCCTGGTCGCGCTGGCTCAGATGGTCGTCCTGTCGCTGGGGCAGATGAACCTTTCGATCGGCTCGATCGGAGGCCTGGTAGCGATCATCGAGGCGGGTCTCATGGTTCGCTACGGCGTCCCGGTGCCGCTCGCGCTGGCGGCCGGCCTCGTGCTCGGCGTCGTTTGCGGTGTCATCAACGGACTGCTCGTCTACTGGACGAAGATCAACAGCTTCGTGCTGACCCTCGGCACGTCCTACGTGTTCGCGGGCATCAACCTCGGCATCACCCACGCCACGCCCTTCTATCACGTCCCCAACGAGGTCAGCTCCTTCGGCCAGGCGCGCGTTGGCCCGTTTCCGCTCATGGCGGGGGTGACGATCGTGCTGACCCTCCTGCTCGCGGGCTTCCTCTATCAGGTGGTGCTCGGCCGGCAATTGCTGGCCGTTGGCGGCAACCCCTTGGCAGCTCGGCTCTCGGGCCTCCCGATCCGGCGAGCGACGCTGACAGCTCATGCGATCTCAGGCTTCCTCGCGGCGGTGGCCGGCACCATGCTCATGGCCCAGCTCGGACAGGGTCAGCCGACCATCGGAGCCACGTGGATCCTTCCCTCATTCGCCGGTCCGATCATCGGCGGCGCCGCGCTCGCCGGCGGAAGCGCCCCCGTACTCGGCACCGTGCTGGCGATGGTCCTCATCTCGCTGATCGACGACGGGCTCGTGCTCGTGAGCGCGGACCCCTTCTGGGTCCAGTTCCTCATCGGCGCCCTGATTCTCGGGGCCGTCGTCCTGGGACGGACGCGCCTGAACGACATCAGGGCTTTCCTCAGGATCAGCACGACGCGCGTCGCCGGGACCACGCGATGAGCGCCGAGCCGAATCCGACCACGCCCGAGGTTCGGCTGGAGGTCGCGGGCATCCGTAAGCAGTTTCCGGGCGTGGTCGCGCTCGACGACGTGTCGCTTCGCCTGCGCGCCGGGGAGATCCACGCACTGCTCGGCGAGAACGGAGCAGGCAAGAGCACGCTGATCAAGATCCTGACGGGCGTCTACCAACCCGATGAAGGGGAGATCCGGCTCGACGGCAGCCCTGTGCGCTTTGCCTCGCCGCGTTCGGCGCTGGCCGCCGGGATCAGCGTCGTGCACCAAGAGCGCAACCTCATCCCTCAGTTCACGGTGGCGGAGAACATCCTTCTGGAGCGGATCCCGACCCGCGGGGTCCAGCTGGTCGATCACGCCGCGATCAAACGGCTGGCCAGGCCGTGGATCGAGATGGTCGGGCTCGACGCCGCGCCGGCGACGCCGGTGGCGGAGCTGAGCGTGGCGCAGATGCAGCTGGTCGAAATCGCCAAGGCGCTATCGCTGCAGGCCCGCATCCTCCTTATGGACGAACCCACCGCCGCGATCACCCCCCACGAGGTCGGTTACCTCTTCCAGATTCTGGGCGACCTGCGCCGGCACAACGTGGCCCTCGTTTTCGTCAGTCACAAGCTGGAAGAGGCCTTCGAGCTCTGCGACCGCGTGACCGTGCTCCGCGATGGACGGAACGCCGCCGCGGACGTCGCTGTGGCGTCCCTCACTCGAGACCAGCTCGTCACCTACATGATTGGAAGGGCCGAGGTGATCGCCGAGCTGCCCCCGAAACCCAATCCCGGCGAGCCGGTGGTGGAGGTGGCAGGGCTGACCACAAGCGGTGCCGACGCCGAGCTGAGCCTTGTGCTGAGAGCGGGCGAGGTCCTGGGCCTCTACGGCCTGGTCGGAGCCGGGCGCTCAAGTCTGGCCAAAACGCTGGTCGGTGAGATCAAGGCTACCGGCGGTGAAGTTCGGGTGCGGGGCGCGATCACGCACATCAAGAGCTTCCGGGAGGCCCTCGAGAAGTACCGCTTCGGGTACGTGAGCGAGGACCGCAAGGAGGAGGGTCTCATCCTTCTCCACTCAGTCCGGGCCAATACATCGATCACGATCTGGCGGCGCTTGCGCTCGTTCGGCCAGTGGATCACACGCTCGAAAGAGGACGGAGCGATTCTTCCACCCCTCCGCCAGCTCGACGTCCGCGCGGGTTCGCTGTCGCAGTCGGTGGGAACGCTCTCGGGCGGCAACCAGCAGAAGGTGAGCATCGCCAAATGGCTCGCCGCCAAGGCGGAGATCCTGATCATCGACGAACCCACGGTGGGCATCGACATCAAGACGAAGAACGCGCTGCACGAGCTCATCTGGGAGCTGGCCGCGAACGGCAAGTCGATCCTGCTCATTTCGAGCGACATGCCTGAGTTGATCCGCCTGTCCGACCGCATCCTCGTGATGCGCAACCACGCGATCGTGGGCGAGCTGCAGAACACACATCAATACGACGAGATGAGCGAGGCCATCATGGCTCGGCTCAGCTGAAAAGGGAGTTGGAATGCAGAGCTACGGGATGACGCTGATGCTGAAGGATGACGAAGAGATCGTCGAGCGCTACAAGGAATACCACCGCAAGGCCTGGCCCGAGGTGGTGTCGCGCCTGCGTGAGAATGGCATCACGCAGATGCGGATCTACCTGCTCGGCCGCCGGATGTTCATGTACATGGAAGCGGTCGACGGATTCTCCCCTGAACGGGACTTCCCAAAGTTGGCGGAGGATCCACGCTACCGCGAATGGGATGAGCTGATGCGAGGCCTCCAACAGCCGGCGCCCGAAGCGAGGGCAGGCGAGTGGTGGGCTTCGATGGAGGAGGTCTTCGACCTCAGCCGGCAATGAGTGAGAAGGCCCTTCCTCTGCCGCCTTCCCGTCAGACCCTGACCGACAGCGTCTACGACGCGGTCATGGAGCTGGTCATGGACCAGCACATCGAAGCGGGCGCGCGGGTCAACATCGACCTGGTCGCGC
>Ga0207684_10000720_pt1 | contig 38899 bp, 36 predicted proteins | sample KBSK5501metaG_FD_184342 | JGI IMG/M metagenome (GOLD analysis project Ga0207684, IMG submission 184342) | Corn, switchgrass and miscanthus rhizosphere microbial communities from Kellogg Biological Station, Michigan, USA - KBS K5-50-1 metaG... | ecosystem: Host-associated > Plants > Roots >... | reverse complement strand
AACCAGTGGAGCATGCCCTGGCGTCCATCTCTCCCAACCACTCGGTTCGGGAGCCAGTCATTGCTGCGCCCATGGCTGCCGGGCCACCAGCCCAATTTTCGGGAGAATTTTCAGGCGAAACGCCCTCATTGGAAGGAGAGATCCATGTCCTCTGTCACGTGCGCTGTCGACATTGCAGCCCCTGCTGCATCTCTCTTCGCGTTGAGCCAGGACTACAGCCGCCGTCTACACTGGGATCCCTTCCTGTGCGAAGCGCGTCTCCTGGACGGCGCGCACTGCGCCGCCCTGGGTGTGCGCGCCTGGTGTGTCGCCCATAACGGCCTCGGGATGGAGACCACCTACGTCAGCTATCAGCCACCCACTGTCGTCGCTGTCAAGATGACGCGTGGTCCAAGCATTATCTCATCGTTTGCTGGCTCATGGCGTTTCACTCCGGTTCCCATTCACAATGGCCTCGCCCGCACGCATGTGGTGTTTCGCTACCAGGTTTCTGGTCGCCCGCGCGCGCTCGCCTTCCTCCTCGATCGGCTCTTGGCGCTGATCTTCCGGCGCGAGACACAGCGTCGCCTGCACGCACTCAAGCGTGCGGTGGAGACAACGTCGATCCTCGCGGACATGGACACTGAGACTGCCTCCACAAGCCTTCCAGCTGCGCCAATCGGCGCACCCACTGATCTAGCTACAGACCCACGACAGTCGAAGGGCCCACGCCATGCGTGAGGATGCAGCTTCACCACGGGTGGCGTTGGTTATTGGTGGAACAGGGGTGTTTGGACGGCTTATCGTCGCCGATCTGCTCACCCACACCGCACTCTCCATCGCGGTCATTTCCCGTCATGGCGTGGCTCCGCGGGACTGGTTGCCAGGATCGGAGGGGCGTGTGACTTCGCATCGGCTTGATGCGCGCCACGAACACGCCGTCCGATCCGCCATCGAACGCACACAGGCATGTGTTGTTATCCATGCCGCAGGCCCTTACGCCCTCATAGGTGACGCCCCCTTGCGCGCTGCGCTCGGTGCGCGGATTTCCTACGTTGACATGTGTCCTCGCTCTGACCTCTTTGCCCTGCTGCGCGACCGCTACGATGCTGCCGCGCAAGCGGCAGGACGAACATACATCGTCGGAGCGTCTACGGCTGGCGGTCTGACCGGACTACTCACAAAACGCGCCCAAAAGGTTCTGCGCACGGTTGACAGTGTCCGGTCGTCGCTGTGTGTCCACAACTTCGCCTGGGGCGCTGGCATCGTGGGCGACTATCTGCTCAGCGCTCGGCGTGTTTTGCCCCACGGGCCGGTTGGAAGTAGTCCTGAGGATGTAGACTTTCCAGGATTAGGGCGCCGCACGGTACGACTCGCCGATACCCTTGACTATGTCGACCCAGCGCCTGACGCAGTACGTGATGTCGCCTATCGCATCGGCCTGCCCGACGCGCTGCCCGAACTCGGTCTTCGCCTCAGCCTCACTGTCACGCGTCTGGGCATTCCCCTCTGGCGCCTCGCCCATCCACTAGGTGTGTGCGCAGGCCTCCTCGGTGGCTCCTACACCGAGGGCGGGCTGTTGCATCAGGCCTTTGGCGAAGGCGCAGACGGGCGTGGCGTGCTGGAGACACATATCCACCGCGCCTTTGGTAATGTCCGCAACCCTAGCCTGCTCTGCGCGCTGGCGGCCGATCGGCTCGCCCGCGGGCTGATCACCAATCTCGGCGTGATTCATCCTGCGTCCTGGCTCGCGCCAGGCGAGCTGATCCATGCGCTCAACGCGCGCGCGGTCACCGTGCGCACCCGATTCGCGCCGGAAGGACCTGTGCGAGGTCGGTTCAAGCAGGTCCCGTGGGAAGATGTGCGATGAAACGCACCATCGCACAGCGCACGTTGTCTTGTTGTCCTCTGCCGCGTACATCCTCGGATACCACCTAGCTCAGTCGGGGTCACCTTCCACCGAGAGGGTGTCCAAAGGGTATGAGGAAGTCTTCTTGGATGAGATGCCCCTTGGATGGTGGGCTTCGAATCTGTGTATCCAGCGCTATCACCGAAAGCATGCTGACACCAACCCTGACCCCAACCCTCGCGAACGAGTGCGAACTCTGACGAACTATTACGGCGCTAAGATCTCGAAAGCATGGCCCCTCACGTACTCTGGCGTACTCCAGCAGATTTGTTGAAGCTGTTTCGTAAACAGCAGGCCATAGGCGCATATCCCATGGGCACCACCAACCTATCAGTGTTTTTGCCCTCTTCTCATGGGTATGCTAAGCAATCATCGAAACGGTGGTCTCGGCGGTCAATCGATCCCTATGCGCCATGCCGCTTCCCCCGTTGCCTCGACGCTAATGGTGCGCCCGCCCTCTCCAAATCTCGATGTTACTCTCCGGCCTCCTCAAGGATGTCTACTGTAAGGGCAATGCCTTGCTGTCACTAGGCTAGGCTCCCAGGCGCGGCTCCACTCGCCAGTCGTCTCACACCTTCTGTCCTACAGGAAGGAAGGCGTGTGCCATGTTCGCCGACGCCATCGCGCGCCCGGTACACCTCCCTTCCTGCGCTCAGCCCGTGCGGGCGCCGTGGCGACGTCTCCTCGTTGCTCTCGCTGCGCATGACAGCCAATTCACTAGCGGCAACTCGCATGCCGCCGACGCTGATGCCACCATACCGCAGGCCAAGTTTGAGGCCTTCTTCCGCCTCCACCACCAAGATATCTTCGCCTATCTCTGGCGCCTGACCGGCGATGAGCAAGCCGCCTATGATCTCAGTCAGGAAACCTTCATCCGTGCGTGGCAGCGCTTCACCACTCTCCAGCGCTACGACCATCCCGCCGGCTGGCTCTTCCGCGTCGCTACCAACCTCGCCCTCAAACATCTCCGCCACCGGCGTATCGTCACCCGCCTGGTGACTACTACCTTGCATGACGATGACAGCGCGGCTGAGATAGCCGATCGCCTCCCCGCTCACTACGCCGATCATGCCGAACAGGTAGTCCAGGATGATCTTGTCCGCCTCGTGCTCCTGGCGCTCGCCCCCGCCCGCGCGCCGTTCTCGTCTTGCATGACGTGTATGGCCTCAGCGCTGACGAAGTCGCTCAAACCCTCAATATGACCCGCGCCGCCGTCAAGATGATGCTCTGCCGCGCCCGCGAACAGTTCCGTATCCGCTATCAGCGCCAGGAGGCCCAGCCATGACTATCGAGAGCCAGCTTGTCTGCGAGCACGGTATTCCCGCCCGTACCCTCTCCGCCTGGCGCGACGGCGACCTGCGCTACGCGCATCGCCACCCACGCGGCTGGATGCGCGGCGAGCCAGGCGCGTCTGGCCGACTATGACGCCCTCATCCAGGCGATGCGCGCCCAGCGCGCGCCTGTCGCCGATGAGCGCCTCTAGCGCGCGGTCCATGCGCGCATCAACCAGACGCGAACAAGAACATGGCCGCATCCCGCAAACACACCACGGCGACTCCTCGGCTCGCTGGCGGCGGTCGCGGCGGTACTGGCGCTCGTACTCGGCGCCGCTCTCCTTCTGTCCTCCGGGCCGCGTCCGGGAGTTGTCACGTCGGCGCAGCCCACCGCGACACGTACGCCAGCTATTGTCAACGGCTGGACCCATGCCACGCTCCCCGCTGGCTTCACGTTGAGCGGACCCTCGCTCGCCATCGCGCCCAGCGACGGCAATACAGCCTACGCCTGCGTCACCGCGCAAGACGCTCAGCAGCAGCCAAAGCGGGGAATCAGCGCCAATCAGATCTGGGTCACTCACGACTGCGGCGCCCACTGGAGCCATCTGACCGACCCGCCCGGCACGCCGGCCAACCAGTGCTTCCTGCAGGTAGATGCCCTTAATATGGCTATCGTCGTCGCCTGGGGGCGCTCGATTCCCTTAAATAACACCCCGCCCATCGGAACTCCGCCGGTGCTTGGCGCACAAGGCGGAGGTGGGTTCGCGGCCATCACCTTCGATGGCGGACGCACCTGGGAGCAGCCGACAGGCGATGCCGCTCCCGGCGGCACACATGAGCCCGCTACCGCCGGCGGGACCACCTACGCCGTCCGCTGCTGCTACTCTGCGCCAGCCAGCGCCGAGCGCCTGATGGTCAGTCGCGACGCCATGCGCTCCTGGAGTCCGGTGGATGCGGCCATCGTCGCCGCCGGTCAAGGGGTAGACGACTTCTTCTATCGGCCCGATACCGCCGAGTTGCTGGCTACCGCCTTCGATGTCAACACCCTTGATCGGCGCCTCTGGCGCAGCGCCGATGGGGGTAAGAACTGGACCGAGCTGCCGAGCCCCGCCACCAGCTTCTTCGACTTCTACGTAGCGCAGCAGCCTTCCAGCGGCCAGCCTTGGCGCCTGTGCGCCGAGACGTTCAAGCCGGTGCACTCCGCTGAGACCGACCCAGGACCGCCGACCGGCATCGTCTGCAGCGACGATGGCGGCTACCACTGGGCGTCGCGTCCCCTGCCCGTGGTGTCAGACACAGGCTTCACGCTGCTTGGCATTACCAACGGAGGCGACCTCCTGTCCCAGGCCAACGGCTCCCATACCGATACGCTGTATCGCCTGCCTTCCGGCGCCCAATGGCAAGCGTTCGATATCGCGCCTGGGACCGACGTCTCCACGACCTATGTCCCGAGTCCCGGCGCAGGCGTTCTCTGGGCATTGCCCGTCCCGTATTCCTTCTACTCGCCCCTTGATCCCGCGGGCCGTATCTACACCAAGGGCTACGCCACCTGATGTCGGGGTCAGCAGTCATGCGCTGTGCGCCAGCAACGCCAGCGCCGAGACGCCCCTTCCTCTAGCGTTCACCTTACTGCGAAGGGAGTGACTTGCACCTTGAACCTGTCCGCGCGAAATTAGAATGCTCGATTGCCTCTGCCTGACCCTATTCTTGAACCCCGTGCCGATGGACTTCCCTACACTGTGCTGGACACTGGAGCAGCGGAAAGGCCCTTCATTTCACCTGTCGTGGACTGCCGCACACTGTCCTGTACAGATTGCAGCAACCTTAAAATCCGCTGCACGCAGCTCGTATCTGCACGCAAGCTCTACGGGAATGCGCTTTCTCAAGCGCTGCAGTGCGTCGGATACGCCTGTCACAGCTCCGAGCAGCCTAAGTATTGACTTGAATACATGCCGGGGATGGCGTATGCTCCCCCCGACAAACGGCGTGTGGTCCCCTCCAACAGACAAGGACCTGAGGCGCTAGGATGATGCTTCCTCCACCTCGTTACCCCCCATCGCCACACTATGTACCTCCGCACTCACGGCCAACCACCGCGACCACCATAGGGGGATTCATCATTGTAGGACTCGCCGCCCTTGCCTTCGTTGTGGCCATGGGCAATTTCATCGTGTACGCGCTCACCTTTGGCAAGCCCGCTTTTGCTGACTATGACGGGCCTGGCGCTGCACTCCTGCTCTCCGTGCAGTTCATTGGGTGCTTCGGCCTCATCGTGTCTATCAGCCTCAGCTTCTTCCTTGCCAAGGTCACCGCCTCCCCCCAAGCGCCGCGGCATCGGGATCCTTCTGAGGACCCCGCCGCCAGACCACCAGCGCGCAAGGGAGTGCGCATCATCGGGTTCGCGCTCGGCATTCTCAGCGGGGCGCTCTGCGTCGCTGCACTGAACGCCGCATGGGTTCTTACCTCACGGGGAACGGTCTCGTTGGCGCTCGTGTGGCTGGGCGGCACGGCAATCGTCGGTCTGGTGGCGCTGGTCATCTCTGTCGTCGCGCAGCGGCGCGCGCCGTTCGGCCTCGCCTACATCGGGCTCCTCATCGCGCTCGTGGCGTCAATCCTGAGCACATGCTCCGCCCTTACGGTTTGGCAGGTTGGCCCAGGGTATGCGCAGGCATTGGCGAACGGGACCTATGCGCGACCAATCTCCTTCGCCGATATTTCGCCTGCGCAAGTGGACGTGAGCGCCTCCAAGGTCGACAACGACATCATCGCTGTCTCGATCATCAGCGTCAGCTTCATGTTAAACGGGGCGCCTGTACGCTTCGATGGCGCAGATGCGGTGAAATGCAATGGAGTAGCGTTACACATCACATATCGGGACACGGAGTACCTAGGATCAATCGACCCCGCCGCCACCTACGACTGTCTCGTGCATGACGCCGGGCAGGCGGTCCATTTCACCGTCCCTGCCACGATGGCGCCCACGATCCAGTCACCGCGGCCTGGCGCGCAAGTTCCTCACACCGGTCCCCTGGCCATCACCTTTGCAACCGATCCTGCGGGACCGCAAACCATCAAGGGGCAACTGTTCGTGAAGCCGCCCGGTGAGTTCGAGCGGTCGTTTGACCTTTTGGACATCCCTGACACTGGGACGTATCTGCTCGATCTGACGCCCTATACCGTTGGAGAGGCGCAGCTGGAACTGACGCGCTCGGACTCACAGGATCTCATGGGAAGCACGTTCCACTCCGTCCACGCGGTGGCGACGCACATCGTCCGCTCGGCGCGCTTCACCCTCATCTGAGCGAACTCTGAGCGTAACTCGAGGACCTCCTGGACACTCACCTGGGCTCAAATCCGCTGTTGAAGGTAGCAGTGCTCAGTGAAGTCTCTCATACGCCGTCGCATCGCATCGTTGTACTATAGCATCTCCGCTGTCGTGGCAGGCTCATCGCTTGGCGGTGCGACACGGTATCAGACGGTGCCCCATGCCGTGACAGCAAAACTTCCTCGAAAATAACCACGAAGCCCAACCTTCGGCGGGCTGGCGCTATTTTGACTCCCGCCCCTGACGCAGCGCGTCATCCCGCTTGACAGCAATCGGGGTGGACAACCGTGGACAGTGGCGCACAAAGGTCTTGAGCGAACTCTCATCCCGCCTAACGCAGTGGACGGCAGTGGACGGCAGTGGACGGCAGTGGACGTTGGCGAACACGAGGGCGCGAATCCCGTATGCCCTACCGCCACTCGGTGGTGAGCCATTCAATCCGGTCAGTTTGACCCCACATCTGACACTGGTGGCGAAGTCGAAAAGGAAGCAGGGAGAGATCCCGGCGTTTGAAGTAGAGTGAGCGACACGATGCGACGACCGTATTCAAGGAGACACGCCATGTCGCTCAAGGTTGTGCCGATTCCTGCCATCCCAGACGAGACGACCCGTGTGGTGCGCGCGGCGTTCCCGCGCGGCAGCCTCGTCGTGCAGGTGCGCGACGCGCTGGGCACACTCTACAGTGACGAGGACTTCGCGGACCTGTTTCCTGCCCGAGGACAACCAGCTGAGGCGCCGTGGCGGCTGGCCTTGGTCACCGTGGTGCAGTTTGTGGAGGGGCTGCCGGATCGGCAGGCTGCGGATGCGGTGCGCCGCCGCTTGGATTGGAAGTATGCTCTCAGCCTTGAGCTCAGCGATCCTGGCTTCGACCACAGCGTCCTCTCCGAGTTTCGCACCCGGCTGGTGGCCGGTGGGACTGAGGAGCGCTTGCTCGATCTGGTCCTGCAGCAGGCGCGAGCGCATGGCTGGCTCAAGGAGCGGGGCAAGCAGCGGACCGACTCCACGCATGTGCTGGCGGCTGTGCGCGCGCTCACGCGGCTGGAGTGTGTGGGTGAGACGCTGCGCCATACGCTCAATGTGCTGGCCGAAGTGGCCCCAGAGTGGCTGCGCACGCAGGCGGCGCCCGAGTGGGTCAAGCGCTATGCCCATCGGGTCGAGGAGTATCGCGTGCCCAAAAGCAAAGCCGAGCGGGTGCGTGCTGCCAACCAGATCGGAGCGGATGGGTGGCGGCTGCTGGACGCCCTGGAGGAGCGCACGACGCCGACGTGGCTGCGCGACCTGCCGGCTGTGCAGACCCTGCGCCGAGTGTGGGCGCAGCACTATCATCCGCGGCAGGCGCGGCGTCCATCCAGCCAGCAGAGCGAGACGGAAGACGAGCACTGGGACGGATCTCACGACGGATCGCTGGGCGGCCACTGGCGCGCCAAAGCGGACGTGCCGCCGGCAGCGCAGATGCAGAATTCGCCCTACGATCCAGACGCGCGTTACGGCAAGAAACGTGAGATCAGCTGGGTCGGCTACAAGGCCCACCTGACGGAACCCTGCGAGGCGGAGGCGCCGCAGCTCATTGTCCACGTCGCCACCACCCCCGCCTGTGCGTCCGACGAGGCCTCGCTCACTCCCATCCACCAGAACTTAGCTCGGCGCGCGTTGCTCCCCAGCGGTCAGTTCGTCGATGCGGGCTATGTCGACGCCGACGTCCTGGCCACGAATCACGCGCGCTTTGGCGTTGACGTGCTGGGGCCGACCCGCGGCGACTATCGCTGGCAAGCCCGCGAGCAGACGGGCTTCGAGGGTCACCGCTTCACCATCGACTGGGAGGGGCAGCGCGCCATCTGTCCGCAAGGGCATACGAGCCACTCGTGGACACGCACCTACGACCGTCGCCAGGCGCAGCCCCGCGAGATGATTACGGTTCGCTTCTCAGCAAGCGATTGCCGGCCGTGTCCGTCGCGAGCCCGGTGCACACAGGCGCCCTTGCGGACCATCACCCTCCATCCGCGCGAGCAGGAGGTCGCGCTGCGTGCGGCGCGACTCCGTGAGCAAGGCGAGGAGTTCGCGACAGCCTATGCGACGCGAGCCGGCATTGAGGGGACGCATGCGCAAGCGCTCCGCGTGTGTGGCCTGCGCCGCTCTCGCTACGTCGGTCAGCCCAAAACCCATCTCCAGCACATTCTGAGCGCGGTCGCTCTCAATCTGCTCCGCATCGGGGCTTGGCTCGACGGCGCTCCTCGCTCCCCCACCCGACGCTCATCCTTTGAACGTCTCATGGCTCCAGCTGCCTAACGACATATCCGGTCAGGAATTCGCCACCAGTGTCACATCTGACCCCAAAATGCGTGGACAACGACGAACGCCAACGAACAGAAAGAATTCGTTGGCGCTTTAATTTTCAGGCGCGGTGAACTTCGGTGGACAGTCTTGGACAGGCCAGCGAGAGACAGTATCTTTCGCTACCTGAAGACGTGGCGAGGGAAAGCTACAAACAGAAAGGCACCTCTTGAAAGCATCTGCGACAGCAACCTGTGGCGAACAACTAGGACAATGGCGAACACAGATGAACTCGAAAAACCGAAGAATCCAGCAGACACGAACATCAGCGGACATTGGCGAGCAGAGGCGCCACTCATTCGTAATCAGTGGGTCATCCTCAGACATAGCGAGACATGATACAGTAAACCAGTGAAGTTGGGTCAGTCCAACTCCATGCGCTGGCCCCGATTGACTAAAGGCCCCAGATGGAAGACCAAACGTCAAACAAGCAATATAGGCGACCACATTACGGAGACGGCGACCGGCTGCGTGTCATCAAAGAGGGCCAGCACTTCAGGAGGGAGGTTGTTGTCGAGGGACAACCGACACCAGTCACGATCACGCAGGGGTACGTCTTGACCTACCTCTACAACGTACGCCTCGATGATGAGACTCTGCTTGATCTCGCTGAGGAGCTGCTGGCGCCTCTGGCTGAATAGTCCAGAACATCAGCAAACCATGCTGGTCACGCCTTGAGCATGAGATAGCTAGACCCGCAACTCGCTCCTCATCGGCTTCGCGTGTCCTCAGCCATCCCATACGCGCTTACTAGCTTGACGCCAATTTTGACGCCAACGCCGGCGAACAATCACGGACAGCCACGGGCGCGAAGCAGCTCTTTCGGCAGGAATTATCTGCCTTGGTGAACTGCTACGAACGGTCGTGAACGCCACGAATAGATCTTGGTGACCTCCAGGGCCTCGCCCTGCTTTACTTCTGCGCGAGACTTGTTAGTAGTGCGGCATGCGCCACAGTCAGCTCCGCATCATCTGGAGCGAGTTCCAATGCGCGCGCATAAACCTGCAGCGCCTGCTCTTCTTGGTCTGTTTCAGCCAGTAAGCGCGCTAACTCGGAATAGGCAAAGAGGTATGTCGGATCGGCCAGTATCGCCTGCGCAGAGGCCCGAATCGCAGCGGGGAAATCTCCAAGATGGCAGAAAGCATAGGCTTTATAGCTCCAGATCCACGCCGACTCTGACTCATTTTTCAGCGCACGATCAAATGCAACGATTGCCTCGTCGAACTCTCCTCTTTCGCTGTGAAGCATCCCTATGCCGTTCCAGGCAAACGCGCTCTCTGGATCCAATGCCAGCGCCTGTTTGTAGGCAGTAGCCGCCTCTTCCAAGCGCTCTTTGACGATCAAGAGATCGCCACAGGTGTTCCAATAATCGATCTCGTGCGAGTTGAGATCAATCGCGCGTCGCACGGCCGACAGCGCCTCATCCACGCGCCCAAGACCCTCAAGCAGTTCAGCAAGGCGATACCAGTTGGATGCGCTCTCAGGGTCAAGCACACTTAGCTCAAAATAGGCGTCCACTGCCTCTGTCGGCCGATCCAACATCTCCAGGCACAGCGCCTTGTTGGACCAATACCTCGGTGTGCCGGGATCCAGTCTGAGCGCTTCTTCAGTTGAGGCGAGCGCTTCATCATACCGGTCTACATGTATGAGGGCACATGCACGATTATTCCACGCGTTCGCGTTTCGTGGGTCGACCGTAATCGCACGTGCGCACGCATCCAGCGCCTCATCGAAACGCTCAAGACCACAGAGCGCTGAGGCTTTGTTGCCCCACGTTTGCGCAATCGCATACGAATGTGGCGGAGGATTGCGTACAGCGTGCAAGGCAAGCGCATGCTCACACGCCGCGATAGCTTCATCGTAGCGCCCGAGGCCATTATAGGCGGCGGCAAGCATGCTCCACGCCTCTCCGTCAGAAGCGCCAAGTTTGACGCTCTCTAAACAGGCAACCAGCGCCTCCTCAAACTGCCCCGCGCTATGTAATGCCCACCCTTTGCCTGACCACGCATCGCTGCGATAGGGAGCCAAGGCGAGCGCGTGCTCGAACGATTGCAAAGCCTCCGTGGTGGGTCGACCGAGGCTCATCACAGTGAAGCCATGATACGTCCACGCGCCATCATGGTTTGGATCCAGCGCGATGGTTTGCTCGTAGGCGGCGAGTGCCTCATCATCGCGCAACAGCACGCCCAGAGCATCCGCCTTTCTAACCCATGCCTCGGCGTGTCCAGGTTCTATTGCAATCGCCTGCTCAAACGCGGTGAGGGCTTCATGATAGCGCTCCAGGTCCATCAGGAGATCACCCTTCCATTCCCAGAACTGCACGGACTTCGACAAGGGTGACATGCCCTCGCCGAGTACGCGTTCCCGGTAGAGGTCATAGGCCCATAACGCTCCCCGCGCAGATTGCAGACTAACGACGAACGCGGCGCGCCGTATCGGGGGCTTGGTCCCCTCGGCGTTCTGTCGCTCCATCACTTCGAGTGGATTCAGAAAGCGCACCAGGCTAGCCTCATCATCTCTTATGCTACGCAGCGCCTGACCTCCGATGCGGAGCTGTTGACCTCCGATGCGTAGCCGTGCTGGCCCCCCTTGTGGATTGTCTTCGGGTGGAGAAAAGTTGGGATAGGTGACGACCCAGGACGCGGACACAGTAAGCGCGGAATGGTGTGGTGCAGTTGAGGCGATGGTGGATTCGTAGACAAGAACAAACGCGCCTAACGTAGAATCTAGGACAACCTCACCACGTGTGCGCGGCGCTCGTATCACAAAGCAATCGGCAGCTGGCCACGCCTCCATAACAATTGCGTCTACATCAGCCGTCTCGACGAGATCGCCCAGGGTACCGTCAGTGACTACAATGCCAGCGCGTTCGCCTGCGAGATCACGCACTGCTTGGGCATGACTACTAGCAAACAGAACAAGTTCGATCACAATGCCGCCCCTTGCGTGAATTCGGAAAGTCTGGTTTCAAGAGCGCCCAGACAGGGCTGCCATTGGAAAATGACTTGAGAGCCGAGCGATAGTGATCATGCGCCTGTGTGTAGGCACTCACCTGGTGTTAGTGCCTCAGCAAGCCCGTCATGCAAACTCCTTGGTGGTCAGTATACCGCGCGAGTCCTTGGTATGGAGAGGGTGACATCGCGGCGCAGCAAGCATCTTAGCCTCTAGTGGATCAAAGTGGATTCGAACGGATGCCAGGCCAAGGATGGTGGATAGAAGAAGCTGTGGAATGCACCGATAGCAGCATGAGCGAGTAGCGCAAGTGAACTGATCTGGAGAACTATGAGCGTGGGAGGTGGACGGCCCGACTGCTCGGTAACAATGGGTTGACAGCAACCCTGACAGCAACCCATGGCGAACAAGGGTGGACAATGGCGAACAAGCATGAACTTTCGGCGATGACGAATGCGGCAACCACGGACGCTGGTGGACAGTGGTGGACATGAGTGGCGCTATTTCGTAAACAGCTGGCCGTGGGTTCAAATCCCACCGCTGGCTCCCTACAATGCTCTTGCCTACACACAACTCTGCAGTTATCCGTTCACTTGCTGATTCTACCTCCCTCTTAGCTGACGCCTGTAACGCCATGCGGCTTCCCTTCCCGCGCCCTGCTTTGGCTGCGCGCATGATCAGTGCGAACGGGGCAATCGCCACGTCACGGCGCCGCTGTCACACTTCGAAGGGGGAAACGTGTTTGGGAATGGGCGGTACATGTGCGGAGATGATTCCGCACGCCATGGCGTCGCTGCCGCACTCCGGCCGGACGGCTGGCTGGCATGGGATGACCGCGCGAGCAGGTCGGTAGACGCCGCTCCTTGATGCGAGGGACCGCCGCGATGGTGCGCCCGTCGTGCGGACGCACGGCGGAGAAGTCGGTTGTTTGTGGAAGGACAGGTAAGGAGGACGACATGCGACGACGCCGCATCCTGGGAGCCCTCAACGCGAGGAGCGCGCTCCTCGTGTTGGCCGCACTCGCCGTGACGGTGGCCGCGTCCACAGCCGCGATACCGACGGTGCACGCCGCCGGAACGACGACGATCAAGAAGGTGATCCTCGCCGAGACGAGCATCGCGCCCCCCGCGCTGTGGACCCCCGACCCCGCGACATCCGGTAATGCCGCGGTCAAAGCCGTGCTCGCCTGGGCCGGCACCGATTCAGCCCATCGGCTGAACGTCGCCACCAGCGCGGACGGCCTGAGCTATGGGAATAAGATCACGCTGAGCGAGACCTCCAATGCCAAGCCGGCTGTCGTGGCCACACTCCGCTCGGACGGCCGGCTGGGACCCGTGCTCCTCGCCTGGACGGGCGCCGACGGGCGCCTGAACCTGCTGTGGGACGTTTATGGCAGCCGGAAGAAGGTCACCCTCGGCGAGACGAGCATCAGCAGCCCCGGCCTCGTCGCGACGGGCCCCGCGAGTTTCGATCTCGCCTGGACGGGCTCCGACGCTGGCCATACGCTGAACGTGCGCCGCTACGGGCTGAGCAGTGATCTCAAGCCGGAGAGCGCGAAAATGATCCTCACGCCGTTCCACAGCGACAACGCGCCGACCCTCGCGGTCGCGGTCGAGTCGGTCTACCTCTCCTTCTCCGATCGCGCCAGCCACCGCATCTCCACCGCGCAAGATATGATCGCGATTCCGCCGGAGTGGCGCCTGACGAATCCCACTGAACCCCAGACGAGCTTCAGCCCGCCCAGCCTGCGCGCGGTGGGCGCATCGTCGCAGCCCCTGGCCTACCTCTACCGCGCTTGGACGGGCGCCGACAGGCTCCGCTCGCTCAACATCCAGCGGTCCACCGGCTCCCCTTCCTGGAACAGCGCTGTCGCCACCCTGAATGAATACTGCCTGGGAGGCCCGAGCCTCGGCCAGGTCCGCTCCGACGTGAACCGCATCATCGTCGCCTGGACGGGCACCGACACCGCCCACCACCTGAACGTCGCGGACCTCCAGGTCGCGCTCTGAGCCACACCGCGCGTTCCGGGGTCGACGATCAAGCGCCCAGCGCGCCCAGCGCCAGCAGCCCGATTCCGGCGAGGGGTCGCGGTGGGACGAGGCGCCCTTCGCCCGCGACGCGCGAGGGGGGATCGTCTGGGACACGCCGATCCGGCGCGTGGTCGTCCGGTACGGGCCGGAGGCGGGAGGAACGGCTGGATGAATGCCCATTGCCTGTCAGTCAGATGTATGGTGGCCATGCGGTCATGCGAAGAGCGCCTCACCACTCGGCTAGGGGGCTAAAGGTGGCTGGCGCTGCAGGCCCACCGTCCCTGCATCACCGCTGTGCTCGTCGGGAGCTATCCGCCACCACGGGGATCACCTCAGTACTCTGCCGCAGGCTCCCCTCGCTGCACCTGCGGTAGGCCCTGGCACGACGGCGCCTCAGAGGGGGATAGCAGACAGAGTGTCCCAGCGTCTGCGGACTCGTGTCCTGACTTTGTCCTGACTGCTGTCCTACCTCGAGTTCTCACCACTGGCGCAGGCGTGGCGCGTGCGCGTGACAGCAACGGTCTCGCCCATCAGCAGACGTGTCTCTCTCGCCTGGCCGGCACGCCTCAGATCACCCGCAGCTCGGCTTGTCAAAGGAGACGCTTACGCCGCTCGCGCTGACGCTGAGGTGCGCCACCTCGTGAAAGCGCAGAGTGGAGCCATCGGTACCGACGCCGTGCAGGTTTAGGGTCGCGGTCTGTGTCCCGTTGCGCAGGTTGTCGTTATCGCCAAACCACTGCGTGAAATGACCCATGTAGGTGGGCTGGGTCGCGTCATCGGGGGTCAACACGAACTCGCCCGTCATCGTACCCGTCGCCCAGAAAGTCCCTGCCCCTTGCCCCGCGGTCAGGGTGGTGACGTGGAAGACTCCGTTGTACGTCAGCATGGCGGTCGATGGGGCGCCTGAGCAGGGATTGGGGGTGGGAAAGGAGTCGGTGGCGTTGTGGAAGGTTTGCGTGAACGACACCGCCCCGGCTCCGGCCGCCGCGGCGCCAGTAACAGTATAAACGGGCAGAGTCGCCATAGCCAAGACCGCGAGTGCGGCGGCTAGCAGCGGTGTGTGTTTCCTGTGACGCATCGAGTGACCTCTTTCTGGTTGGCGCATCTTCCGTTTCATTTTCCGTGTCATCGCCGTATCCACGCGTGCGCGGGACGATCGACCGACGAAGCGCACCTCTTCGCTCCCGCACTCTCCCGCCCGACGTCGCGGAACGACCTGTCAGCGGCCGTCTTGCGGCTCGTGAGAGCGTACATCGCTCTGCGCACCAGTCTGCCCCCGCACAGTGAGCCGCGCCAGGCAGGAGCGGCAGTATCACCGGCGGAAACACCGGCGGAACCGGGACCGTGGAGGCTCGCATGCGCAGCGCATGTATGCTATGCTGGCAGCGTGGCGGATCTCTCCACCTCTCGGCCTCCGCGGCGCGTGAGTGGCGGGGGAACAGCTGGAAGGGCGCGCGCATGTCCACGTCCCGCGCCGCGCAGGCCCAGGCGACCTTCGCCGACCTGCTGCGGCGACGCCGGCACCTGGCTGGCCTCACCCAGGAGGAACTGGCTGGGCGCTGCGGGCTCGGGGTGCGCACGCTGCGCGAGTTGGAGCGGGGCACGGTACGCCGCCCCCATCGGGAAACTGTGACCCTGCTCGCCGACGCGCTGGGCCTGACGGCGGAGGAATACGCCATCTTTGCGGCCGCGGCCCGGTCGCGCCTGGCGCCTGGCGCCTCGGCGCGACGCGCGACGCTTGCGCTCGTTCCGGACCGCCCACGCGTGGCGCTCCCCGTCGCCCTGACACCGCTGATCGGCCGCGAGCGCGAGGAGGCAGCGGTCATCCAGCTGCTGCGGCGAGAAGACGTCCGCCTGCTCACGCTCACCGGTCCACCGGGTATTGGCAAGACGCGCCTGGCCCTCCAGGTGGTGGCGCAGGTGGCGGCGGGCGTGGGCGACGCCTTCGCCGACGGTGTGGTCGTCGTCGGTCTCGCCATCGTCCGCGATCCTACGTCGTCCTCACGGCGCTCGCCCAGGCGCTGGGCATCTACGACGTGGGCGAGCGGCCGCTGGCCGAAGTCCTGCAGGAGTATCTGCGCGACCAGGAGGCCCTGCTGGTGCTCGACAACTTCGAGCAGGTGGCGTCCGGCGCGCCAGCGCTAGCGGACTTGCTCGCCTCCTGCCCTGGCCTCACACTCCTCGTGACGAGTCGGCAAGCGCTGCGCCTGCGCGGCGAGCAGGAGTACGCCGTGCCCCCGCTCGCGCTGCCCGCTCCCCACGCCGCGCGCGCCGTGCTGCCCGCCTTCGCGCTCACGCCAGCGCTCACGCCCGCGCTCACGCTGAGCGACGTCGCCGCCATCGTCGCGATCTGTCGGCGGTTGGATGGCCTCCCCCTGGCGCTGGAGCTGGCCGCGGCCCGCGTCAAGGCGCTGCCCCCGCGCGTCCTCCTCGCCCAGCTCGAAGCGCACCCATTGAACCTGCTCAGCGGTGGGGCGCAGGATCTGCCCGAGCGCCAGCGCACACTGCGCGGCGCGATCGCGTGGAGCTACGACTTGCTCTCGGAGGCGGAGCAGCGGCTCTTCCGCCGGCTGAGCGTCTTCGTCGGCGGCTGGACGCTGGAACTTGCCGAGGCCGTCTGCCAGGATCCTGCGGACGAGGTGGTCGCGACGCCTGATGCCGTCGCGACGCCCGACGCAGCCGACAGCCTCGCGCCATACGCTACGGACACCCTCGACCTGCTGGCGTCCCTGGTGGACAAGAGCCTAGTCATCGCGCTTGAGCCAACGGCGAACGGCGAGGCGCGCTTTGGGCTGCTGGAGACGCTGCGCGAGTACGGGCTTGAGCGCTTGGCGGCGAGCGGCGAGCAAGAGGCGTATCGACGCCGGCATGCCCAGTTCCTCTCACAGCGCGTCGAGCGCTACCAGCCATGCGAGGACGAACCCGAGGTGTTCGCGTGGATCGAGGAGGAGCTCGGCAATCTGCGCGCAGCGCTCACCTGGGCGCGGGAGCGGGGCGAGGCGGAGGTCGGGCTGCGGCTGGTCGGGGGGGTGTGGTGGTACTGGAACGCGCGTGGCCCGCTCGACGAGGGGATCGCCTGGGCGCAGGCGCTGCTGGCGGTGGACCAGGCCAACCGGCGCGCCGGTGCGGGCGCTCCACGGCCTCGCCTGGCTGACGCGGCGGCAGGGTGACTTCACGGGGGCAAAAACGCTCTTCGGGGACAGTCTCGCGCTGTGGCGGGAGGCGGGCGAGACGGCGGGGATCGCCGCCGCACTCTACGGACTGGGGACCGCCACAATCGAGCTGGACGAATTCGCGCCGGCGCAGGCGCTCTTCGAGGAAAGCTTGGCCCTCGCGCGCACGCTCGGCGATCCGGCGGCGCTCGTGCAAGGGCTGGGTGGATTGGCCGACGTCGCGCTGGAGCGCGGCGAATATGCGCGGGCGGAGACGCTGCTGCGAGAGGTGCTCGCGCGGTGCCTGGCCCGACAGGCTGCCCTTGACGTCGCCTTCGCGTTGCAAGAGCTGGGGGTGGTCTGCCTGCGGCAGGGCGTGCTCGCACCAGCGGCGGCGCAGTTTGAGGAGAGCATGCAGCGCTATCGCGCCCTGGGGGCGAAGCACGGGGCGGCCGTCGTGTTGCGGTTGCAGGCGCAGGTGGCCTATCGCATCGGCGCGCTCGAGCGCGCCGATGCGCTGCTGGACGAAAGCCTGACCTTGTACCGCGCGGCAGGACTGACGTGGCGCATCGCGCCGGCGCTCGCGACCCGCGCGGACGTGGCGCGCGCGGGGCGACGCGTCGCATGCGGCCGAGCTGTATCACGAGAGTCTCGCGCTCCACCGTCGGACGCAGTCGCGACGCGGCTCAATCCAGACGCTGGAAGGGCTGGCGAAAGTGGCCCACCTGGAGAGCCGGCTGGACGGCGCCATCCAACTGTGGGCCGTGGCGCAGGCGCAGCGCGAGGCGCTGGGCGCTGGCCCATCGACCAACCGGAGTATGAACGCGATCTCATCGCCCTGCGCGCGGCGCTGGGTGATGAGGCATTCGTTGCCGCCTGGGCATGTGGCAGTGGCGTGCCGCTGGAGCAGGCGTTCGATGAGCTGGAGCGGGAACGTCGCCCGTGAGCGGACGTACCGCCTCCTCAGGCAGCGCAGCGAGATCCAAGCGTGGCGCGGAGCGACCAGCGTACGTTTCCCGCCGCGCATGGGAAGGTGGGAAGGGCGTGATCGCGATGGGGAGAAGAACGGAGTGGCCGACCTTATTGTAGAGGAATGGCGTTGTCCAGAGCGACGCGTCGATCCGGTGGCCATCTTTCTGGCCCACCGCACAGGACGCGAGTCCCGATTTCTTGCACACTCTGCTCAGACGGCAGTGGTCAACCGAATTGTAACGGGACACCTGACGGCGCGACGAAGATCGAGGTCCTCATCTATCCAACCCCCAGTCAGCTCTCGCCAGCTGACGCGCTCCAGCAGGGCCTAGACCAGAGCGCTCAACGCGGGGAGCCAAGAGGGACCATCACGAAGCAGTCCGTGACCGTGGCTGGTCGCGCCTCACTCGAGGTCATCGAAGGGCCACATGGTGGCAATGTGTTTGGCGGCTACACGATCACCTACATGATCCCGCACGGAGCAAACATGCTCTGGCTGAGCCAGGCAGGCCTGACGAGCGGCGCCCCATCCGCCATCCTCACCCACATGGTCCAGAGCCTGACGCTGACCGGCGCGTGATCTGACGCCGCTTTCTCGTGATGTCCTGCCGTACGCGACGACCGGCAACCAGTGAAAGGCGGTGGCGCTGGCGATGTGCTTTACTGTCGTCGCTAATATGGGCGCCAGGGATGTCAGCAATGAATTTGTAGAACGGTGTCTATGATGGTTGCTGCCAGGATAAGCGGCAACTGGTCCAGCAGACACCGGATGATAGAAGCGTTGTTGGCGTCCTCGCGGCAATGGACATAGATGATTCCGCTGTGCGGCGGCGCATAGGCGCTCAAGAAATCGGCGTCTCTTGTCACCAGACAGAGTTGGTGTTCTTGCGCGTAGCGAAAGACCGCGTTGTCATGCAGCGCACTGAGTCTGGCTTCCTGCGTTGTTGTAACCTGAAATCCTGCTTGCTTGAGCGCCCGCGCCACACGCCATAAACGATTCTCGTCCAGCAGCAGATTAACCGTGCCGGACATGCTCCAGGTCCTTCTCCTTGGCGGTGTGCGCAGCGTAATTCAGGACGGCTTTGATCTCCTCGTCGGTGAGTTCATAGTCCTCTTGAATCTCTCGCAAGCTCATCCCGCCCGCAAACTGCGCGAGGAGCTGCGAGACGGCGATGCGATGCCCTTTTAGAATTGGGCGTCCCCCCAGGATCTCAGGGTTTGAGACGACACCGGGCACGATCTCCTGCTCCATGTGGGTCCTGTTACTTTCTGTCAACGCGCGCTGAGCATGCTCAGAATAGCACATCGAATAGCGCCTCACCTGCGTCTGGCTTGCATTGAACGCGCTCAACGGAGCGCTGAGGATGTGCTGCGGCGACGATCATCGAGCGGGTGTAAACAAGAATCGCCGCAACCAGCGGTAAACTGATTGCGGCGACATTGGTAATGCGCGCGGCAGCCTACTTGTGGGCTGCCACCTGCTCCTTGGCGTGCTCAGGCGCGCTGGCGGCCTCGCCCGGCTGGCCGCGAATCACCCAGACGCGCGATGGCGCGTTCTTCAGCAAGTAATCGACGGTCTCGCCCAGCTCGAACTCACCGTTCATCCCCAGATGATAGGGGACGCCGATGATGACGAGCGCGCAGCCATGCGCGCCGCTGGCGTCAACGAGGCTCTGGCCCAGGTGGCGTGACTGCAACAGGTCCTGCCCGATGGTCACATCGCACTTGCGCGCCACCTCGGCGGCGTTGCGCAGCGCCTGCTCGGCCTCACGTGTCTTCTCCGGCATCTCGGCGTTCACCGGCAGTGTGCGCGGCACCTCGATGCCATAGACCGCGCGCACCTCGACGTTCGGCTTGGTCTTCGCAACCGAACACGCGATCGACATAAGCTGTTTGTCCAGCGTCGCGCCAGTCAGCGAGACCAGGACGAGATACTTCTCACACTGGCCATCCATCGCGGTATTGAGGGGGAGCATGTCCATTTCCTGCTCCTGCGCCCCGTCTTCCGCGTCGTGACGCGCGTCGCGGTCATGGCTCTTGGCGGCGCGTCCGTTCTGAGAAAGCAGCCGCTCAAGAATACTCACCTGATTATCCTCCTCGGACCAGGTCTCGATCAGACGCCTGGTCAGTCTTGCGCTTGGCGCAGCAAAAGGGGCGCTGGGAGTCGCTTGGTCGAGCCAGCCCTTCTGGCCCGATCAGCCGCTGTTACGCGCTGTCTGCGTCTTCCCTGCGCCCCCACCAGCCCACGAACATAATTTCCTGCTTCAGACACGCCCCGGCGAAGGGGAAACGTGACTGCTGGCTTGCCGTAAGACGTCTCGCGCCTCACCAGCATCTCAAGACCAGTATAGCGCAGGATGCAAGGGCCGCGCTATGGGTCATTCTGGCGTTCTCTTTCGCATCCTTATGGAGCGTTGCGAACGCCAGCGTTGTCAACTCCTTCGACATAATATATACGAGGACACACCCCCATTCGTTGCGCGTAGACACGGCCTACAATCGGCATAGCCCAGGCGGTCTGCTCGTTTGCCGCTCCCCTGTGGCGCTGCTACAATGACGAGGACCAAGGACCAGGACCAAAGCGAGAAATACTGTGACCCGGCTGTGCGCCAGGCGCACGCCACCAAGTAAAGCGATGTCAGGCGATGTCGGCGGAAGCGGCGGGCGACACGGAGTTTGAGCGCGCGCGCGGCCTGGGCGATACACCAGACAGCACACCAGGCGACGTATCAAGCGGTACGCCACTGGAGTGGGTCAGTCCCGGCGTGAGCGTGCGTAAGCGCATCCTCACCGGCCTCGGCGTCGCGCTGATCGCCGCGCTCTTCATCTTCATCGCCCTCTACGAGAACGCCTCGATGCTCGTCAGCACGCTCATCGGGCTTATCTTCATCGGCTGCTTCATCTGGTATCTGCGCATCGTCGCGCCGACGCCCTACACGCTGCGGCTGGATGACGCGGGGATCACCCGCACGGAGCGCGGCGGCGAAGCGCAGGCCATCGCCTGGCCGGAGATCGCGCGCATCAAAGAGGAAGTCTTCAAGAATGGCGTGCCGGTCAGCTTCGCGCTCTACAAGCGCGTCGGTGAGCGCAACGTCGCGCGGGCGTATGTCATCTACCGCGACGACATCCCGCGCTTCGACGACTTCCTGGCCGCCGTGCGCGCCCGTCTGCCGGAGGAGACACCCTGGCGGCGCGAGACGATCCACGAGTAAGCCATACACCGCGTCGTCGGTCTCACACACGAGAGGAGTCCACCATGGGTATCCGTGACCTGCCGTTCTGGGGGCGTGTGGCGGCGGAGGTCGCCGACGCGGGGCTGGACAAAATGGGCGAGAAGAAGTGCCTCGCCAAAGGGCACAAGTGGCGCGATGTGAAGGCGATCCTGCTGCGCGAGGATGGCAGCGTCGAGGAGTTGCCACGTGGCGCGGCGCAGCGCTGCTTCCGCTGTGGCGCGGAACGCTCGCTGATCGGCGAGTAGGCGCATGGCGAAGCGCAGTGTCGTCGAGCTGATCCGCCACAAACGCGATGGCGGCGCCTTCACCGCGGACGAGATCGCGGCGCTGGTCGGCGGCTACACGCGCGGCGCGATCCCCGACTACCAGATGTCGGCGCTGCTCATGGCAATCCTCTGGCGCGGCATGTCGCGCGCGGAGACCGTCGCGCTGACGCTGGCGATGGCCGCGTCCGGCGAGCAACTGCGCATCCGCGAGCGCATCAGCCCCGTCGCCGATAAACATTCAACGGGCGGTGTGGGCGACAAGGTGACGTTGGCGGTGGGGCCGCTAGTGGCGGCGTGCGGGCTGCCAGTCGCCAAGATGTCTGGCCGGGGGCTGGGGCACACCGGCGGAACGGTGGACAAGCTCGAATCCATCAGCGGCTTTCGCAGCGAGTTCACGCAGGACGAGTTCATCGCGCTGCTGGAGCGGCATGGGTTGGTGATCTCCGGGCAGTCGAGCGCGCTGGCCCCCGCCGACGGCAAGATGTACGCGCTGCGTGACGTCACCGCGACGGTGGATAGTATCCCGCTGATCGCGGCGAGCATCATGAGCAAGAAGCTCGCCATCGGCCCCTCGCATCTCCTGCTGGACGTCAAGGTCGGCGCGGGCGCGTTCATGAAGACCAAGGCCGACGCGCGGCGGCTGGCGGAGACGATGGCGCGCATCGGCGAGGACGCGGGTGTGCGGACGGTGGCGATGCTCACGGCGATGGAGCAGCCGCTGGGGCGCGCCGTGGGCAACGCGCTTGAGGTGGCCGAGACGGTGGCGATCCTGCGCGGGGAGGGGCCGGAGGACGTGACCGAGTTGTGCCTGCACGAGGTGGCGACGCTGCTGACGATGGCCGGTCTGACGCGGAACGAGGCCGAGGGCGAGCAGCGCGCGCGGCGGGCGATCAGGGATGGCGCGGGGCTAGCGAAGCTGCGCGAGGTCGTTGCGGCGCAGGGCGGCGATCCGGCGCAGATCGACGATCCGGGGCTGCTGCCGCAGGCGCGCTGGGTCGGCATGCTGGAGGCGCCACGGTCAGGTTACATCGCCGGCATCCATGCGGAACGGGTCGGGATGGCCTCGGTGCGGCTGGGGGCGGGACGCGCGCGCAAGGGCGATCCCATCGATCCCGCCGTCGGCTTCGTGCTCCAGGCGAAGGTTGGCGACCATGTGGAGGCGAGGCAGCCGCTGATCGCGATCCACGCGCGCACGGCGACGGCGGGCAAGGCTGTGCGCGCCGCGCTACTCGCGGCCTATACCTGGAGCGCCGAGCCGGCTCCCCGTCCGCCGCTACTGTTGGGAAGCGTCTCCGGCGCCGGCGCAGAGCATCCTGGCGAACACAGCGTTTCCGCTACGCCGCCACGCGCGAAGAATGGCGCGAAGACTAGATAGCCGGTCCAATCAGGAGTGATTCCCCTATGCGCGCGACCTTCGTCCACACCGCCGATAATCACCTCGGCTACGAGCAGTACGGGTTCAAGGCGCGCTTCGACGACTTTGCCAAAGCGTTCTACTCCGTCATTGACGACGCCATCTTGCGCAAAGCCGATCTCGTTCTCTTCGCCGGCGATCTCTTCAACAAGCGCGCCATCGACGCCCTGACGCTCATCCAGGCGCAGGAGGGCTTGCAGAAGCTCAAGGACGCCGGGATTCCAGCGGTCGCCATCGAGGGCAACCACGACCGCAGCTACTACCGCGATGGTTATTCCTGGCTCCAGTTCCTCTGCTGGCAGGGCGTACTCGTCCTGCTCAATCCGGTCGTACAGGACGGCGCGCCGGAGCTGACGCCGTGGAATCAGGAGACGATGCGCGGCGCGTATCTGGACCTGATGGGCGGGAAGCTGCGCGTCTACGGTCTACCCTGGTACGGCGCCTCCACCGCGCGCATCATGGAGTCGTTCGCCAAGCGACTCGCCGCGGCGCGCGAGCGCGAGACCGCCGAGGGCGTCGAGTATCGTCTGCTGCTGATGCACACTGGCGTCGAGGGCATCGTTCCGCAACTGCACGGCCTGCCGACGCGCGCGCAGTTTGAGCCGTTGCGCGGCCTAATCGACTACGTCGCGCTGGGCCACGTCCACAAGCAGTACGCGCTGGATGACTGGCTCTACAATCCCGGCTCGACCGAGACCTGGGGCGCGGAGGAGAGCGCGTGGGAGCGCGGCTACTACGTCGTCAAGATCGACACTGAGCGCGTTGGCGAGGGCCCGCGCCACGTCGCGCAGCACGTCGTCAATCCGCGCCGCCCCTTCCTGCGCTTCACCTTCCCCGTGGATGGCCTCGCCACGCCCGCCGCCTTCTACGAGCAGTTCGAGCGCTTCTGCCGTCAGCATGCTCGTGAATCGAGCGACGCGCTGGACCGCGAGCCCGTGGTAGATGTCGGCCTCGTCGGCGTGCTCGCCTTCGACGCCGCCTCGCTGGAGCGCCCCCGGCTCGAAGAGTGCGTCAAGGACCACTTCCACCCGCTGGTGGCGCGCATCCACGACAATACGCGCGACACCGACTTCGAGCCGTTCGGCGACGAGGGCATGGACGGGCGCGACCGCTCTTCCTGGGCGCAGATGGAGGTCCACATCTTCCAGGAGCTGCTCGCCCGCGACGCGCGCTACCTGCCGCAGGCCAGCCGCTGGGCGCGGGTGCTGGCGCAGGTCAAGCAGATGGCGCTGGGTGGCGAGGACCCCGCCGCCATCACGCAGCGTCTCCGCGAGGCGCGCGCCGAGCTATGGGGCTAGCGCGAATCTTTCCTCGTCGAATGCGATCTGCGGTATGAGGCGTCTCATGATGAGCGAAGGCGCGCCTGACGGAATTCATCGCAGCGGCGTTGCGTGGTGAGCGTGTGGTCATCGCGGAGGACGATCAGCACGCTGTCCAACTCGTGCCAACAACCGCCGCGTCGCATGCCCGTCACGCCGGAACCGCGCGCGGAATGATCGTGATGAGCGACGACTTCGATGCGCCGCTAACCGACTTTGCCGAGTATTCGGCACGCCTGCTGCTACGCTCTGCAGACCTCACGCCGTCTCGCTTCCCTTCGTGTCTTCTGCTTCCGCTAGCGCCACCCGCCCCGCGTCGGTGATGCGATACGCGCCTGGCCAATCAGATGACGCGATGTAGCCTGACTTCGCCAAGGCTTGAACGGTCTCCCATCACACCATCGTAAGGAAATAGGGACCCAGCCTGACATACCAATTCGCCGACGTGTTGGGCATAATCTGCGCTCCATCCACATTCAGCGCCTCCAAGGTCCGCAGCTGCGCCGCGCTTAATCGCCCGCGCGTGTTCGCCAAGAGCCCACTACCTTTGTCCACGCCACTAGAGCTTCTGCAAACCCGCGAACGCCTGGTCCAGCGTCTTCTTGCCCACGCTTTTCGCGTCGAAGAGCACCTGCACCTCGACCTTCCCCGGCGACTCGTCTACCTTCAGCACCAGCCCCGGCCCGAAGAGCCGGTGGATCACTCGGTCGCCCGGACTCAGCTTCTGGTCCTGGACTGGCTCCTCGGCAGGCGTCGCAGGCTCATCCATGCTGCCCCAGCCGCCAGTCGCGCCACGGCTAGATGCGCCAGACGACCCGCCGAGCGGCCGGGCGCCAGATGATGATGGCGGACGTGACGCCGGATACGAGGAAGGCGGCTGCCGCCCCCAATCAGGCGTAGACCGCCCGCCGAATGAACCACCGGCTGAGCCGCCTGCGCGCTGCGGACGGTTGCGTTGATACGTCGGCGCCATCAACTCGGCGGGAATCTCGTCGAGGAAGCGCGACGGCTCCTGTGTGTTGCTGCTGCCGCCATAGAACGACCGCCGGAACGCACGCACGAGGTACAGCCGGCGCATCGCCCGCGTGATGCCCACGTATGCCAGCCGCCGCTCCTCCTCCAGCTCGTGCTGGTTCTCCAGTGAGCGCGAGTGCGGTAGGATGCCCTCCTCCATCCCGGCGAGGAAGACGACCGGGAACTCCAGCCCCTTCGCCGCGTGCAGCGTGATCAGCGTGACCGCGTCCTTCTTGCGCTCTTCCTCGGCCAGTGTGCCATTCTCACCGGTCTGCGCCGTGTCCGCGCCGCTCACCAGCGCCACATTCTCCAGGAAGAGCGCCAGCGCCGTCTCCGGCTCGATCTCCGAGAAATCCTCGGCGACGCGCCGCAATTCGAGCACGTTGTTCCAGCGCTCCTCGCCCTCCTCCGTGCCGTCGCGTAGCTCCTGCGCATAGCCGCTCTGCGCCAGCAGATGATCGAGCAGCGCCGGCAACTGCAACTCCATTGCCTTCTGCCGCAGGTCCGCCAGCAGGTTCGAGAAGCCAGTGAGCGCGCGTTTGCTCGCCGTCGCCAGCGTCGGATGCTCCTCGATGCGAGAGAGCGCCTCGACTGGCTGCGTACCCTCCTGCTGCGCCCAGCGCAGGAACTCGCCGAACGTCTTCTCGCCGATCTTGCGCGTCGGCACGTTGATGATGCGCTGGAGCGAGACGCTGTCCTGCGGGTTGGCGATCAGCCGCAGGTAGGCCAGCACATCCCTGATCTCCTTGCGCTCGTAGAACTTCTTGCTGCCGACGACGACGTATGGCGTGCCGGAGCGGATGAACTGTTCCTCCAGCGCGCGCGACTGCGCGTTGGTGCGGAACATCACGGCGCAATCGCTCAGCCGCGCCTCGCCGCGTCCTACCAGCCGGCGGATCTCGTTGACGATGTAGGAGCCTTCCTCCTCCTCGTTGTACGCCTCGTGCAAGACGATCTTCTCGCCGCCCGCGCGCTCCGTCCAGAGCTTCTTGTCCTTGCGCCCCCGGTTGTTGCTGACGACGCCGTGCGCCGCGTCCAGCACGATCTGCGTCGAGCGGTAATTCTGCTCCAGCAGCACGACGCGCGTGTTGGGGAAGTCCTGCTCGAACTGGAACAGTACCTTCGGGTTCGCTCCGCGCCAGCTGTATATCGAGTTGTGCGTGACGATGCCGTTGGCGATGAAGTTGTGCGTACGCTCGATGTCGAGATCGTAGACCGGCGTCTCCAGCGGGACGGCCTCGACCGTCTCGACGACATCGTAGCCTCCCTCGGCGTCGAACATCACCATGCCGGGACGCACCGAGGCCGCAGGCGTGAAGGGCAGAGCCTTGCCCTCGATCACGTCGCCGCTGTTCCTGCCTAGCCGCGCGCTCACATTGATATCCGCGTTGACAGCGCGGCTGATCGTCTCGGCGCGTTCGAGGATCGTCGCCATGCTCGCGCTCATCGCGTCGTGCGTCCAGCTATTGACGCCGGGCTTGTCCTCGCTCGTGCGGAATCCCAGCGCCTCCAGCGTGGCGCGCGCCGCCGGGTCGTTGCCGACGAGCGCGATGCGGTGCATCGGCAGCGAGCCGCGCCGGTCCGCACACAGCGTCACCGTAATGCGCACATGGCGCGCAGTGTTCTTCACTGGCTTCACCTGCCCACGCGTGTACACCTGCGATGTGCCCAGCCGATGGCCCACGCCGCGCTTGTGCATAAGGTAGGTGAAGTAGCGTTGCGGCGTACTGCCCAGCCGAAACCCTGCGAAGTGCATGTGCTCCGGCGTGCTGACCAACGTGCGTCCTGAGCGCGTCGTGATGCGCACTCCCTGCCCCTCACGTTCACGCCGCGCCGTATTGATGACACGGGCAGGCCGGAACTCGCCGCTGCCATACGCGGAGAGCACGCTATTCCCTGCCACGACTTCCTCGATGGGCCGCTGCGAGCCGTCAGCCATCGTGATCAGCGTACCCTCGACGAGGCACTGATCGTCGTCGGCGACGGCGCAGACGTTCATGTGGCCTGGCGTCTCCGGCGTTCCCGCGCCGAGCAGCCGCACCAGCTCGTACTGCGCGCGATTCGTGTCCTGGAACTCGTCCACGTGGATGTACTGGTAGCGTCGCTGGTACTCCTCCAGCACGGCGGGGTTGCGCCGCCAGAGCTGGTACGTCAGCAGGATCAGGTCGTCGAAATCGACGGCGTTGTTCTCGCGCAGCGCCGCGTCGTAGCGTTTGTAGACCCGCGCCGCGATCTCCTCGATGTACTTGTTCGCGCGCTCCTCGAACTCGATGGGGCTGTAGAGGTCGTTCTTCGCGCGCGAGATGATGCTATGGATCATGCGCGGGCTGTACTGCTTCTCGTTGAGGTCCATGTCGCGGATGATGCGCTTCACCAGCCCCTGCTGGTCGTCGTCGTCGTAGATGGTGAAGTTGCGGTCCAGCGCGATGCCCGCCTGCCCCGCCTCGCGCCGCAGGATGCGCGCGCAGATCGCGTGGTAGGTCCCCACCGCCAGGTCGCGCGCCGCCGACCCTACCAGCGCCTCCAGACGATCCTTCATCTCGCGCGCGGCCTTGTTGGTGAAGGTGACCGCCAGGATGCGCCATGGGCTGATACCCAGCTCGCTCAAGAGATAGGCGATGCGGTTGGTGATAACTCTGGTTTTTCCACTACCAGGCCCGGCGAGGACGAGCAGCGGCCCCTCCGTCGTCGTCACCGCCTCGCGCTGCGGCGCATTCAGCGCGGCTAGCAGGTCGCGCCCGCCGCGCTCAACGGTCGCGGCCTCGCCGGTATCAGCCCTATCGTCGCCCGCGCCATCCCGCTCGTTCGCCATCTCATCTATCCTCACGGCTCGTAGCGCATCTGTTCTTGTGTCGCTATATTGTATCCCAGTCACACGCCCAATCCAACGCCGCCATGACCAGGCGACCGGGGTGTCATGATCTCCGGCGCCATAGAGTGCGATGCGATACACTATCCATCGTTCGCATCCCAGACCGCCACGACGAGGGAGGAAGCCTATGCGATTTCGCGCCACCATCCTGACCGCTGGCAAGACCGCCACCGGCATCCCCGTTCCCGACGAGGTCATCGCGAGCCTCAACGCTGGGAAGCGCCCCGCGCTCAGCGTCACGATCAACGGCTACACCTACCGCACAACCGTCGGCTTCGTAGATGGACGGACCATGATTCCCTTGAGCGCCGAGAACCGCGCCGGCGCTGGTGTGGCGGGCGGCGACGAGGTTGGGGTCGAGGTCGAACTGGACACCGCCCCGCGCGAGGTGAGCCTGCCCCCCGACTTCGCGATGGCGCTGGAACGGGACGCGGCGGCGAAACGTACCTTCGAGGGACTTTCCAACAGCTTGAAGAACTATCACGCGCAGCAGATCGAAGGCGCGAAGACGCCGGAGACACGGCAGCGCCGCATCGAGAAGTCCATCGCCACGCTCCACGAGGGCAAGGCGCGCTGAGCAGCAGCCAATAGCCCGTTCGGAGGCAGCCGCGCCATTCCCTTCCTGTCGAGCGTGTGGTAAGCTATATCCTGGCGCGTGCGGCGGCGTATTCCAGAAGAGTGGAGCCGCCACGCGAGCGACACATCGAGTGATGTGTCGGACGGTATGCCGAGCGCAGAAAGGAGACCAGGTCGGGCGCGAGGTCCGAGCCTGGGCACGAACCCCAAGCGTGAGTGAAGTGATTATTCGAGATGGTGACTCCTTCGAGACCGCGCTGAAGAAGTTTACCCGCCGGGTGCAGCAGGATGGGCTGCTCTCCGAGGCCAAGCGGCGCCAGCACTACGAGCCGCCCAGCGTGAAGCGCAAGCGCAAGGCCGATGCCCGCGAGCGCAAGGCGCGCAAGGCGCGAGCCAAAGCCGCCGCGATGGGCTACTAAGGGCTACTAGCAGACGTTTTCGCCCGCCGCATCACCCCAATTCCCTTCAGCGCCGCGTCTCTAGTACGTGTGAGCCGGCCAGGAATGACAGCTTAGAAGAGAGCTGCACGGTTCCTGGCCGGCGTGCTGTGTCTGCCGCTGGCGCATTTCTTCCTTCGACAGGGTGACCTCTTTCTCAAGTGAGCTTGATTCGATTAGTGTTCGCCTTCTAATGGCGATATGATGTCGCGTAAAGGAGAGAGCGGTATTTGACACTCCGCACCGGCTACAGCCCGGCGGATTCTCGGTTCTCCAAGGCCACCAAGGCAGCCCCTCCCCGATGGGCCTGCTGGCCCGCTCTATGTTCTTTGCAGCGTTGTGATCTCGATGGAGACTCGTCCCGCAATTGGGACACACATGCCACCGGACCGACAGACCCTTGTGGACGATCACGCCGCACCCGCTACAGGTTCGCGATGTGAACGCAGGCCTGAGTTCCTTTCATGGACGCGGATTCTTCCCATCTGGCATCAGTCTGCGTGACCCAGTAGCCGTTGTCGCTGCTATTGAAGCAGTCGTGGGACTGTTCATTGAGTTGGTTCTCATCGCCACCTTCACGCAGCGTTTCTTCGCTCGATAGGGTAGGGGACGCGCATAGCGCTGGCCTATGCTACGGGGAAGTTGGGGTAGGTCTTCAGCCGTTCGATCTGCGCCAGATGCATCAGATCGTGGTTGATCGCCAGGTAGACCCAGCCGCGCTGGCTCAGCATGCCGAAGAAGGTCGAGTCGCGCTGTGAGGACATATCGGCGTCGGCGGGGATCGACGCGATCTCGTCCAGCAGCGCCTGTGTCGCCTCACGCAACTGGTCAGAGAGTTCAGCCTTCGGGATGTCGTTGCGCGCCAGATCGCCTAGCCCGCGCACCATCACATCGAACATGCGTTTTTCTCCGCGCAGCCGCCACATGTGCATCCGATACCAGTTCTGCGTCGCGATCAGATGCGAGACCGCCTCCGTCGCCGACCAGCGATCCTCGCCGTTGGGACTGACGCTGCCCTCTGGTGGTTGCGCCCAGAGCTGCGCCTGGCTCCATCTGTCAACGATCTGCTGAATCCGCCCACGTGTCGAGCGCAAGGTATCGGCCAGTTCGGCGAGCGTGTAGCGCGTTCCCTCCGCCTCGACGTTAGACGCTCCTGAGCGAAAGCGCTGCTGGGACGCATCCAGTTCAACCGCTGGGATCTCCGCCATAGATGATTCCTCCCGATGTCCTCAGTGAGCCGTAGGCCGCCAACGCGCTATCGCTAGGGGTACGCCCATCCATTCTCGCGCGCCGATAGTGTACATCATCACGTGACCGTTGACGCGCCGGATGCATCGCTGCTATAACCCCGAAGGAGCGTGGGCGAATCATGGCCGGCGGTTGAAACCGCGCCTGCAGCGCGCCGCCACGAAACCCACCTGCGCGAGTTGCGCTCCCTCAATCCCTCGTAAACGGGGGAGGCCAGATCCAGCAGCAAACGGACGATGGCTCTCGCTCCCTCCCCGTAGATGGGGAGGACCAGGGTCTCCAAGCGTCCGCCTGCACACCCCGAGGGCAAATCCATTCACCTTCATCTCATACGTTTGGAGTCTTCTCATGATGGACCAACTGCGCGGACGCAACCTCGCCCACGTCGGCTGCACCATCGGCCTCACCGCCGGACTGGTACTCGGCATCGTGCTCGCGGCGCTGCTGGTCGTCCTGCTCAACTCCGACACTGGAGCGAGCCTCGCCACCATCCTCTTCTTCGCGTTCACCTTCGGCCTCGGCGCCTTGGGCTATATCCTCGGCGGCCGCGCCACCAAGCGCCTCGCCACCGACACCCATATTGCGAGTGATGAGCCGCACTAGCACTCTTCACCTCATTGGGATATTGGCAATTCGATAGCGCCGCCGGTGTCATAGGCGGTGAAGGTCACGGTCGTTGTGCTTGTGTTGTGCAGATTTGCGGGGCCCACGCCAAACGTCGTGATGACACGCGTGACGATTTCGGTGACATGCGCGGTATCACGGCGGACGAAGATATCGTTCGTCGTCGTGGTCGTGATTGGTGTTCCATGAGTGTCATTAGTCGTGGTCGACGCACTGATCTGCAGATGATAGACGCCGATGCCGTTCCTGGTCTCATCGGCGATATTTCTCGCACTCGACAGGCTCTCAGGAGCGATCCGAGCCAATCCCGTGACGTCGACACTGCTTGTATTTGAGAGTGTGCCAGGGGACGTGCGCCATGCGCCTACGCCAGTGACTTTGCAATTGTTCAAGGGATCGGACCCACCACTGATGCGGATATAGGTGGTATTGCTCGCCTCATCAATGACTCTCTCTGAGGTCGTCTGATCACCCGTGGCCGGATGGCAGAAGGACTGAAAGCGCAACACCTCGGTAATATGCCAGCGGCGTGGGGAAGTCGTGACCGCGCCGTCTCCGGTGATCTGCGCTGGTTGTCCTTGCGACTCGGCGATCATATAGGTAAAGGTGACGTCCTGAAAGCTCGCCTGCGCCACGCGCTGCAAGACCGTTTGCGCATCGAGCGACGGTGTCCCACTAGCTTTGGTTGTGGTCGGTGGCAGGCCGCAGCCGCCGAGTATGCAAACAACAAGCAATAGACTGAGACAAGCTGAGTTGCACATCTGTCTGCGATTAGTAGCGCTACAAGGATAAACAAGCATTCGTCTATCCTTAACTTTCAACGCTCAATGTCCCTCGAAGCGTGGTGGGCGGCGCTCGAAGAAGGCCGCGATGGCCTCCTGCAGGTCCAGCGATTGCAGGAACGCCGCGTTCCACACCGCCACGTAGCGCAGCCCCTCATCCACGCTCCGCCCGATACGCTCGTTCAGCACCCGCTTCGTCCCCTGGACCACCAGCGGCGCATTCGCCGCGATCTCGCTCGCCATCGCCCGCGCGCCCGCCAGCAGCGCCTCCGGCGACTCGTAGACCTCGTTCACCAGCCCCATGCGCAGCGCGCGCTCGGCGTCGATGTCCCTGCCCGTGAGCGCCAGCTCGCGCGTGTTTCCCTCGCCGATGATGTGCGGCAGGCGTTGCAGGCTGCCGATATCCGCCACAATCGCTATCTTCGTCTCGCGCAGGCTGAAGCGCGCCTCCGCCGAGGAGAGCCGGATGTCGCACGCCGCGATCAGGTCCAGCCCGCCGCCGATGCACCAGCCGGAGACCGCCGCGATCACCGGCTTGCGGCACGCCGCCACGCTCGTCACCGCCGCCTGCATGCGCAGGATACTGTCCAGGAAGCGCGTGCGCTCGGCGGCCAGGTTCTCACCCGCGACCGGCAGCTCGCCGACCATCGCGCCCAGATCCAGACCATAGGAGAAGTGCGCGCCCTCTCCTCGCACGATCACGGCGCGCACACCATCATCAGCCTCCAGCGCGGCGACGACCAGCGGCAGCTCGCGCCAGAAGTCTGGACCCATCGCGTTGCCCTTGCCCGGACCCGTCAGGACAACTTCGGCGACGCCATCCTGCTGTTCGACACGCAGCGAACGGTATGCGGATTCCTCTGGCATCCTGATCTTCTCCCTCGATCTCTTGTATCCGCCACGCTGGCGTGTCCTGGTCTGCGCTGTAGGCCGAGCATAGCACACATGCGCTTCAGGCGGGCGAGGAATCCCACAGGCAACATGACAGGAGATGTCATATTCGGCGCCCCATACTTGAGATGAGACCAATCGCCCAGTTAGAGAGACGGGCCAAGCGCATATCAAAAGGAGAACGCGTATGACGATCAGCGCACAACCACGCGAGACACTCCTGAGCCTCTTCGCGCAGACGCAAACCCTCATCCATGACTTCGAGACGGAGCGTACCCCCGCCGAGCGCGCCGAGCGTGGTGGCGCGCAGTGGTCCGCCGCCGAGGTCCTCGCGGCTAGCGGCGCCTGGATGGACTACACCGTCGAGCGCATCGGCTATTTCGCGCGCGGCGAGACAGCGCCCACCGGGGTCGACTTCGACGCCGTCAACGTCCGGGCGCTGGCGGAGGCCAGGGACTCCTCCTGGGAGGAGATCGTCGCCACGCTCGATGAGTCGCTTGCCCGGCTGAGCGCGACCGTCACCCAATGCTCGCCCGATCTGCTCGACAGCTATAACACCTACGGCGATGGGACTGGTGGCCCGCTGTGGGGCGAGGTTCGGGCCAACGGCTTTACCTGGCCCGTGCAGGAGATGCAGCGCTACGAGCGCAACCGTGGCCGCGCAGATACCGTCGCCGCGCTCCAGGCCGCGCTGACCCCGATCATTGGCGCGCCCGCCCAGTGTCAGCGCATCACACCTGCCGCGCTCGCCGACCAGCTTCGCACAGCGGACGCCCCACTCGTGCTGGACGTGCGCGACGCGGAAGAGTATGCCGAAGGTCATCTCGCCGGAGCGCTGAACTACCTGCTGGAAGACCTCATAACCGCGCAACCATCGCTGCCCACAGACCGCCTCATCGTGACCTACTGCAACATGCACACCGCTGGTTACTCGCGCGGCGAGCGCGCCGCCGAGGAACTGGGCGCGCGTGGCTATCGCGCCGTGACGCTGGAGGGCGGCTATCCCGCCTGGGCGGAGAGCGACCACCCTACTGAGACGGCGAAGGCGGACTGACATGGGTCCATCACAGCCATCGGCGACCTATTTGATATTTGAAGTCGCGCGACCTGTCGCGCCCGCTCTCAGCGTATGCGAAGACGCTTCCACTACCATGTCCATGCGCAGAGACGGTCACTCAAAACAGGCGCCAGCGCCGCGGTCAGTCGCCCTCCAGCCCGACGATAAACATGCGCAGCAGTCGCCGGTAGGTCTCGTCCAGGTTCAGTGGCAGGCCGAAGCCGCCCACCGCCTCAAGTGAGACGAAGCCGTGCGCCAGACTGCGCAATCCGCGCACCGCGTGCAAGGCCGCCTCGTCTGTCAGGCCAAACGGCCTCAGCAGCGCCATCAGCAGCTCCACCGCCTCGCGCGCAATCGCCTGGAACTCGCTATCATCCGGGTCGGCCGCACGCAGGGCTGCGGCGTAGAGACCGGGATGCTCATGCGCATAGGCGCGATATGCGGCGCCAATCGCGTAGATCGCCTCGGCGCCAGACTTGCCCTGCGCCGCTCTCGCCAGCCGCGCCGTCAACTCGCGCGCGCCCAACACTCTCAGATCGCGGCGCAACCCGTCGAGGCTGGTGATGTGGTTGTAGAGCGAGGGCGTGCGGATGGTGAGCCGCTCCGCCAGACGCGCCAGGCTCAGCTGCTCCCACCCCTCATCGTCCACCAGCGCCGCCGCCTCATGCAAGACCTGCTCCGCATTCAACCCTGGCCCCGGCTTACGCGCCATGGCGTACTCCGACCCTGACTTCATGCAGGAAGGCGATCACCTGCTCGCTCGTGATGTCGGGCATCTCGGCTTGTGGATAGTGCCCCGCGCCCGCGATCATCTGCGCCGTCCCGCGTGTCCGCTCGGCCACCAACGTCGCCTCCTGCGCCGGATCGGGGAAGTCGGGATCGCGCGTCCCCATCAGGACCAGCGTCGGCGCCACGACACGCGCCAATCGCGCCTCATCCGCCTTGGGCGCCAGCAGCATCGCGCGCAAGGTCGCCAGGCGTCCCGGCTCGCGCAGGTTGGCCTTCAGCGCCGCAACATACGCCTCGAAGTCCGCTGGCTTTACGGACGGATAGAGCCGGCGATAGTAGCTCGTCCACAGCTCCGCGCCCCATGGCCCGCGGAACGCGGCTGCGGCTAGCGACGCGAGCCAACTATTGCCCGTGTCGCGCACGAACGGGCCGATCAGGACCAGCCTAGCGACGCGCTCCGGCTCCTCCGTCGCCGCCCAGACCGCCGCTCCCGCCGCCATCGAGGTCCCGATGATTGTCGCGGGTCCGGCGTCCAGCGCCCGCGCTAGCTTGAGGATATCTGCGCCAACTCCCGCCGACGAGTAATCGGGCCAGCGCACGCTCGTCTCGCCATGCCCGCGCACGTCCAGCGTCACGACGCGGTAGCCCGCCGCGACTAGCCGGGGCGCGAGGAAGCGATACTCCGCGCGCACATCGCCCATCCCAGGAACACAGATCACCAGCGAGCCAGCGCCCGTGTCGTCGTACGCCAGCGTCCCGTCTGACGTCTGCAAGAACTGCGTCGCCATGCTCGTAGGTCCTTTCGCATCCCTCGCGGAAACGAACGCATCAGCCAAATACTAATGGCGTTAGTATAATAACTAATGGCATTAGTATTGTCAAGGGCTGTGGGGCATCCGCTCGACGATGGGTAGTGTGTCAGCGGCGAACCAGGCTCAGCAGACGCGCGTCCAGACTTTCTATGTAGGTCCGGCCAAACGCCGACTCCTCCAGCCCATTCACGAGATGCGCCGGTAGATCCTGCTCGACCTCAGCGCAGCATGATCCCGCCGCCAGCGCGATGGCCGCGACGGTATCCACATCTCCGGTGAAGTCCACACAGCGGCGCAGCAGGTCGCTCATGCGCTCGCTCGCGGTCAGCGCGGTGATCGCGGCGCGCACGCTCATCCAGCCCTTCGACTTCACCTTACCCGTCCAGGGAAGGGACCAGTCGCCGGGCACATGGGACTCCAGGAAGGCGCCGAGCGCATGCCTCGGCCCCAGGCGATAGAGGCAATAATGGCTCATCAGCGCAGCGGCGATGGCGGCGTTGATCCCATCCGGCGTGTTGTGCGTGATCGCGGCCTGGACGCGCGCTCGCTCGACGACCTCCGCGATGGTGGGGTAAACGCCAACAGGCGCGGCGCGCATCGCCGCTCCACTCTTATCGCTCTCGCCACGGATCTCGGCAAGGAACTGCGCGCCATCGCGCACGTGGCGCAGGAAATCGTAGAACCCGCTGGCGTAGCCCTCGCGCGGGTCGCGCTTGAAGGCGGCGACGAACGCGTTCGCCAGGTTCAGCGGCGTCCAATCGGCGCCGGAGACGATCACCTCGGCGATGGCGAGGCTCATCTGGGTGTCGTCGGTGTAGGCGCCGGGGAACAGGCGGTGGCGCGGGTGGCGCACGTAGCGCGAGAGATCGTTGTATGACGCCATCTCGGGCGCGTACTCGAAGCCCGCGCCATAAGCGTCACCGACGGCAAGTTCGCGCAACATCGGCGCCGCTCCTGTTCAGTCGTCGCGCGAAGCCCAACCAGGCGCGCTACAGGTCGAAGGCGCGCTGGACGGTGTCGGAGAAGAGGTAGTAGAGGATGATCCCGCCGACGATCAGCGCGAGGATCGGCCCGACGACGCCGGAGACCGGCTCGCCTGTGACGAAGGCGTAGAGATTATAGATCAGGCGGACGCCGTTGACGATGATGGCGAGCGATCCCGCGGCCAGGCCGAGTGGCCACGCCCAGCGCCGCAACCGCCACGCGCCGACGCTGAAGCCGATGTAGAGCAGGCCGATGATCAATTGCAGAATCGCGAGCAGGACCACGACGCCGGGTGGACGCGCGACCGGTGGCACGAGGAAGGAGACGACGGTCCCGCTGGCAAGCGTGACGACGCCAATGATGACGCCGATGACTCCGGCGAGCATGGCCAGCGCGGCGAGGACGGTGACCTGCGCGGGGCGTTCTCTCTGCTGATGCGCCTGCTGATCGACCTGCTGATCCATCGCGCGCCTCCTGTATGTATGCGGCGGCCCGGCACGGGGTGTGGGCTGAGTATAGCATGCACGGCATGGGCCACGTGGCTATTGGCTGGCGAACACCTCGCTTCCTCGCATATGCTGACGCCGGTGGATGTTCAGATGTGCAGTCAGCGACCCCAGCCGTAAATGGCGGGGCTTGAAAGAGTCCCGATGCTGACCAGTCCCCTGGCAGTTGCCAGGAGCCGTTGGCGAGGAGCGCCCAAGTTCGCACCCTGGGATGGCGTCTCAGTCCCAGGCTCTTCAATCCCGGTGTTAAACAGCGAGATGGGGTGTCGAAACGCAGTGCATCGGGAAGATGGCCGCTCGCCAACCAGGACGAGGGAACCCTTACCCGCGCAAGCGGAGGCGCGTAAGCGCAAAAAGGAGCGCACATGTCGTTTGTATTGGTGGTGGACGCTGAGCAACGCCCGCTTTCACCGACGCATCCTGGTCATGCGCGCAAGCTGCTGAGCAGGGGGAAAGCGGCGGTGTGGCGCCGCTATCCGTTCACCATCATCCTCAAGACCGTCGTGCCTCCTGCCCAGCCGGCCTCACTGCGCCTCAAGATTGACCCCGGCTCCAAGACGACCGGCATCGCCCTGGTCAATGACACCACCGGGCAGGTGGTGTGGGCCGCGGAGCTCGCCCATCGCGGGCAGCAGGTCACGGAACGCCTCGCGCAGCGCCGCGCCTGTCGACGCTCGCGGTGCCAGCGCCACACGCGCTACCGCCCAGCGCGCTTCGACAATCGCAGGCGGCGGGAGGGCTGGCTGCCGCCCTCGCTGGAGAGTCGCATCGCCAATGTGCTTACGTGGGTGGAGCGGTTGCGTCGGTGGTGTCCGATTGGCGCGCTCTCGCTCGAGCTGGTGAAATTTGATACGCAGCTCATGCAAGACGCGGAGATCAGCGGGGTGGAGTACCAACACGGCGAGTTGGCGGGGTACGAGGTCAAGGAATATCTGTTGGAGAAGTGGGGGCGGCGGTGCGCCTACTGTGGCGCGACCGACCGGCCGCTGCAAGTCGAGCATATTGCGCCGCAGGTGCGCCACGGCTCCGATCGGGTCTCCAACCTCGCCCTGGCCTGTCGTGACTGCAATGACGCCAAGGGCAAGCGCACGGCGGAGGAGTTTTGGTATCCCCAGACCCAGGCGCAGGCGCGGCAGCCGTTGCGTGACGCCGCGGCGGTCAATGTGACGCGCTGGGCGCTCTACCATCGCCTTATGGCCTTGGGACTGCCCCTCGAGACGGGAACCGGGGGACGAACGAAGTGGAACCGCACGCGGCGTGGCCTGCCCAAGACCCACTGGCTCGACGCCGCCTGTGTGGGCGCCAGCACGCCCGAGCCGCTGCGCGTGCACGGGATCGCGCCGCTGGCCATGCGGGCGACGGGACGGCACAGTCGGCAGATGTGCCGCACGAACGCCGCCGGGTTTCCCGACAAAGCGCCCAAGGCAACGAGTGTGGTGGACGGGTTCCGCACCGGGGACATGGTACGGGCGGTGGTACCAGCGACAAGCACGAAAGCAGGAGTGTATGTCGGGCAGATCGCCATCCGAGCGACTGGCTTCTGCAACCTCACGACGACGACCGGGACCGTGCAAGGCATCCACGTGCGATATTGTCAGCCGCTCCATCGGGGAGATGGCTATGCCTATGCGACAGGAGTGGCGCTGCCTCCCCAGGCGTGAACGCCGGGGTCTCCGCGCCAATGTGCAATGAACGAGGAGCAATATGGGAAGCGAGAGGGAGGCGCCGCCCGCGCTGGAGCCAATGCTGGTGCGCGATTTCGTCGCCAACGCGCATGGCGATCTGGAACCGATAAAGGCGTTGCTGGTGGAGCAGCCGAAACTCATCAATGCAGCGTGGGACTGGGGCGGCGGCGACTGGGAGACGGGGCTTGGCGCGGCCTCGCACGTGGGCCGGCGCGACATCGCGGAGTATCTGCTGGAGCAGGGAGCGCGGCTGGACCTCTTCGCGGCGGCGATGCTGGGGAAGTTGGAGATCGTGCGCGCGACGCTGGCGGCGTTCCCCGGCGCGCTGCGCGTTCCTGGCCCCCATGGCATCCCGCTGATCGCGCATGCGCGGGCAGGTGGCGAGGCTGCGGCGCAAGTGCTGGCCTATCTGGAGTCGCTGACCTAGTCCCCTCCCAGGGGGAGGGAAGGGGGAGGGAAGGGGGAGGGAAGGGGGAACTACAGTCGGAGATTTCTGCCGGTGGGACCATGTACCCGTGCGGTTGCC
>Ga0207684_10000719_pt1 | contig 38948 bp, 42 predicted proteins | sample KBSK5501metaG_FD_184342 | JGI IMG/M metagenome (GOLD analysis project Ga0207684, IMG submission 184342) | Corn, switchgrass and miscanthus rhizosphere microbial communities from Kellogg Biological Station, Michigan, USA - KBS K5-50-1 metaG... | ecosystem: Host-associated > Plants > Roots >... | reverse complement strand
GCATCCGGCTCCTGCCGCCGGGCGGTCGCGATCGGGCGGCGTCAGAACGGTTTGAGGACCATCAGCCAGAGGATGATCAGCAGACCGCCGAAGCCGACAGCGCTGAGCACACCGACCGGGCTCTTCGCGGCGATCGCGAGAACTTCCGCCTCGGGAAGGGGCGTCGGGTCGGGAGCGTCCTTCGGGTAGCCCATGGCCCGCTGGCCGACGGCGATCCGGAGGCGCTTGAAGTACGGCGTCGCGACGACGTACATCACGACCGTGATGAGGACGAAGACGACGAGCGCCGCCCAGATCCAGGCGAACTTGAACCAATCGTTGTAGATCCCCGCCCAGATTCCGCCGACGAGAAGCATGAGGAGCCCGAGGTAGGCCCCATTCAGGCTCGTCCCGGAGAGATCCAGCAGGGCGACGATCCGCCCGGTGTCCCGCTGCTTCGGCAGCTCGAACGCCGTGAAGACAGCCACCCCGTGCGACAGCACGAAAACGAACGCTCCGACGATGTGGAGCAGCACGATCCACTGGTACATCGCAATCCTCACTCGCCCCGATGGGTTGCGGAACGCCCCGCCGGCCCCGCGCCGACCTTGCGGGGACGGTTCTGGATCAGGCCATCGCTGCCCGCCAGGCCCGCTGGGCATACCACGCCGCGACCGCGAACAGGATGAGCGCATTGACCGGGTGCAGAGCGGCGATGAACGGTGCGGACGTCCGGGCGTTCGGCAATGCGGTCTGGACGATGTACAGGACGAGGATCCCGAGCGTGGTCAGCACGTCTCGCCGCGGCCGCCGGGCGGCAAGCGCCGTCAGGAGCAGGGCGAGCGCGGCGAGACCCACCCATGTGTAGCCGAATTCGATGTGCGTCGAGAAGTTCCCCGACCCGCCGAGGTTGGCCAGGGCAGCGCCGGCAAGGAAGACCTGGACGATGATCGCCACCACGAAGAGGGCAGCGGCGGCCGCATGCAGCCGTCCGAGAACCATCGGACACCTCCATCCCTCGCGAACGAGCGCCGTCGGATGACGGTCGCCGGCGCCTCCGTTCGCCAACAACCCCGGATCCGCCATCATCATGGGACCGCGCACGGCGGCGTCAAGACGCCGTCCCGATCGTTGGATGCCCGCTGTCCTTTTCTTCCCTCCTCCGCTCGGCGAAGATAGGTTCCATGCCCCGTCTCCAACGCAAGAGCCTGGCGAGCCCGGACCTGGTCCGGTCGTTCCCGTTCGGGCACGTCGACATCGTCAATCTCGACGAGACGTCAGTTGCGCGGTTCAGCTGGGAACCGGGCTGGCGCTGGTCGAAGGACGTGGCGCCGGTCGTCCTGACCAGGTCGTGTCAGAACCGTCATGTCGGGTACGTGATGGCGGGACAGCTCCACGTCCAGATGGACGACGGGACCGAGCTCGAGATCCGGGCCGGCGACGCGTTCGAGATCCCGCCCGGCCACGACGCGTGGGTCGTTGGTGACGAGATCTGGGACACGGTCGAGTTCACCAGCGCGGCGACCTTCGGGACGGCCCCCGACGAGGGCGACGAGACCGTGCTGTCGACGATCCTCTTCACCGACATCGTCGATTCGACGGCCACCCTGAGCCGGATCGGCGATCACGCCTGGCAACGGCTGCTCCTCGAGCACAACCGCCGCATCCGGACCGAACTCGACCGCTTTCGCGGCCGCGAGATGGGCACCACTGGCGACGGGTTCCTCGCCCTGTTCGACGGCGCCGCCCGCGCGGTCCGCTGTGCCGGCGCGATCATCCGAGCGGTCGCCGACCTCGACATCAGGCTTCGGGCGGGACTCCACACGGGCGAGGTCGCGATCGCCGGTGGCCAGGCGCGCGGGCTTGCGGTCCATGCGGCGGCGCGAGTCGCCGCGCTCGCCGGTCCCGACGAGATCCTCGTGAGCTCGACGACCCACGACCTGCTCGATGGATCCGGGCTTGCCTTCGTGAGCCGCGGCAACCACGAGCTGAAGGGCCTCGCCGGGGCCCGGACGGTCTACGCCATCGAAACCGCCGCGCTCCGACCGCCGGGCTGACGCCGAGCGCGGGCCGCCAGGGTCGCGCTCAGCCGCCGTGCGGCGCGCGCTGCCAGGTCTCGATCGCGACCGCGACGACGTGCGGGCACAGCCCGCTGGCGGCGGGCAGGTTGCAGTCGCACGACGCCTCGAGCCGAGCCGCCGTCGATTCGAGCACGACGGATCGGGACGCGCCGTCTGCGACCGTCGCGGTCACGCGCAGCGGACCGAACTCGATGATCTGAACGTGGCCGTGGTCGCGGAGGACCTCGCCGGCGCGCTGGAGATACTCGCCGGCGCGCGTCTGAAGGGCCTCGGGCTCGACCAGATCGGCCACCGACGCCATGGCTAGAGGTTGCCCCGTCGGGCCTGCTCGATCTCGATCGCCTCGAACAGGGCCTTGAAGTTGCCGACGCCGAACCCGCGCGAACCGTGCCGCTCGATGATCTCGAAGAAGAAGGTCGGGCGGTCCTGGATCGGGCGGGTGAAGATCTGGAGGAGGTAGCCCTCCTCGTCGCGATCGGCCTCGATCCCGAGCTCCTCGAGCGTGTCGATCGGCACGCCGACGTCGCCGACGCGGTCGGCGAGCTGCTCGTAGTAGGCGTGGGGCATGCCGAGGAACTCGACGCCGTTCGCGCGGAGGCGGCGGACCGTCCCGACGATGTCCTCGGTCCGCAACGCGATGTGCTGGGTCCCCGCGTCGAGGTAGTAGTCGAGGAACTCCTGGATCTGGCTCTTCTTCTTGCCCGCCGCCGGCTCGTTGATCGGGAACTTCACCCGGCCGTTGCCGTTCGTCATCACTTTCGACATCAGCGCGCTGTATTCCGTATGGATGACCTTGTCGTCGTAGTGGATGAGCTGGGCGAACCCCATGACGTCCCGGTAGAACGCGACGAACCGGTTCATGTCGCCGAGCGCGACGTTTCCCACGCAATGGTCGATCTCGAGCAGCGACAAACCCGTCGCGGCCGGCGCCGGCTTCTTGATCTTCCGGAAGCCTGGGGCGAACGGCCCGTGGTACTCGCTCCGATCGATGAACGAGTGGACGACCTCGCCGTACGTGTGGATCGCGCTCCGGCGGAGGACGCCGTCCTCGTCGGTTCCAGCCTCGGCGTACTCGAGGTACGACCGGGCGCCGCGGCTCGTCGTCTCGCGCCAGGCGGAGCGGACGTCGTCGACCGCGAACGCGATGTCGTGCACCCCATCGCCGTGACGGTGGACGTGCTCGGCGATCTCGCCGTCCGGGGACAGCGCGCCGGTCAGGACGATCGTGATGTCGTTCTGGCGCATGACGTACATCGTCCGGTCGCGGATCCCGGTCTCGAGGCCGGCATAGGCGACCGGCGTGAAGCCCCACAACGTCCGGAAGTAGTGGGCGGCCTGGCGGGCGTTGCCGACCCAGAACTCGACGTGGTCGATGCCCTTGAGCGGGAGGAAGTCCTGGGCCTCGTCGTAGGCGTTCTTGTTGATGTGGGCGCCCGCCTGGTTGGCGGCACCCCGCGCGATCGTGTCGGTCATACGGCCGTCTCCCGAGCAGCTCCGCGCCGACGACGACGGGCCGGAACCCGGAGCGACGGCCACGGAACGGCGACCCGGCACTGGGCCGGGATGGTCTGGCCACCCATGCTACGCCGCCATGCGAGACTTCGGGCATGAACGATCCAGCCAGCCGGCTCCGCGACGCCGGCACCGCCCTCCTCGCACTCCGGGGCGCGCTCGTCGCAGGTGAACCGTGGCCATTGAGCGCGGCATACGGGACCGAGCCCGAGGCCGACTGGGGTCCGCGAGAGGTCCTCGCCCACGTGGCCGAGATGCTCGTCTACTGGCCCCGCGAGCTCCGCGGCGTCCTCACCGGCGACGCGGCCACCGCCGTCCCCTTCGGACGGATCTCCACGGATCCCGCGAGGATCGACGGGATCGCCGTCGGCCGGCAGCGCCCGGCGGGCGTCCTGCTCGACGAGATCGAGACCGTGCTGGCGTCAGCGATCGCCTTCGTCGGCGGCCTGTCGCCGGCCGATCTCGAGCGCCGCGGGGAGCACCCAACTCGCGGTGAGATCACGGTCGAATCGGGCATCGAACAGTTCCTGACCGGTCACCTCGAGGGCCACGTCGACCAGATGCGGGAGGTCCTCGCCCGGTCCGCGCCATCCTGACCCTCCGCGACCAGGACCACCGGCCGGAAGGTCATGGTACTGATGGGCTATTCCAGTCACCCCAAGGGCACCGTACCTTCCAGTTCCGCGCAGTGGCACAGTGCGTGGAAGAGGAAGGGACCCTCAGTTGTTGCAGCAGTTCAAGTCGCAGGGGTTCAGGATCCTCATGATCCTGTCGGCCATCGCCAGCTCGGCGCTCGTGCTCCAAGCTGGTCAGCGCTGGCACTGAACCCATACCGTCCTGTCGACGAAGCACTCATCCGGCGGGCCTCCGACCGCCTCCGCGCTTCTGCGCTCCGACGAGCCGCCCGGTCATCGGGCGGCTCTTCGATTCCGGCCTCAGCCGGTGGGACCTGAGGGTTTCGGCGGGCGATCGCGGCCTTCACGCAGGATGTTCCGCAGGACGAACGCGACATTCGCCGGTCGCTCGGCGAGGCGACGCATGAAGTACGGATACCACTGCGTCCCGAACGGGACGTAGACGCGGACACCGAAGCCGGCCCGCACGAGACGTTCCTGGAGGTCGCGCCGGACGCCGTACAGCATCTGGAACTCGAACCGATCCGGCGCGATGCTCGCCTCGCGGGTGAGCGCGACGGCGCGCGCGATCAGATGTTCGTCGTGTGTCGCGATCCCCGGGAACGTGCCCGTCCGCAGGAGCCGCTCCATCAGGGTCGCGTAGGCGGCATCGACGTCGCCTTTGTCCGGAAAGGCGACACTGGACGGCTCGACGTAGGCGCCCTTGCAGAGACGGATCCGGGCCCGCTCCGCGATGAGCGCGTCGACGTCGTCCGAGCTTCGCCGGAGGGCCGCCTGGATGACGACGCCCGAGTCGCCCCGCCCCGCGTTGACCGGCCGCAGCTCCCGCCACAGGCCGAGCGTCGCGTCGGTCGTGGTGGACTCCTCCATATCGATCCGGACGAACGCATCGACCTCCGCCGCGCGGGTGAAGATCCTCGCGACATTGTCGTGGCAGACGACGGGGTCGAGCCTGAGGCCCATCTGGCTGAGCTTCAGGCTGACGTTGCGGTCGAGACCGTGGCCGGCCAGCGCGTCGAGGGTCGCGAGATATTCGTCGGCGGCGAGGCGGGCGGCATCGACCGAGGTCACCGCCTCGCCGAGCACGTCGACCGTCGTCCGGAACCCGGCCGCCTGGAGCCTGCGGAGAGCGGCGATCGTCTCGTCGAGGGTTTCACCGGCCACGAACCGGGCGACCATCGATCGGGTGATGGGCAACCGGGTCGCCAACCGGCCGACGGACCGCCGCCGGGAGAGCCACAACAGCGAGGTCCGCATCGCCCGTTCGGGCGCCGCGCGGAGGGCAGAGGGGTCCGGCACGGAGCGATGGTAGCCGCTCGGTTGGTCGGCTAGCATCGCGCGGTGACGATCCCCGACCTGGGCTCCGACCTGCCGTCCGTCGTCCTCCGTACCGCGATCGTTTATGTCTGTCTCGTCGTCGGCTTCCGGTTCCTTGGCAAGCGCGAGGCAGGCCAGCTATCGACCCTCGACCTCGTGGTCCTCCTCGTCATCGCCAACGCCGTCCAGAACGCGATGGTCGGCCAGAACACGTCCCTCATCGCCGGTCTCGTCGCAGCGGCCGTCATCCTCATCCTCGACCTCGTCCTTCATGCGGCGGCAGATCGCTCGAAGCCGCTCCGTGACGCCCTCGACGGGGAGCCGACGATCCTCGTCGACCACGGCAAGATCCTGTTCGACAACCTCCGCCGGGAGGGAATCAGCGATCGGGAGCTGGCGGTCGCCCTGCGTCAGAACCAGCTCATGCGCGCGGACGAAGCGCTCTACGTCTTCCTCGAGACGAACGGCCAGATCAGCGTCATCCCGTGGCGAGACGATCACCATCCGGGCGACGACGACGCGGGCGACGCGCCGGACATCGACGGGATCGGCCAGGACCTCGCGGAGGGCGGACACGCTCCCGCAGGCGGTGTGACGCGGGGCACGTTCCGGCGCCGGCATCGCCGGCCGGGGCGGCTGTCTGGGGGATCCGGCTGAGGCTCACGATCCGCCTTCCTTGCCAGTCTCGCCGTATGTAATGCGGCCCTGGCAGCCGAGCCCGCAGGCTCAGATGGGCGCTCGATCAGCCTTCTTGGAATGTCGCCCCGAAGAGATTTCCTACGCCGGCACTCCGAGCACGCGGCGCAAGCACCCGGACGCCGATCAGCGGCGGCCGCCGGCTCCGCCCTTGCCGCTGTCGTCGTCGGCCGTCGCCTCGAGATCGTCCATCAGGTGGCGCCGCAGGAACGCCCGGATGCGGGTGAACGCGTCGCGCCGGTTCTCGCGACGCTCCCAGCCATGGCCCTCGTCCTCGTACCAGTGGACCTCGTGGAATTTGCCCTCGATCTCGAGCGCCTCGACCATCTTCTCGGTCATCAGCGGCACGACCCGTCGATCCTTCCGCCCGTGGAGGATCAGCAGGGGCGCCTCGATCTGCTCGGCCCGATAGAGCGGCGAGCCGCGGCGATAGATGTCCGCCCGTGCCGGATCGTCAGGCGAGCCCATCATCCGGGCGAGATCCAGCCGGCCGGGCCGATCGCCGTGGCGAAAGCTCTCGGCGATCTCCGAATCCCCGTACAGGTCGACCCCGGCCTGCCACAGGCCCGGGTCCACGACGAGCGCGCAGAGGACCAGGTAGCCGCCGTAGGACCCGCCGTAGATGCCGAGGCGGCCGTTCGACCACGGTTGGGCGGTCGCCCAGTGACCGGCGTCGATCATGTCGAAGGCGTCGGCGTGACCCCATTCGTCGTGGTTCGCGTTCCGGAAGTCGCGGCCGTAGCCGGTCGACCCGCGGAAATCGACGTCGAGGAAGGCGAACCCCTCGCGGGCGAGGAGCTGCTTGAACGGGACCCAGGAACGATAGGCCTGCCAGGTCGGCCCTCCGTGCGGATACACGACGGTCGGAACGCGCGCCGCGCCGCGCTTGCCGGTCGCGCTCGCCGGCCGCCAGAGCGTGCCTTCGATCCGCTTGCCATCGCGCGCCTTGAACGCGATCCGCTCCCCCCCGATCGTGCGGTCGGGACGGAAGGCCGCGGCGAGGACCGCCGGCTGCGAGTTCGTCAACTGGCGGGCTCGGGCGCGAACCGGAGCGACCCCGGGCACCGGCAGGAGCCAGAGGTCCTGCGGCCGATCCTCACGTTCGCCGATCGCCGCAAGCCAGCGGCCGTCGGCCGTGAAGCCGACCGAGCGCCAGACGCCGGGCCACGGGTTGACGACCTCGCCGGCCCCCGCGGCCACGATCGGCGGCGGGTTCTTCGGCGGTCGCCCGCGGCCGCGCTTGACGGGCGTGGCCCCACCGATCGGAGCGACGACGAGATCGATGAGGGCGTCGTGGATGTCGCAATGGACGAAGCGCGACCCATCGAGCGAGGGCAGCGCGGCGTAGCCGTAGCCGCCACTCGGCTCGCCATGCTCTCGGCGGCCCGTGGTCAGGACCGCCTTCTCGCGACCGTCGGCGGACACGCGGACCACCTGGAACCAGCCATCGGCGTCGGACACGTACAGGAACCCGCCACCCGGCATCGCGCGGGCGCCGGCCGCCCACTCCTTGCCGCCGCCCGCGACGCGCCGCTCGGTGCCGGTCGCGACGTCGACGAGATGGATCTCGCTGAGGGCGAAGTCGGGGCCGCGGAACGTGGTCACTGCGATCGTCGTTCCGTCCGCCGACCAATCGAAGTCCTCGACGTCGAAGCCCACCGCGGTCAGCGTGAGCGGCTCGGCTGGTTGAGGGTCGCGGGCCGGGCGGCCGCGCCGCGGCACCGGGGCGTCGACGAGATTGACCTGCGACCAGCCGCGACGGCGCGAGCGGAACGCGATCCGCAGCCCGTCGGGCGACCAGCGGGGCATCGAGACGCCGGCCGGATGGCCCGAAACGAGGACGTCCCGGCCGCCATCGACGTCGACGATCCGGATCTCGTCACCGCGGGTATAGGCGAGCCGACGGCCGTCGGGCGACCACTGCGGGTCGGCGACGTCCTTGTCCGACGCGGTGACCTGGATGACGCCGCCGCCGCGGAGCGGGAGGACGAGCAGCTGCCGAGCGCCGGCGACTTCCTGGGTGTAGACGGCAACCCGGTCGCGCGGATGGAGGCGGACCTCGCGGGGGCTGTCGACCGCAACGAGTCGCTCGATCGTCAGCCCTCCCGTCGCCGCTCCAACCGTGGCTCCGGATGGACGGGCGCCCGCCCCGACTGCCTGCTTCATCGATCCTCCTCGACACGCCCGGTCGGCAATCGAGCCGCAGCGCGGGTCACCGACGTCATCTGCTCTGGGCCACGGGCTGCAACGCGGGCGACGGCCAATCCACCCTGGCGGCCCACGGTCCGATCATCGCGTGGTGAGCGCGGACGTGCCCGTGGAGATCCTCGTAGGCCCAGCTGAACCCTTCCGGATCCAGCCATTCGTCGTCGGTCATCGCCTCGATGGCCGCGCGCAGCCCGTCCAGGGCCGTTTCGTACCGCGCCCGCAGCTCGGTCGTCGGCGTGCCGCGCGCCGCACGGACCTGGCGATCGTTGAACGCATCGAGGCCCTCGGGCGGAAGCGTGGCCCAAGAACCGCCGGCTCGGTGCGCCTCGAGGGCCCGGGCGCCCTCGTCGAACCAGCCGGCGAGATGGGCGACGTGATCGGCGAGCGTCCAGTCGCCGTCGGTGGCGGCGATCCAGCTCCGGTCGGGGACGCCCGCCATCAACCCGTCGAAGTCGGCCAGGATCGCGGTCGCCGTCGTCCAGAACCGGTCGATCCCGGCGGCGAGCGCCACCCGGACCGGCTGCGGATCGGGCCCGAACGGATCATTCCCGATCTGCCGCTCGCGGAGGGCGTCGGCCCACGGCTCGAGGACGGTCAGGTGGTCGATGGCGTGGCCGTGGAGAACCTGATGGACCCAGCCCCACGCCGCATCGCTCCGGATCATGTCGAGCGGCAGCTCGCGGGCGATCGCCACGACCCGGTCGTGGGCGGAACGACCTCGCGCTCGGAGCTCGGCCGGCGCTACGTCGGCGAACCGACCACGCCGTCGCTCGTTCAATGCGTTGAAGTCGCCTCCTTCGTAGAAGTCGTCGTCCGTTGGCCAGGCCGACCCACGAACAACGTCGGCGATGTACCCCGAGGCGAGCTCCCACCAGTCGACGACGTGGCCGACATGGTCGAGCAGCGACCAGTCCGGCCCGCCGGCGTCGGATGGTGCCGCGCCCTGGAGGCGCCAGGCCGCGGCGTCGAGGCCGGCCCAGACGGCGACGAACCGATCGTGGACCGCCGCCTCGTCGGCCCAGTAGTCGCGACCCGGCGAGCGGAAGTCGATCGCCCGGAGGTCGCTCAGGGCGCCCCGTCGGATGTCGATGAGCCGCCCGGTGGCCGGCGCCGTCACGAGCGCTTCGGCGGCTCGGTCGGTGGCCGCACGACGCTCGCCTCGAGCTGGTCGCCGAGCTCGACCGTTCGTCGGAAGGCGGCCCAGACGGCCTCGGACAGGACGGTTCGCAGCCGGCCCGACTCGAGCTCGTGGAGCGCCGCGGCCGAGGTGCCACCGGGCGAGGTCACCATGTTTCGCAGCTCGGCGGGGTGCATCTGCGACTGCTTCGCGAACAGCGTGCTGCCCTCGAGCGTCTCGATGACGAGATCGTGGGCGACGTGGCGTGGGAACCCGAGATGGACCGCCGCATCGATCAGGGCCTCCATGACCAGGAAGACGTAGGTCGGGCCGGTGCCGGACACGGCGGTTGCCATCGCGACCATCTTCTCGTCATCGACCTCGATCTGGATCCCGAGCGCACCCAGGAGGGCGGCCGCCTGCTCGCGCTGATCGGCGGTCGTCGCCGGGGTCGCGTACCAGACCGTGACGCCCTTGCCGAGACGAGCCGGCGTGTTCGGCATCGCCCGGATGACCTGGTCGTGGCCGAGGGTCCCGGTCAGGGCCGTGGTCGTTGCACCGGCGAGGATCGACAGGACCACCTGGCCCTGGCGAAGCCTGGGGCCGATCTCCCGGCCGACCTTCGCGAGCATCTGCGGCTTGATCCCGAGCAGCACGACGTCGGCGCCGTCGATGGCCTCGAGGTTGTCCGCGACCACCCGGATCCCGTATTCCGCGCGGAGGTGGTCGCGTCGCTCCGGCCGAGGATGGCTGGCGACGACCTGGTCGGGTGCGACGAGTTCGCCCCGCAGGAGGCCGGCGATCATCGCCTCGGCCATGACCCCCGAGCCGACCGTCGCGATCGTCTTGCCGCTGAGTGCCGTCATCGGGCCGGAGTATCGCACGCGATTCTCGTGGCGGGCGGTCGAGCGAGCCGTCCCGTGGAACGAGGCACTGGGCGCCGTTGGCGCGACTCGAATGGGTGCCTCCCCGGCACCGATATCGATCCGGTCGATCTTCGCCGCCACTGTGGCCCTCGGTTTGTGGCGCGAAGCGCGCGATTCATCCCCGGATCGCGGTCGCGAGGACGAAGAACCGCCCGGTCGTCGTGACCTCGACGCCGCGGAACCCCGCGGCGGTCAGCGCCGCAGCGACCTCCTCGACAGTGCGATGGACCTTGACGATCGTGAACTCGCGACCGTCGGAGAGGCGGCGCACGGAACGGTCGTCGGCGGCCGGCTCGTGGTCGATCGCGCCCGAGCGCGGATCCGGCAACGAGTCGATGATGGCGATCCGGCCGCCGGGTGCGAGCCAGCGGCCGACCAGGTCGAGGAACGCGGCCGTCCGGTCGCGCTCGATGTGGCTCAGCCAGAAGCCCGCGAACAGTGCGTCGGCAGGCGCGCCGTCCGGGGCGGCCCAGGCGTCCCGGACGTGGAGGTGAGCACGGAGGCGATGCGCGACGAGGCGCTCGCGGGCTCGGGCGAGCGGCGCCTGCGCGGCGTCGTACATCCACAGCTCCCCCTTGGACGCGAGGAGCGGCGACCACCAGCCGGTGCCGGCCGCGAGCTCGACGATCCGACCGCTGATCGGCAGGCTGTCGAGCCAGCGGCCGGCCGCGTCGAGCTCGGCGTTCCAGGCCGCGTCGTGGATCGGGCCGTGCTCGTAGCGTCCGCGACGGAGATACCAGTCGTCGTACTCGGTCGCGCGGGCCTCGTAGTAGGCGACCATCTGGTCGGAGGTGACTGGTGGCTCGAGGGCCTGGCCTGTTGCCGGCCCCGCCATGCCAGCCGCAATCGGAGTTGCGTCGGTCGTCGCCGTCGGAGTCGGCGTCAGCGTCGGCGTCCGCGTCGGAGTCGGAGTCACGGTGCTGGCGGCTGCACGGGCCTCGAGGGCCTCCCGCAGCCGGAACCGCAGGAACTCGTTCTCACCGGCCCTGCCGAGACAGTCCGGACAGAGCTTCGCGTAGCCCTCGAGATCGTCGGGGGTCCGGATCGTCCACGACCGGCCGCACCATAGGCAGGCGAACGTCGGGTGCGGCGCCCGGGTCATCGACGAGCCCACGATCAGATGATCGGCGTCCAGCCGGTCGGCGGCGAGATGTCATGGAACGCTTCCGGGTCGAAGATCTCGGCAAGCATCTCGATGCCGTCGACGACGCGCGGACCGGGCCGCGAGAAGTACGACGACCCGTCGAGTGCGATCAGGTGGCCGCGCCGGATCGCCGACAGCTCGCCGATCCATTCCGGCAACACCGTTTTGGACCATTCACCGACTGTCTCGCGAAGGTGGTAGCCGCACGGCATGAGCAGCACGAGGTCAGGGTCCACGTCGGCCACCGCGTCCCAGGTCGTGGGGCGGGCGGGGCTGCCATCCTGGCCGAGGAGGTCCCACCCGCCAGCCCTCCGGATCTGGTCGGGGACCCAGTGACCGACCGCAAACGGCGGGTCGAGCCATTCGAGGCCGACGACTCGCGGTCCCACGAACCCGTTCTCGCGGCGTTCCTGCGCCTTCGACTCGATGGCCCCGAGGCGCCCTCGAAGGCTCTCGACCAGCTCGACTGCGGCGTCCTCCGCCTCGGCCATCGCGCCCACGGTTGCGATCGTGTTGAGGATTCCCTCGACCGACGTAGGCTCCAGCGAGATCACGGTCGCGTCCATCTCGAGAGCGCGAACGGCCTCATTGACCTCGCGATAACCCACCGCGCAGACCTCGCACAGCTCCTGGGTCAGGATCAGGTCCGCGTCGGCCATCTCGAGAGCGGCCTCATCGAGGTGATAGATCGCCGACCCGCCGTGGACGGCGTCGCCGACGCGCCGATGAATCTCACGGCTCGAGGCTCCGACGAGGTCGAGGGCGTTGCTCGTCATGACCGGCAGGCCGATGACCTCCGGCGGCCAGTCGCATTCGTGGGTGACGCCGACGAGCTCGTCGCGCAGGCCCAGGGCGCAGACGATCTCGGTCGCGGACGGGAGGAGCGAGACGATCCGCATCAGGGATCGAGTGTAAGTCGGACCGGCCGCGGTCGAGCGCGCGCGGCCAGGGTGTACGCTCGCGATGATTGTCGCCGAGCGAGGACCCGCACGTGCAGAAACTCGTCGCCGAGATCATGGCCGCATGGCGGCGCGCCGAGCGGCTCGCATCCACGCTCCCGCCCGACAGCCCCGAGCACGAGGCGGCACAGCGAGCCTGCAATCGACTCCGCGACGCCTACCAGGAGTTGACGCACTCAGGCGTCGCGGAGGCCCTGACCGCTGCGGAGGCACGGTTGCTCCTCAAGGATGCGGCGAGCGACGTCGATTCAGGCTGAATCACGACCCGTGAACGCCTGACCAGCATCCGGCCGCTCGCGAGGCGACCTCAGTAGACAGCCGTCACTCGCTTTCCGGAGGTCTGAGGCCGAACTCCGCGAGGCCTCAGCCCGGCGGTTTCAACTCGTCGACCATCGCCCGGGCGGCCGCCCTGTCCGTGAACCAGACCGCGTCGATCTTCGTGTACTGGGCCCACTCGGCCGGCAGCGACTCTTCGGGGAAGATCGCGTTCACCGGGCACTCCGGCTCGCACGCGCCGCAGTCGATGCACTCGTTCGGGTCGATGAACAGCTTCCGGTCGGTGCCTTCTTCGTAGTGAATGCAGTCGACCGGGCACACCGACACGCACGAGATGTCGAGCACGTCGATGCACGGCTCGGCGATCACATAGGCCATGTGGTTGGTTCTCCTCGACCCGTTCAGTGGTGCTCGTCGGTCCGCCGCGGGAGGCAGACTCGAATCCTAGCACCGCCACGTCGTGGTCAGGCTCAGCGCGGCACGATCCTGATGGCCGCCCGCATCCCCTTTGCCCAATGGTCCGGGATGTGGCATCCCAGGACGAGAGCCCCGGCAATGGTCGGATCGGCCGGCACGGTCCACACGACATCGACCCGCTGGCCCGACGCGACGACGATCCGGATCCCGGCCAGTTCCGGCGGCACGCTAACGAGCGGGGTGGGGCCGGGCGGCGGATTCGCCGCGGCGGCCTCGGCGGCCTCCCACCCGTCCTGGACCGCAAGGCTGCCGATCACCGCCTCGTGGATCTCGAGGCCGCCGTTCACGACGTGAAGGAGAACGGTCTCGCCGGGAACCACGTCGACGGGATCCGGCAGAAAGAGCCAGTCCTTCATCACGATGTTGACCTCACGAGGTGCTCCCGAAGAGCCGGGGACGATCGGCGGGGTCGGCGGCGGCGGGCCGGCCGCGCAACCGGCGACGGCGCCGGCAAGAGCGACAGCGAGGATGGCCGCGGCGCCAGCCCGCGCGCGAGGGCCAGCGTCAGCGCGGACGCGATCGAGCACGGGCGGCAGTCTAGGACCGCTGCGGCCCGTGCGCGACCGTCGTACGCGACGGCCTGCCGCGATTCTTGACACGCGAGCGAGCCGAACGGCAGAGTGCGGCATCGCTCCGTTCCGGGCGAAGCACCGTCAGTCGTGTCCCGCGATCCGCGTTCCGCGCCCAGACCGAGGAACCGTTTGACGCTTCCGTCACCGACCGCCGCTCCCGTCGCGACCCCGGCTCATCCCAGCCAGCGCGACGCGGTGCCCGCAGTCCGGCTCGAGGGCCTGACCAAGACCTTTGGCGGCAGTGCGGTCGGGCGTCGCGTCGCCGAGTCGATCCAGGGCGGCGGGGGGACGTTTCCACTCGTGGCCGTTGACCACGTCGATCTCGACGTCCGCGATGGCGAGTTCTTCTCGATGCTCGGCCCGTCCGGATCCGGCAAGACGACGACGCTCCGCATGATCGCGGGTTTCGAGCTGCCGACCGAGGGTCGCGTCCTCCTCAGCGGCATCGACGTCACCCGCCAGCCGCCGTTCCTGCGCGATGTGAATACCGTGTTCCAGGACTACGCGCTCTTCCCACACATGTCGGTCGCCGACAACGTCGCGTACGGACTGCTCGTTCGCAACGTTCCCAAGGCGGAGCGGGCGCGACGGGTCGGCGAGGCGCTCGCTATGGTCCGCCTCGCCGGCTACGAGCGGCGCAAGCCCGGTCAGCTGTCGGGCGGGCAGCGGCAGCGGGTCGCCCTCGCCCGGGCGCTCGTCAACCGGCCCCGGGTGCTCCTCCTCGACGAGCCGCTCGGAGCCCTCGATCTCAAGCTCCGCGAGGAGATGCAGATCGAGCTCAAGGCGATCCAGCAGCAGGTCGGGATCACGTTCATCTACGTGACCCACGACCAGGAAGAGGCGCTCACGATGAGCGACCGCCTCGCGGTGTTCAATCGCGGCGGGATCGAGCAGGTCGGCCCCCCGGCCGATGTCTACGAGCGACCCGCGACGGCGTTCGTGGCCGGCTTCGTGGGCACCTCCAACCTGCTCCGCGACGACGTCGCCCGGTCGATCGTGGGACAACCCGGCACGTTCACCGTCAGACCGGAGAAGATCCGGCTGGCCGAACCGTCGGATCCCGTCGGAGTGGATGAGACGTCGGCCCTCGGCCACATCCGGAGCGTCGTCTATCTCGGCCCTGACACGCGGTTCGTCGTTGCCCTTGACGCCGGGTCCGAGCTCGTCGTCACCCAGCAGAACCTCGCCACCTCGTCGATGGACGCCCTGGCCCTCAGCGGCAAGGCAGTCCGCCTGATCTGGAAACGGCAGCACAACTTCCCGGTCGCCGACTCGGGAGTCTGAGCGCCGCATCGGAAGAACCCGGTGCGGATGGAGGAGGAGCAGCAGATGCAGCATCGAACAGTCATGGCGGCCGTAGCCGTCGCGGCGATCGTCGTGACCGCCTGCAGCAGTGGCGCGACACCGTCGCCGAGCAGCCCAGCGGCGAGCACCCCTGCCGCCAGCACGCCGCCTGCCAGCGCTCCGGCGCCGAGTGCCAGCGGCCCGAACCTGCCGAGCGCCGTCGGCGCCGGCGAGGGCGAGCTCACCGTTCTCGCCTGGCCCGGGTACGCGGAGAATGGCTCGACCGATCCCACCGTGAACTGGGTCAAGCCGTTCGAGACCGCGACCGGCTGCAAGACGAGCGTTCAGGTGTTCGGCACGTCGGACGAGGCGTTCAGTCTCTTCACGACCAACCCGGACAAGTTCGACGTGATCTCGGCATCCGGCGACGCCAGCCTGCGCCTCGTCCGCGCCGGCTACGTCCAGCCGGTCAACACCGACCTCGTGAAGAACTACGCGGACATCTTTCCGGCCCTCAAGGACAAGCCGTACAACACCGTCGACGGCGTCCATTTCGGGATCCCTCACGGCCGGGGATCGAACCTCCTGATGTGGAGGACGGACAAGGTCACGCCGGCGCCCACGTCGTGGGCCGAGATGTTCGACCCGACGAAGCCGTGGGCCGGCAAGGTCTCCGTCTACAACGCCCCGATCTACATCGCTGATGCGGCCGTGGTCCTGATGAAGACCAAGCCCGAGCTCAACATCAAGAACCCCTATGCCCTCGACGACACGCAGTTCCAGGCGGCCACGGACCTGCTCAGGGCCCAGAAGCCGGCGATCGGCCAGTATTGGGTCGATTACACGCTTCAGCAGCAGGCGTTCTCGAAGGGCGACGCGATCATCGGAACGACCTGGCAGGTCATCACGAACCTGTTGCAGGCCGAGAAGCCGCCCGTCCCCGTGAAGGTGATCAAGCCGGTCGAGGGCGCCACAGGCTGGTCCGACACCTGGATGATCAATTCGAAGACCAAGCACATCAACTGCGCCTACAAGTGGATCGACTACATCGTGTCGCCGACCGTGAATGCGCAGGTCGCATCGTGGTTCGGCGAGGCGCCGGCGAACAGCAAGGCTTGCGCCCTGACGCCGGCCGACAAGACGAACTGCGACATCTTCTACGCCGCCGACGACGCCTTCTGGAAGGACGTCTGGTACTGGCAGACGCCCGAGGCGAAGTGCGTCGACGGGCGGACCGACGCCACGTGCAAGGACTTCGACGCGTGGTCCAAGGCATGGACGGACATCAAGGGCTGAGCGTCGTGCCCCAGCCGATCGCAAGCCGCCCGAGCGCATCGCGCTCGGGCGGCGTTTCTTGCCGCGGCCGTCAGCCGTGACGAGCGTGGCCGGCCCGCAATCGGGATCGTCGATCGGGCAACAATCGGCTCGAAGGCGGCTGGCGGCCGTGCTCCAACGACGCCCGCGGCTCCGACTGGGCCTGCTCCTCGCAGGCCCGATCGGCTGGCTCGTGATCGCCTATCTCGGGTCGCTGGCGATCCTGTTTCTGAACGCGGGCTGGTCGCGCGACGCGTTCACCGGTCTGGTGAAGCGCGACTTCACACTGGATAATTTCGCCGAGCTCGTCACGAATCCCATCTATCGGACGGTCATGCTCAGGACCGTCGCGATGGCGGTCGCCGTGACCGTCACGTGCGGACTCCTGGCGTTTCCCATTGCCTATTACATGGCTCGGGTCGCTTCGCCGCGCGTCCGCGGGCTGCTGGTCATCGCGGTTCTGATGCCGCTCTGGTCGAGCTACCTGATCAAGGCCTACTCGTGGCGCCAGATCCTGTCGGGCGACGGCGTCCTCAACTGGGCGCTGTCACCGCTCGGGCTGCACGGCCCGGGCCTGGACGTCATCGGCCTCTGGCTGGTCCTGACGTATCTCTGGCTCCCCTACATGATCCTGCCCGTCTACGCGGGCCTGGAGCGGATCCCGAACTCGCTCCTCGAAGCCTCGGCGGACCTCGGCGGCCGGAGCCTGTTCACGTTCCGGCGGGTGGTCCTGCCGCTCGTGTTCCCGGCCCTCGTGGCCGGATCCATCTTCACGTTCTCGCTGACCCTCGGCGACTACATCGCTCCCAATCTGATCACCACGACGCAGTTCATCGGCAACGTGATCCTGGCCAATTTCGGCGTGCCCAACCTGCCCCTCGCCGCGACCGTTTCGCTGATTCCGCTGGTCGTCGTGACGATCTACCTCCTGATCGCCCGGCGGCTGGGCGCCTTCGAGGCGTTGTGATGGGAAGCTGGACCCCGAGGCTGCTCCGGGTCGCGACCGGCGCGGTGCTGTTCTTCATGTACGTGCCGCTTGGACTGGTCGTGATCTACGCGTTCAGCGACAAGGGCACGTCGGCGTGGCCGCCGACGTCCCTGTCGACGAAGTGGATCGAGCTGGCGATCGCGAACACCGGCCTGCGCGACGCGTTCCTGACGTCGATCGTCGTCGCCCTCGGAGCAACCGTGATCGCCCTGGTGCTCGGCTCGCTCGCCGCCCTCGCGGTCGCCCGACACCGGTTCTTCGGGCGCGAGCTCGTCTCGTTCGTCGTGATCTTTCCAATCGCACTGCCCGGCATCGTCACCGGTATGGCGCTGTCGACGACGTTCGCGACGACCGGCCTCCCCCTCGGTGTCCTGGCCATCGTCATCGGCCACGCCACGTTCTGCATCGTGCTCGTCTACAACAACGTGATCGCCCGCCTGCGACGAACAGCGGCCAGCCAGGAGGAGGCCTCCGCGGATCTCGGGGCCGACTCGTGGCAGACGTTCCGCTACATCACTTTCCCGTCGATCCGATCGGCGATCCTGGCCGGCGCACTGCTCGCCTTCGCGTTGTCGTTCGACGAGGTCATCGTCACGATCTTCGTGGCGGGCGGCGTGAAGACGCTGCCGATCTGGATCTTCCAGAGCTTCCGGCTCGCCAACCAGGTGGCGCTCGTCAACGTCGCCGGGTTGGTCGCGATCCTCCTGTCGGTCGTCCCCGTCTACCTGGCGACGCGGCTGACCCGCGACACCGGCGCGGTCGGCCGGACCTGAGAGTCAGACCGCCTCAACCGCCCCCGCCCATCCACCGCAGGCCGGCCTCTGCGGCCACCGCGATGATGGCCAACGTGGCGATCGACAGGAGAATCCGGACAGGGTTCGCGATCCGATTGACCATCTTGGGGCACTCCTCCGGCCAGGCCGGTTGCGACGGACGACCGACCCCCGTCGTCGGAGTGCCCTCGGGTCGCTGATCGCCGGGTGCCAGTGTCGGCGCCGGCCCTTATCTGCGGGTTATTCGGGGGTCACATCGACGGCTCGTGGTCCGCGTCGAGGAACCGCTCGGGATCGTCGCGGAACTCCAGGAAACAGCCCTTGCCGCAGAACCAGTACGTGGTCCCGTCGTGCTCGAGCTTGAGGTCCGTGGCCGTCGTGTCGACGTCCATCCCGCACACGGGATCCTTCTCGATCGACATGTGGACAACTCCTCGCGGCGAATGGACTCGGGTACTCCCCGGGAGTATAGGCGACCTCGTGGCGAGCGTCCCGAGACGCCCCGGCCGCCATCCGGCGCGTACGATCCGCGGCATGACCGATCCCCTGCTCGAGGATCCGCGGGCCGCCCTTCTCGCCGAGCGTGCCCGGCTCCGGGCCGGAATCGCGAGGGGATCGTCGCGCCCGGCCCGATGACCTACGGATCGCAGGCGGCCGCCGCCAGCCAGGTCTTCGAGCAGCAACGGGACCTGGCCCTGCGCGATCGCAACGAGCAACAGCTCGCGGCAGTCGACGCGGCGCTCGCCCGGCTCGACGACGGGACCTACGGCACCTGCGTTCGCTGCGGCCGCCCGATCGCCCCGGAGCGGCTCGATGCCCTGCCGTGGGCGGCGTATTGCATCGACTACCAGCGCATCGTGGCGAAGCGTGGCTGACGTGGCGATGCCGGGCGAGGCGACGTCGCGACGCGGCGGTGCGGAGTCGCCGCTCGTCACGATCGAGCAGATCCGGGCAGCCTCGACAACCCTCCACGGCATCGCGATCCGAACGCCCCTCGTTCCCTTCGGGCGCCCCGAGGCGCGTCGATACCTGAAGGCCGAGTCCCTTCAGCCGATCGGCGCGTTCAAGATCCGCGGCGCGTACGTCGCGGTCGCTTCGCTCTCCGCCGCAGAACGCGCGAGGGGCGTCATCACGTATTCATCCGGCAACCACGCCCAGGGAGTCGCCAGGGCCGCCCGGTTGCTCGGGGCACCGGCGGTCGTCGTCATGCCGTCCGATGCACCCACCCTCAAGAAGGCCCGGGTCGAGGCCGACGGGGCGGAGGTCGTGGTGGTCGGGACGTCGAGCGAGGAACGGCAGGAGGTCGCCGAACGGATCGCCGCCGAGCGCGGCCTGGCGATCATCCCGCCCTTCGACGACGATCGGATCATCGCCGGCCAGGGCACCGTCGGGCTGGAGATCGCCGAGGCATTGCCGGATGTCGCGGCCGTCCTCGTCCCGATCGGCGGCGGCGGGCTGGCGAGCGGCGTGGCGATCGCGATCCGGGCGCTCGTCCCGGGCGCCCGCGTCATCGGCGTCGAGCCCGAACTGGCCGCGGACGCCCAGCAGTCGCTGCGCGAGGGCCGGATCGTGCGCTGGTCGCCGGCCGACGCGTCGCGGACGATCGCCGATGGGACCCGGACGACCGCGATCGGCCGACGCAACTTCGCCTACCTCTCGCGCCTCCTCGACGACATCGTGACGGTCTCCGAGTCCGAGATCGTCGCCGCCGTTCGGCTCGCGGCCGAGGAGAGCAGGCTCGTTGCCGAGCCGTCGGGCGCTCTCACGATCGCGGCGCTGGCCTTTCGGTCGACCGAGGCCGGTCTCGACGGGCTCGCCGGGCCGATCGTCGCCGTTGTCTCCGGCGGCAACGTCGACCCGGAGCTCTATCGACGCCTGCTCGAGGCGCCGCTCCCGGGCTGAGCGCTCAGCGGCTTTCCCGCTCGCTCGCGAGCCGCTCGGCCAGGCGCGCCTCCCGGATCCGGATCGCGGCGCGCTCACGATCGACGCGCCGATCCGCGATCGCCTCGCGCGCCTTCTCGTGGAGCATCCAGCCGGCGAGGATCGCCGCCATCCCGGCGAGGAACAGGACGTCGCCGGTGAGCCACATCACGCCGCCGGCGATCTGCTGATCCTCGAGCACCGACGGCCCCCACGACCGGATGGTCGTCGCGTAATGGGCGTAGAGGACGACGGTCGAGTTGAGGATCGTGACCGCGAGAAACGTGTTCTGTGGCATCTGGAGGAAGACGTACATCGTCCGGACGGGGTGCGACATCCGCCACGGGCTCGGGTCGAGCCCGACCGCAGGCCACCAGAAGAGGAGCCCGGCCACGAGGTAGAGCGCGTGCTCGAGATCGTGGATCGCGGGGCTCTCGAGCGCGGCGTTGAACAGGGGTGAGAAGTGCGAGCCCCACATCACGCCGGCGAAGACGAGCCACGCGACGACCGGAAAGCTCAGGACGCGCAGGAGTCGAGAATGGAGAATCGGCAGGATCAGTCGTCGCCGGATGTCGGGGGTGGCCGCCCGGAGGAGGGTCGTGATCGGGGCGCCGAGGGCGATCAACGGCGCCGCGACCATGGTCAGCAGGACGTGCTGGACCATGTGGATGGAGAACAACGCGGACTCGTAGCGCTCGATCCCGGAGAGCAGGGCGACGGCGATGGTCACCAGGCCGGCCAGGAACGCGACGGTCCTCCGGCGTGGCACCGGGTTGGCGGGATGGGCGCGGTCGACCCGGCCGACGATCCGCAGCCAGGCGAGGGCGGCGACGAGGAGCGGCAGGACGACCGCCGGCTCGAAGGTCCAATCGAGGGCCAGGTTGATGATCGACGGCGGCTCGGCCGGCACGACGCCGCCGTGGGCCAGGGCCGATCCGCTGGCGATGACGGCGGCGACCATGCCGCCGATCGAACCGACCCGGATTGGACGAGAGATCCGCATGCAGCGCCATCGTCGCACGAAGCGACCAAACCGCCGGCCCGCTCCATCGGATCGTCCCTCGCGGCAGCGAGCCGGCCCCGCCGGCAGCCGCATCGCCGGCGCGGGTTGCGACGCCCCCGACGAGGCTGCTCCGTTTATGATGGGCGCCGATCCGACTCGTGTCGGATGCGGCCTTCTGGCCGGCTCCGATCTCCACCTGGCGACGCCGACCCGCTCTGGCTTCTCGGCGCCACCGAGTTCGAGGACTGTCGATGTCGTCCACCCCGGGCAGCAGGCCATCAACGACCGCGATCATCGGTTGGCTGATCGCCGCCGCGGTGTTCCTCGCCTTGGCCGCCCTGGTGGTCCTGAACGCCCAGTCGATCTGGACGAGCTTCTTTCCGCCCGCCGCGAAGAGCGTCGAAGGCACGGAAATCCGCAACCTCTACGACATCGTGTTCGCGATCGCCGTCGTCATCTTCGTCGTCGTCGAAGGCCTGATCATCTGGACGGTCGTCCGCTATCGGCGCAAGCCCGGTGACGACGTGCTGCCGCCGCAGACGCACGGCAACAACCTCGCCGAGATCACCTGGACGCTGATCCCGACCTTGATCGTCCTCTTCCTGTTCGTCATCTCCTGGCAGACCCTGAACAACGTCGAGGCCGTCAACCCCAAGCCGGACCTCGCGGTCCGCGCGGTCGCCCGCCAGTTCTCGTGGTCCTTCGAGTACCTGCCGGCCGGCGCCGATGCCGAGACGAAGGCCGTCTTCGCGATCACCCAGCAGGACGGCCCGACCGGCGGCCTGTTCCTGCCGGCGGGCAAGACGATCCACATGTATCTCCATAGCCCGGATGTCATCCACGCGTTCTACGTGCCCCAATTCCTGTTCAAGCGCGACGTGATTCCCGGCGTCAACAACCAGTTCGACCTCGAGATCCCGGCGAGCGACGCCGGCGAGACCTACCGCGGCCAGTGCGCCGAGCTCTGCGGAATCGGCCATCGGACGATGACACTCGACGTCCACGTCCTCGCGCCGGCCGACTTCCAGGCCTGGTACGACAAGCAGGTCACCGCCGCCAGCGCGACGCCTCCGCCACCGCCGAGCGGGGCGCCGACGATCCAGCTCGTCGCCCAGGGCCTGGAGTTCGATCAGTCGAGCCTGACCGGACCCGCGACCGGGTTCACGATCCACTTCGACAACAAGGACAACCTGATTTCGCACGACGTCGACATCCTCGACGCGGGCGGCAAGAAGGTCGTCGACAACAAGGACTTCCCCGGACCGGCCGCCCAGGACTACCCGATACCGCCGTTGCCGGCGGGAACGTACAAGTTCGAGTGCTCGATCCACCCAACCCAGATGTTCGGCACGCTCACGGTCCAGTAAGGGAGCTCCGATGGCGACCACGACGCTGACGCCCGCCGCCTCCGCCTACCGGAGCGGCCTGTACGAATGGCTGACGACGACCGACCACAAGAAGATCGGGATCCTCTACCTGGTCAACTCGTTCATCTTCTTCTTCATCGGCGGGATCTTCGCCCTGACCGTCCGGACCGAGCTGGCCGCGCCCGGCCTCCAGATCCTCCACGACGAGCTGCTCTACAACCAGCTCTTCACGATGCACGGAACGGTGATGATCTTCCTGTTCATCATCCCGGTCCTCGTCGGCTTCGGGAACTTCGTCGTGCCACTCCAGATCGGCGCGCCCGACATGGCGTTCCCGCGGATCAACGCCCTCTCGTTCTGGATGCTGCCGCTGGCCGGGATCCTCCTCCTCAGCGGCTTCCTGACTGGCGGCGTCGCCCAGGCCGGCTGGACGAGCTACAGCCCGCTCGCCCAGGATCGCCCACTCGCATCGACGGGTCCCGGCGAGGACCTCTGGATCATGGCGCTCCTGCTGATCGGGACGAGCTCGATCCTCGGCGGCATCAACTTCCTCGTGACGATCTTCAAGATGCGGGCGCCGGGCATGACGATGTTCCGGATGCCGATCCTCGTCTGGACGGTCCTCGTGACGAGCGTCCTCGTGGTGATGGCGACGCCGGTGCTCACGAGCGCCCTGATCATGCTGTTCATCGACCGCAACTACGGCGGCCACTTCTTCGACGCCGGGACCGGACCGGGCAGCGCGATCCTCTGGCAGAACGTGTTCTGGTTCTATTCCCACCCGGCCGTCTACATCATGGTCCTGCCGGCGATGGGGATGATCAGCGAGATCCTGCCGGTGTTCAGCCGCAAACCGCTGTTCGGCTACAAGGCGTTCGTCTTCGCGACCGCCGGGATCGGAGCCCTCGGGTTCTCGGTCTGGGCCCATCACATGTTCACGACCGGCCAGGTGTTCCTGCCGTTCTTCAGCCTGATGACGTTCCTGATCGCGGTGCCGACCGGGGTGAAGATGTTCAACTGGATCTTCACCCTCTTCCGCGGCAAGCTGACGTTCTCGACGCCATTGCTGTTTGCCCTGGGCTTCCTCTCGATGTTCCTGATCGGGGGCATCAACGGGGCGTTCAGTGCCGCAGTTCCCGTCGACTTCGCCCTCCAGGACACGTACTGGGTCGTCGCCCACCTCCATTACGTCCTGTTCGGCGGCTCGGTCTTCGGGGTCATGGCCGGCCTGTACTACTGGTTCCCGAAGATGACCGGGCGGATGCTCAACGAGGGCCTGGGCAAGATCCAGTTCGTCCTGATGTTCGCCGGCTTCAACCTGACGTTCTTCCCGATGCACCAGCTCGGCCTTGCCGGCATGCCGCGCCGGATCGCCGACTACGCCGCGAACGCCGGCTGGAACGACCTGAACCTGGCGGCCACGGTCGGCGGGTTCATGATCGCGGCGAGCATGCTCCCGCTCCTCGCGAACATCTTCATCTCGCGCCGGGCGGGCAAGCCGGCCGGTGACGATCCGTGGGAAGCCAACACGCTCGAGTGGGCGACGAGCTCGCCGCCGCCCCCGTACAACTTCGATCACCTGCCGGAGATACGCTCCGAGCGTCCACTGTTCGACCTCCGCCACGGCCGGGAGGCCGGGCACTGATGACGGCATCCAGCACGCTCGTGACGACGGGCGACCCCGGCCACCCGGTCGCCGAGCACAACCCGGTCGCGGCCTTCCCCCATGACACCCGCGGCGGAATCAGCAACCCGATCCTCGGGATGCTCCTCTTCATCTGCTCGGAGGTGATGTTCTTCTCGGGGCTGTTCGCGGCGTATTTCAGCGTTCGTGCGGCATCGATCCCATGGCCGCCGATCACGAAGGATGCGGCCCTCAACGAGCACTTCAATCTCCACGCCGAACCGTGGTACGCCGCGGGCCTGACGTTGATCCTGATCCTCAGCTCGGTCACCTGCCAGCTCGGCGTGTGGGCGATCCGGCGCGACGATCGAACCGGCTTCATCCGGGCGTTCGGGGTGACCCTCGTCCTGGGCATCCTGTTCCTGCTCGGCCAGATCTACGACTACTCGACGATCGGGTTCGGGGTCTCCGACACGCCATTCGGGACGACGTTCTACACGCTCACGGGCTTCCACGGGGCGCATGTCTTCGGGGGCGCGGTGATGCTGTCGGTCATCCTCTACCGCGGCCTGGCCGGCCAGTTCAGCTCGCGCCATTACGACGCGGTCGAGGGGGTGTCGCTGTACTGGCACTTCGTCGACGTCGTCTGGATCGCCCTCTTCTCGACCCTCTACATCCTGTAGACAGGGAGGCTCGATGCACCCGCTGCGCCATCCCCGCAACGCCGCCCTGGTCGGAATCATCTTCGTCGTGATCGGGTTCATCTACTGGGCCCTGCCGTACTTCGGCAACTTCCATATCGACTACGCGGGCGTCACGATGCTCGGCGTCCTGGGCATCGCGATGGGGTTGATGTTCTACGTCCTGATCGCCGGCAGCCCGAACGACTGAGTGGTCGAGACGACGGCGACGAGCGACTGACGAATGCAACTGACCTCGGGCGAATGGCGTCGCGGAGCTCCGCCTTCAGCCTCGGTGGGCACCGGGCCAGCCGTCACCGCACGTGCCAACTCTTCATGAGGCAATAACGTGCAGTTGCTTCAAGACATCTGGAACGGGATCCTCGATCTGACGAAGCTCCTCGTCATCCCCGACTGGGGCGCCCTGATCTTGCTCCTGCCGGTCTTGACCGGTGTCCTGGTTGTCGCCTTCTTCCTCGGACGCCTGCTCCAGTACCGACGGCTGGGCGCGCGGCGGCGCCGTCCGGGACGGATCAAGCCCGTCACCCCGCCGGGCATCCACATGCCGGGTCCGACCTACGCGCCGATCTTCGCGGCGGTCGGCACGTTCCTGCTCCTCGCGGGGCTCGTGTTCAACGGGCCACTCCTCGTTGCCGGCCTGATCGTCCTCGTCCTGACGCTGCTCTACTGGGGGCGCGAGGGCCTCGCCGACTACGACCACATCGCCGGCGACCACGCGCAGCTTCCGGCGGTGGTTCATCCCGGGCCGCCGCCCGGAGTCCACATGCCGGGCCCGTCGTTCCGACCCATCCTCGCGTCCCTCGGCCTGTTCATCGTGTTCGCCGGCCTCGTGTTCGGTGGCTGGGTCCTCGCCGTCGGCATCGTCTTCACGATCGTCTCGCTGCTCGGCTGGCTGAACGACGCACGAAAGGAATACCGGCAGGTCGTTCGGGCAGACACGACCGGCCACATCGAGAATGAGCCGCCGCCCGGCTGGCCGAAAACGCTCCTGTGGGTGTTCACGGTTCTCACGATCGCGTCGGTCGCCCTGACCGCCGGCTGGTTCCCGCCCCGTTCGGTGGCCGGTGGAACGACCGGGCCGGGCGGCTCCGCGGCCCCGTCGGGCGGACCGGCCGGCCCCGGGGGCCCGGGCGGGCTCGCGATCACGGCGTCCGGAATCAAGTTCGACGTCACGACGCTCAAGACCGCGGCCGACAAGCCGTTCAAGATCACCTTCGACAACAAGGACGACAAGATCAACCACGACGTCGACATCCTCGACGCGTCCGGGGCGAAGGTCTTCGACATGCAGGACTTCGCCGGTCCGGCGGTCAAGACGGTCGACGTGCCGGCGCTCAAGGCCGGAACCTACAAGTTCGAGTGCTCGATCCACCCGGCACAGATGAACGGAGAGCTGACCGTCAGCGGTTGAAGCGCGCCTCGTGACCGACCCGCAGCTGCCTCTCTCCGAGCCGCCCCCCGCGGTCGCGGCGCGCGGACCGACCCGCCCGGCCCGCCAGATCGGGCTGTTCCTCCTGATCGCTGTCGTGACGACCCTGGTCGTCACGATTGTGGCCGGCAATAGCCCGGCCGGGCCGGCGGGGATCGAACGAGGCAAGCCCGTGCCCGCGATCACCGGCACCACCCTCGACGGCAACAGCTTCGACCTGGCATCGCTGCGCGGCCATCCGGTGCTGATCAACTTCTGGGGACCGTCGTGCGATCCATGCCGCGAGGAGATACCGCTTCTTGCGACGCTCGCGGCACGACACGCGGCAGACGGGTTCGCGATCGTCGGCGTCCTGGCTGGCGACCCGGTCGAGCCGGCCCGCCAGTTCGCGGCGCAATACGGCGCGACCTGGCCGACGGTCATCGATCCCGGCGCGGCCCTCAAGGCCGCCTACCACGTCGTCGGCCGGCCGCAGTCGTTCTTCGTCGACCGGAACGGGATCTATCGCGAGTTCCAGATCGGCCAGATCACGGAATCGGACTTCGAGCGGAAATACGCGACGATCTCCGGCGGCGGATGAGCGGCGCCATCGCTGACCGCACGCTCCCCGCGATCGAGGTCTTCGAGCTCCGCAAGACGTACGCCGACCGGGCGGTCCTGCGCGGCCTGTCCTTCCGGGTCAACGCCGGCGAGATCTTCGCCCTCCTCGGCCCGAATGGGGCCGGCAAGACGACAACGGTCGAGATCATCGAGGGGTACCGCCGGCCCGATCGCGGCGAGGTTCGGGTGCTCGGTGTCGATCCGGCCCGGGCCGGACGCGCCCATCGGGCACGGGTCGGCCTGATGCTCCAGGGCGGCGGCGGGATCGATCCGCGGATGACCGCTCGCGAGGTCGTCGCCCTCCACGGCAGCTTTCACGCCGATCCGCGCAACGTCGACGAGATCCTCGGCTTGGTCGGGCTGACGTGGTCCACCGCGCGGACCCGCTACCGGCGCCTGTCGGGCGGCGAGCGACAGCGGGTCGGTCTGGCCCTCGCCCTCGTCGGCCGGCCGGAGCTGGCCATTCTGGACGAACCGACCGCGGGCATGGACGTCGAGGCGCGGGCGACGACGCGGGAGCTGCTCGCCGGGCTTCGCGCGAGCGGCGCGACGGTGGTCCTGACGAGCCACGACCTCGCCGACGTCGAGCGGCTCGTCGACCGTCTCGCGATCCTCGATCGCGGCCGGATCGTGGCTCTCGGCGCGCCGCAGGATTTGACCGCGGCGTCGTTCCCGATCCTCCGCTTCCGCTTGTCCGTGCCGCTGTCGGAGCCCGATCGTCTCGGCCTGGCCGGTCATCTGGCCCCTGCCGGCGGCGGGCGCGTCGCGGTCGAGCACGACGGCGGCTCGGGCCGATACCGGGTCGACGGGCTGGCTCCGACGCCGCCGATCATCGCCCGGCTGGCCACGTGGTGCGAGTCGCGCGGCGCGCTCATCGTCGACCTGCGGACCGGCGGCGGCACGCTCGAGGAGCGCTACCTCGAGCTGATCGGGTCGGTCGGGGACGAGGTTCTCGACGACGCCCCGAGCGTGTCGCCTGATGACGCCGGGTCCGGGCGCCGCGGGACGCGCCGCCGATGAGGCGCCGATGAGCCGCCCCGCCTCGCCGCTTCGCGCGGTCGCCGCGATGACCGCGATGGAGCTTCGGCTCGTCCTTCGCCGCGGCGAGAACCTGTTCGCGACGATCGTCATCCCGACGCTCGTCCTCGTGCTGTTCTCCTCGATGTCGATCCTCCCGACCGGAGCCGGTCGAGCGGTCGATTTCCTCCTGCCCGGTGCCATCGCCCTGGGAATCATCGCGACGAGTCTGGTCAGCCTGGGGATCACAACCGCCTACGACCGTTCGTACGGCGTCCTCAAGCGCCTCGGCGGGTCGCCGCTCAGCCGGGCCGAACTGATCGTCGCCCGGATGCTGACCGTCCTCGTCGTCGAGGTCGTGCAGATCGCGCTGCTGATCGCGACGGCGACCTTCGTGCTCGGCTGGACCGCGGACACGTCCGGACCCGGCTCGCCCGCGCTCCTCGCGGCGAGCGTCCTCCTCGGCACGATCGCCTTCGCCGGGCTCGGGCTGCTGCTCGCGGGCACGCTCCGCGCGGAGACCGTCCTCGCGGTCGCCAACGTCCTGTTCCTCGGGTTCCTCGTCGGCGGCGGGATCATCGTCCCGATCGACCGGTTGCCGGGTCCGCTTGCCGCGATCGCGGCGGCCCTGCCGGCGGCACCGCTGGCCGAGCTCCTGCGGGACGCGCTCGGTTCGGCGGCCAGTCCGGGCACGGCAGGCGTGGACCTCGTCACGCCACTGGGCCTGTTGGCCGCCTGGGCGGCCGTCGCGGTCGGGGCGGCGGCGGCGACGTTCCGTTGGGAGTAGGCCCTCGGGACGGGACGACTCACGGCAAGAGAAGAACCCCGGGCGGTCGGACCCGGGGTTCAGGTGGATGCGGTCTTGGTTGCGGGGGACGGATTCGAACCGCCGACCTTCGGGTTATGAGCCCGACGAGCTGCCGCTGCTCCACCCCGCGACTGCCCATGGTAGCGATCGTTCGCTCTCGGGTCAATCGGGTGACCGTCGATCGCAGCGCGGCGCGGATGCCAAGGGCGTGGGAGTACGAACGTGCTATCGGGTCTGGTCAGAATGACGGGGTTGCCTGCGCGCACCGGGCGGGGCACTGTCCCCGACATGTTCAAACGTCACCGCACCGACCCGGACCGCGAGACGATCTCGGTCTTCAGCGCCTTCCACGACCGGCTCGCGTCGTCGTCGGTGACGACTCGCACCGATCCGCCACGGGTCGACCCGCACAACCTGCGCGTTCGCCTCGGCGCGCCGGCGATCGGGCTGCGCGATCGGCTCGATCGTCGCGTCGGCGTCGTCTGAGACTTCCGCGCCGTCTGAGGCTTCCGCGCCGTCTGAGGCTTCCGCGCCGCCGGTTCGACGTCGTCGCCGCATCGACACGTTGACCCCGCCGTTCGACGTTCCCGGTCGGGGCCGGGTGGCGGTCAGGCCGCCCGACCCTCGACCCGGACCGCCGAGCTGCGCCAGAGCCGCGCCCCGCCGGTCAGGATTCCGAGCGTCGTGAGCGACGTCATCACCATCGCGAACAGGTAGAACGGCCAGCGGATGTCGACGTCCGCAAGCGTCCCCGCGATGAGCGATGCGACCACGAACCCCAGCGTCCCGGCGGCGCCGAAGAGGCCCTGGGCGGTCGACGGCCGACCGATCGGGCTGCCCGCGGCGACGACCGAGAACAGCGCCGGGTTGAGCATCGCGAAGCCCGTCGCCTCGGCGAGGATCAGCGGGATCGACAGCAATGGGTCGCGAATGATCGGGTAGAGGAGGGCCGCGGCGACGGGGATGATCGTGCCGACCACGATGTACGGCGCGAGGCTGCCGCGATCGACCCGCCGCCCGAAGTAGGTCGAGAGCACGAGCACCGGCAAGCCGAACATCGCGAAGGTCAGCCCGATCAGCTCGAGGCCGGCGCCGAGGCCCTTCAGGTAGATCGACCAGATCACCTCGTACGTCCCGGCTGCGAAGTTGCCGCCGATCGTGAACAGGATCGCAGCCACGAGAAGCCGGTTGGCGAGCGAGACCGGCGCCTCGTCGGCTACGGACCCATCGTCCACGCCGCCCGCGGCCGACGAGCCCGCGGGCGTTCGGCTCGCCCGCGCGGCGAGGTGATCCGGACCGTGGGCGAACTCGGTGAGGTCGAGGGATCCGGTCCGCTCGGCGTCGATCGCCCGCGGTCGCTCGCGGACTCGAATCGCGATCGCCGCTGCCGCGACGAACGAACTGACCGCCCCGAACACGAAGATGAACGCGACACCGCCGAAGAACGCCGAGCCGAGCCCGCCGATCGCCGGCCCGAGGAGCAGTCCGCCCATCTGGGCCGCCCCGTACATTCCGAATGCCTCACCGCGCCGGTCGGCCGGCGTCGCATCGGTGATGTAGCCGCGGGCCGCCGGGTCGTAGATCGACGTGGAGAGCCCGGCCAGCGCCCGCAGGACGAGGAACGGCACCGCCCCGACAAAGACGAGGGGGAGGAACAGGAAGATCCCGGCGCCGACGTTGCCGGCGACCATCAGCGGCACCCGCCGCGTCCGGTCGGCGACCCAGCCGAAGATCGGCTCGCCGACCAGCCGGGCCGCCGGCCAGGCGGCCACGACGATCCCGAGGGTCCGGAGGTCGACACCATTCTCGGTGAAGTAGATCGGCATGATCGGCAGCAGCGCCCCGAACCCGAGCCAGACGATCAGCTCGGCGGCGAGCAGCGGCAGGATCGCGTTCCAGCGGCGGGTCCAGGCGACGATGCGGGCGACGACGTCGCTTGGGCGAGGGGACATTGGCCCCCGATCGTAGGCGCAACGGACCGTGAACGACCGCGTCGTATCATCGCGCGGTGCCCGGCGAGGGCCGCTCGGAGACCGACACCCGACGGCCCGGAGCCAGACGAGCGCGCGCTGGGGGAACCCTTTGAACGGTCCGATCGGCCTGCATGGCGGCGGCGAGTATCTCGCTGGCGACGAGCGCTTCCTCGATGCCCTCCTCGACGCGGCGGGGCGCGCGGCTCGCCACCGGCTCCGCTCCGGCGAGGCAGATGGGACGGGCGCGGGAGCCGATGGCGGTGACGGCCTCGATGTCAGCGGGCATGCCGTCGACCTGGCCATGACGACGATCCGGATCGTGATCCTGCCGACCGCGGCGGGACGGGGTCGTCCGGACCGCGCGGCGGCGACCGGGCGGCGAGCGTTCGAGCGACGGGCCGCCGTCGTCGCCTGCCGGGCGATCATCGAAGTGGCCCGCGTCGTCGACGCGGCTAGCGCGGGCGATCCCGCCGAGGTCGAACGGCTCACGAATGCGGACCTGATCCACCTGCCCGGCGGCGACCCGGACCTCGTGCCCGGGACGCTGGCGGGAAGCCCCGCCCTCGGGGCGATCGAGACCGCCTGGCGACGCGGAGCAGTCATCGCCGGGGCGAGCGCCGGCGCGATGGGGCTCGCGGAGTGGACCTGGACGCCGGGCGGCGGGATCCGGGGCCTGGGACTGGTCGACGGTCTCGCCGTCGTCCCCCACTATCGCGACATCCAGCGTTCGGACTGGCAGCGGACGCTCGACCAGCTCGCGCCGGGCGGCATCGGGTACCTCGGCCTCGACGAGCGGACGGGCGTCCTCTCGACGCCCTACGGGTCGGTCGGCCAGGACTGGCGGGTGGCCGGCGCAGGCGCCGCGTACTGGTTCGCCAGGGGCGCCTCGGTGCCCGTGATCGGGCGCCACGGCGACGTGCTGCACCTTTCCGACTGAGCGTTCGTCGAGACGTTGCCGACAAGGCCGTCGGCCTCGAGCCCTTACGATCCGCTTACCTCGAACGGTCGCGCGCTTCATCGGGCGGATCGATGGTCCGCTCGATCGCGCAGACCACGCGATCGAACCACCTCCATGACCACGGAGCTCCAGCCATGACCATCCTCGTTCGCCGGGCCCTCGTCATCGCGGGCGCGGCCGTCCTCATCTCCGTCGCCGCGATCGGCATGCTGAAGGCGGCCACGTCGCCGAGTGCGGCGCCGACGCTGCCTGCCAGCGTCCCCGTGCCGGTCGCCGCCGCGGCGGCGGCAGGCAGCACGGTCGCCGACGACGGCCTGGGCGCGGATCTCGACACCATCCTCGCGGCCGATCAGGCGACGGCGGCACCACCACGCGTGGCGGCTCGGGGCGACCTCCGCCGGCTGGCGGCATGGCGCCGGCTCGTGCACGCGACCGTCGTCGTCGACCTCAGGCAGGGCGGCCTCACGACGATCCAGCTCGACCACGGCACGATCTCGGCCGTCGGGACGAGCTCCGTGACGATCGCGGAGGCGGGCGGCGGCTCCGTCACGGTTGCGCTCGGCGACGCGACCCGCGTCCGGCGAAATGCCGCCAAGGCGTCGATCGCGGACCTCCAGACGGGGGACGAGGTCTTCGTGATGAGCAAGGTCGAGGCCGGCGGCACGACCGCGCACCTGATCGTCGTCCCGCGCCACTGAACCCGGGTCGCCGCGCGGGACGATCGAGCGGTCAGCCCGTCTGCTGCAGCCCGGCCGAGATCCCGTTGACGGTGAGCTGGACCAGGCGAAGCAGACGGGCCCGGTCGGGATCGTCCGGATCGCATGCGCGCAGGCGGGCCAGCAGCGTCACCTGCATCTCCGAGAGCGAATCGACGTAGGGATCGCGGAGGGCCATCCGGCGCCGCAGCTCCGGCTCGCGTTCGAGAAGCCGATCGCGCCCCGTCAGGCGGGCCAGCCAGCCGACGGTGCGCGCGTATTCGGCCTCGATCGCGGCCCACGGGCCGCTTGCGGTGTCACCGGCCAGGGCGGCGTACTGGCGGGCGACGCCGAGGTCGGCCCGGGCGAGGGCGAGCTCGGCGTTGTCGACGAGGCTGGCCAGGAACGGCCAGCGCGCGTAGAGCCGGCCGAGCGCGGCGATCCCGGTCGGGCCGTGGGCGGCCGCGTGAGCCTCCAGCGCCGAGCCGACCCCGAACCAGCCGGGCAGCTCGATCCGGGCCTGCGACCAGGCGAAGACCCACGGGATCGCCCGCAGATCGGCGATCGAATCCGACCCGGGAGGAGCGGTCGTTGCCGGACCGGACGACGACGATGCCGCTCGCTTTGGGGCCGCGTCGGCCGCTCGGCCGCGCGCGGCCGGTCGCGAGCCGAGGCGGAGGGTCGCGATCTCGTCGATCGGCGTCGCCAGCCGGAAAAAGGTGACAAACCCGGGGGCGTCCACGAGGCGTCGATACGCAGCGCGCGACGCGGCCGCGAGCTCATCGAGCAGCTCACCGCCGGCGGCCTCGACCGACGTCAGGGCAGCCGCATGAGCGGCCGACGAGGCAACGAGCGTCGCGGCGGCGAGCCGCTCCAGGTGACGACGGGCGATCCCGGCGTCGGCGTAGTTCGCCGCGATCACCTCGCCCTGCTCGGTCAGCTTCAGCCGACCGTCGAGCGAGCCCGCCGCGAGGCCGAGGATCGCCCGGTTGGCCGGTCCCCCGCCCCGCCCGATCGCCCCGCCGCGGCCGTGGAACAGGGTCAGCTCGACGCCGTGGGCCCGCGCCGTCACGGCGAGCGTGGCCTGTGCCCTGTGGAGCAGCCAGTTCGCCGCCAGGTACCCGGACTCCTTGTTCGAGTCGGAATAACCGAGCATCACCTCCTGGCGGTCGCCCCGGGCGCGGAGGTGGGCGCGGTACGCGGGGTCGGCGAGGATGGCGTCGAGGATCCTGCCGGCGGACTCGAGCGTGGCCGCGTCCTCGAACAGCGGAACGACATCGAGGACCGGCGCGGTGCGATCGCCGGCTGCGGAGGCCGCCACCAGCCGAAGCAGACGCGTGACGTCGCCGGGCTCGGCGGTGAACGAGATCACGTAGCGACCGGCGGCGGCGGTGCCGTACCGAGCCTGGGCAGCCGCCACGGCCCGGAGCGTCTCGACCACTTCGGCGGCGGTCACGCCGGGGACGACTTCGCGATCTCTGTCCGCGGCGCCGATCGCGGCCTCGACCGCCCGATGGACGGCGCTGTGCTGGCGCACCTCGAGGGCGGCCAGGTGGAACCCGAACGTCGCGAGCTGCCAACGGAGGTCGGCGACCTCACCCCAGGCGATCCGGGCCAGGCCATCCGCGACGAGCGCGTCCTGGAGCTCCGCCAGCTCGGCATCGAGCTCGGCGGGGCCGCCGTAGCGGCCGGTCAGCGGTGCTGCCTGCCCGGTCAGGTGGGCCCGCGTCCGACGGAGCCGCTCGGCGATGAAGCCGAACCGCTGGCGGTAGGGCTCGTCCGGAAAGCGCCGCCGGAGCTGCCGGTCGAGATCGGGCAGGAGCTCGGCGTCGCGGGCGAGGCGACCCGCCAATGCGCGCGTCGTCTGCTCTGGGGGCGTTACGGCGGCGATCGTCTGGGCCAGCCGGGTCGCGACCGCCTCGTAGCCGCGGAGGACGTGATCGGCGTGGATCCTGAGCGTCCGCTCGATGATGTCGGCGGTGACCGCCGGATTGCCGTCGCGATCTCCGCCGATCCACGACTCCCACGCAAGAAACGGGCGCATGCGAGGTGGACGGGTCCCGGTCCGACCCGCATCGGTCGCCTCGGCCGGCCCGGGCCCGACGCCGCTCTGGTTCGAGGCGCGGGCGGCGGGCGCCCCGCGGCCCGACGCAAACTCGGAGTCCAACGCCGCATCTGCCTCGCGGTAGACCCGTGGCACGACGCTGAACAGCGTCTCGTCGAAGAACGCGAGGGCCGTGCGGACCTCGTCGAGCGGCGACACCGCACTGGCCCGCAGGTCGGCGGTTCGCCACAGGAGCGTGATTTCCTCGCGGAGGCGCCGCCGAACATCGCGATCGTCGTCGGCGACGATGTCCCGGTCCGCGAGCCGGCCGAGGAGCCGTTCGATCCGGCGGAGGGCGATCAGGACGGTCCGCCGACGGGCCTCGGTCGGATGCGCCGTCAGAACCGGGGTGATCCGGAGGCGCCCCAGCTCAGCCGCGATGGCCGTGTCGTCGAGGCCCGACCGACGGAGCCAGTCGACCGCTGCGCCGAGGGAATCGTCCGGAGCGCTGCCGTCGGCAGTGGAACCACGCCTGCCGGCGCCGCGCTGGCTGGCGCGGTCCGCCCGCCGGGCCTCGCGAATGAACTCGCGCTCCTCGGCGAGGTTGACGAGGCGGAAATAGAGGCTGAAGGCGCGAACGACGACCTCGGCCCGATCGGCGTCGAGGTTCGCCAGCTCCGCCACGAGACCCGCCCGCAGCGACGGGTCGTCAACGCGCCGGAGCCGGATCGTCGTACGGCGGACGCGCTCGACGAGGTCGAGGAGCTCGCGACCGGCCTGCTCGGCGATCACCTGACCGAGAAGCGAGCCCAGCAGGCGGATCTCGAGGGCAAGCGGATCCCTGGCGCGGCCCGTCCCGATCGTGTCGGGCTCGGCGCGAACGGCCTCGTTCGGGCCCGGACTCCGGGCCACCCTCGATCGGTCGCTCGACGGACGATTCACCGCGGCTCAGACCGCCCTGGCGAAGGTTGCGATGTCACCGTTCCGCAGCGCGTCCGGCCCACGGCCGCAACCTTCGCCGGCTCCGCTCCTTCGTAGGCTTGTATCGTGACGGCCATGGCGGCGCCCGAGATCGACGAGCGGGGCGGACCGGATCAGCTCGAGCAGCTCCGGTTCCTGCATCAGGTCGCCCGCCTCGCGACGACCGCGCGGACCTGGGACGAGCTCCTCGAGACCGTCGTCGACGGGACCCGCGACGCGCTCCACGCCGATGTGACCTCCCTGTACCTGCTCGATCGGGACGGAGCCTACCTGACGCTCGCCGCGACGAACGGCCTCGATCGCTATCAGATCGGCCGGGCCCGGGTGCCGTTCGGGGAGGGCGTCACCGGCCGCGTCGCCGCCGGGCGCGAGCCGCTCGTCATCGCCGACGTCCGGTCCGACCCGCGCTTCCTGTGGGTCCGCGGCATCGACCAGCGTCGGTTCATCGCCTCGATGCTGAGCGTGCCACTGCGCTGGAACGACCAGATCGTCGGCGTTCTCAATGTCCAGACCGAGCGCGAGCGGCAGTTCAGCGACGCGGACGTCGCCCAGCTCCAGGCGATCGCCGACCTCCTCGCGGGCATCGTCGAGAAAGGTCGCCAGCAGACCGAGGCCGAAGAACGGCTCGAACAGCTTCGCCAGATCGATGAGGCCCGCTCCGAGCTGATCGCCCTGGTCACCCATGAGCTTCGCACGCCGCTGGCCGTCGTTCGCGCCTACACGGAGTTGCTCGGCGACGACCCGCCGCTCGAGGGCCGCGAATCGCGCGATCCGACACGCCGCGCCCAGCGCCAGGCGTGGCACGACGCCGCGATGGACCAGGTCGAGCGGCTCGACCGGCTTGTCGACTCGATCCTGGCGTCGGTCCGGATCGTCCCGGCCGAGGCCGCCGAGGTCACCCCGACCGATGTCGAGGCTGCGGTTGCCGAGGTCGTCGCGTCGATCCGGCCGATCGTCCGCCAGCATCATCTCGACGTCCGCCCGGGGCTCCGCCACCACGCCATGGCCGACGCGCCGCGACTTCGCCAGATCCTCGAGCACCTGATCGAGAACGCGGTGAAGTACGCCCCGCCGGAGACGACGATCACGATCGATCATGCCCTCGTCGAGGGCTTCGTTCGAATCGGCGTGACCGACCAGGGACCGGGCGTCCCCGAGGAGTGGCGCGAGCGGATCTTCGAGCCGTACGCCAGGCGCGAGACCCATACCGCCCGCGGTTCGGGGATCGGGCTGTACGCCGCGAAGCGTCTCGGCGAGTCAATGGGCGCCCGTTTGTGGGTGGAGCCGGCCGACCCGACCGGCGCCCGGTTCGTGATCGCCCTGCCCGCGGTCGCGGCGGTCTGATGAGTTTGTGTTCCGCGCCCAGCTTCGCGCATCCGTCACGATGAGGTCGACATGATCGCCGCCCGCCCGCTTCGAATCCTCGTCGTCGACGACGACCCGGCCATGGTCGGGGCAATCACGGCCCTGGTTGGGACCGAGGGCCACCAGGTGATCACCGCCTACGACGGCCTGACCGCCGTCAAGCGCTTCCGCGAGGAGGCGCCCGATCTCGTCCTCCTCGACCTCGCGATGCCGGGGCCGGATGGCTTCACGGTCGCCGGCCAGATGCGCGCGGTTGGGTCTGCGCCCATCGTCGTCGTGTCCGGCGAGAGCTCCGAGGAGGCGAAGGTCCGGGCGCTCGGGATCGGTGCCGACGATTACCTGGTGAAGCCGTTCGGCAAGGCCGAGCTGCTGGCCCGGATCGCGGCGGTGATGCGCCGGGTCGATCGGTCGGGCAGTGGGATCGCGATGGGCCCGGTCTCGGCCGGCGCGCTCGTCCTCGAGCCGGCGCGCCACGAGGCTCGCGTCGGGGAGATCGCGCTGGCCCTCACGCCAACCGAGTTCCGCCTGCTCGAGGCGCTCGTCCGGGCATCGGGCGACATCGTTCCGCACCATTTCCTGGCCCGCTCCGGGTGGCCGGCGGAGACCGATCCGGACCTGCTCTGGCTGAAGCCGCACCTCGCGCGACTGCGGGCCAAGGTCGAAGGTGCCGGCGGGCCGCAGATCCTGGCCGTGCGCGGCGTGGGCTACAGGATCGAAGCGGGTGCGTAGCGCGGTCGCCGGCTGTCGCACCTTCGCGGCCGATCGCCGCGTTGCCGCCTGCGCTCCACGCTCACGCACTTGCGAGTGCGCTCGCTCCGGTGCTCGGCGGCGCCTTGCGCTCGACCACGCGTGCGCGACGAACGCTGTCAGGTGGTTGCCGCCGTGCGACCTGGACGGCGACGTCGCGGCTTCCGAAGTCGGCGCCGGCGATCAGGCGAGGGCGAGCGACGCTGCTCGATAACCAGCCACGTCGTGGGGGGAGTCGACGCAGTCGACGCGACAGCCACGAGCGTCACGACCGCCAAGCGGGTTGAAATGGAACCAGGCGATGTCGTTGTCGGCCATGCCCGCGCGCAGCCGACAGCCGCAAGCCGAACAGGTGACCGGCGCGCCGTGACCGTCGCGGACGGCGACCGGGCGGGCGGTCTCGGGATCAGACGGGTGAATCATCGGGCGGCCTTCGCTTTCCGGGTTGGAGAGACAAGGTGACGAGAAGACGGCGAAACGGCGCCCTCGACGCCGTCGCTCGATGCTCGCCCACGTCGCCCGCTGACGACGACACCGGGGCCGTTGCTCTTGGGTTGCGGTCCGGTTGCATTCGTGGGCACAACCGGATATCCGTGCGACGTGCGGCCAGCCTCGGACCGCACCGCGTCCTGCGACTCAGATCCCGCCCTCATATGGCCTCGCAAAGAACCAGATCTCCCGATAGGGCTGGGTCAGGTGCCAGGTGGTCAACGAGCCCTTCGGGATCGAGGCCATGTCGCCAACTCCGAGCTGCAGGGTCGGCCCGCCGGCAATCTCGATCCGGGCAGCCCCCTCCAGAACGACGATCGTCTCCCGCTCAGGGACGACCCAGGGCTCGGGATCGGCAACTCCCACGAACCGCGACATCCCGACGAACGCGTCTTCGACCGCCGCAAGAACGTGCAGCTCCCCGCCGACCTCCGGGTCCGCCGTCCACACGTCAGTGTCGACGTTCGATACGAAGACTCCGGGTCCAACTTCCATCGCCGCCTCCTCCGACGGGATGGTAGGTCGGTCGCGACCAGCCGGCCGCGGTCGAACGGAGCAGCTCTCGATCAGGCGGCGGGAACGCTCGATTGCGAGTCGACAACGGCCGTGCCGATCGTGACGGCGATGGGCGCCCGACGCTCGCCTGGCGCGCCGGACGGCGCCGCGACGGGCAGCGGCTCGATGAGCCAGATATCGGATTCGAGGGTGGCCCGATCCGCGAGAAGTCGCGCCGCCAACGCCGATCCAGCCTCGCCGTGCGCCTCGAGCAGGTCGCGGAGTTCGGCGACCAGCTCGACACCGTCGTCACGCGTTGTGGTGGCTGTCGAGAGCCGCGTCCCGTGAACGCTGCGCGGGTCGAGCGCTGCGAGGTGCCGTCCGTCCGGGTCGTAGAGATAGGCGCGCCCGCCGGTCATTCCGGCCCCGAAGTTCGCGCCGACCGGCCCGAGGACCACGACGGCGCCACCAGTC
>Ga0207684_10000718_pt1 | contig 38950 bp, 36 predicted proteins | sample KBSK5501metaG_FD_184342 | JGI IMG/M metagenome (GOLD analysis project Ga0207684, IMG submission 184342) | Corn, switchgrass and miscanthus rhizosphere microbial communities from Kellogg Biological Station, Michigan, USA - KBS K5-50-1 metaG... | ecosystem: Host-associated > Plants > Roots >... | reverse complement strand
CACCGTGGGCGGCCGGCAACCCGTCGGGAATGTCGGCCGCCAGCGTGTGCGCCTCGGACAGCGGGCGGAACGCCACGGCCGCGGTGCGCAGCAGGGCCGCCAGGTCGAACGGCCCGTTGGTGACGGTGAGCTGATCCGCGCCCGCGCGGGAGCCGAGCAAGAGTTGCTCCACCAGCCGGCCCAGCGACCCGGCGCGCTCGGCAATGGTCTGGACGGCGCCGCGGCGCTCGGCGTCGGTCAGCTTGTCCCACCGGCTGGCCAATGTGCTCGCGAATCCCTGCACCACGGTGATCGGCGTCCGGAGTTCGTGACTGGTGGTGGCGAGGAACAGGTCCTTGGCTTCCTCCAGTTCCTTGGCGGCGGTCACGTCCCGGAAATCAACGACGCGCTCATTCCGGCCGTTAAGGACGTTGCACAGCACGTCAAGCCAGCGGCCGCCGGGCAGCCGGTGGGTCAGCTTCGCGCCGCCCGGCTCTGGAACCGGGAACGGCAGCGGCCGCCCGGTGACCTCATCGGCGGACATGCCGGTGAGCTGGTGCGCGGCGGGATTCCACTGCTGGATGAGCCCGTCACCGTCGAGCACCGCGATGCCGTCCGCGCTGGCGTCGATCACGGCCCGCTCGTGCGCCCGCTGCCTCACGACCTCCTCGAAGGCCATCGCGTTGGTGAGGGCGACACCCGCGTGGCCGGCCATCAGCTCGAGCAGTTCCAGCTCGACGTGCCCGACCTTCCGCCTGCTGTACAGCGCGTACAGCGCCCCGTAGGGGCGTCCCCCGACGTGGGAGAGGCTGAGCGCGATCGTGTGCAGCCCGGGCAGCGCGGACCAGATCAGGTCGCCGAAGCCGCCGTTCTCATCGGTGGCCATCATCAGTGTCTTGCCAGACCGCATCAGCTCGCCGACCAGGCTGGTGGGCAGGTCCGCGGTGCGGCCGCGCAGGCTGCGCGGCAGCCCGTCCATGCTCACCAGGCGTAGCCTGCCCTCCTCGATCAGCACGAACCCGCCCGCGTCCGCGCCGGTCAGCTCGCGCAGGCTCGCGGCGATCCGGTCAAGGACGGCCTCCAAGTCGCGCTGGGCGGTCATGTCGGCCACCACGTCGCCGAGCTTGCGGACCACCCTGGCCCGCTTCGCGATGTGACTGCGGGCCGCGTCGTCCTCACCTGAGCGGTGGCAGACATTCACCCAGCCGATCACGTCGCCCGCGCGGTTGGTCAGCGTGCTGATGTCGATGCGGAGGTCGAGCAGGCTGCCGTCCTTGCGGGCCCGGCGGGTGGCGAACGAGATCTGGCCGCCGCTGCGGAGCCGCTCCAGGACCGCACCGTGCTCGGCCTTCAGCTCTTCGGGGATGATCGGGGGCTCCTGACCGACGACCTCGGTGGCCGACCAGCCGAACATCCGCTCGGCGGCCGGATTCCACAACAGCACCGTTCCGTCCGTGCTGAACGCCACAATCGCGTCGGCCGCGCACTCGATAACCGCGCGCGCCGTCGCGTCCACCCGGTCCCGGCTGCCAGCCGGTGGCGTTTCGACCTCCACGCCCACATCGTGCCATCGCGGCGCAGCCCCGGCTCAGCAAAAGCTAAGGTCCGGCGTATTCGCACGCCGCCCCAGCCGCCCTGGCTTCGGCTAGCGGATACGCCAGCCGACCCCGGGGTCGGCGGTCAAGCAGGCGCCAATGACCAGGCGCGTACCGCCGACCGTCGAGTCGCCGGGGTCGGCCAGACACCGGCCGGAATGGGGATTCTGCAGCTCGACACCGCCGCCGTCGGTGAGGATCTTCCACTGCTGCGCCACCGTGCCGGGGTCAGCGGATCAGCCAGGCGGTCCCCGGGCCGGTGGACGCGCAGGAGCCGAGCACCAAGCCGGTGCCGTAGGCCGTTGAGCTGTTGGGGTCGGTCAGGCACTTGCCCGATTTCGGATTCTGCAGCTTGACCGCGGAGCCGCCGGGCAGGACGTGCCATTGCTGCGCGGGGGTGCCGTTGCATGAGAACAGGTCCACCCGGGAGCCGAGGGCAGTTCCGCCGTGGTAGACATCCAGGCACCACCCGCCGGTCTGCACTGTCCCGTCAGCGCGGACGACCCATCTCTGCGCCGGGTACCCGTTGCACGGCCAGATCTCCACCTTGTTGCCCGGCGTCAGGTTGCCGTCCCAGTTGTCCAGGCACAGCCCCGCGACCGCCGAAAGCACAGGCCCGGCAGGCAGCGTCCACTTCTGGTTCGGCCGTCCGTTGCAGGTAAAGATCCAGAGCACAGTGCCGTCGCCCGTGCTCGAATAGGGGTCATCCAGGCAGTTGCCCGATCCCACGTTGACCAGGGCGGCGCCGGTCCCGACCCGCCACTGCTGGCTGGCGGCCCCGGTGCAGGCGGCCAGTACGACTTGGGTCCGGCTCGTGGTCCCCGCACCCGCAGTCGCCAGGCACCGGCCGTGGATCTGGATCGTCCCGCCCGCTATCGACCAGTTCTGGGCGCCGGCGCCGTTGCACGACCAGATCTGGATCTTCGTTCCGTCCGCGCTGGCGTTACCCCTGTCGTCGAGGCACTTGCCGGCCAGGTCCAGCCGCACCGCTCCGGATGTGCTGGTGGGGAATACCTGGCTGACTGTCCAGGTGAAAGAGGCCGACCCGGTCAGGCCGCCGGAGGTCGCGCTGACCCTCACGTGATACAGGCCGGCCACCGTGGGGGCGCCGGTGATGTCTCCGGTGCTGGCGCTGATGGTCAGCCCCGGAGGAAGCCCGGTCGCACTGTAGGACGGCGGCGCACTGCCGCCGACGGTGAACATGGCCGCCCTGACCGACCGCACGGCCGTATTGACCCTGGTCGCCTGGTTCCCGGGGTTGAAGACCGGGACCGCGTGCCCATTGAACACGTCCAGGTCGGTGTTCTGGCTGGTGACGATCCCTGGCACGGTACCACCGCTGGTGTATTGCCAGATGGCCCACGTGCCCCAGCCGATGGGCAGCGGCGGACCGCCGCCGGTCGTGTAGGCGGCCACCCACAGCGGGTCCTGACCCAGTGCGGCGCTGGCCGCGCAGGTGTTCCACCAGTCCGCGGTGGTGTAGAGGATCGGGAGGCGCCCCGTCCTGCGCCTGACCTCGCTGCTGAAGCCGGCCGCCCACGACGTCATGGCACCCCGGCTAAGCCCGTAGCACTCGTTGGTGCCATCCGTCGCCGAGTAAGGATCGTACTCGATGTCCAGGCCGATCGGCGCCACCCGGCCGCTCGCATCCGCCGCGTGGGCGATCACATAGTCCGCCTGGGCAGCGCCGCCAGAGACATTCGGGACGGCGAAGTGGTAGGCGATCACCGACAGCCCGGCCCGCTCGGCGCCGGTCAGGTCCGACCCGCCATACGGGTTGGCGTAATAGTTCCCCTCCGTGGCCTTGATCGCCACGAACTTGTACCCGGCTCTCGCGACACTCGACCAGCCAATGGCGGCGCCGTTCACGTGCTGGTACGACGCGACATCCACGCCGCGCACCGCTGCGGCCGCCGATGATGTCACGCCCGGGAATGGGCTTATGGACCCCGCCGGGTGCGCCAGGCTGGTCGGGCCGAGCGGACCGGCCAGCGCCTGCAGCAGTTCGGGCGAGTGAGGGGCGCCCACGTTGAACCGGTCGATTCGTGGCGGCCCGGCCAGCGTGGCGGCCGGGGCAGCGGTCTCCGGCAGAACGGCCATGCCGAGCACGCTCAGGCCGGCGGCGGCGGCGATGCCACTCGCCCGTCGCAGTGCCACGGAACGGACTAGACGCATCGATGCCCCCATCAGACGGCTCGCCGCGCGGGTCACGGGGAGCAGCGAGCGTCATGATGGCAGTCCCGCATCTTCATTTGTGCAGAAACACCATGAAATTAGTTCGTAATCACTATGTGTGCCTAATCGCCCACCGCCGTTGGCGGGCCCGGTTCATTTCGTGCAATTCAGACAATAGTTCATTGCTGTCACTGATTGGAATGACAGGAGTTGTTTCCTGAGTACCTATGTGAGCTATGTGAACAGCCATGCCGGGTCAGGCCGCGGGGGGTTCGGGGTCCCGGGGGGCGGGCCGGCGCGGCGGAACCACCGCCGGGCCGGGTGCGTCAAACCACCATGAGACTCTCCTTGCGGCGAGCACGTTCCCGTGCTCCCTATGCCCTGCCGGCGGCGCTGTGCGTGATGGCGCTGGCCGCCTGCGGCAGTGTGGCCAGCACGGCCAACTCGGGCGGGTCAGCCAGTTCGACCGCGTCGGCCGGTTCGACCGCGTCCGCTGCCCCGAGCACGGCGGCGGCCAAGGTCTCGGTCATCATCGAGGTGACGCCCCGGCCGGGGGTGAGGGCCGAGCGCTGGACACTCCGGTGCGAGCCAACGGGCGGAACGCACCCGGACGCGGCGGCCGCCTGCCGCCAGTTGCTGAGCGTCAAGCAGCCGTTCGCCCCGGTTCGGCACGGAATGATGTGCCCGATGATCGCCACCGGCGATGAGACGGCCACCATCAGGGGAACCTGGTTCGGCACCCCGGTGGATGCCACCTTCTCGCAGTTCAACGGCTGCGCAGCGGTGCGCTGGCAGGAACTCGGGCAGGTCTTCAACCCCGTGCACTAGCCCCTGATCGGGACCAGCCGGGACCAGCCGGGGCCTGCGGGGCCGGGCCTGACTACCGGAGCAGGCGGGACATCCGCCGGTCGGCCAGTGGCTTGCCGCCGGTCTGGCAGGTCGGGCAGTACTGCAGGGCCGAGTCGGCGAACGAGACCTCGCGCACCGTGTCGCCGCACACCGGACACGGCTGCCCGGCCCGGCCGTGCACCTGGAGGCCCGATTTTTTCTCGGCCTTCAAGTCACCTGCCGCCAGCCCGGCCGACCGGGCGACGGCGGTCTGGAGCGTGCTGAGGATCGCCTCGTGCAACCCGGCTACCTCATCGCTGGTCAGCGTGCTGGCCAGTTTGAAGGGGGACATCTTCGCCGCGTGCAATACCTCGTCCGAGTAGGCATTGCCGATGCCTGCGACGATCTTCTGATCCCTGAGCACTCCCTTGATCTGGGTCCGGCGCCCGGCGAGCAGACCGGCCAAGACCTCGACGGTGAAGGAGTCCGCCAGCGGGTCGGGGCCGAGCGCAGCGACACCCGGGACCTCGGCGGGTTCGGCGACCAGATAGACAGCGAGCCGCTTCTTGGTCCCGGCCTCGGTCAGGTCGAATCCGGTGCTGTCGGTGAACCGGAGCCGGAAGGCGAGCGGGCTCTTGCCGGGCCGGGGTGGCTGCGCGGGCAGGTTCTCCCTCCAGCGCAGCCAGCCGGCCCGGGCCAGGTGCATGACGAGATGCAGCGGCTCACTCCCGGGCGCCACCGCCACCAGGTCAAGAAACTTGCCGTGACGCACCGCCGTTTCGAGCACCCGCCCGCGCAGTGCGGTCAGGTCCGGCTGATAGGTCTTGAGCACCGAGATGGCGGCGCTGTCGGCCCGCTCGATGACCCGCCCGGCAGCCCGCTCGCGCAGGAAGATAGCGAGCGACTCGACCTCGGGAAGTTCCGGCACGACACCAATTCTGCCTGGTTCCGGGCACTGCCGGTTCCGCCACGTCAGCCCGGAAGAGGTTCGGCTCTTCCCCGGCGGCCCTGGCGGGCGCATCCTCTTCTCAGGAGCACTTGGGCCGGAGGAGCGAGGCCCATGGCAAAAGAAGGCAGGATACCCTGCCGACGCGGCCCTGCCATTCGACGACTCGCGTCTGGTTAGGGTATTTGCTTGAACGAAACTAACATATTTTACAGGTACCTCCAGTATGCGGAGCATGGACTCACAAGGACGCGAAGCCATGGAACAGGCAGAGCCTCATCCACACCAGGGCCAGCCTGCCGAGCCAGGTCGGCCGGACCCCCGCAACGATGCTCAGTCCCGGTCCACCCCATCCTGCGACCTGGACCACCCGGTGGTGGCGGGCTACGACGGATCACAGTCGAGCCGTCACGCGCTCGCTTACGCCGCCGGGATGGCCCGGCGGCTCGGACGGCCGCTCGTGGTCGCGTACATCTGCTCGCCCGGTGTCTACTGCGAGCCGCTGACCGGTCAGGTCATCGGGGCCAGCCGGGACGCCGAGGAAATGCAGCGCTGGCTCCTCGCCGAGCTAGACGAGGTCTGTGACCGGGCCGGGCTCGACGTGCGGGTCCTCACCCGGCGCGGCAGCCCGGCCAAGGAACTCGCCGCGGCGGCCCGGGAGTTCAGCGCGGACGCCCTGGTCATCGGGGCGCCCGAGCACGTCTGGCACCATGTCGCCGGCTCGGTCCCTGGCTGGCTCACCAGGCACGCGCACTGCCCCGTGATCGTCGTGCCGTGATCGTGGTGCCGTGATCGTGGTGCCGGAACCCGGCGAACGGGGCCGGCGGCGGTTTTCGTTCGGCCGGAAATTTTGCCCGGGTGCCATGGGCGGGTGTTGCCTGATGGTGACACTGGGCTCGCCGACCTGCCCAACCCTGATCCGCGCAGGTGGTTCGGGCGCATAAGCTGCAGGCCAGAACACCTTGTGGGCGAGGAGGGATTTGAACCCTCACGTCCTTGCGGACACACGGACCTGAACCGTGCGCGTCTGCCGTTCCGCCACCCGCCCTAGGCAAGGAGTCAGGTTAGCACGTCTTCGACCTGCCCCCCGCCGCCGATACCATCGGATGCGGATACGGGAAGGAGGTACCCGGGTGGGAGTTCTTCAGCGCTTCGAGCGCAGGCTCGAGGGCATGGTGGAGGGTGCCTTCGCGCGAGCGTTCAAGTCCGAGCTGCAGCCGGTTGAGGTTGCCAGCGCGGTGCAGCGCGAGATGGATGACCGTGCCGCGATCGTGGCGCAAGGCAGAACCCTTGTACCAAACGATTTCGTGGTGGAACTGGCCGACAGCGACTTCGAGCGCTTGGAGGTATACGCCGACAACCTCGGCATCGAACTGTCCACGCTGGCCCGCGAGCATGCCCGCGAGCAGGGTTACTCCTTCGTCGGACCGGTGCGGATGCGCTTCGAGGGCGTCCCTGACCTGACCACGGGCACCTTCCGGATTCGCTCCGGGGTGATCCGCGGTACCACCGTGGAGGGCGGTGAGATCCGCAGGCCCAGCAGTGACCTGCCCCGCGCGCCGGTGCCCGGATCCGTCGGCGGCCGGCCACGGCTGCTCGTGTCGGGGCCGGAGCCGGGGGCGGATGGCAACACCCAGCGCACCTACGAACTGAACGCACCGGTGACCATGCTCGGCCGGGGCACCGACTGCGACCTGCGCCTGGTCGATCCAGGTGTCTCGCGCCACCATGCCGAGCTCCGGGTGGAGGACGGAGATGTGGTCCTCGTGGACCTCGGCTCAACCAATGGCACGTTCGTGAATGGCCAGCCGGTCCGGCGGGTATCGCTGACCGACGGCACACAGGTAACTCTGGGGCGGACCACCCTGGTGTTCCGCAGAGACGGCATCTATTGACGGCCCACGGCCACCCCGAGGACACATGACCCGATGAACACGCTCACTCTCACCCTCATCAGGCTCGCCTTCCTGGCGATCCTGTGGTTGTTCGTCATCGCGGCGGTGGGCGTGGTACGCACGGACCTGTTCGGCCCTTCGACGTCCGCGCGCAAGCAGCGGCGCCAGCAGCCTCGCTCCCGCCCCGCCAAGCCGGCCCGGTCCCAGCGGGCCGGGCGTGGTGAACCGCAGCGCCTGCTCGTCACGGCCGGTGCTCTGGCCGGTACCAGCCTGGGGCTGGCCGACCAGCAAATCACCATTGGTCGTGCGAATGACGCCACACTCGTGCTCAACGATGACTACGCTTCGAGCCGACATGCCCGGCTATTTCCTCAGGACGGTCAGTGGATAGTTGAGGACCTCGGGTCCACCAACGGCACGTACCTCGACCGTCAGAAGGTGACGCAGCCGACACCGGTGCCGGCTGGTGTGCCGATCCGCATCGGCAAGACCGTTCTGGAATTGCGCAGATGACACTTGCACTGCGGTATGCGATCCGCTCAGACGTCGGTCTCCTCCGGGAGGGGAACGAGGACGCGGCGTACGCAGGCCCGCGCCTGCTGGCCGTGGCCGACGGCATGGGCGGCCACGCGGCCGGCGAGGTCGCCAGCGCTGCCGCCATCTCGGCCATCGCCCGGCTCGATGATGACGTGCCCGGCAACGACCTGCTCGACGCGCTCGCTGACGCGGTCACCGAGGCCAACCACGCATTGCACGACATGGTCGCCGCCGACCCGGCGATCGAGGGCATGGGCACCACGCTGACCGCCATGCTCTGGTCCGGGTCGCGGATGGCCCTCGTCCACATCGGCGACTCACGGGCCTATCTCCTGCGGGGCCGCGAGTTCCACCAGATCACGCACGACCACACGCTGGTCCAGACGCTGGTCGACGAGGGGCGGATCAGCCCCGACGACGCGGCCACCCACCCGCAGCGCTCGATGCTGCTGCAGGCCCTGGATGGCCGGGCGGACGTCGAACCGGACCTGTCGCTGCGCGAGGTCAGGGCGGGCGACCGGTACCTGCTCTGCTCGGACGGCCTGTCCGGGGTGGTCAGCGAGGAGACCCTGCACAAGACGCTGGCCACGGTGGGGGACCTCGACGAGGTAGTGCTGCAGCTCATCGAGCTGGCTATCAGGGGCGGCGGGCCGGACAACATCACGTGCATCGTCGCGGACGTCGTGGACAGCGCGACGGCGCCGCTGCCGCCCAGTGACGTGTCCGTGGTCGTGGGGGCGGCGTCCAATGGTACCGGCCGGCCCCCGCTGCACAGCGACAGCCCGGCTGCGCGCGCCCATATGCTCACCCAGACCGCGCCGCAGGCCGCGATCGCGGTCGCGATCGCTCACGACGACCCGGTCCCGCGCGCATCGAGCGATCACGAGGAGGATGTGGTCCACCGGCGGCGCTGGCCGCTCGTCACCTCGGCCCTCGCGGTCCTCGTCATCCTGGTCGTCGGCGGCGGCTACGCGGGGTGGCGTTATACGCAGAGCCAGTACTACGTGGGCGCGGACAACGGCAAGGTCGTCATCTACCGCGGCATCACGCCGAAAGTAGCCTGGGTGAGCCTGTCCAAGGTGTACCAGCGGACCAGCGTTCCGCTGGCCATGTTGCCTCCCACCGACGTCCAGTCCATCCGGTCCACGATCCCGGCCAGCGGCCTGGGCGAGGCGCAGCGGATCATGGGCCATATCCGCAGCGACTACCAGCGCTGCCAGAACGCCTACACCGCCTACCGGAACTGGCAGAAGCTCAAGCCCACGAAGGTCAAGGGCAAGCTCGTCCCGAAGCCGCCCGCGCCCACCATCCCGTCCGACTGCCCGCCGCTGCCATCGGGCGCGGCGGGGACGGGAGGAACGCCATGAGCGCCATCACCACCCCCCCGAGCCAGCCTGGCAAGCCGCTGCGCATCGGCTCGGTGACCGCCCCCGCCCAGGCCGTGCCGGCCGGGCCGGTGACCATGCCGCGCGGGCGGCGCCGGACCGAGCTGACCATGCTCATCTTCGTGGTGGCCGTGGTCATGCTCGCCTACGCGAGCGTCGGGCTCGGGCTGAACGGCAAGGTGCCGGCCGGGATGTTCGCCTACGGCCTCTCGTTCGCGGTCATTGTGGGCGGCGCCCACCTGGCCGTCCGCCGGCTCGCGCCCTGGTCGGACCCGCTGATACTGCCGCTCGCCGCGTTGCTGAACGGCCTCGGCATCGTGATGATCTACCGGCTGCAGGAATCCGGGCGGGGCGGAAACGCCGGGAACCAGATCAGCACGATGACCACGTCGACCACGACCCTCCAGGTGATGTGGAGCGCCCTCGGCATCGCGGCCTTCGTGGTCGTGCTGGCCCTGATCCGGCAGCCGCGCATCCTTCAGCGGTACACCTACACCCTCGGCGCGATCGGCCTGGTGCTGCTGGTCATCCCCGCGCTGCTGCCCACGTCCATGAGCTCGATAAACGGGGCCAAGGTGTGGATCATCGTCGGCGGCCTCGAGATTCAGCCCGGTGAGTTCGCGAAGCTGGCGCTCGCCGTGTTCTTCGCCGGCTACCTGGTCAGCAAGCGGGACGTGCTGGCCCTCGCCGGACGGCGGGTGCTCGGCATCGACCTGCCCCGCGCACGCGACCTCGGGCCAGTGCTCATCGCGTGGGCCGCCAGCCTCCTCGTCCTGGTCTTCGAGACCGACATCGGCACCTCCGCGCTGTTCTTCGGCTTGTTCGTGGTGATGCTGTACATCGCCACCCAGCGGACCTCCTGGCTGCTCATCGGGGTCATGCTGTTCACCTCCGGCGCCTTCGTGGCCAGCAGGCTCTTCGGCCACGTCGGCGAGCGGTTCACCATCTGGCTGCACCCGTTCACGTCGGCCAACGTGTTCTGCAACCCTGCCATCCAGCATTGCGCATCGTCCTACCAGCTCGCCGAGGGCCTGTACGGGATGGGCTTCGGCGGCGTGCTCGGCCGGGGACTCGGCCAGGGCCAGCCCTACTGGACCCCGCTGGCGCAAAGTGACTTCATCTTCACCGCGTTCGGTGAGGAACTCGGCGTCGCGGGGCTGATGGCGCTCCTGCTCATCTACGGGCTGATCGTCCAGCGGGGGCTGCGGGCCGCGGTCGCCGTACGCGACCCGTTCTCCAAGCTGCTGGCGGGCGGGCTCGCGTTCGTGCTCGCCCTGCAGGTGTTCGTGATCGTCGGCGGGGTCACCCGGCTGATCCCGCTGACCGGGATCACCACCCCGTTCCTGTCCCAGGGCGGCTCCTCGCTGGTCGCCAGCTGGATGATGATCGCGCTGCTGATGCGGATCAGCGACACCGCGCGAAGGCCCGCTCCGCAGCCGATCCAAGACGAGGGGATGACACAGGTGGTGAGAGCCGGATGAACCGAGCCCTCCGCCGGATCTCCCTGGCCTGCCTGGTGATGTTCGTCCTGCTCCTGATCAACGCGAACTACGTGCAGGCGTTCGAGGCCAACAGCCTGGCTAACAAGCCGGGCAACGCCCGCACCTTCTCCCAGCAGTTCCAATACCAGCGTGGCGCCATCGTCACCGCGGACAACAAGACGATCGCGGAGTCCCGCGCGGTCAAAGGCATCTACAAGTACCAGCGGTACTACCCGTACGGCCCGGTATACGCCCCGGTGACCGGCTTCAACTCGATCTACAGCGCGACCGGCATCGAGCAGGCGGAGAACCGGCAGTTGTCAGGGTCGGATCCGGCGCTCGCCGTGCACAACCTGCTCGACATGATCAGCGGTAAGCCCAAGCGCGGCGCCACGGTGCAGCTCACCATCAACTCCGCGGCCCAGCAGGCGGCGTACGACGGACTCAAGGCGACCGGCCTGCAGGGTGGGGTCGTGGCGCTGAACCCGCAGACCGGCGCGGTCCTGGCCATGGCGTCCTACCCGAGCTTCGACCCCAACCAGCTGGCCACGTTCAACGGCGCAGAACTTAACAAGGTCGACAAGCAACTGCTCGCGGACCCGAACCAGCCGCTGACGAACAAGGCCATCAACGCGACCTTCCCGCCCGGGTCCACGTTCAAGATCGTGACAAGCTCGACCGCGTTCTCCACCGGGAACTACACCCCGGACACCCGGGTCTACGCGCCGACCAACCTCAAGCTTCCGCAGACCAGCAACCAGCTGATCAACTTCGACAATGAGGCGTGCAACGACGGGAGCAACCCGACCGGCACCGGCAAGGTGCCCATCATCTTCGCGTTCACCGTTTCCTGCAACACCGTGTTCGGCAACCTGGGGATGACCCTCGGCGGGGCCGCGCTGCGGGCGCAGGCCGGCAAGTTCGGCATGAACGACCCGAACCTGACGATCCCGCTGCCCGTCTCGCCGAGCAACTACCCGCCCGTGTCGGCCCCCAGCTTCACCGCTTACTCGGCGATCGGCCAGTACAGCGACACGGTGACACCGCTGCAGGAGGCGATGTTCTCCGCCGCCATTGCTAACGGCGGCACCCTGATGACGCCCTACATGGTCCAGAAGATCACCGCACCGGACCTGACGCCGCTCGAGACGGCCAGTCAGAATACCCTGAGCAACACGGTGACCCCGGCGGTGGCCTCCGATGTCAAGCGCATGATGATCAACGTGGTGCAGTCGCCCGAGGGCACCGCCCACGCCGCGGCATTCCTCCCGAACATCGAGATCGCCGGGAAGACCGGAACGGCACAGAACGGCGCCAACAACTCGGGCCTGGACGACGCGGTGTTCACCGGCTTCGCCCCGGCCAACAGCCCCAACCCGCAGATAGCTGTCGGCGTCATCGTAAAGGGCGGCGGCCTCGGCGCCGACGCGTCAGCCCCCATCGCCGTCAAGGTCATCCAGGCGTACATGGCCTCCCTGGGGAAGCAGTGAACGCCATGACCCGCGAGATCCGTGAGATGAGAGAGATGCGCCACCGCAGACAGGCCGGAACCACCGGGCGGAAACGAGGCTCCGCCGGGGCGACGACTACGACGCAGGATGGTTACTGACGTGCCAGACATGACACAATCCCGCCTCCTCGGCGGCCGCTACGAACTCGACGGCGTCGTCGGGCGGGGCGGCATGGCCGAGGTGTACCGGGCGCGCGATATCCGCCTCGACCGCGTGGTCGCGGTCAAGACGCTCCGCGAGGACCTGGCCCGGGACGCGACGTTCCAGGCCAGGTTCCGCCGCGAGGCCCAGTCGGCCGCCTCGCTGAACCATCCGTCGATCATCGCGGTCTACGACACCGGCGAGGACATGGCCGGGCCGGCGAACGTCCCGTACATCGTGATGGAGTACGTGGACGGCCGGACCCTGCGCGATCTGCTCAGGGAGGACCGCCGGCTGCTGCCGGAACGTGCCCTGGAGATCACCGACGGCGTGCTGCGAGCGCTCGACTACAGCCACCGCCACGGCATCGTGCACCGCGATATCAAGCCAGCCAACGTGATGCTGACCCGGTCGGCCGAGGTCAAGGTGATGGACTTCGGCATCGCCCGGGCGGTAAGCGACGCCCAGGCCACCATGACCCAGACCGCGCAGGTCATCGGGACCGCGCAGTACCTCTCCCCCGAGCAGGCCCGGGGTGAGCGGGTGGACGCGCGCAGCGACCTCTACTCCACCGGCTGCCTGCTGTACGAACTGCTCACCGGGAGGCCCCCGTTCACCGGGGACTCCCCGGTGGCGATCGCCTACCAGCATGTCCGGGAGAACCCGATCCCGCCGTCCCGGGTGGACCCGGAGATCCCTGTATGGGCCGACTCGATCGTGCTGAAGGCGATGGCCAAGGACCCGGCCGACCGGTACCAGTCGGCGGCGGAGATGCGCACCGACATCCAGCGCGCGCTGTCCGGCGTGCCGGTCGCCGCGCCTCCGCGCGGCGCGGATATGTACCCGGCCACCCAGCGCCTGGGTCCCGCCGCGACGGACGGCCGGACCGGCGCGATCCCGCCATACCAGTACGGGCCCCAGGATGGCACGTACGGGGGTGAGAGCGGCCGCCGGAGGAAGACGCTCTGGTGGGTCCTGGGCGCCGTCCTGGCCGTCCTCATCGCGCTGGTCGCCTATCTGGCTCTCAATAGCGGGGGCCAGAAGGACGCCGTGCCGTCCGTCGTCGGGCTGAGCCAGGCCAAGGCGGAGGCTGCAGTGGCCAAGGCCGGGCTGCAGTCCAAGGCTGTGCCGCAGGCCTCATCGACCGTACCCAAGGGCGATGTGATCAGCACTAACCCGCCGTTCGGCAACAACGTGCCAGCCAACTCGGTGGTGACACTGTACGTATCAACGGGGCCGAACCTGGTCAAGGTGCCGAACGTGGTGGGCCAGCAGCAAGGCAACGCGCAGAACACCCTGCAGAACGCCGGTTTCAGCGTGACCGTCACTACGGATCAGAACTCGTCCAAGCCGGCCGGCACTGTGGTGCGGCAGTTGCCGCTTCCTGGCTCGCCGGTAGCTCCGCGCAGCCAGGTCACCATCTACGTGTCCGGCGGCGGCGTCCAGGTGCCAAGCGTCATCGGCGATCCGGTGGCGACCGCGCAGTCGATCCTGAAGGGGGACGGTTTCAACGTCCAGGTCAACACCGTGCCCGGCCCGGCGAGCGCCACTCCAGGCAACGTATTCCAGCAGCAGCCGGCCAACGGGGTGTTGCCGCAGGGGTCAACGGTGACCATCTACGTGGCCGCGGCAGCAGCGACAACCGCCCCGCCGACACCGAGCGCGACGCCGACCGCGACACCCACGGCGAGCGCGACGGCGACGCCGACCGGGCCCTAGCCCGCCGCGGAGGAGGGCTTGCATCGCTCGGGGGCGACGACGCAAGCCCTCACGGGCAAGTCGCGCACGCCACCTCCGGCGTTACACTCGGGCCGAGTGCGTGAAAGGCATAGAGCAGGAGAGCGACAGTGCCCAAGTCCCGCGTCAGAAGCAAGGCTGTTTATACCCCACCGCCCAGGTCAGCCAGGAGCAAGGTCAGTCCACGCTGGCTCGTCCCGGCCATGCTGGGCTGCCTCATCATCGGGCTGGCCTGGATCGCGCTGTTTTACGTGACGCAGGGCAGCCTGCCGGTCTCGGCGTTGTCGGACTGGAATCTGGTCATCGGGTTTGGATTTATCATCTCCGGGGTGGTTCTCTCCACCAAGTGGCGCTGATCAGCCCAGCGCGGACACGGCCAGTTGGCTGTTCCGCGACAGCACCGCGATGACGAGCACGGCCAGCACGGCCACGGTGGCGCCGGCCTGCACCAGCGTCCGCTGGTGCCGGGGCGCGTACGCGTAGGCCGCGGCGATCAGGCTGCCCGTGATCAGCCCGCCCACGTGGGCCTGCCAGGCGATAGCCGAGCCGAAGGCGAAGCTGATCACGAGGTTGAGGACGATAAGGATCACGATTCCCCGGGTGTCCAGGCGCAGCCGCCTGGACACCACGAAATACGCGCCGAACAGGCCGAAGATGGCCCCCGAGGCCCCCAGCGCCACTTCCCCCGCCGGGGCGAGGAGATAGAAGAGCACCGAGCCGCCCAGCGCGCTCAGCAGGTAGAGGGCCACGAAGCGCAGGTGACCGAGCAGCCGCTCCAGCGCCGGGCCGACCAGGATCAGCGCCCACATGTTGAAGATGATGTGCGCCGGGCCGAAACCGCTCAGCCCGGGCTCGTGCAGGAACGCCGATGTGATGAGCCGGTACGCCTGCCCGTGCGCGACGCCGATGACCTGCTGGATCGTCCCGTCATTCAGGCTCGCCACCATGGCCAGGTAGTCGACGGTCCGCGGGTACACCAGCTCCGCGACGTAAAAGGCGACGTTGAGGGCGACGAGGATCCAGGTGACTATCGCGCCCGCCACCATGCGCCCGCCAAAGACGGAGGAGGGCTGGCGGACGTTCCGGTTGCCCTCGCGGACGCAGTCCACACATTGCTGGCCAACCGGGGCCGCGCGGAGGCAATCCGGGCAGGCGGGACGCCCGCACCGGACGCACGACAGATAGGTCTCACGGTCGCCGTGCCGGTAGCACATGGGGGCGCCCGCCCCGCCATCGGCGTTCGTACCGTGATCGGCGTTCGTACCGTGATCGGCGTTCGCGCCGCCATCGGCGTCCGGCGCTGGGGGAACGTCCACGGCTCAGCCTGCGGATCCCGCAGCGTCGCCGGTGCCGGTGATCTCGATGGATTCGATGACGACGTCCTTGACCGGGCGGTCCCGCCCGTCCGTCGCCACACCGCCTATCCTGTCCACCACATCGGTGCCCTCGATGACCTCGCCGAAGATGGTGTGCTTACCGTTCAGCCAGGGCGTGGGCACCGTGGTGATAAAGAACTGGGAGCCGTTGGTGCCCGGCCCGGCGTTGGCCATGGCCAGCAGGTAGGGCCGGTTGAATGAGAGATCCGGGTGGAATTCGTCGCCGAACTGGTAGCCAGGGCCGCCGGTACCGGTGCCGAGCGGGTCCCCGCCCTGGATCATGAAGTTGGGGATCACGCGATGGAAGACCGTCCCGTCATACAGCCTGGCGGTGCTGGCCTTCCTGGTGCGCGGATCGGTCCACTGGCGCTGGCCCTGGCCCAGTTCGACGAAATTCCGGACGGTCTTCGGTGCATGATCCGGGAACAGCTGGATCACGATCGGTCCCTCGTTTGTCCGCAGTGTCGCGGTGAGCGTCGTAGTCATGGCTGGCATCCTCGCACGAACCCTCGTGGCAGTGGCGACCCTCTGCCCGCAGTTCCCCCCCGGACGCCATCCTCGCACGTCCGGACGTATGCGACGAAGCGGCCGAGTCATGGTTGAGCCTGGCCGACCGGGGAAGTGAGACGGGCGGGGAGCAAACTTGGGGAGGTTCATGTGTCCCTTAGGACCAGAAAATCCGATGTCAGGGCCGCGGCCAGATCCGGGGCAACGACCGCTCGGCGGCGCGCCCGCCGGGCCACTAAACAGGTTACCCCGCTCGCCCGGAGCGCCCGCCGGACGGCGAAGCGGGGCGTGTATGGAGCCCGGGTGTGGGCCGCCCCGCGCGTTGAGCGCACTGGGAACGCCCTGCAGGAGCGGGTCGCGCCCAAGGTCTCAGCCATGCTGGCCGCCACCGCGCGCCGGATGGACCCGGCCCCGCCGATCCGCCGCCGGCGCTGGCCGAAGATCGTGGCCGGGATCCTTGTGCTGGCCGCCGGCAGCGCGGCCGCGGCCGTCGTGCGCGGCCGTCGTGGGCCGCGCCTCATCAGCCAACCGGACACCCGTGGCCAGCACATGACGGCGCCCAGCGGCCCGCCTGGCGGCCATCAGATGGCCGATGCGGAGACGGCTGACGTCAACGGGCAGGTGCGCACGCCGTAAGGCCGCCTGCCCTGGCCCGGCTGACCAGCCCAGCGGCTGGCCAGCCGCTGGGCTGGTATGCCGCCCTGGATGTGCTGGAGCTGCACTGGACCAAGCTCCAGGCAGAGATCAGGTTCCGATGCGCAGGCCGCTCGCCTGAAATGAGCCCGCCGTGGTGTAGGGCTGGTCGGTCACCACGTTTGTCATCGGCACGGGCGTGGCCTGGGTGAGCGCCTGGGTTATCCGCGCCACCGCTTGCAGGATGAGTGCTATGGGACTGTCGGGCGTGAGGGTCACAGGAACGAAGCCGAGCAGGTTACCCGACAACTTGGTCGCGTACAGCACTACGGGCCCGCCGAACTGCATGGATGAACTCTGTGTCACGGCCGTAGTGCCGCCCTGGCTGACGGTCAGGGTGATGTGGCCGGACAAGGTGAGCGAACTCAGGCTGAACTTCATCATCGTCACGGTCCCGTTCGCGGTCGCCACTTGCGCACGCCCGTCGTAGGACAGTCCGTACAGGAACGCCGAGTCCGCGGTGAGACTGGACTGAGCGGCCGATGCCATCTGGGCCGGTGCTGCGGCAGCCCTGGCGCGGGCCGACGCGCTCGCGCTCGGCGATCCGGTGGGCTGGGCCGGGCCGCTGGCTGAAGACCCCGGGGACCCGGCCACGGTGGGCGCGGGAGCCAGGATCGGGATTGGTCCGGGCGACGCCGAGGGCCCCGTGGTGGGCCCCGGCGTGGCCGGCGCGGTGGGAGAGGGCGACGGAGACGGGCAGATGATGGGGATCGGGATGATGCAGCCCGCCTGCGCAGCCGGCCGCGTCGAGGCAGCCTGCCGCATCGGGCCGCTCACGGAGCCCGGAAGCATGAGGCCGGACACGACGACCGGCGTGATCGCCAGGGCCATTAGCCGGCCGCCGCTCCGACGATGATCACCCGGTCTTGTGTCCCGGCGGAGCACGATGCCCAGGCCGTCCGACGGCTCGTCCGCTTGCGGTGCCCGACCCGCCCGGCCCGGCGAGCCAGGCCCGCCCGGCCGTTCCCGTCCCGGCTGTTCCCGTCCCGCGCCGGGTGTCCAGCCGAAGCTCAGCGATCCCCCGGTCACCCCGAGCAGCATGCCGATGAAGAATCCGCCCAGGTTGGTCGCGACGAACGACGCGACGGCCAGCAGGACGCCGGCAATCGCATAGAAGACCCGCTGCACCGGATGGAACCAGATCAGCAGCCCGCACGCCATGAGCAGGCCACCGATCAGCACGCCGAAAATGCCGCCGATCCCGATGTAGATGACGACCTTCACGGAGTTGTGCGCGACCACGCTCAGCAGCGGGATGGCGATCATCTCCAGGCCGGCCAGGATGAGCAGGAGGCCGCCCCAGAACGGCCGGCTGCGCCGCCACGTCCGGAAAGCCTGCCTGGCGTCGCGGGCCCGGGCCCCGGTCATGCGCTGCTTCCCCGCCTCGGCCGCGGCCGAGGTGTCATCCAGTGTCGCGGCCGACGTCTCATCCGGTGCCGCGGCCGCGGTTTCATCCGGTGCCTGCGCGGCAGCGGCCGACCCGGCCGCCCTGTCAGCCACTTCCCACGGCGGCGTACCTCTCACCGGCGAGGTTCCTTCCCCTGGCGCGGGCTCCGGGCCCGTTGCGGGGCCGTCTTCGGGCTCCCGCGGCGGCCATCCGCGGCCGGGAGTGAATTCCTCATGCAGTGAGGGCTCCGCCGGTTCCTGGCCGGGGGAGCCCCCGCTGCCTTCCGAAGAGGCCACTAGTAGCAGGCTTTTCCGAAGCTGAGGCTCAACCCCGGGAGCGTGAACGTGCCTGCCGTGGTCAGCCAGGTGTTCTGCTGCAAGTTGTCGATCGTGACCGAGTCGGCCTGCTGGCCGAAACCGCCAGCCTGGCCCGCCACGCCCGGGTCTGATGTCAGCGACCCCGCGTCCTGGCCGATGGTGATGTTGTGGAAGATCGCGGTACTGCCGGTCTGCTGGTCCGCGTCGACAACGAGGTTGCTCGCCGACACCGGCGTGCCGCCCCCGCCCGCGGTGAGCCTGAGTATGAACGGGCCAGCGGCGACACTCTGGCAGAGGTTGGCGAGGGTGGCGGTCCGGATCCCCGAGATCGCCACCGGGTGCACGTGCCCGCCGGAGTCCGAAACGACCCCGCCGAACTGCACGAACCCGTTCCCGTTCAGCTCACTGGAAGTGATCTTGAAGGCGCTCCCCGATACGGAGATATTGGCGGCGAGCACGCCCTGCGCGGTCAGCCCGATCAACGTGGCCGCGGCAGCGAGCGCGGGGACGAAGACGATGGCGAACCGCCGCCAGCGGACCCTGCCAGGCGCGGACCCTGCGGGCAGTTCCGGTGTACTGTTCCCAAACGAGGCCATGGCGGCTCCTGCCACTGTTCTCCATGGTGCGGGCAGTCGCTGAGGGGGTTGCGGACCGGCACCGTTGACGGGGGCACGACTGCTCAGGGTGGCACGCGCCGGGGTGACACACACCACAGAAGAGCAATCGCGTCGGAAGTTACCGCTTAGTAGCCATGACGGTCAAGTACTCGCCGGTAACAAATTCAACCCCATTGATCACGCCACTGATGGCCTGCGCCGACGCGGTCGGCCCAGCCGGATTTCTGCTCTCGCCCCGGTCCCGGGCGCGCGGCGAACCGTCGGCGGGGTCGTGCACAATGCCTTGTGTGCTTCTGCAGGAACTGGTGCGCACCTCGGATGCGGTTGCCGCTGCGCCCGGACGCCGGGCCAAAGTCGGCGAGATCGCCGCTCTGCTGCGCCGGGCCAGCCCCGCCGAAGTCCCCGTGGCGGTGGCATTTCTCGCGGGCGAACTGCGCCAGCGGCAGATCGGGGTGGGCTACGCGGCCCTCAGCGACCTGCTCGGAGCTGACCCGGCAGCCACCCAGCGCGCGGCCGGGGGGGACAGCGACGAGGCCGGTGCTGCGGAGCCGACCATCACCCTGGCCGAGACAGACGCCGTCTTCGCGACGGTCGGCACGGCCACCGGGCCTGGCTCCCAGGCGGACCGGCGTCGGCTGCTGGCTGCCCTGTTCGAACGGGCCACGCCGGGTGAGCGCTCGTTCCTGGTCCGGCTGATCGCCGGTGAACTGCACCAGGGTGCCCTGGAAGGCCTCATGGTGGAGGCCGTGGCCGGCGCGGCCGGGGTGCCCACCGAGGAGGTCCGCCGGGCCTTCTTGCTGGGCGGGTCCCTCCCGGGGGTGGCGGAGATCGCGCTGGCGGGCGCGGGGCCCGCAGCGGCCTCCGCCGCGCTGCGCTCCGTTGGCTTGCAGGTGGGCAGGCCGCTGCGCCCGATGCTCGCCGCGTCGGCGTCCAGCGTTGCGTCGGCATTCGGGCGGCTGCCGGTGGCCGCGGCCGAGTGGAAGATCGACGGGATCCGGATCCAGGCCCACCGGCGAGGCGACGAGGTCAGCGTGTTCACGCGAACGCTCGACGACATCACCGCCCGGGTCCCCGAGGTCACCAACGCGGTGCGGGCCCTCGACGCGCATTCCCTCGTGCTCGACGGGGAGGTAGTCGCGCTGCGCCGTGACGGGCGGCCACAGCCGTTCCAGGTCACCGCGGGCCGGGTCGGCAGCCAGCTCGATATTGACCGTCAGCGCGCAGGAGTGCCGCTCACGCCCTTCTTCTTCGACCTGCTGCACCTGGACGGAAGGGACCTGATCGACGCCCCGGCGAGCGAACGGAACTCACTGATGGCGACGGTGGTGCCGGCGGAGTTGCTTGTCCCGCGCACGGTGACCGGGGATGTCGCGGCGGCAGAGGCCTTCTTCAGCGACGCGGTCGCCCGCGGGCACGAGGGCGTGGTGGTGAAGTCCCTGGACGCGCCGTACACGGCTGGCCGGCGGGGTGGCGACTGGATCAAGGTAAAGCCCCGGCACACGCTCGATCTGGTCGTGCTCGCCGCCGAGTGGGGGCACGGGCGGCGGCGCGGCTGGCTGTCCAACCTGCACCTGGGAGCCCGGGATCCCGCCACCGGCGGCCTGGTCATGCTCGGAAAGACCTTCAAGGGGCTGACCGACCAGGTGCTGCGCTGGCAGACGGAGCGACTACTGGACCTCGCCGATCCTGCCACGCCGCAGCCGGCGGGAGATCGCCGCGCCGCGTACGGGGTGCTGCGGGTGCGCCCTCAGCTGGTGGTGGAGGTGGCCTTTGACGGCGTGCAGGCAAGCTCGCGTTACCCAGGCGGGCTGGCGCTCCGTTTCGCCCGGGTGATCAGGTACCGCGAGGACAAGGACGCCTCAGAAGCCGACACTATCGACGCCGTCCGGGCCCTGTGGACGGGCGCGGACGACAACGATCACGCCGGATAGCAGCCTGGCCGCCGCAGCAGGGCGGCGACGTCATCCGCTTCGTCGTCGAGGCAGGCCAGCAAGGCCGAGGCGAGGACCCGTGAGTCGTCGAACATCACCAGCCCGGGCAGGTCACCGGCCGCGTACCAGCCGAACGGATGCGCTGGCTCGGTGACTGGGTCGCTGCCGCAGGCCTCGGCCACGTACACATGATCGATGTGGACATGTGGTTCGGCGAGGTGGTTGTCGGCCGGGACCGGATGCTCGACGATCCACCAGGGCGGCGCCACCCGGGTAGGCAGGAAACCGTCGGGCAGTCCCGCAGCCGGGGCGTCCACCAGCCGCACCACCAGGCCCGATTCCTCGGCGACTTCGCGCAGCGCGGCCTGGGCCTGGGATTCGTCGGCCTCGACGTGGCCGCCGGGTGGCATCATCCGGCCGAACCGTGGATGCCGGATAAGGCCGATCCGCCACGCGCCAGGCGTATGGGAGAACACATAGACGCTCGAGGTGGCGTGCTTCATGGTCACCGGCTCATCGTGCCTCATGCATCCGCTGATCCAGGTCCCGGTGTCCCGGTGTCTCTCAGTCCACGTCGGCTAGTGCCTGCGCGAACTGGGCCGCGTACAGGCGCGCGTAGGCCCCGCCCGCGTTCAGCAGTTCTCCGTGCGTGCCCTGCTCCACGATGCGGCCGGATTCCATTACCAAGATCAGATCAGCGTCACGGATAGTCGACAGCCGGTGTGCGATGACAAAGCTGGTCCGGCCCTCCCGAAGCGAGTTCATCGCCCGCTGGATGAGGACCTCGGTGCGGGTGTCGACCGAGCTGGTGGCCTCGTCCAGGATGAGGATGGCCGGCCGGGCCAGGAAGGCGCGGGCGATGGTGATCAGCTGCCGTTCTCCCATGCTGACGCTCGAGCCCTCGTCGTCCAGGACCGTGTCGTAGCCATCAGGCAGCGTGCGGACGAACCGGTCCACGTAGGTGGCCTGCGCCGCCTCGATGATCTGCTCGCGCGAGGGCCCGTCGGCGCTGTAGGCGATGTTGTCGGCGATGCTGCCACCGAACAGCCAGGCATCCTGCAGCACCATCCCGGTCTTCGACCGCAGCTCGTCGCGGGTCATAGCCGCGATATCAATTCCGTCGAGCATGATCCGCCCGCCGCTGACCTCGTAGAAGCGCATCAGGAGGTTGACCAGGGTCGTCTTTCCGGCCCCCGTCGGGCCAACGATGGCCACCGTCTGGCCAGGCTCGACGGTCAGCGACAGGTTCTCGATCAGCGGAACGTCCGGGGAGTACCTGAAGCTGACATCGCGGAACTCCACTCGGCCGCGAACCTCCGCGGGCACCAGCGGCTCGGCCGGGTCGGGATCCTGCTCGTCGGCATCGAGCAGCGCGAAGACCCGCTCCGCCGAGGCGACGCCGGACTGCAGCAGATTGGCCATGCTGGCCACCTGGGTCAGCGGCTGGCTGAACTGCCGTGAGTACTGGATGAACGCCTGCACGTCGCCGAGCGACAGCGCCCCTGAGGCGACCCGGAGCGCTCCGACCACGGCCACCAGGACGTAGTTCAGGTTGCCGATGAACATCATCACCGGCTGGATGGTGCCTGAGATGAACTGCGCCCTGAAACTGGCGCCGAACAGCTGATCGTTGTGCTCCGTGAAGGTGCGCATGGCCTGCTCGCTCTGGCCGAAGACCTTGACGAGCGAATGCCCGGTGTACATCTCCTCGATGTGGCCGTTGAGCTTGCCGGTCGTCGACCACTGCCGGACGAACTGCGGCTGGGCCCGCTTGCCGATCCGCGCCACGAGGAACACCGAGACCGGCACGGTCACCAGCGCGATCAGCGCGAGCAGTGGCGAGATGACCAACATCATGGTCAAAACGCCCGCGATAGTGAGCACTGACGTCACCATCTGGCTCAGCGTCTGCTGCATCGACTGCGCGAGGTTGTCGATGTCGTTGGTCACCCGGCTGAGGATCTCACCGCGCGGCTGGCGGTCAAAGTAGCTCAGCGGCAGCCGGGAAAGCTTGGCCTGGACCTGGCCGCGCATCCGGAAGGCCGCGTGCTGCACGATGGTGGTGGTGACACGGCCCTGCATCAGGCTGGCGGCCGAGGAGGCCACGTAGATCACCAGCACGGTCAGCAGGACCCGGCCGACCTGGCTGAAATCGACGCCGCGGCCGGCCGTCAGGTGCATCGAGCTGATCATGTCGGCCAGGGTGCCCTGGCCGTGCTGGCGCAGCCTGGCCACCGCCTCGGCCTTGGTCACGCCGGGCGGGATCTCGCGGCTCACCACGCCGGAGAAGATCAGATCGGTGGCGTGGCCGAGGATTATCGGTCCGAGTACCGACAGTGTGACGCTGGCGGCGCCGAGAACCAGGGCCACCGCGGCGAGCGGCCGCTCCGGACGCAGGGTGCCCAGCAGCCGGCGACTGGAGCCCCGGAAGTCCAGCGACTTCTCGGTCGACCTGCCGCCCATGAAGGCGGCCACCCCTCGCCCGCCGCCCGGCAGAGTGCCGGGAGTCGGCCCTGGCCCACGGCGCGGAGTCGGCCGCTCGCCGCTCATTGCCTCCCTCGCGGGCGCTTCGCTTGGTCGTGCCGGAGGCGCGCAAATTGGCCGCGCGGGAGGCGGTCCTCGCCGGCCAATGCGGTCCGAACTCACGCTGTGTCTCCCGCTCGCCTCCGGGGCGCCCTGAGGCACCGCCTTCCCTCGTCGCTCCTCCGTCGCTCCTCAGTCCAGGCGGCGCCGCGCCCCTGCGGCTCGCTCATGCTGTGTCTCCCGCTCGCCTCCGGGGCGCCCTGAGGCACCGCCTTCCCTCGTCGCTCCTCCGTCGCTCCTCAGTCCAGGCGGCGCCGCGCCCCTGCGGCTCGCTCATGCTGTGTTTCCCGCTCGCCTGCGGGGCGCTGTGAGGCGCCGCCTTCCCTCGTCGCTCGTACCTCGCTCCTCAGTCCAGGCAGCACCGCGCCCCTCCGGCTCGCTCATGCTGCCTCCTGCTCGGTCAGCTGGGAGAGCACGATTTCCCGGTAGGTCTCGTCGGTACTCATCAGCTCGTCGTGCGTGCCGGTGGCGACCACCCGGCCCGCATCGAAGACCACGATCGTGTCCGCGTGGCGGATAGTGCTGACCCGCTGGGCAACGATGATCACGGTCGCATCAGTGGTTTCCCGCGCCAGGGCCGCGCGCAGCTCGGCGTCGGTGGCGTAGTCCAGGGCCGAGAAGGAGTCATCGAACAAGTAGATCTCCGGCCGGTGCACCAGCGCCCGGGCGATGGCCAGGCGCTGCCGCTGGCCGCCGGACACGTTGGTGCCGCCCTGCGCGATCTTGGCTTCCAGGCCGCCTGGCATCTGCTCGACGAAGTCGCGCGCCTGCGCGGCAGTCAGCGAGCCGATCTGCATCGCGCCGCTGGCCACCAAGTGCCCGCCGAACCACAGAACCGCGACGCTGGAGACGTTCAGCACCAGCATCACCGACGGGAACATCAGCGCCATCAGGCGGCCGGTACCGAGCCCGACCTCCAGCAGCCCGGTGCTGGACCCGGCGAAACGCTCCCGCTCGCGCCCGTCGCGGACGAAGGCCCGGATGACGCGGACCCCGGTGATCTGCTCGCGTAGCACGCTGTTGATCCCGTCAATACGCTCCTGCATGAGGCGGAACAGCGGCCGCATGCGCCAGATGATGAGGCCGACGATGATCGCCAGGAGCGGGACGGCCACCAGCAGCAGCGAGGAGAGCGTGACGTCCTGGTTGAGAGCCAGCACGATGCCACCGACGCAGATGATGGGTGCCGAGACCATCATCGTGAACGTCATCAGCGTCAGCATCTGGACCTGCTGCACGTCGTTGGTCGTCCTGGTGATCAGCGACGGCGTGCCGAACCGGCCGACCTCGCGGGCCGAGAAATCCATCACCCGGCTGAAGACGGCCTGGCGCAGGTCACGGCCGACCGCCATGGCCGTGCGGGCGCCGAGGTAGACGGCCCCGACCAAGCACGCAATCTGAACCACGGCCACGGCCATCATGATCCCGCCGGTGTGGATGATGTAGCTCGTGTCGCCCTTGATGACCCCGTTGTCGATGATGTCGGCGTTCAGGGTCGGCAAGTAAAGGGTGGCCAGGGTCTGGATGAGCTGCAGCAGCACGACCAGCGCCACCGGCCTGCGATAGGGCCGTAGCTGGGTGCGCAACAGCCGGATCAGCACGTCATCTCCAAGGGTGGTGGGGGCGCGAACAGAATATGCGCGCCCGCGGGGCACGGCGACAGGGTTATCTTCTGGCCCTGCGGCGCGGTCGACGGCCATGCTTTCAGCATCGACGGAGCGTTGCCCGGCCGCATCGGGCGACGGCCTGTGGACGCTTGCTGCGCTGGTCTTAGGACCTCAAGCCCAAGCCCGGTCGCGGCGGCCACCCCTGGCTCGCTCAGCGCGAAATGATAGCTGGCGCGAAGATCGCGCCGAGATTCGCCGCGCTTACTGGGTTTCACGGGCCACCAGGTCCGTTCCGGGGCCGGCCGGCCCCGGAACCGCGGATACGTGAGGAGAACAATTGAGAATCACCCGGCCACTAATCGGCACCGCCATCGGCGCCGGTGTCCTCGGCGCGAGCCTGGGCCTGGGCCTGACCATGGCCAGCGCGTCCTCGGGCTCGGCGTCCACGGCGGGGACATCTCACTCGACGGCGTCGACGACGTCGGCCGCCGCGTCGGCGACGCCATCGGCGTCGAGCCCGTCCGGCAAGTCCGGTTCGTCGACGACGCACAAGTGCCCGAACATGTCCGGCGGGAGCCATCCCACCGGCGGCAGCCAGCCGTCGGGCAGCAGCACTTCTGGCAGCTAGGCGTCACAGCGGCGTCCGGGCGGCCGCAGTGCAGGCCCGGTTACCCGCCGCGGAGACCTCGGCTGCGCCGATCTCATGCGGGCGGGCCCTGCGGGGCCCGCCCGGGAGGTGACCCCGCGGGCCGTCCTCAGATTCCCTCGACCGCCGCCACGCGACCGTCGTCGATCGCGTTGAGCAGCCGCTGATGGTCGGCCGCGTTCTGGCTGGCGTAGGCGACCGAGAACTCCTCGATGGCCTGGTCGAAGCGGTCGCTGGCGCCCAGGTAGCCGGCGATCATGGATGCCCGCCCGGTGCGCGCGTGCCCGCGGGCCAGGGTCCAGCCACATAGCCCGGCGTAGCAGGTGAGCTGATCTGGATCCATCGCCGGGACGTTCATGGCGCCCTTCATGTCGCGAAGCTGCCGCACGTAGTAGTCCCTGCTGTCCACGCCGTCCGCCCGGATGCCGCTGGTCCAGCCGAGGAAGACATCGCCTGCCGCCTGCATGAGCCGCTGTCCGTTGACGACCCGCTCACCGTGGTGCCGGGATCCGCCCGGCCCGGCGAAGGGGGCCAGAACCGATTCCTGAGCCTCCTTGAGCTGAAGGAACAGCGGCTCATCGGCCCGTTCGCCCATGAGCAGGAGGATGAACGCCTCGGTGCCGACCGAGCCGACTCCCACCACCTTGCGCGCGAAGTCGACCACGTAATAGCGGCGGAGCATCTCGCGCCGGTCCGCCTGCAGGGTCTCCAGGTAGCTGGCCACGGCGGCACGCAGTTCTTCGATCATGGCCGGGTCATGCTCGACCGGGAAACGGACGATCACCGGAGGGGCGGGCTTGATCTGGTACTGGCCGTCGACCTCGTGGCACAGCTTGCCCAGCGCCCGCAGGCTGGTCCGGCGGACCGCCTGCTCGATGTCACGGTGGCGGCGGCGCACGGCCTTGCGGGACTGAACGGCGTCGAACAGCCGGGATATCTCGGCGACGTCGATCCTGGAGTACCAGACGTCGGGGAAGCTCATCCCGGCGAAGACCGCCATCTCGGTGCGGTACATCTGGGCGCACCGCCGGGCCGCCGCACGAACGTCGCGGTCGCGGAACCCGTTGTCCCGGCCGGCCACGGCGACGCTGGCCGCGAGCCGCTTGACGTCCCAGTCGAAGGACGCGGGAAGCGTCTCGTCGAAGTCGTTGATGTCGAAGACCAGGCGCCGGTCCGGCGCGGCGAACATGCCGAAGTTCACCAGGTGCGCATCGCCGCAGCACTGCACCCGGATGTCGGTCGTCGGCAGGTGCGCCAGGTCCCAGGCCATCGGCGCGGCGGCGCCGCGGTAATAAGCGAAGGCGGACGCCGCCATCCGCCCGTGCCGGATCGGCACAAGGTCGCTGACGCGGGTCTTGGCCTGTTCCTCGAGGATCGTGACGGGGTCTGGGCGGTTGGGCGGCTGCCATTCGGCGTGGCTGGACCTGGGCACCAACTTGCGTCGCTCACGGCCCAACTGTCGCCACTCCTCCGGAGAAAGCACCGGATGTGGCGCGGACAGCACCCCTGGCGAAATCCTGCTCATGCACTACCCCCTGCGGATCGCCTGACGGCCGGGCCCGGGATAGCTGACACGCCGACGCCCCCGCAGGCCCCGTATCCTGCCGCCTGGTGTTCACTCCAGAGTACGTTGTTCCTGGTCTGTAGTGTTGTCAGGCCGATTGCTGACGATGGCGGCCTCGCCTTGGCGAACGTGCTCGGCCGCGTTCTTCAACGTCCTTGCGAGTCACCGACAGGTAGCCGACGATCACGATCGTCAAGATCAGGCTGACCGGCCCGCGACCCAGGCCAAGACCGCCCCGGCTGTGCGGCACCCACATCCAGTCCGCGAACGAGGCCCCAAGCGGCCGGGTCACGATATAGGCGAACCAGAAGGCCAGAACGGAATTCAGGCCCAGCCGCCAGTAGGCAACGGCCGGGACAGCGATCACCACGACGAACATGAATCCCGAGGACAGAAAGCCCAAGCCCACGGTGATCGCGGTCAGGTCGCCCAAAGCGGTGCCGAGCGCGAATGTGGCCATCACTGCGGCCCAGTAGAACGCCTCTCGACGCCGGGTGTAGATGCTGTGGATGGACAGCGTCTTCTCGGTCGCGTACCAGGCGACGAAGATCACGGTCAGCACGACCGCGAAAAACGGGGTGGACACCACGTACGGGATGCCGAGCTCGATGTGCAGGCCGTCAGCAGCCATCGTGCCGAACACGGCGACCATGACCACGGCGGCCCAGTAGATCCAGGCCACATACTGACGGGGGCGGAATTGGAGCGCCAGCGCGACCGCCAGGCCTACGGCGCCCAGCGTGCCGGCCATCACCGGGCCAAGCCGGAAAGCCAGGTAGTCCGCCGACGCCTCACCCATCCCGGTGGTCAGCACCTTGGTGATCCAGAAGTAGACCGTGATCTGCGGGACCTTGCTCATCGCATGCCGCATGGGCGCCTGGAGCCCGTCCCGCCGGAGCTGGCCTGTCCTCACAGGCGCAAGGATGTCACACCGAACCCATCGCCCCCGGCCCTCTTTGCCATGACCTGTACCGGCTGTCCATCTCGGTTAACGGGCCCGGCTTTCCACCGCGGATTCCCTCGGCACACCCAGCAGCGGCAGCTTGTGCAGTGCGGTCGGCGCATCAAGGACGCCATACGCGGCCTGCGCCCGGCGCACGGTCAGGTGCAGCAGATGGAGCGCCACCGAGAAGAGCAGCACGGCGAGAGGCAGTTCGAGGAGCAAAGCAGACGCGATCGCGATGATGGTGTCGGCGCGCCCTGACGCGGTCGTGATGTCGAACCACGCGTCGCAGGTGAGAAGAGTCGCGGTGATGAACGCGGCGATAATCACCACCTGTCGGCGGCGCCACGCCAGCCACGCCGTGAGGGCGAGGCAGCAGAGCAGAATGATGTCGAAGCCGACCCAGGTCACCTGCCAATGGCCCGCCAGGTAGTGGCGCGGCAGCGTGATCGCGAGCGCAGCGATCCACGGGATGAAGCCGACCGAGGCGACGGTCAACACGATAACGAACCGTCTGCGTCGCCGATCGCCCGCTCGCAGCGACGGAAGCTCGGCGTTGAGCGCGGCGAGGCTGCGGCTCAGGGCCGCTCTTTCTTCGCGCGACATCTGGCGCAACGTGTCGTGACTGATCATTGCCGTACACCCCAGCCTGGCGGGATCGGGTGTTGCCCGTCGCACACGACGATAACGCCGCACTGGAACACGGCTGTCAGTCCGTTATGGGCCGTCAGTCAGGGATGGGCAGGGCGCGGGGCGCGACCGGGCTGGACACGACGATCGAGGTGACCGTCTGCCCATAGAGCAGGAAGCGGTCCAGGGTTGCCTCAAGGTCCTCGATCGCCGCTGCGTGGACCTTTATCAGGAAGCAGTCTTCGCCGGTAATGCGGTGACACTCCGAGACTTCGGGCAGCTCAGCGGCCAGCTGGGCAATCTTGGGAAGCTGGCCGACGGCGGGCCGGATGCGGGCGAAGGCGGTCACAGGTAGTCCGAGCGCGGCCGGGTTGACCTCCATCCGGTACCCGGTGATGACGCCGGCTCGTTCCATGCGCTGTACGCGCTCGGTCACGGCCGGCGCCGACATGCCGACCCGGCGGGCCAGCGCGGACATGGTGATCCGCGGATCGGTGTGGAGCTCACGCAACAGCCGGCGGTTGATGTCATCGAGCACCGTGGATGGATCACTCAAGGCCATAGGAGCTTCCTTCCTGCAATCCATAGGGAGATTTCGTTTCGCACCTTCAGTTAGCCATGTCATCGCAGCCTATTTCTTTGCCAGGATAGCTGGCATGCCGAGCAGTGCCACGAGCCCGGATCTGGTCGGCGCGGGCCCCTCACGGCCGGTCGCGCGGGCTGTGGGCCGGATGCCGCCCGCCTCGTTCTTCGTGACCAGCGCCGTATTTCACTACCTCGGACCGTCACTGGCGGTGTTGCTGTTCGCGCACGTCGCCGTGCTGGGCGTGGCGTGGCTACGGATCACCTCGGCAGCGGTGGTGTTCGCCCTCTGGCGCCGCCCGTGGCGCATCCTGAAGGCAGCAAACCGGTCCCAGCGCCAGGTGTTCCTCGCGCTGGGCGCCGTCCTCGCGGCGATGAACTCGTTGTTTTACCTGGCTGTCGATCGCCTGCCGTTGTCGACGGTGGGGGCTATTGAGTTCCTGGGCACGGTCATCCTGGCCGCCGTTGGCGCCCGGACGCGCCGGAACGTGCTCGCCCTGACCTTGGCCGTCGGCGGGGTGGGCCTGCTGACTGCGGTGCGGCTGTCCGGCCAGCCGCTGGGGTTCGTGTTCGCGTTTGCCAATTGCATCGGCTTCATGATCTATGTCATCCTCGGACACCGGATCGCGAACACCGCCGCCGACGGCAGCGGCTCATCCGCGTCGCCGATGAGCGGAATCGATCAACTCGGCCTGTCCATGCTGGTCGCCGCCGTGGTTGCCACGCCATTCGGGATCGTCCCGGCCGCGGTCTCCTTCACCCATCCGGTGTGGCTGCTGTGGGGAATCGGCGTAGGGCTCTGCTCATCGGTGATCCCCTACGTCACCGACCAGCTAGCGATGGCACGCCTGCCTCGCGCCACCTTCTCTCTCATGCTCGCGTTGCTCCCGGCCACCGCGACCGTCATCGGCCTGATCGTGCTCAACCAGGTCCCGACCCTGCAGGACATCGCTGGCATCGGCCTGGTCATCCTCGGCATCGCGATTCATCACGATCAGCCTCGTTAGCCGGATGGCCCGCGACCACATGCCCCAAGTCTCCAGCCGCCGCAGATCTGTGGTTGTCACGTGCCTGGGCTGGCCAGCCCGGTCTGGTAGGCGTAGCGGACGGCTTCGGCGCGGCCGCGGACGCCTGTCTTGGCGAAGATCCGGTTGATATGGGTCTTCACGGTGGCGTTGCTGACGAAGAGGCGCTGGGCGATCTCGGTGTTGGTGAGGCCGGAGGCCAGCAGGGTGAGCACTTCGGCCTCGCGGGTGGTCAGCCCGGCAGGCAGTTGCTGGGGGTGGACGCGGTCCTCGGGTGCCTCGGACGCCTCGGGCGCGCGGCTGGTGACGGCGGCCACAAGGTGTTCCTGGACCGCGGGGTCGAGGTGGGTCTGCCCGGCATGGACCGCACGGATCGCTGCTTCGATCTGCTCAGCGCTGGCGTCCTTGGTGAGGTAACCGAGTGCGCCCGCGCGCAACGCCGGGAGGATAGTGGCGTCGTCGGCATAGGTGGTCAGCACCAGTACCCGGGCCGCCGGGACGCGCTGGCGGAGTTGCGCGGTTGCGGTGATGCCGTCAACGCCCGGCATACGCAGGTCCATCAGGACCACGTCGGGGTGGCATTCCTCGGCCAGCATCAGCGCCTCGCCGCCGTCGCTCGCCGCCCCCACGACCTGAACACCGTCGATGAGCGCCACCAGCATGCTCAGGCCGTCGCGGACCACCCGCTGATCATCAGCGATCAGGACGCGGATACTGGCCTGCCGCGGAGAGGCCATCACGCCGGAATCTCCACCTCGACGAGCCATCCGCCCGGGGCGGGGCCAGCGCGCGCGGTGCCGCCGGCTCGCTGGGCCCGCTCCCGCATCGCGGCCAGGCCGTGCCCGCCACCCGCGCCGGTCCGCGCGTGCGGGTGATGCTCGGCAGCTGTTCCCGGGCCGGCATCAGCCAGGCCGGCATCAGCCAGGCAGGCGTGGTTCTCGACCGTCAGGACAGTGCGGTCTGGGCTGTAGCGCACGGTGATCGCAGCGGCCGCACCCGGGGCGTAGCGGGCGATGTTGGTCAGGGCCTCCTGGGCGCCGCGGTACAGCGCCAGACTCGCTTCCGCGGGCAGTGACCGCGCAGTCCCCTCGATCAGCAGGCTGACATTGGTGCCTGTGTCGCGGCGGAAATCCTCGACCAGCGCGCCGAGCTGGCCGACAGTGGGCAGTCGGTCGCCACGCAAGGCGCCGACGGCTTGCCGGGCGTCAGCCAGTCCCTCCCTGGCCAGTTCCGCCGATCGCCCGATCGCGGCGCTCAGCCCGGGACTGACCGGCTCGACCTCGGCGAGCTTACGCGCGCCCTGTAGCTGGATGGCCAGCCCGGACAGCGAGTGGGCGAGCACGTCGTGCAGCTCACCGGCGATCCGGCTGCGTTCGGCGAGCGCGACCGCGGCCGCCTCGGCCTCGCGGGCGTCCTGCAGCTGGGCGAGCAGGAACTCGGTCTGGTCCTGGCCTTCGCGGCCCCGGCGGATGAACCGGCCGGTGACCGCCAGAAGCAGGCACAGCAGCGTGACCGCGATGACCGACTGGGCGGCCGGGTGCTGGGTCAGTGCGATCGTGGCGCCCAGGGCCACTATGATGGCGCCCCCGGCGGCGGCCGCGGGGAGAGTCGGCAGGCGCACCGCGGCGATCCACACGCCCAGGGAGGCCGTCAGCCCGGCCGCACCGTGCGGCTGCAGCGCAGCCAGCGCCACTCCGCCTGCTCCCACCAGGCTGATCACCACGGCCTGAGCCGCGAGGCCACGTTCAGCCCAGCGAGGGGTCAGGCCCACGGCGGCCGCGATGACATATACAGCGATAGCGGCCGTGATGGCCAGCCGCTTCCCGGTCAGGCCCGGCTCGGGATGCCCATTCAGGCCGGCTATCAGCACGACAGCGATGAAGGCCCACCCCAGCGGCCGCAGCATCTGGCGCTGGCGGTACCGGCGCTCACCGGCGCGCGACTGCGCATCCGCCACCCGGGAGGAGGCCGGCTCCCCGGCTCCCGCCACGGGCGGCGGCTGGGCCGGATCTGCCGGACCATGGGTAAGGCCCGCCGCTGCCAGCCGTGCCTTCATGGTCACAGTCTGGCGCGCGGCGGGCGCCGAAGCCAGGTCAGACATGGATACCAGCGCGGACCGGCGCGGGGGCGGCAGCCGGCTGGGCAGCCAGCCGGCGGCCCCGCACGAACAGCACAACCAGGCGGGTAAGCACGTCAGCCAGCGCCATCATCACCAGGGCCGCGACCCACGCGCCTGCGCCGGTGATCTGGTGCCCAGCGCTGAACCGGGCGATCGCCGGGCCGGCACCGTGAGTGGCGGCGAAGGCAAACACCATCCGGGCACCCACGCCGGTGATCCACAGGCTGGCTGCCAGCCAGCCCGCGCGGCCCAGCACCGGGCCGTCGCCGCTGCGGCGAAGATGAGTGGCCAGCCCGGCCAGGGCGCCCATGACCGCCCCGGCTGATGCGCAGATCAGCTCCAGCGGGATGTCGTTGCCGCGGCCGGGTACCGAATGCAGGAAGAACACAGCGGCAGCGCCGACCGCCAGCACCGGGACAGCCAGGCCGCGCAGGTCCAGCCGGTGTTCGCGGATCTGGCGGACGACCAGCAGGACGAGGATCGCGTTGATGATGTATGTGGAAGTCGTGTTCATGACCCCGAGCCTGCCGCCGGCGACCCTCCCGCGCGTCGCCCCGCGGGTGGGAACCCGGGTTGACCGTTAACTCAACCCACGGGTTGACCTCTCTCAATCCGTGAAGCTGGGGTCGGCACCGTGCGGTCGGCTCACCCGGCCCTTCGGCTCCTCCCAGTCCTCCTGCCGGCCGAGCGCGGTGAGGTCGAGCAAGGTGTAGCTGCTGCCGAGCTGGTCAGTCCCGCGGGCATAGGTCGAGTAGGTGTGCGGGTCACCCCAGCCTGTGGCGTTAGTTAACTTGACAGCTAATTAGCTTGATGGTGAAATAGCTGCTACCCGCACGCGCCTGAGCTCTAGGAGAACCCCATGGTGGTGGCCGAGAAGCAACTCGACGTCACGTTCGCGGCCTTGGCGGACTCGACTCGTCGCGCGATCGTGGCGCGACTGGCAACCGGGGACGCCACGGTGAACGAATTGGCGGCGCCGTTCGACCTGACGTTGCCCGGCATCTCGAAGCATCTCAAGGTGCTTGAGCGCAGCGGGCTGATCTCGCGGACGCGCCACGCGCAGTTCCGACCTTGCCACCTTGAAACCGCAGCGCTAGACGCGGCGGTTGGCTGGATCGAAACGAACCGGCGGATCTGGGCGGAACGGTTCGACAAGCTCGACGAACACCTGCGTGACCTCCGGCAAGCGCCCTCCAGCACGAAGGAAGGGAAAGTCGATGACTAACGACGCCACGGCCCAGGCCGGTGAACTCACCTACACACGCGTCTTCGACGCTCCGCGGGAGCTCGTGTTCCGGTGCATGATCGAACCCGAGCACCTCACGCACTTCTGGGGGCCGGTCGGAGTGAGCACCCCGATCGAGACCATCACCGCGGATGTCAGGCCGGGAGGCGTCTTCGAAACCGTCATGGTCAACGACGCAGACGGGAGTCGCTATACGATGCGCGCGGTGTACGTCGAGGTCGTGGCACCTGAGCGGCTCGTGTGGAGCGACCCCGATACCGGCATGACGACCACCTCGACGTTCACTGACCTCGGCGGCACTCGCACCGAGGTGCGGATTCATCAGGCCAACACGCCAGAACCCTTCCGCAGCCCCGAAGCACAAGCCGGGTTCGTTACCTCTCTCGACCGTTTCGCGCGCTACCTCTCGACTCTTGCCCACGACGGCAGGCGGTAACTGACGATGACACTTCTGACCGAGGCTGAACTCCAACCGGCCGCCGCGGCGGAATGCCTCGCACTGGCTCACCTGCTGGAGGACCTGCCATCCTCGTCCTGGGACGCCCAGTCGCTGTGCGCCAACTGGCGGATCCGCGAAGTCGTGGCCCACCTGACCATGCCAGCGCGATACCCCACGCCGCGATTCATCCTCGAACTGCTCAAGGCCCGCGGCAACTTCACTCGGATGAGTGACCGCTGCGCACGACGAGACGCCACCCTGCCGTCGGAGTCTTTCGTGGCCGCGCTCCGCGGACAGACCATGCACACCTGGAAGCCACCGGGCGGCGGATACCAGGGTGCGCTGACCCACATGGTGATTCACTCGCTCGATGTCATGGTGCCCCTGGGTATCCACCGGCAGTTCGCGGACGAGCGCATTCGGACCGTTCTAGACGGCCTCACCGAGCAGAGGAGCCTGCGGTATTTCAAGGTCGACGTCGCCGACATTGAATTGCGCGCCGACGATCTCGACTGGACGTTCGGATCCGGGGAAACGCTGACCGGCTCCGCAGCAGACCTCGCGCTCGCCCTCAGCGGCCGCACGTTGCCGGCCGGACGGCTGCACGGGGAACCCGCCAGGCGCTTCACCGCCACCTGATGCGCACCGCCTGCTGATCGCGGCTCAGATCCGCGACGCTACCCGCGCGCCACCGGAAGCCGACAGCCTTGTGGTTGCTGAGATCACCGGCCGGGCACGCCGGACGAGATCTGGATCTACCGCGATCGCTCGGCGCACCAGATCGGGACCCGCCGACAGGACTCCACCCGCCTCCATTCACTCCCTTCGGGCGCACCTCGGCGACTCGGTACCACTCATGCCTGACAGCCCGGGTGTGGGCGGTGCTCGACGGGGCCTCCCGCGGCTGGCGCGGCTTCACCATGACTTCAGACGGCCTGCGGCTGCTCCAGGACCTGCGCCGCTCGCTGCTCGAACTGCGGTGCGTAAGTTGACCGCTTTGTACGATTCGGCTTGACCTAGCCACGTTTGCGGCCTACCGTCACTGTCCGTAACCAGTTTACTGAAAGCTAACACAGGCCAGGGGGCCGACGATCGTGCCATCTGAATACGCCAAGACACTCGGCGCGCGACTGCGCGCCATCCGCACCCAGCAGGGACTCTCGCTTCACGGGGTGGAGGAGAGGTCCCGTGGCCGCTGGAAGGCTGTCGTTGTCGGCTCCTATGAGCGCGGCGACCGCTCGGTGACCGTACAGAGGCTAGCCGAACTGGCCGAGTTCTACGGCGTGCCGGTATCCGAGCTGCTGCCTGGCGACGCGACGCCCACCCCTCTTGCGCCGTCCCCGAAGCTCGTGATCGATCTTGAGCGCATGGGACAACTGGTGAACGACAAGGCCGGGCCACTCGCCCGCTACGTTGCCACCATCCAGCGCCAGCGCGGTGACTATAACGGCAGGGTGCTGTCGATCCGTCAAGAGGACCTGCGCTCGCTTGCGGTCATCTACGACAAGTCCCCCATTGACCTCACCGAAGAACTGATCGGTTGGGGCGTACTCGACTCCGAGGCACGTGGCGCGGTCGAGGGCTTCTGACGCTGATGCCGAGCTGTACATGGGCTGCTCGAAGAAGGCCAGAACTGACCCGTTGCTACAGAATGGCTGCAAACGAACTCTCAAACGATCTTGAGCTGGGCCCGCCCGAGGCCCGGCTCGCGTGCCAGTGGTTCCTGGTCAGTGGGGTCGCTTCAGGCAACGGGCTGGAGCCAGGGCCGCCGACACAAGGGTTGCAAGCCGGGCCAGATTAGCGCCATCTGCGTTGCTATCACGGCTCGCGGGTGGGGGCTTCTAGTACCCGCACGTTGATGGCTTCGGCCGCCTGTGCCCACGGGAAAAGATCCAGGTAACTGCTGCCGGTCCCCGGATCATGCAGCGGATACACCTCCGGGCCGAGCAGGACTGTCACGCCCCAGGACCGCAGTCTGGCGATGTTCTCCGCGAACGCGGGGTGCGCCGCGTGCTCGCGGTTGGTGAACGGCATCGCGACGATGGGCAGGCGCTTGCCGATCGCCTCGACCAGGATGCCCAGCGGCAGCGTGTCGCAGATCCCTGCCGCCCACTTGTTGATCGTGTTCACCGTCGCCGGGGCGACGACTATCGCGTCCGGGGGTGGCAGCACATCCGGCTCGCCAGGATTCTTGTACTCAGTGCGGACCGGGTAGCCCGTCGCCTCTTCCAGGCGGGGGATGTCCGCAAACCGCCTTCCCATAGGCGAGGCCAGGACGCAGACTTCCCAGCCGCTGTCTTGCGCCAGGCGCACCAGTTGCCCGACGTCGCGAGTGGGGGGCGCGCCGCATGCGATCACATACAGCACGCGCTTGCTCATGGGCGGACTCCTGACCGCTCGGCCAGGCGTGCCAACGCCAGCGGCGGCGTACCCACGCATCGGTGCAGCAGATCCGCAATGGTGGCCTGGGCCACGGGCCGACAGCGCACTTCGGGAGCGGCGACTTCCTCCGCGACCAGCAGCCGACGCAGCGCTTGATCCCGGTTTCCCGCCTGGCTGCACGCGCGGGCAGTATCGACCAGCAACGCCGCCCGCCGTTCCTTGCGTAGCGTCCGCATGCCTTCACCGCCGATCGCGTCCGCCACTTCGACGGCGCGGCCGTTCTCGCCAAGGACGACCAGCGCACCCACCTCGTGGAGGGTGACGTTCACCGGCTCGAACGCGAGGCGGTCGTGGTTGCTGCCGGGCGTCACGAACCGGGCCACGTCCCGCGCCTCGGTGATCAGCTCACCGGCCCTGCTCTGGTCGCCTAATGCGGCAGCGGCCATCGCCGCCTGCAAGACCACGTGCCCATAGAGCGCGCGTAGCTCCTCGGTCTGGCATTCAGGCTGCAACTGGCCGGCCAGCGACATGTTCAGGTCGAGCGCGCGTTCTGGGCGGCCCATCGACAGCAGCGCGTTCGCGACCCGGAAACCAGCCGCCGCGACCGACGCCAGGTCCCCGACCTGCTGCGCGACAGCGATACCCCGGTCTCCCGCTAGCCACGCCATCGCGTACTCCCCGAGCTTGCGCAAGGTGGAGGCGATGACCTGGTACACGTCGGCCAGCAAGCGTGCCGATGTCTCGCTCCCGGCTGCTGCGTGTGTCTGCTGCGCGTCGCGCAGCAGACCGGGGAGCGTGGTTCCCATCACCTGGTAGTCCCCGAACTCGAACGCGGCCCACACGTGATCAAGCCGACGGTGGACCGCCGCGAGATCGAGGCTGCCGCCCACGTCCTGCCCAAGGGGATAGCGTTCCAGCGCAGAGCGGATGCGCTCCACCTCGCTATCGTCAATGCACGCGGCAGCCCGGCGGGCAGGCTCCTGACCGATCAGCGCGGAAATGTCGATCTGAAGTACACCGCAGATGGCATCCAGCACCGAGAGCCGGTCGGCGCTGCGCTCGCCGCGTTCGACCTTTTCCACCCAGCTTTTTGACCTGCCGAGACGGTCAGCGAACACCGCCTGCGTCAGCTTCCGGCGTCGGCGCCAGTACCCGATGCGCCGTCCCATCTCCCGGTCATCCATGCCGAACGTCCTCACGATCACCCGCACCCCACCGCGTGCTCATAGCTCCTCACGAAAAGCATGACAGGGATCGCACGCCGTGTGCGAGCTGTCACATAGGTGCAGCCCTAGCCTGCCCGGCATGAATGACCATGACCTCGCCAAGCTAACTTCCGGTGAGTAACCCCGTCAGCCAGCAGTCATTAGAGCCTGCCGTAGAGCTGCGGGCGCACGGCAGCGGCATCGCGCCAGTGGTGCACACGGCCAGGCTGCAACAAGGCGGGTGCCCGCAGTGTGGCAGGAGCCGCTGCCCCGCCCGGCCCGTGGCGGGCGAGGCCGCACGGATCGTCTCGCCTGGCCGAAGGCCGCGGGTGTATGGGCGCGGGCACTTCTGGCGTCTGACCTCCAGCAGAGACCGTGACCAGGAGCCCAACCAGGAAGTGGATCGATGAGCGGCAGCATGAGCGCGTGCCCGCCACCAGCCCCGGCGCGGGGTGCTTATGCTGCCGGAGGCGGAACCGGCGCCGTGCGTGGGGCCGAGCCAACCCCCGCTGCGCGCAGCCCCGCACCGAGCCGTGCTCCGGTGCCGGTTCCGCCGTCCAGGCCCGATGGGAAGTCGTCAGCGGCCGGATGGCCGCGGCGGGACTACCTGGAACTCGGCGCGCTGCCTACGGCCGTGCCGTGTGCCCGGCTGCACGCCAGGCTCCTTGTCCGTGAATGGGGGCTTACCACCCTGGTCGGCAACGTCGAGATCCTGGTCTCCGAGCTGGTCACGAATGCCGTGCACGCATCCCGGGCTTTCCGGCCAGCGCGGGCTGTCTCAGGTGATGCTGGCGGGCCGGGCCGGGGTCAGCCTGACCACCGTCAGCAAGCTGGACCTGTTGACTGAACAAGATCGGGAGTTTCCGCAGTTCAGCGGCTAGGTGGCTGGTTCTGGCGGTACGTTCTGCGGCCATGATCGGAGATGGTGATCCGGAGCGGGA
>Ga0207684_10000717_pt1 | contig 38975 bp, 34 predicted proteins | sample KBSK5501metaG_FD_184342 | JGI IMG/M metagenome (GOLD analysis project Ga0207684, IMG submission 184342) | Corn, switchgrass and miscanthus rhizosphere microbial communities from Kellogg Biological Station, Michigan, USA - KBS K5-50-1 metaG... | ecosystem: Host-associated > Plants > Roots >... | reverse complement strand
TTACTGTATCAAGTGCCTGGGCAGCTAACGTGTACACCTGCTGAGTGAGTGGCTGGCCATTTGAAGCAGTCAAGTTCTGGTCGATATATGAGGAGTAGGCGGTTGCGTAATCCTGTTTCTCAATAGCGTTGTAGTATTGATTAACTGTATATGTTGGTCCCGCAACTGATCTAATAATGCCAACAAGGGGACCGACTCCGGCTACAAAGAGGATTCCGCACAAAGCGCAACTCAGTACAATCAATCCTCCGATAACCCCTAGCACAATCCAGAGACCACGTCTTGACCGTCTGGGCTCCTGTGGTGGCATATAACCCGGGGCTGGCTGGGCGCCGTATGCAGGTGCTACATACTGTGTTGGAGCGTAATCCTGAGGAGGTTGCCCGTAAGGTGGCTGTTGAGGTTGTACAGGCTGTCCATAGTACGGTGGAGGTTGCTGTCCCCATTGTGGTTGTTCATAAGGCGGTTGAGGTTGCCCGTAAGGTGGCTGCTGAGGCTGTCCCGGTTGTCCATAAGGTGATTGAGGCTGTTGCCCCGGATCTGGCTGCTGAGGCTGGTTTGGATCATAAGACATGGATAATTCCTCCTGTCATATATGTAATCATTTCTAATTGATACATTCTAAGCAATATGCTATACCATACTACAGGTGTGAAAGCAAACCGTCAAGTTTCAATTCGGGAGAAAATCATTAGAATACACTGGCGCTATGCAATGTTTAGAATTTTATGCGCAATTGTTTTCGTGAAATGTGTATGTTCGTCTCATTTAGATACGCGAACTGGGTAATATTACCGGCTTAGTTTCTATAGATGCAGATGTTATAATACAGTCTGTGATCTCGCAAAGAGGTGAACAGCAAAACCTGTAATCACTTGTCAGACTGATCGGTGACTGCAATAGTACATGCAGTCCAGGTCTACTTCAGAAGGTAGCTTAGGTCATGGCAGTGCTCTTTAGTAAGCCAGTAGTCTGCCCGATACTGATTGACCGCGTTGATGAACTCGCAGCCCTCCAGTCGCTGATTGATCAGGCGAACAGTGGAAGTGGGCAAGTCGCCTTGCTATCCGGTGAAGCAGGCGTTGGCAAATCGCGCTTGGTAGCTGAGACAAAAGCCTATGCTGCCGCACAGGACTTTCTCTTGGTCCAGGGGAGCTGCTTCCAGCCTGACATCTCCTCTCCATACGCTCCCTTGCTTGATCTCTTGCGATCTTCAGCCACCAAGCAGTTAGCAGCAGTAGCCTCTGATTTGGCCGCTTTTGCTCGTGAATTGCATCAAATAGTGCCAGATATCGTATCCTTGCCACCCGGTCAATCTCCCCTGGCCTCATCTGATCCCGAACAGGAGAAACGCCGCCTCTTTACAGCGCTTGCGCAATTCTTTACAGGTCAAGCCGCCAGACAACCAGTGTTGCTGATCATTGAAGATATCCACTGGAGTGATGATACCAGCCTGGAATTCCTCCTCTACCTGTCACGGCGCTGTGCTGCTCAGCCCCTCCTCTTGCTCATGACCTACCGTAGCGACGAACTGCGCCCCAACTTGAGACATTTTCTGGCACAACTGGACCGCGAACGCCTGGCCCAGGAAATCTTACTCCCGCGCTTCACGCGAGACGAGGTAGATGAGATGCTGCGTGCTATCTTCGCGCTTCCCCGTTCGGCACGCTTAGAACTTCCTGATATCATCTATCCTCTTACGGAGGGCAATCCCTTTTTCGTCGAGGAGATGCTCAAGTCACTTGTTGCAGTAGGAGATATTTTTTACACAGATGGTCGCTGGGTCCGCAAGCCGCTAGTCGAGGTGCACATCCCGCGCAGCGTGAAGAATGCTGTGCAGCAGCGTACTGATCGCTTGAGTGGAGATACCAGGCACGTGTTGCTCCTTGCAGCAGTGGCCGGGCGGCGCTTCGATTTTGCCCTCCTGCAGCAGTTGACCCAATATGATGAGTCCAAATTACTCTTCTTGATAAAGGAGTTGATCGCAAACCAACTGGTGGTCGAAGAGTCAGAGGAGCGGTTTGCTTTCCGGCATGCCCTGACACGGCAAGCCGTATATGCCGATCTGCTGGTACGCGAGCGTAAGGCACTGCACCGCAGCATTGCCGAAACGATGGAGCACCTCTATGCATCGTCACTGGATGCCCACCTGGCGGACCTGACCTATCATTTTTATGAAGCAGGCGCATGGGAGCAAGCCCTGGAGTATGGGCAACGTGCCGGGGAAGCAGCCCAAGCGATGTACGCCTCGCGTGCCGCCATCGAGCAGTTTACTCGCGCCCTGGATGCAACCATTCACCTGGGAAGAAGTGCATCTCCTAAGATATACCAGGCTCGTGGGCAGTCCTATGAAATCCTTGGAGAATTTGAACACGCACATAGCGACTATGAGCAAGCTCTGGAGATAGCCCGCTCTGTCCCTGATCCTCATGCTGAGTGGCAGAGTCTCATTGCGCTTGGCTTTCTCTGGGTGCAGCGCGATTACATCCAGGCAGGTACCTGTTTTCAGCAGGCACTTGAACTGGCCCGTCACATGGACGATCCGCTCACTCTGGCCCACAGCCTTAATCGTCTTGGGAACTGGCACGTGAATATCGAACAGCCCTACGAAGCCCTGCGTTACCACCAGGAGGCACTCGCGCTGTTTCAGCAAGCTCATGATTCACATGGGGTCGCCGAAACCTACGACCTGCTGGGCATGACAGCTACTCTCGGAGGTGATCTGCTGCAAGGAACTGCCTATTATCAGCAGGCCATCGTGCTCTTCGAGGAACTAGACAACCGTCAAGGGTTAGCCTCTAGCCTGGCGACATTGATGGTTCTAGGCGAAGGTGGAGGGTATGAAATCGAGACGATGGTTCCCGCCACGACCAGTTTCGCCGAGTCCCTCCACTTTGGAGAACTGGCTCTCCAGACCGCACGCGACATTGGTCAGCGCTCTGCCGAAGCCTACGCACTCCTTGCCCTGGCACAATACCTTGGTCCACACGGTGAGTACATGCGGGCGTTGGAGGTGACACAAGAGGGTCTCGCGCTTGCAGAGCAGATCGAGCATCACGAGTGGATGACCTTTGGGTATTGGATAGTAGGAGTGCTCTATCTCGATCTATTCGACCTTCCAGAGGCGCAACAACACCTCGAACAGGCGCTTGCACTGGCCCACGAAGTCGGTTCGTGGAACTGGATTCGCATCGTCTCAGGATTTCTTGCTCCTACGTATCTTCTTCAACAAGACCTCACGAAGGCCGCATCAATCCTCCCTGCCGCGCTTGAACCAGATGCTGCCATGCAGACTATCGGGCAACGGCTCGTCTGGGCTGCACGCGCCGAACTCGCCCTGGCTCGCAGTGATCCTGACCTCGCGCTGGACATCACCAATCGGCTGATCGCTTCTGCTGCCAACCTGTCTGACGAGCGTGTCATCCCCAGACTTTGGAAACTGCATGGTGAGGCCCTGGCGGCGCTTCATCGCACAGCAGACGCCGAAACAATGCTGCGAGCCGCGCAAGAAGCTGCGCATGCACAGGGGTTGCGACCATGGCTCTGGCGCATAGCTGTCTCCCTGGGCAATCTCTATAGAGCCTCACGCCGACAGGAAGAAGCCGGACAAGCATTTGCCATCGCACGGACCATCATCGAGGAACTCGCTGCTCCCATCCGCGACGAGAACCTTCGAGCGAAGTTCATGTCACCGGCTCTGCTACTTTTACCTCGCCCTCATCCACTCACACCACGTCGTGCCACCAGGCTGGCCTTTGGTGGCTTAACCGAACGCGAACGCGAGGTCGCCATCCTGCTTGCAGAGGGCAAATCGAATCGGGAGATCGCGGAACGGTTGGTGGTTGGCATTCGGACCGTCGAGGTTCATGTGAGCAGCATCTTATCCAAGTTAGGCTTTACCTCGCGTGCGCAAATTGCAGTCTGGGCTCATGAAAAGGGCCTGGCGAACACGAGGAACTAGGGCTCGTTCGGAGGAGATCGTAGACGGCTGAGCGTCTTGTCCGCCTATCGCTCTCCACTCCCCAGTTATTAGTATGTTCTCTCCTGAAAACCTCTCCCGATGCTTCATAGAAATTTCCATGCTATCCCCTACATCTCTTTGCAAATCTACGTGTTTTTTGCGCAAAAAACTTCGGTTTTCCCCAATGGAAAATCACCCTTTTTCGGGCATACTTCTGGTGACGGTTGGGAACAGAACAATGACAACCGCACAGGAAAACAGCATGCAAGCTAAAAAAGGAGAAAAGACATGACAACGCAACAGACTATCGATCAGACGAAGGCCGATGCATTTGTGGGCAAGGTGCTGGCTGACACCGCCGGCCTGGCTGTGACAGTGATGTCGAGCATCGGTGACCGTCTCGGCCTCTTCAAAAACCTGGCCGAGCTGGGACCGGCCACGAGTGAAGAACTGGCAAAGCGCGCGCACGTCAACGAACGCTATGCCCTCGAGTGGCTAAGCGCAATGGCCAGCGCTGGCTATTTAGAGTATGACCCGGCAAATCGTCGCTTCACGCTCCCACCCGAGCACGTTCCTGTGCTTGCCCAGGAAGGAGGCCCTGTCTTCTTCGGTGGGGTACAGGAGGAAATGGTCGGATTGGCAGGACCGATCAACCAGCTGATGCAGGCCTTCCGCAGCGGTGATGGCGTCCCAATGGAGGCATACGACCCTAGCACCTGGGAAGGCGTGTCACGCTTTACCAGTGGCTGGTTTGAGAATCTGCTGGTGCCGGTGTGGCTGGCAGCCATGCCAGAGGTGCAGGCCAAACTGGAACGTGGGGCGCTGGTGGCCGATGTAGGCTGTGGGCAGGGCAAGGCGCTGATCAAGCTGGCCCAGACCTACACCCAGTCGCGCTACGTTGGGTATGACAATTTCGCTCCATTCATCCAGCAAGCCACGGCCAACGCCCAGGCCGCAGGCGTGGCCGATCGTGTGCGCTTCGAGCACCGGGACGTGTCAGAGGGACTGCCTGAGCAGTACGACGTGATCACCACCTTTGATGTTGTGCATGATGCGGTCAATCCACGCGGGCTGCTCCGAGCGATCCGCAATGCACTGCGACCTGGCGGGCGCTATGTGTGCTTGGAAATCAACAGTTCCGACAAGCTGGAGGAGAACATCGGGCTGCTCGGTGCGTTCTTCTACAGTTGCAGCGTGCTCTACTGCATGACGACCTCACTTGCCGGTCATGGCGAAGGGCTGGGCACCGCCGGGCTACCGGAGTCAAAAATGCGCGAACTGTGCGCGGAAGCCGGGTTCAGCCTGGTACGGCGGGTCCCGATGGAGAATCCTTTCAACATCCTTTATGAGATCACGCCATAGCACAGGACAGAGCCGTTCTGGCACGAGACAAGGAAGAGGATGATCTCTTGCTGGACCGCGCGAAGTGGCCGGGACCAGGTATGCTTTGGAGGACGTGGAAGCCTTGCCAGCTCTCGTCATGCGCATCGGCGGAGAGGTTGCTGAGGTCTTCAACGCACAAGTTAAAATGCGTAATTTTACCGATACTATCGTTCATACCCTCGGGTAATCTATAATTATCAAACACTTCGAAAAGAAGAAGTAACAAAAAGAAGAGGAGACAACCATGTACGGAACAATCGCACGTTTTCGCGTTAAACCAGGTATGGAAAGCCAGTTAAGACAAATCTTCAAGGAGCAAATGCGACAGTTTGAAGCTGGGCAGATACCTGGGTTTGTAGCAAGCTATGGCTATAGCATGGATGCGGACCCGAAGGAATACTATCTCGCGGTAGTATTCGCCAGCAAAGAGGCGTATTGGGCGAACGCGCAGAGCGCTGAACAAGACACTCGCTATCGCCAGTGGCTGCCACTGCTCGAAGATGAACCTGAATGGCATGATGGTGAAATCGTCGATGTCTATGCCCTGCAGCAGCCAGGTCAGAGTTGAAAGAGGACTGTGCGTGCTTTCAGCAAAATATGCAAGGTCGAGTTATATAACTGAATCCTGATGCCTGTTGGCAGGGGATGGCAACGGATCCTCGAGAGCATGACTGGAGCAACTATGGCCAACATACTGAAATTGATGTGTATTCTGGCTCATCCCGATGATGAATCGCTGGGCAACGGTGGCATAATCGCGAAATATGCCGCCGAGGGAGTCGAAACGTATCTTGTAACCGCAACCCGGGGTGAACGCGGCTGGTTCGACGACGAGAACGAATATCCAGGCTTGGAAGCCCTGGGCAAGATACGTGAGGCTGAGTTGCTTGCAGCCGCCAGCGTGCTTGGGATCCGTCAGGTCGATTTCCTGGATTACATTGATGGTGACCTGGACCAGGCTCATCCAGCAGAGGTGATCGCGAAGATCGTGAGGCATGTGCGACGTGTGAAACCCGATCTGGTTGTGACGTTTGGTCCCGATGGAGCCTATGGGCATCCCGATCACATTGCCATTTGCCAGTTCACCACCGCTGCTCTTGTTGATGCGGCTAATCCCACCTCACCATTCAATCGCGATCTGGCTACCCACGCCGTCTCGAAGCTGTATTACATGGCTCCAACGCAGCAATTGGGAGTCGCCTATCAAGCCGTTTTTGGTGATGTGGTTATGCATGTCGATGGCATCGAGCGACGGGGCACCGGCTGGCCCGATTGGTCTATCACCACTCGAATCGATACGAAAGACTACAGCCAGACCGTGTGGGAAGCGATCTTGTGCCACAAGTCACAACTGGTTATTTATCGGCAGCTAGAGCATGCATCAAAGGAACACCAGAAAGATTTGTGGGATTCTCAAACGTACTACAGAGCCTTCAGCCTGGTGAATGGCGGACGAAGCGTTGAGCATGATCTGTTTGAAGGACTGCGGTAGGTCTATTGGGAAGGAGACAACACGAAATGGGAAAAAGTGATGATCTCAGGTATCGTATTGCGCCACTGGAGATGACCCCCAGTGAATTTCGCAAGGTGGGATACCAGTTGGTAGAGCGCATTGCCGAATTTCTTTGCACACTGCCTGATCGACCTGTGATTCCCAATGAGTCACCAAAAGTTATTCGTGAAGTGCTTGGCACTGGTTCCTTTCCAGAGCACGGCCTCGAGGCGAAAATCCTTTTGGAGGAAGCCGCCAATCTTTTATTCGAACACTCCACTTTCAATGGTCATCCTCGCTTCATGGCATTGATCTCCTCGTCTGCCGCGCCCATCGGAGCGCTTGGTGATCTGCTGGCTGCATCTGTGAATCCCAACGTTGGTGGCTGGATTGGCGGGCCTATAGCCACTGAAATCGAAGCGCAGACCATCCGCTGGATTGCCGAGATGATTGGCTACCCGACCAATTGTGGTGGCATACTGGTCAGTGGTGGCAACATGGGTAATTTTGTGGGCTTTCTCGCGGCCCGCAAAGCCAAAGCCACCTGGGATGTGCGCACAACTGGTTTGAGAGGGCCAGAAAACCGCCAACTGCGCGTCTATACCTCGAGCGAGACACATACCTGGATTCACAAGGCGACTGACATGTTTGGTTTGGGCACAGATGCCATTCGTTGGATTCCCATCGATCAACACCAGCGAATGGACACCACTGGCTTACGCAACCAGATTCGACAAGATATCGAGGCCGGTGATCTACCTTTTCTCGTGATCGGGGCAGCAGGCACTGTGAGTACGGGCGCGGTCGATCCTCTTCCGGAAATTGCTGCCATCTGTCGTGAGTATGACCTGTGGTTCCACGTCGATGGGGCCTATGGAGGGTTTGCTTCTGTGCTCCTCGACGACAGCAAGGGTATGGTTCCAGGAGATCTTAAGGGAATGAGCGAAGCCGATTCGGTTGCTGTGGATCCACACAAGTGGCTATATGCACCTCTCGAGGCTGGATGCGCGTTGGTGCGGAACCCTGAAGCGCTACATGATGCCTTCAGCTATCATCCACCGTACTATCACTTTGTTGATCAGGCAGAACCAACCATTGATTACTATGAGTATGGGCCGCAGAACTCGCGTGGCTTCCGTGCTTTGAAAGTCTGGCTGGCTTTGCGTCAGGTTGGACGAGCAGGATACGTGGAGATGATTTCCGACGATATCCAGCTCTCCCAGGATCTGTACCGGCTGGTAGATGTCCAGCCTGAACTGCAAGCCTTCACTCAGGCACTCAGTATTACGACGTTCCGTTACGTTCCCCTCGATCTCACACCTGGCTCGGAAAGCGTCGAGGCGTACCTCAACCATTTGAACACTGAGGTGTTGAATTGGTTGCAGATGAGTGGCGAAGTGCTTGTCTCGAACGCTGTCGTAGGAGGAACGTTCTTGCTTCGCGCCTGTATTGTCAACTTCCGTACTTCACTGGAAGATATTGAAGCCGTAGCAGGCATTGTGATCCGTATCGGTAGAGAGGTGGATGCTGCCAAACGACCTGCAGAACTAAAAAGTAAATGAAGGATGATCAAAAGATTACAGAGAGAAGTACAAGCTCATTCGGAGAATCGTCAGCAAAGTCGCTTAAGATCTGATCCCATTGCCTGCGGTGCTACTGGCAGTTATCCTTCGTCCAGAACGAGTGCCGCTCGGGCGAACCGCTGCACCACGGGTACAACCTCTTCAATGCTGCGTGTGCGACCGGCGAGAATATCGAAGCACTCGAAGCTGATCAGTGTGTAGAGGACGTTGATCGTCTCGTCAAATGCCTCAGAGGTCGGTCGACCGTACTTCTCGACGAACCGCTGGCAAATGACACGCAGGCCATGCCTTCGCCGTTCGTCACGTGACCTCTTTCGAAGTCACTGTAAGGGATCAACATGTGAGGAGAATTTCCTGGGCAAAACTTTGCAGTATTTGAAGATCTTTTTGTCTCCGATGAGAATTACAAGCCATGCTTACAGACGTGCTATACTGAACAGGAGGAAATGCCAGAATGGAGTAGATTAGGTACCTCTTGGACGGTCAATCTTGATTTGGCAGTTAGAAATGTAGTGGCGCTCCTTGCGGGCGCCAGGTTCCACCTACCTACTACGAGAAGGAGAGTTGCCATGCGGGCTCTTGTCTTTCGCAACAATGTACTGACGCTCGAGAAGAACTACCGGCGACCCGAGCTGCAACCAGGCGAAGCCCTGATACGTGTCTTGCAGGCCGGTATTTGCAACACCGACCTTGAAATCATTCGTGGATATATGCATTTTCAGGGTGTCCTGGGTCATGAATTTGTAGGCATCGTTGAATCTGTTCATGAAGGTCCTGGTGCGACTTCTCCAACGTATCTGATTGGGAAGCGTGTCGTTGGTGAAATCAACGCCGCATGTCACCGCCCGGATTGCTTCTACTGCCAGCAAAACATGCCAACCCATTGCCCGAACCGCAGCACACTGGGTATTCTCAACCGTGATGGAGCGCTCTCTGAATATCTGACTTTACCAACTGCGAACCTCCACCTTGTGCCTGACAATATCAGCGATGAAGAAGCTGTTTTTGTCGAACCCTTAGCCGCTAACTTTGAGATGTTAGAACAGATACACCTCAGGCCTACGGATAGCGTGGTCATCCTTGGTGATGGGAAAATGGGCCAACTGGCAGCGCAAGTATTTACGTTGGTTGGGTGTGAAGTGATAATGGTGGGGAAACACGTGGAAAAATTGGCACTGGCAGAAAAGCATAACGTGCGCACCTATGTTCTCGATGATACTGCAAGTTTCGAATTAGAGAACAGGCGACGTGTGGATCTGGTGGTGGAATGCACGGGCTCGGCGCTAGGCTTGGGTCTGGCGCTGCGTATTGTTCGTCCATGTGGGACAGTCATCCTAAAAAGCACAGTAGCCGACCAAAGCATATTAAACCTGGCCTCTATCGTAATCGACGAGATTCGCGTGCAAGGTTCGCGCTGTGGCCCCTTTGCTCCCGCTATTCGAGCACTTAGCCAACGAATGGTTGATGTTCGTCCGCTGATTAGTGCTCGGTACAGCCTGGATGATGGGGTAGCTGCGTTTGAGCATGCTGCCAAACCTGGAGTGTTGAAAGTACTAGTGCGAGTATAGCCGTTCTATCTCGCTGGTGATTGTTTCACTATTGATGAACGGAGACATTCCACGGGCCAGACTCACCGGTTGGCTGTCTTTGCTGGTTAAGGGCCTCGAAGGTTCCCACTATATCTCCACCTATTTTGATGTCCCCTTCAAACGAAAGGATCGATGAACCCGCCTGCACAATAAATTGCAAGTGTCCCTTTGGAGTGACAGTCCCTTCGAATGGACCAACCATACCGAGACCTTTGAAGGAACCGGAGATGCTTCCACCGTTTTGGTGAATTTGTGTGAGGAACATATTCGTTTTTTCGTGATTCATAAGGTCTAAAACAGTACCTGCATACGAAGCAACAATTTCTGGATACGCAGGGACTCCTGGAGTAAGGGTGGAAAGAGGCGTCGCCGTTGTTTGAGAAGTGGAGGGTATAAGAGTACGCGTGACTCCCTGCTCAGTAGAAAGAGTACTGCTATGTCGCAAGGCAATCGGCAAGAGAATAGTTCCTATGGCTACAGCAAGAATGATTGAAAGGAAAATAGGCAAGAATGCCTTTTGTTTTCTCGATTTAGGAGCATGAGCCTGCTGTTGCAGTGTTGGAGGTGCAGTTGTCAATCGTTTAAGTTGTTGTTTAGGAACAACCTGATGTTGAGCTGGAGCTAATGATTTGAGACGAGGTGTATCCACTTCCTGCTTTGAAGTAAGGCTGGTCAATTCCTGCCAGAACTCCTCTACTGTATTGAAGCGATCATCACTGCTGATTCTCATCGCCTTCTCAATAGCCATTGCATCAGCCCATGGTACAGATGGGGCGATAAGGTGTACAGGTACGAGAGGATCGATTCCTTTACTACCTGTGACTCGAGTAATTGCATCGATAGGTATGCTACCAGTTAACAAAGTGTAGAGCGTTGCTCCAAGAGCGTAAATATCTGTACGAGGATTGGTACCGCCTCCATACTGCTCTGGTGCTGCATATCCAGGTGAGCCATGACGAATAATAGTTGTGGTGTTATCTTCGATGTACTCCTTAGCGAGGCCAAAATCAACTAGAACAGCCTCACCACCTTTTGTTGAAACGATGATGTTTGAAGGTTTGATATCTCTATGCACAATCGGCGGATTTTGACCATGTAGATAGATCAGCCCATCGACGATAGGTTGCATTATGGCCAGAACCAGGGGTAACGAAAAACACCGTTCTGGTTGCTCTCCGAGCAAGGTATCCAGGTTTCGTCCCTCGATGTAATCCATGAGCATATAGACTCGTTTGAGTTTTTCATATTCAAACACCTTATAGACATGGGGCAATGCACTGTGATTGAGTCTCTTGAGCACCTCTGCTTCAAAGATGAAGCGTTCGCGTTCGCGCTTATTCGGATCAACTACCTCTTTGAGAGCAAACAGGCGCTCCTTAACGTGCCGGTCCCTGACCAGGTAGACAGCGCCAAATCCCCCTTTACCAAGGAGGCTTTCTATGACATAGCGTTCTCCATCAGGATGTTGGATTATGGCTCCAACGGGGAGCGTCATCTGTTCTTGTAGCACGCCGTACCTCGTACACCTGTGAATTTATCTCTTCATTATAGATTGAGCTTTCTAGTCGAAACCTGCTTCATAATACTAAATCTTTTGAAAAAAGTCAATTATGATAGATCTTCGCATGTCACTTTGTAGCAACTCGTTTTACTGTGGGGAAATTTAGGTAATCAGCACCTTCTGCTTTCGTAAACCTAACAACATTACAATAGAAATGAACAAACTATAGTTACTTTATTGCACATAATTCGTTTTTAATTATCAGAATGTTATATATTATATGTGCGATTAAAAAGTATATTTGTTTGATGGAAGGAGATGCAATAGTGAAGATGAAACGTACTTTAGCTTTTCAAGCAAGTCGTTTGTTCCTGGGACTCGGTTTCATTGGTATCATTGTTTTAACTGCTCTCTTTGGTACGCAGAGGTATTCCGCCTTAGCTCAAAGCCCCCCCTCTTATGTGCGTGTTATTCATGCTTCTCCCTTTGTAGGAACCGCTGATGTCTTTGTGGACGGCACGAAGTTGCTGAGTAGTTTCCAATTCGGGGCAGTTACCGACTACGTAGCGGTCCCCCCAGGACCCCACAAAGTGCAAATCGCCCTGGTCGGAAAAGGCATTGGCGCATCGGTCATTTCGGAAACGTTGGCTGTCAGTCCTGGTGTTGTCTACACGGTTGCCGCGACAGGTGCGACACCATCGAGCCTGTCGCTGCACGTTTTTGTTGACAGTAACCTTTTGACCCCCGGCACCGCCCAACTACGGGTGTATCAGCTCTCCCCTGATGCAGGTTCCGTTAGTGTGGATACTGGAGGGAAATCATTGGTAAGTGGAATAGGCTACCTGAGTGCCAGTAACTACCTGGCAATTCCTGCAGGCTCGTATAACATAGGTATGGACTCACCTAATAATGCTTCCCTTCATGTTTCAGCAACGCTAAAGGCTAATACCGTGACAAGTGTCTTCGCTGTCGGGCTTTTCCACGGCTCCCCGAACGTTCAGCTCGTTACCACGCAGGTTCAAGGTCTCCCTGGCGTGCCAAACACCGGAAGCGATCCAAATGCGCTCTCGCAGGAAGATAATGTGCAACCGCTCGCTTCGTGGGCCTGGCTTGTAGGATGTATGTCGCTCTTGCTCATTGGTAGTGGTATCTTCATACGCCGCCTGCTAGCTAAGCAGCTGTGAGGAATTTTGCAAACAGCGTCATAAGCCCCCTGGCCCTTCCAGGCAGGGGATAGAAGGGACACTCAGGACAATAGACAGCATGAACGTATCTATTGTCCTGTGCTATACTTCTCTCATGCAGTATCAACAGAAAACCCACAATACTATAGCGTATTTCTGCCATTTTCATGTGGTGTTTTGTCCCAAGTATCGACATAAGGTATTCGTCTCACCCATAGACGAACGGCTGAATGAAAATGGCGTGTACTTGCCAATTGGGGCAAGTGCCAAAAGTGGTTTAACCAAGAGCATCCTTGATGCAGGTTGGGCAAGCTTTTTATGCATACTTTCCGCCTGAGAATGTGCCTATTTGCCATAATTGTGGTACTGGCATTATCTGCGTGCAACTCAGTCTCGACTTCTGAAGAGCTGGAGACACGCATCTCACATTCACAGAACGCCAATAGCCTGCCGACAGTTCTTCCGATAAGGAAGACGGATGCGGCATCAAATCCGGTACGCCTGATCATCCCAGTTATAGCAATCAATGCTCCTGTTGAATGGGTAGGTACTCAGTCGAATGCGGATTTGGCGACGCCGACGCAAAATCCATGGGAGGATGTTGGCTGGTACAAACTGGGTCCACATCCGGGTGAACGAGGAAGTGCGGTAATTGATGGACACCTGGATCGTCCAGGGGGATTTCCAGCAGTATTTTGGCGTTTACGCGATTTGCAAGTTGGTGATAAAGTGCTGGTGGTGAATACCTCTGGGAAAACATTGCGCTTCCAGGTGACACGTATTGCGCTCTATACGCCACAGGAGGCACCTATTCAGGATATTTTCGGTAATTGGGGAGGAACCTATCTCAATTTAATCACCTGCGCGGGAGATTGGATTCCAAATCAACATCAGACAAACTTGCGACTGGTGGTCTATACATCTTTAGCTAAAATGTAAAAAATAGACAAGCGAACAGCAGAGCCACGAGACGCTCTGCTGTTCGCTTGTCTATTTACTTATCCTTCTCTCCACCTGTCATCGCTGCCTGAGCAGCGGCCAACCGCGCCACCGGCACCCTGAACGGCGAGCAGCTCACATAATCCAGGCCAATCTCATTACAGAACGCGATGCTCTCAGGATCGCCACCATGCTCGCCACAGATCCCCACTTCAAGGTCCGGGTTCGCTTTGCGTCCTTTCTCAACTGCCATGCGGACCAGTTGCCCAACCCCGTCACGATCCAGTGTTTGGAATGGATTAGCCGGGAGGATTTTCACCCTCTCCTTCGCTCCAGGTTCCACCAATCCATCGACGTACTTCAGCAGGAACTTGCCTTCGGCATCGTCACGGCTAATACCAAAGGTCGTCTGTGTCAGGTCATTCGTGCCAAAACTAAAGAATTCAGCTACCGTCGCGATCTGATCGGCTGTTAGCGCAGCCCTTGGTAATTCAATCATCGTGCCGAATTTATATTCAACTGCAGAACCAACCTCTGATGTGATCTCCTGTGCCACGGCCTCAAGCTGTCTCCGAACTTCCTTCAACTCATTCACGTGCCCGACCAGCGGAATCATGATCTTTGGATGGATCTTCTTCCCCTCTCTGGCAAGTTCTAGCGCCGCCTCCAGGATGGCTCGCGTCTGCATTACATTGATCTCAGGGTACAGCAGACCCAATCTGCAACCGCGCAAGCCAAGCATCGGGTTCATCTCGCGCATCGCTCCCACTGCCTCCAGCATCTTGCGCTTCTCTTTCAGCTCTTGTGGATTGCTTCCATTCGTTTCCAGCCGTGTCACTTCCACCAGCAGTTCTTCGTAGGAAGGCAAGAATTCGTGCAACGGCGGGTCAATCAAGCGAATGACGACCGGGTACCCCTCGCCCGTCTTGGGATTGACCATCGCCTCGAAGATGCCTTTGAAGTCGCTGCGCTGGAAAGGCAAGAGTTGGTCTAGCTCTGCCTGGCGCTCTTCCTTGTTTTCTGCCAGAATCATCTTCTGCACGATGGGCAGGCGCTCCTGCTCCATAAACATATGCTCAGTGCGGCACAGGCCAATGCCTTCAGCGCCGAAGGTGACCGCACGTCGCGCATCGCGTGGATAGTCGGCGTTGGCCCACACACCCAGCTTGCGGATGGTGTCTGCCCACTCCAAGAGTTGCTTCAGGTCAGTCTCTTTCTCAAAGTCGGCGTCCACCGTCTTGATTATGCCCGCGAAAACCTCGCCGGTCGCGCCATCTATTGAAATGTCGTCTCCTTCATGGATCACGATATCGGAGCCAACCACCCGGAAAAGACGCTCATCCTCGTGGACACGAATACCTTCGGTGCCTGCAACACACGGCAGACCCAGGCCGCGTGCAACTACGGCTGCATGGCTTGTGGCGCCACCGCGAGCAGTCAAAATGCCCTTGGCAACCAGCATACCATGCACATCGTCGGGGCTGGTCTCGGGACGCACTAGCACAACTGGTATTCCAGCCTTGCCCAGTTGTTCGGCACGGTCAGCATTAAAGATCGCTTTGCCGGTAGCGGCTCCAGGCGAAGCATTGAGACCTTTCGCCAGCAGCCTTCCTTCTTCTCCGGCCTTCTGCTTTTCAGACTCATCGAAACGCGGCAGCAATAATTGATACACCTGTAGTGGCTCGACACGCTTGACCGCTTCTTCCTCGCTGATTAAGCCTTCCGCCACCATGTCTACAGCTACTTTGACAGCCGCCTGTGCTGTGCGCTTGGCTGAGCGTGTTTGCAACATATAGAGGCGGCCATTCTCGACCGTAAATTCCAGATCCTGCATATCACGATAGTGCTGCTCCAGGCGTCGTGCAATGTCCTTGAACTGCTCATAGACGTGTGGCAAGTCTTCTTGCAGGCGTGCGATCTTTGAGGGTGTGCGAATACCCGCAACCACGTCTTCACCTTGAGCGTTCAGGAGATATTCACCATACAGTTGCTGCTCGCCGATGCTCGGATTACGTGTGAAAGCCACTCCGGTACCACTATCGTTGCCCATATTGCCGAAGACCATGCTCTGTACATTCACAGCCGTTCCCAGGTTGTGTGGAATTTTATTGAAGTTGCGATAGTCGATGGCCCGCTTGTTATTCCATGAGGAGAAGACTGCCTCGATAGCTTTTCGCAACTGAGCGTAGACATCCGTTGGGAATGGTTCACCTGACTGGCGTTCGGCAATCTGCTTAAATTCACCCACCAGCTTTTTCAGTTCAGCAGCCGGTATCTCAGCATCGCTCGCAACTCCAGCACGCTCTTTATAGGTATCTAGCACGTGCTCGAAATCCTGTGGGTCTGTATCCAGCACAATCTTGCTGAACATCTGGATAAAGCGGCGATAGGCGTCGTAGGCGAAACGCTCATCACCTGTCAATTTCACCAACCCCAGCACGGTCTCATCATTGATGCCAAGGTTCAAGACGGTATCCATCATCCCCGGCATGGAGAATTTCGCGCCCGAGCGAACGGAGACCAGTAGTGGATTCTCCTGCTTCCCAAAACCTTTACCCGTTTGTTGCTCAACGATCTTTATGCCCTCAAGCACTTGCTCCCACATGCCCTGAGGAAACTGTTTGCCTGAGTCATAGTAAGCGTTACATGCTTCAGTCGTAATCGTAAATCCTGGAGGAACAGGTAGCCCTGCGTTGGTCATCTCCGCAACGCCAGCTCCCTTACCTCCGAGCAGATCGCGCATCCCGGCGTTGCCTTCATTAAATAAGTAAACCCATTTACGTGGTGACTGTTTCACTGCCTCATCCAGACCCGAACGTGTAATTTGTTGTGTCACAAAAATCCTCCCAAACTGAAATATTATGCGTTCAACACCATGGCTCTTGCCCAACGTAAGACGTGTCGAGCGCTCTGGATATAACTACTGGCCTGTTCGGCGCTGATCACCTCATCGGCCTCTTCTGGTGGTGTTCCCGCATAAAAAGCTTCGGGATGGAACGGTGTCAAAATCGACATCTCCTCTTGAATCTCCTCTGGTGCACCCACCAACGCTCCAAGCGCTCGTAAATCGTGGTCATACATGCTTCGACGGCCAAAACGCAGCAAGCTTACCGACTGAGCGGCCTTTTCTGCTGCTTGATTACAAAAATCTGCGCATGCGAAGTGTCTTCCCAGGCCAAGCTCCACTCCTGCTGTTGCCATATCCTGTGCAGCTTCAGCATATAATCCCAATGCCCCCTGAATATCGCCACCTGGCGGAAGGTCAGTGTCCTCGTCATCCTCTCCATCCTTAATCGATCTCAAAGGAGGTAGCGCTGTCTCTTGAGTAAGGTGAACCCCCTCCATGAGTAAGCGCTCCAGTTCTGCATCGCTCTGGTGTGGAACCTTTTGGTCGTGCCAGACTAATTCATGCTGGTTGATGTCTTTGGATTCACCATTGTTGGCATCCGGTTGTAGCATAGTAGGTAGAGTCCTTGCATGCTTCGTTCGTAATTTAAATACCTTGCATATATTATTCCCCGTAAAGCATCGTGTCAATGTTCATCAGCTCGAATACTATTGCATCAATGGAACTTCCATGAACTTCTTATCGTCAATACTATGTTAGAAGCATTGAAAAAGGAGTACTCAAATGAAAACTCAGGATGCCGGTACCTCAGGTCAACAGTTCACCCCTCCTTTGCCTGCTCGAGCAAAGCACATTCGCTGGTTGGCTGGTATTGGGGCAATTATCGTAGTTTTGCTAGTAGTTGGACTTAGTGCACTCGTATTTGCCCAGTTCAGGCAACGTCAAGCTCGTCAAACCTCACCTACACCACCAGCAGCGCAATGGAAAGAAGTGCTTAAGGGCTATACACGTACCTCCCTCATCGCTGCGAGCAGCGATCCTGCCATCGTCTACGCCTGCGCCAGTCGAGAAACACCCAACACATCTCCGCCAAGTACCGTGAGCGCTATCACTATACTACGTAGTGCTGACTTTGGTGATCATTGGCAAGATATCGGCGGAAGTGCTGTACCTGGCGCTATTTGCCAGCTTGCGGTCAATAGTCAGAACAGTAACGACATCTATGCTGTCAGTTATGGAAACAGTTCGCAAAACCCTGTACTTTTGAAACACAGTCAGGATGGTGGGAAGACATGGGAAACCATTCTACCAGTAATGCATGGTTCCTCACTCCAGACCCCAGTACAATGGGCCGTTCAGCAAATCCAGGTTGAAGGTAACCGCCTCTTCGGCATACAGTGGATCATGCCACGAGCACTTCCTGTCGGCCCACCAATAAAATCTATCCCGTATCTTATGCCGCGCCTGACTACAAGCATTGATGGTGGACACAACTGGACAATCATCGATAATCAGTTCGCTACTCAGAAGCTGGGTGTACACAGTTATGCTGTAAATCCCACGAATCCTGACACCATCTACGACCTCGTTGGGTATACGGGGTTCCCTCTCAACCTTAGAGCTGTCCCAACCTATGATCCACTACCAATTATTGGACTAAATCAGGAACTCTTCAAGACTACTGATGGAGGAGTAACCTGGCAATCGATACTTAAAAACATTCCCTACGGTTCGCAAGTACAGCTTGCCACTGGCAATCCGCAGTTGATCTACGTTGGAGGCACTATTAGTCCACTTCCTCTTGTGCCTGGCTCTCCCCCACAGTCTTATCCAGTTGCAATAGGCTCTTTTCACTTACAAATGAGTACAAATGGTGGCTCGAACTGGCAAAATGTTGCCATCCCCTCTGATATACAGAGTATTCAGAACTGGTTTGTCAGTTCCATTGGGCAGGTGTATGCATCACCCACCATTCCATCCAGTGGTCAGCCCACAGCTATTCCAGGTACCATCGTACCATCAACGCCTGTGCCATTTCCAACAGCTAACCCCCAATCTGGCGTACAAGGCATACCTCCTGTAGGGGCAGATTTATCGCCCCCAGCGCCGATATATCGGACCGCATCCGTCGTTGGCGTACACACCCAGACTTCGCCTTTTACACTCTCGCAATTCATTCGACGTTACGATCCTAACACCAACAGCTGGAGTGATGTCACCAGGCCCCCGACTCCTGGTTTCATGCTGCAGCTCACACATGTGCAATCCACCAGTGGCGCTGTAATCTGGTTCGTAGGTGTGGCCGATAATGGGCAGGTGTTGTACAGGTATATAGTGTAGATCAGGAATACTTTTCCCCAAAAATTGGGAACACATTCCTACCGCCTGGGAAATACCTCTCGATACAGTATTACTATATCCTAAAAGTTCAGACTTCCTTCGTCTTGATAATGGGGAAAGTTGCCTACTCTATCTGCCCTGTAAGGGAAAAGCACCACCAGAAAGGAGTATAATTCGATGCGTACTGACTACACTTTTCCTGCCGTATGCCTGCGTAGCATTTGTTTCTTTTAGAAGTATGAGGTTTGATCTACTCAACTTCATGCTATAAAATAATCAGGCAGTTATTCTCTTAGCTTATGAGCGGAAAGGAGCAAATCCCATGGTTCCTAATCAGGCTGTATTGCCATCGTCACAATATTGGAGTTTGCAGTCAAACCCTCTGCGTACTGACATCCGGTTACTCTTTCAGTCTGCCATGCTCGTCTTTGTCATCACCGTCGCCATCGGCATATTGAATGGTCTGCATCTTGTGGGTCAATTGAGCCAGGATGTGTTACTCACACATGTCCATGCTGGCACGCTCGGTTGGATAACGCTGAGTGTCTTCGCGGTCAGTCTCTGGTTCTTTGGAGAAGGGAAAGCGCCCACAGGGAAAAGCCGCTATGTGCGCATAATGAGCATACTTGCTGCTGTCTGCATCCCACTGTACGTTCTGGCCTTCCTCAGCGGCAATTTCATTGCGCGCGCGGTTTTCGGCTTTCCAGTTCTCTTGCTCATGATCGGCTTCTTCGGATGGATTGTAGCGAGGAGCCTTCAGATTCGCCTCACTGTGGCTCGTCTCGCTCTACTCGGCGCACTGTTTACACTCATCGTTGGAAGCGTGATCGGCGTCCTGCTGCAAATTCAATTCGCTACCAACAATGCCTTCCTCCCAGCAGGGGCCTTCGCCGCACATCCGGCAACTCAGGTGGTCGGCTATCTACTGCTAGTAGGGATGGCGATCAGCGAATGGCGCTTCAAGCCAGATACCGGCAGGCTGCCGCGAGCTGGCGTAATTCAGATAGCCTTCCCTTTCATCGCAGGCCTGGTGCTGACGATTGGTACCTTGCTCAACAATAATGCACTGCTAGGTGTGAATGTGCTGTTCGAGCTGATTGGTATTTTTATCTTCATTGTACGCTTTACTCGACCGGTCTTGAGGGTTAGCTGGCTGGCACGCACGAGCGATCGCTTCTTTGCATTCAGCGCCATCTTCATCGTCGTGAATGTGGCTATCCTCACCTACCTGATCGTCGCCACACTGACTGGCTTTTATGCAAGCTTTCAAGTAGTTCCGCCCTGGCTCTTCTTTGCTTTGGATCATGCGATGTTTATTGGTGTCATGTCCAATGCGCTCTTCGGCTTGATTCTCATTGTAACCGAAGAACGGCGCTCGTTCTGGCCCTGGGCTGATGATGTGCTCTTCTGGGGCATGAACTTCGGTATGGTTGGCTTCGTGATAAGTCTCCTATTGGATGCGCGCATACTGGAGAGAATCTTCACCCCCATCATGGGTTTGAGCATCTTACTTGCTCTACTGACCTATACGCTCCGTATGCGTGGGTCCTCCAAACCGGGAGCGGTCGAAGTGAGGGTTGGCGCTTAGGAATACCACTTGTATGGTACTTCACTCGCCATTCCCAGGAAGAATTTCCCAAAAATTTGGGAACCCATTCCCTACCACCTGGAACATATCCCTGAGTATAGTAGTTGCAGACAACGTGTTTACCTGGCCTCGACCTCCTCCAGCAGAAGTGTCGGAGCTGGCTCTTGCAGACGGGGCACCTTCATGGCGCAAGGCCGGAAGATGAAAGGAGGAATGGAAGCCCGGGAAAGCGTGTATCACTCAGATCACATCGTCTTTCGCGTTTCGTGTAGACCTACCCCATCCGAGCAAGGAAAGGGTCTTGTGCTCCGTGGCATCCTGATCCACGGTAGTCTTTTCGTCGTATCACTAAGACCGGCAAGACATGCCTGCCCTCACCGCCAACACAGAAAGGAGACAAAGAAGCATGGCAGTAGCCTTTTTACAGGAGCTACCTGGCACGACTCAAGAGCAATATGATCAGGTCCTCGAGGCTTTCCGCGGCAAAACAGCTGAGGGGCGAATCTTTCACGTAGCAGGTCCGATGGAGGGCGGTTGGCGGATCGTCGATGTGTGGGAGTCGCAGGAAGCAGTCAACACGTTCTTTCAAGAGCTGGGGCCGGCGTTGCAAGAAGCAGGGATTCCAGCTACGCCACCGCAGTTCTGGCCTGTCCACAACATGATCAGTGGGCCGGAGCATTACCTTTATTCTGCAAGCTAAGGGGGCTGGTCTGTCCACACCCTTCTCAGGCTCTCAAGTTCGTGCCTAAGTCCGAGCCTCCGATGGGACAGGCTCATTCGTGACCTCTCAGGAACTCGGTGGCGTGCTGTCGCTCTTGTTGTGCAGCACCAGTTGATTGTCAAAGATCCTGAACAGTGCATTCAGGAAACGAGAGGAGTTCTCGCACATGTTCGTCAATGCTCCCATCTATCCAACGCTCCCAGCAGCTGATCTGGAACGAGCCAAGCGTTTCTACGCCGAAAAGTTGGGGCTGACCCCGGAGAGCGAATTACCAGGAGGTCTTTTCTACCGCTGTGGCAAAGACACCAGATTCTCTGTATTCACTTCTCAAGGTCAGGACAGCGGGACCCACACCCAGGCGATGTGGCTGGTGGAGGATGTCGAGTCGGCAGTCGCCGCGCTCAAAGCTCGTGGGGTCGTCTTTGAAGAGTACGATGTGCCTTCCCTCAAGACCGTCAACAGTATCGCGACGGTAGGGCCAGGCAAAGGAGCCTGGTTTCAAGATAGCGAAGGCAATCTCCTCTCTTTGGCTCAGTTTGACTAGCCCCAGAGCAGGAGGACACCATGGTGAAGTGTCGAATAATCCGGTTCTCGAACCCGTCTGGTGATGGGGAGTAGTCTGATGTGATGAGAAGGCAAGCAGTGACGCATGTCTGTGATGGTCCTGTTTGCTCAGCTCTGCAAGGAGAGGCTTCTCCCTGGCAACTCCACGGGGCACAGCCGGTGAGTTCGCAAGACGGATGTTTAGGAAAGTCGATGATCAACAACCGTATGAGAAGGAGAGAACACGATGCTCAGCAACTATCCGATCGACGTGGTGCTGCTAGCCATGGACCTGGCAGCTGCCAAAGACTTCTACGCCGACAAGATTGGCTTGCCGGTGCTCAGTGAGACGGAGGGCGGGGTGACGTTTCAATGTTGCGGCGACAGCCAGTTAGTGGTCACCAAGAGCAGCGTGGGGACCAAGGACGAGCAGACGCAAGCGGCTTTCCGCGTCGCCGATGTGCGAGCCGAGGTCAGCGAACTGCGCCGGCGCGGTGTGAAGATCGAAGACTACGACCTGCCAGGACTCAAGACCCAGGACGGTATTGCCGATATCGGGTTCGCCTGGATGGCCTGGTTCATCGACCCTGCCAACAACTGTGTGGGCCTGATCCAGCTCAAGACCCCATAGCACCTTTCTTGAACGCCACCAAACCCTCATCTCTTCTGCGGAAGACGCACGTGGCGAACAAAGAGGTCATGCTGGCTGGAGGGATCATCCTGAGGCCAGCAGAGAAGGAGAAAGACGCGTGTATTATCGTGTAGCGTTTTATCAGAGCGCGATTCAGGTGAATCCATCGCCAACCTGGCAGTGGAAATCAACGGTGCTGAGAGAGCTTTCTGCGGTGTTTGAGTTCCTTCGGCTTCACCGAGCGCTCCCACAAGACCGCTTGCGAGTGTTCTCTTCCGCCTCGGACTCGGATGAGGACCTGGACGAGCAGCTCGCGCGAGAGAACCAGGGACTGGGATCCCCCTCAGTCACGGCAGCTCACTTCCTCCAAGAACGGTTGATCCGTTCCCCAGAGGTGGCACGGGGAACGCCAGAACGTGATGAAGGCGCGGACCGCCGGTGGCAGCCATCGCTGATGGGTGCTATCGCGGCTCGCAGCCACCCATCGGTGAAGGAGAACGGCACAGCAGGAAACGGCTTAGTTGGAACAGGCGTGAGTGCTCTGGAGAGGAGACGGCTCGAACTCGAGGGTGGCCCAGGTGGCGATCATGATGTCCCCTACCGCTTTGTCCTGCCTGCACAGATGCCGCCAGTCCTCGCCTGGATGAGGCTGCTGGCCAGGATACGGCGTGGGGAATTGCAAGCATAGGGCGTCTCTGTCGGCAACCACACCGGTCACGTACAGGTTGCATCTCGGTTCGCAACGCGCGTATCAGACAGGATTGATCCGCCATGCCATCCTGTTCGCTGCCTTTGCAGGCTGATTTACAGCAAGCAAACGAGAAAGGTATAGGTCGGAAAAACGAAATGGAGAAAGAACGAAACCAATGCACACGCACGTTGCGGAAAGACGCGCTTATCCTCGCTTTGAGAAAACGCATAGCTCGCACCGCACACAAGGAGACAGAATATGTTTGACCGTATCGCGATCCAGATGGATTGATGAGGGACCTGTTCTTATCGTCACACTTGTGTGACGAGTGAAAAACAAGAGAGAATCTGGTTGAAGCTTGCGCAAATAGTCTGTAAAGCGTGTGGTAAACCTGTCTGGCACGTATCGCTGATCGGTTTCTTGCACGCGCATCGCGCGGATCATCGTTCTCGGGGAGAAACCCCGAAGAGTGAAGCTCAGTCGCGCTGCGACCAAAGGAGGCTGAGATGGCATCAACGAACACCGAAGCTGTGATTGAGGCGAAGCCGGAGCCGACCACCATCGACCTCACCCGGACGGCCGTCGTCGTGGTCGATATGTAGAACGACTTCGGGGCCGAGGGCGGCATGTTCCACCGCGCCGGGGTAGACATTTCCTCGATCCGCCAGGCCATCGTCCCGACGGCGCGAGTGCCGGCCGCCGCGCGCCCGTCGGGCGTGAAGATCGTCTACCTCAAGACGGAATACCGCCCTGACCTCTCCGATCTTGGCGCCGTCGACTCGAAAATCTGGATCAACCTGACACGGGTTGGCGTTGGCGGAAGGGTCACCACGCCCGATGGCACCGAGGGCCAGATCATGATTCGGGATACCTGGAACACCCAGATGGTGTGCGAGCTCGTGCCGGAGCCAGGGGATATTGTCGTCTCCAAACACCGCTTCAGCGGGTTCTATGGCACAGACCTGTAGCTGATCCTGCGCGGTCTCTTAATACAGTACCTGGTCTTCACTGGCTGCACCTCCAGCGTCTGCGTCGAATCGACGATGCGGGACGCCATGGAACGAGATTTCAGGTGCGTGCTCCTGGCCGATTGCACGGCCGAGCCGCTCGGGCAGGGACTGTCCCGAAGCAACCACGACGCCTCACTCTTGGTCCTGCAGAGGGTGTTCGGATGGATCTCCGACTCCGCCCACTTCATCGCAGCCCTGGACGCCCGGCCTGTGGGGAGCCAGAGCTTCCTCCAGGAGCCAGAAGCTGGCGTGACGCTGCGGGGGCGAGACGGATGAGGGAGAAGCATTCGCCGGACCTGGGCTGAACCGAGCTTGTGCGAGACGGATGTTGAGCGGGTGCGCTGCAATGGTGCTAGCGACCATACGCAGGCCTCATTCATCTGTCGCTACAAGCAGGCACTATTCCTTCATGCGGGGAGCGTCGGTCTGGCCGAGGGGATAGTTCCCGATTCTGCTGCCAGAAAGTCGTCCCATTGTGGCCCAAAGGCCTGCCTACTTCTCTCGTCTGCTTGTGTCGAAGAAGTCACAGAAAGGAGAACAAATCATGCATATTCGTTTCATCATCTTGTGGCTCGTTTTGGTCGGTGTGATTGGTTTCATGCCCAGTGCTCCAGCATCGGTGCATGCTGCCTCCGTGATTGTGGTGCCACGCGACTTTCCAACCATCCAGGCGGCGGTGGACGCGGCTGCCCCGGGCGACACGATCACCGTCAGGAGCGGGACATACACGGAAGAGGTCGTCATCGGCAAGGATCTCAACCTCCGGGGCGCCGGCGTCGGTTCGACGGTGATCAAGTCGCCCGCGACGTTGACCCCCTATGCCGCCGACCTGCGCGGGCACCCGTTCACCGCGATCGTGCGCGTCGCGCAAGGCGCGCACGTCCGGATCTCGGGGCTCACCGTCAGCGGGCCGGTCCCGTGCGGGTTCGTGCAGGGAGTCGTCGCGGTGCAATCCGCGACCCTCGAGCTCACGGACGCGCGCGTCAGCGACATCGTGCCGGCTACGACCACGTGTTCTACTGCAGACGGCAGGAGCGTGCAATTCGGCTTGGGCGACAGCGTTCTGATCGACGGGGAGCGCGGCACCACCGCGAGCGGGCGAGTCACGGGCGTCGTGGTTGACAGCTTCCTGACGATGGGCCTCGTTGCGGCCGCGCCGTTAGGCGTATCGCCGCCGCGCGTCACGTTCGCCGACGACGTCGTGAGCGCGGGCGTGCCGCAGTACCCGACCGAGCAGCTCGACATCCGCGTTCTCAACGCGGTCGTGCAGGTGACGGGGAACACGATCTCGGGCGGCGTGTACACGATCGAAGGCTGCGGGGCGGACCCGATCTTCGAGTTCCAGGCGATGGGCGTGTTGATCGAGGACGGCGGCGCCGGCAGCACGATCTCCGACAACCACATCTCCGGCTCGGACGTCGGCGTCTACCAGGTCGCGAGCCCGAACTGCTGCCAGCTCAGCGAGAACACGCTGACGGACAACCAGTTCTTCGGAATCGTGATCCAGGACGGCGACGGCGAGACACGCCAGAACACGATCAGCGGGGGCCAGGTCGGGATCGGCGTCGTCGCCGATGCGGTGGACACCGTTGGTGTGCTGCGCGGCGACACAATCAAGAACACATCTGTAGCACCAGTGAAAGAGATTGAGTGTTGTGGGTTCACAGCCACCGCCATCGTCAAGTGACGGATCTGCGGCGCACCGGCTGTATACACAATGCGTCCCGACGGCACTGGTCTTCGCAAGCTGGCCGACGACAGCCTGGAAGCGTTCAGCCCTGCGTGGTCGCCCGTCAGCCACGAGCTCGCGTTCTCTGACCACGCCATTAACGGGAAAGCGACTTGTTCGTGATGCAGGTGTATGGCATGGGCTTCAGGCAGCCCTTCGAGTCACCAGAGAACGAGGCTTTCAAAACAACCTTTCCTGCTAGGTTCTGTCCGGCAATCCGGTTACGTGTGCGTGATCGGGTAAATGACAGAACGGTCAATCGCATTCTGAAGCGATTCTTGGATTTCGAACGTGCCCGATCTGCTACACGGTTTAGAATAGCCGGCCATCTGGCGTTCACCAGGATATAATCATGACAGTTGCACTTGATACGCCCATGCGGGAGGCATCAAACACACCCTCTCGTCCACGCACAGCTTGGCTCATGCTAGTTGGCTTTCTCATCTATACGCTGCTCATCTTAGTAGGTCATATCGTGGGTTTCCCGCTGGGCTACGCCTACTTGTACACGTTCTGCCCAAGTGGATGCTCACTCACACCCGGCAATGTCCATGCCCTGGAGCAGATCGGGCTCTCCATCGCATTCTATGCCACTCTCTATCTGGTGATCCAGGTGCTCTATATCCAGGTCTGTGTGGGAGTAGCAGTGCTCATTGTGGTCAAGAAGCCCGGCCAGTGGGTGCCCTTGCGGCTGCTTATCCGGTCCTCAATGTGCCCACGCAACTCTTGATCGGCCTGGGAATGGGTCTGCTGGGCATGTATGCGCTCCTCACCTTTCCCAATGGCAAGTTCGGTTCGCGTTGGGTGCTCGGGTTTTACCTGGTCAACTGCCTGGCAGTCGTGCTCTTCGCCTTCCTCACGACTGCGGTCTTTGTCCTGCTCAACACGGTGTTCAGTCTGCTCAGCTTTCCGATGATTGTCGGGATCTTGATCTATCGTTTTCGCCGTCTCTTGAACCCGAAGGAGCGAGCTGCCACCAGGTGGATTATTATGAGTTTGAGCCTCTTTCTCCTGATCATTCTCCTGGTGTTTCTCCTCGTTCCTGCTCTCGCCCCGGCAGACTCGTTGGCCTTGCTCCTCGTCAATATCGCAGGGTTCTTTGGCTGCGGGATCAATATCGCGGGCTTCCTGATGGCGGTGCTGTATGCCAATGCTTTCGATATCGATGTGTTTGTCAGACGCACGTTGATCTATACGCTGCTCACCGCTACCCTGGCCGTATTGTATATCGGGCTGGTCCTTGGCTCGCAGTTGGTCTTCGCGACCTTCAGCCCGCAGGCGGCGCAGTCTCCGCTCATCCTGGTCGGCTCGACCCTGATCATATTCGCCCTCTTCCAGCCGCTGCATCATCGCATGCAGCGCACCATCGACCGGCGGTTCTATCGCAGCAGGTATGACGCCGCCAAGACGATCGCCGCCTTTAGCGCGAACCTGCGCCAGGAGGTGGACCTGGACCAGTTGCGCGAGCAGTTGCTGGTGGTGGTGCAGGAGACGGTGCAGCCGACGCACGTCTCCTTGTGGTTGCGCTCTCCTGAACCATCCAGGAAACGGAAAACGTGGCCGGAGGCCGAGAATCGATGAGGAAGAGCAAGGAGAACCATGATGGAAGCAAAGAGCGGCATGTCCCAGGAAGAATTTCCCAAAAATTGGGAACGCATTCCCTACCGCCTGGGACATATCCCTGAGTATAGTAGTTGCAGCCATCGGGTTTGCCTGGCCTCGACCTCCTCCAGCAGAAGGGTCAGCGCTGGCTCTTGCAGACGAAGCACCCTCATGGTGCAAGGCCGGAAAGCGAATTCCCGCAAGCCTGCAGACGAAGGAGGAGACCGACGGAGTAGAGGTGACATTCGAGCACGGAGATTCCCGGCACTTCGATCTGGTGATTGGCGCTGATGGATTACATTCCGTGGTGCGCAACTTGGCCTTTGGAGACGAAGCTCAATTTGAGCGGTATAGCGGCCATTATGCCGCAGTCTTCACCGTCGAGAACTTTCTGGGACTGAACCATTCAGCTTTGTTTTATAATGTGCCTGGAAAGCTCATCGCTGTTTTAAGTGCCAACAACCCTCAAAAAGCGATGGCCTATTTCGCTTTTAAACAACCCACGAAATTTTCCTACGATTACCATGATGTGCAGCAGCAAGAACAACTGCTTTTGGATGCATTTGCGGGAGTGGGGTGGGAGTGCCCTGAGCTGCTTGAGCGCATGAAAGCAGCTCACGATTTTTACTTTGATGCAGTTAGCCAGATTCGCATGGATCGATGGTCGCATGGACGTGTTGCCCTTGTGGGAGATGCTGGCTACTGCCCCGCGCTCCTGACGGGGCAGAGTTCGACGTTGGCTATGATAGGGGCGTATACTCTCGCCGGGGAATTGAAAGCGGCTGCAGGCGATCATCAGCGAGCATTTCAAGCATATGAACATGAATGCAGGCCGGTTGTCAGGCAAGAGCAACGAAAGCTGGGGATGTACGCCCATTTACTTGTTCCTGAAACACGCTTAGGAATACTGGCAAGCAATCAATTGCGCCGACTACTAGCCCCCATGCAGTCAAGATTGGCCGGGTGGAGATCTCACCCCAGATTCGGTACTTTAAAGGGATATGAGGATCAGATACCGTCTTAATTATCAAGGGCCAGTGGAACCATAGACGGAAAAAGAGAACCTGGCATATAATGGAAGTCAACAGAAGCATAGCGGAGCACGAACCAGAGCGTCACACAAGGATCATACCGATGAGCGTTCAAGATGCGCCAACGAAAACCAGGAAGCGTGCCCATGCACCCTATACACGCTTGCACGGGCGCTGGCTCGTGCTCACTCGAGGTGTCTGGATTACCCTAGTCATCTTCACTCTGGGGACCTTCTTTGCCAGCCTCCCGGTGTACCTGGCACAGTTGCAAACTCCCTGTGCCGGGATGGCCTGCGCTTTGTCCCAGAAACTCTCTCCTGAGCTAGTAGGGGCGCTCAAAGGGATGGGCCTGTCTCCAGGCAATTACGCAGCGTATATAGTCGCGCTCACGCTTGCCTCGGTAGGAGTGTGTCTGGTGGTCAGTACGCTGATCATCTGGCGCAGACCCGACGACCTCATGGCGCTGCTGGTCGCGCTCCTGCTCGTGACGTTTGGCCCGATCATCACGACGAATGCCGTGTCAGTGAGTCCCTCCCCCTGGCGGGTGCCGAACGAATGCCTGATCATTCTCACGTCTTGCTTGTTCGTGCTCGTCTTCCTCCTGTTTCCCAGTGGGCAGTTCGTGCCTCATTGGATGCGTTGGACTTCAGTCATATATATTGCATGGCTCGTCCCTACGGCTTTCGTTGCGCCTCTCATGCCGAATACACTGGTTGAAGAGCTTATCTATCTCGTGTTTCTCGGCGAATCGGCGACGGTTGTACTCATCCAACTCTACCGCTACCGGCGGGTGTCCAGCCCTCTGGAGCGCCAGCAGACCAAATGGGTGGTCTTCGGTCTCGCCGTGCCGGCCACTGTCGAAGTTATCGTGTCTATGTCGTATCTGCTGTTCCCAGTGCTATCTTCACCCGGTTCACTCTATCCGTTGGCTCGCAATATGGTTTACCCTTTCCTGCCGCTGTTCCTGCCGCTCTCGTTTGGGTTCGCCATGCTGCGCTATCGTCTGTGGGACATTGACATCATCATCAATCGCACGTTGGTCTATGGTGCCCTCACAGCGATCGTTGTCGGGGTATATGTCCTGGTGGTGAGCATCCTGGGTACACTGCTGCATATGTTTGGGGATTTCCTCATTTCGTTGCTTGCTACCGGCCTGGTCGCGGTCCTCTTTCAACCACTCCGCGCTCGTCTGCAGCGTGGCGTCAATCGCCTGCTGTATGGCGAGCGCGATGATCCGTATGCCGTGCTCTCGCGCCTTGGGAGTCGCCTGGAGGCCACGCTTGCTCCCGAGGCTATCCTCCCCACGATCGTCGAGACCGTCGCACAAGCACTCAAGTTACCCTATGCAGCCATCGCCTTGAAACAGGGTGACGAATTCTCTCTCACCGCCTCCTATGGGCATCCCCAGGACAATCCATTCATTCTGCCGCTCGTCTACCACACAGAAACCATTGGTCAGTTGAGGCTATCTCCACGTGCCCCGGGAGAGGCTTTCACTGCCGCGGACCGCAGGTTACTCGAAGATATTGCCCATCAAGCTGGTGTCGCTGCCCATGCAGTGCGTCTCACTACCGACCTGCAACGCTCGCGCGAGCGCCTCGTCACCACACGTGAAGAGGAACGCCGTCGCCTCCGCCGCGATCTGCATGATGGCCTTGGCGCAACGTTGGCCGCGTTGCACCTGCAAGCCGGGGCGATTCGTACGCTGATGCGACACGATCTGGCCGCTGCTGACGCTGAGATGCTCGATTTACAGGCAGAGATTCGCTCAGCCATCGCCGATATCCGTCGCCTGGTCTATGCCCTGCGTCCACCGACGCTGGATGAACTGGGCCTCGTCGGGGCGATCCGTCAGTATGCAGCACAGTATGATCTGCCAGTGACGCAGAGTGAGTCTGATGGGTGCCTGCGCGTGGCGGTCGAAGCACCAGAGCAACTGCCCGCTTTGCCAGCAGCAGTGGAGGTAGCTGCCTATCGTATCGTCCAGGAAGCGTTGACCAATGTGGCTCGACATGCACATGCTCGCACCTGTACGATCCGTCTCACCATAGCCGATGAATTCCAGCTGGAGATCAGCGATGATGGTGTGGGGTTCCAGCTCGAATCAGGTGCTGGCGTCGGACTGCTCTCCATGCGCGAACGCGCCGCAGAGGCAGGCGGGTCCTGCGTGGTGGAATCAGCACCAGGCCGTGGCACGCGCATCCTGGTGCATCTTCCCTTACCGAAGGAGTAAGCAGATGGATTCTCTCCGCATTCTGATCGCAGACGATCATCCGCTCTTCCGCAAGGGCATGCGCGCGCTGCTCACGGCCACAGCCGGCACCGAGGTCATCGGAGAAGCGACAACTGGCCAGGAGGTAATTGAACTGGCGTCCACGCTGCAGCCCGATGTGATACTGATGGATCTGCAGATGCCAGGCATCAATGGCATTGAATCGACCCGGCAAATTCTGCAGACCAGCCCGCACATCCGCATCCTCGTGGTCACACTCTTTGAGGATGATGCGTCCGTGTTTACCGCCCTGCGCGCCGGGGCACGTGGCTATGTCCTCAAAGACGCGAAAGAAGAGGAGATAGTACGAGCGATCCGGGCGGTGGGCAGCGGCGAGGCGATCTTCAGTCCAGCCATTGCTACGAGGCTGATGGACTTTTTCTCTGCTCCTCAAACTGCGGTATCAAAGGAAATCTTCCCAACGCTCACCGAGCGTGAGCGTGAGATTCTCCAGTTGATCGCGCGTGGCTCAACGAACCACGACATTGCGAAGCAACTGGCATTAAGTGTGAAGACTGTCAACAACTATGTCTCCAATATCTTTAGTAAGTTACAGGTGGCCGACCGCGCTCAGGCCATCATCCGCGCCAGGGATGCCGGGTTGGAGTAATGCAATGCTGGGCTTACCAAAAGGTAGGACTTTTGTCCTGTAAAAACCTGAACTTCTCATCGTGATAGGGAATGAAGGCTCATAGTTTTTTTGACGTTTATGGAGATTTGGCATGTTTCATTCGATCGCTATTCCTGGTATACTACAAGCATGGCCTGGAGCGGACATAAATAACGAGAAACTTTCGCGTTCGGCAAACGACAATGGTTCTAATGCTATTGCTTCAACCGGAGAACGAACGTCCCAAAGCCAGGAAAGAGCGCATGCCAGCATGACGATGAATAGATCGAAAGATTCTTCGGATATACATACAACCCTCTATTCCAGTGATGTTCACATACTGGACTTCGGCATGCTCTATGAAAAATTCAAAAGGCCAATCCACTCTTATATCTATCGTTTGCTTGGCAGTCATGACGACGCAGATGATATAACCCAAGAAGTATTTATGCGTGCTTATGTCGCCTGGAATGATTTATATGATCGGGACAACCTTTCCTCCTGGCTCTACCGTATCGCCACAAATTTGTGCATCGATCTACTCCGCAGGCGCAAGCGTATCTCCTGGTGGCCTCTCGTGCGACGTAACCATGCTGGTGAGGAACAAGTTGGTGCTGGCGATGAAGAAATTTCCTATTTGCCCTCCGATAATGGTGGTATCCCTGAGATAGCCGAGCGGGAACATATTCGACTTGCTCTCGCCAATATACCAACGGAATACGCTATCGCGCTTGTATTGAGCGCGGCCCAGGGTGTTTCTTACCAGGAAATCGGAAAAATCGTCGGTATTTCACCAAATGCAGCAGCAACACGTATCTCACGAGCCAAACGTCTGTTTGCAGAACAATATCAACGTCTCAGTGAAAACGATGCTGCAAAGAGGAGCCATGAAGATGAATAGCACTGATTTGCCGCCGATACCGAAGGTGGGAGAAAATGGCCCCCAGGTTTGTAATATTGTGGGTTTATACCTGGCTGTTCTTGATGACCTATCGCCTGAACAGGTTAACCTGCTGTTCAAGCATGTACAGACATGCTCTACCTGTACCGCGGAGTTTCAATTTTTGAACAGTGCAACACGTCTGGTTGAGGGGCTTGATAGGACATCTCCTTCTGCACGCATCGATGCTGCCATTATGGCATTGCAATTTGATCAGAATGGAAAGCGAACCCGCAAGCCAGTGCATGTTGCACATCGCCGCCGTCCTTCTGTCAGGGTCATCAGCCAGGCAGTGGTTGCGATTGCGGCGATCCTTTTCTTTGTGATCTTGACCGCTACGCACTTTATTGCCCTGGCTCCTGGCGGTTCACAATCCTTTGCACTCCCTGCTAATCTTAGCTGGAGTAATTATGTCCTATACCATAGCTCAACCAGAATCGGTGCGAATGGTATGGTTTACCGCGTAGAAAGCTACCACGATCTTGGTTCTAACCATATGCATATTGAGACAATGGCAAGGGGTCAGCTTGATGTCGTAGTTGTTGGCGACGATCATTCAATGCTCGGCATGGATATGCTTCATCGCATTGCTCAATGGCATGCTGATGCATGGGCGGTTGACGACTCACTGTTCGATCTGGCGGAATTGCGCCATGAATTGCAAACAAAATCCGCCGTCTTTCTCGATAAGGAAAGCTTTAGAGGCCAGGAAGTATATCGTATCCGATGTAAAGATGGGCTTGTGATGTTACTCGATATGGACTATATGCCAGTCAATGTGCTTCAAGGTTCTACAAATTCTGATATGGCAAAACCAATGTATGATACCCTTAAACTGATGCCTGCCTCTGAGATGCCTACCACCATGTGGAATATGAACATCCCCTCCGGATTCCAGATGGGCTCACTTCCTGCGAAACCATAATTGACCTTTCTCTTATATACAAGATACAATGATGTAACACAGTATGGGAGTGCAGAGGGCGTAGCCCTTTGCCGGGGATCGGGGCCCGCGCATCTGGGGGATGCAACAGCGGACTCCCGAAAAACTCTTTTTCCTTTTTTCGCCGCTTTCAGCGGCGAGTCAAGGAGATCTGAAGAGGAGACTATTCCCTCATAAGAAAAAAGGCGTTAGGGAGAGAGATAGAGCCAAGTTTCTCGCCAAAGGAGAATGCACATATGTCTGAACATACACCTGTCATCGTCGGAGCAGTTCGCACACCGACTGGCAAATTTCTTAGCAACCTAGCTAGTTTCACTGCGCCCCAACTCGGCGCTATCGTCATAAAGGAAGCAGTGCACCGCTCGGGCATCTCTCCTGACTCCATCGATGAAGTCATTATGGGTAATGTCGTTTCTGCAGGTATTGGCCAGGCTCCGGCTCGTCAGGCCGCTGTTCATGCTGGACTTCCAGACGATATTCCCGCCTTTACCGTCAATAAAGTATGCGGCTCAGGTCTCAAAGCTGTTATGCTCGCAGCCCAGGCTATCCGTGCTGGAGATGCGCAGGCATTCGTAGCAGGTGGCATGGAGAGTATGAGCAATGCCCCTTATCTGTTAACTAAAGCCCGTACAGGTTATCGCATGGGCAATGGCGAGCTTATCGACGCTGTTGTGCAAGATGGCTTATGGTGCGCCTTTGAAAACATACATATGGGCAGTGAAGCCGAAATCATCGCCGAAAAATTCGGTGTCACACGTGATGAACAGGATCAGTACTCGTTCCTCAGCCAACAGAAGGCTGCTGCTGCTACTGTAGCCGGGCGCTTCAATGACGAAATTGTCCCCATCGAAGTCAAACAAAAGAAAGGTATTGTCATAGTCGACACTGACGAACCTATTCGTGGTGATACCTCGATGGCTGCGCTGGCTAAGCTCATGCCCGTCTTCCGGCAAGGTGGCACGGTTACTGCTGGAAATGCCCCCGGCTTAAGTGATGGAGCCTCAGCTACTGTCGTCGTAGACCAGGATTTTGCGAAGGCGAACAGATTGAACGTGCTGGCACACATTACAGGCTATGCCTCAGCTGCTATCACTCCCCGTTACATCTTTGCCGCACCTACTCGCGCTGTCAATCGCCTCCTTGAACGCACCGGACTCAAGATCAACGATTTTGACCTGATCGAAGTCAACGAAGCGTTTGCTGCACAAACGCTGGCAAACGGTAAAGAACTCGACTGGGATTGGTCCCGTGTCAATGTCAACGGTGGAGCAATTGCGCTCGGTCACCCCATCGGCTCCAGCGGCTCTCGAGTCCTGACCACCTTAATCTACGAACTACACCGCCGTGGTGGCGGTAGAGGTCTTGCTACCTTGTGTCTAGGTGGTGGTGGGGCAGTAGCAATGTCGGTTGAGGTATAGAGAACACATTGCAAAAATGGATATGCGTGGCAAAGTCTGCCTTGTGACAGGCAGTAGTTCGGGAGAAGCGTTAAGGCGTAAGTAATTATTCTCTCCTTTTTGTTCAACCTGCTTAGAAGACGGACTGATCTCCCATGTTCGCAAGCTCAAGCGGAACAACAGTAAGAGTGCCGATGCGGTCAGCATCAGCAAGCAAGCGAGGAAGACCACTCGGGGAGCGAACAGCCAGGTTCCGCTAAAGCCAGATTTGGAAAATCTGATCTCCCGGTGCTAAAAATCCCCGGATCTCCTCAGTGTGGTACAATACTCCATAAGCAATTGATCTCGTATATAGTAGGGGCGGGGCTTGCCCCGCCCTCATCGTTTTTCGACGTCATCGTTTTACGGTCCAATGTAGAACCCATTTCTTTACATACTCATGACCTCAACGAGGAGGAACCATTTAACATGCTTGAGCAGAAATCACCAGAGACATCTCAGCAACCCGTTGTAGAACAGGGTACACTGTTTGATAAAGCTGAGTTGGAACGCCTCAAACTACAGCGTCAGCATTGGGAAGAAACCACAGTGCACCAGTCGCAGGAGCGTATGCCTGAACGTGATAACTTGATTACCACTTCCAGCGTTCCCATCAATCGCGTGTACACACCCCAGGATAATCAAAACCTCGACTACACGCGCGATCTTGGCCTTCCTGGCGAATACCCTTTCACTCGCGGTGTGCAGACAACCATGTATCGCGCGAAACCATGGACGATGCGCATGTTCGCTGGATTCGGCACCGCAGAGGACACCAATGCCCGCTTCAAATATCTGCTCACGCAGGGACAAACTGGCCTTTCAACCGCCTTCGACATGCCTACGCTCTATGGCTATGACACTGACCACCCGCTTTCGGTAGGTGAGTTTGGCAAATGTGGCGTTGCCATCTCTTCTCTAGCCGACATGGAAATCTTATTCGATGGGTTACCTCTCGATAAAATTACGACCTCGATGACTATCAACAGCCCTGCAGCCGTCATCTGGGCCATGTATATCGTCAATGCCGAGAAGCGCGGATTCCCTATGGCAAAACTGGGAGGGACACTGCAGAACGATATCCTCAAAGAATACAGCGCTCAGAAAGAATTCCTTTTCCCACCAGAGCCCTCATTGCGCCTGGTAACCGATACTATCGAATTTGGTACACGCCACATGCCTCGCTGGAATACCATCAGCATTAGCGGATATCACATTCGCGAGGCAGGGGCAACCGCTGTCCAGGAACTGGCCTTCACCATCGCTGATGGCCTTGCTTATGTCGACGCTGCTCTGAAACGCGGTCTGAAAGTCGATGAATTCGCGCCGCGTCTCTCATTCTTCTTCGATGTTCATAACGACTTCTTCGAAGAAATTGCCAAGTTCCGTGCCGGTCGACGCCTGTGGGCTAAACTTATGCGCGAACGCTACGGCGCTATAGATCCTCGTTCATGGCTTATGCGCTGTCATGCGCAAACTGCTGGTGTCTCTCTGACTGCCCAACAGCCTGACAACAATATCATACGTACCGCCATTCAAGCTCTAGCCGCTGTCCTCGGTGGCACCAATTCTCTGCACACCAATTCTCTGGATGAAGCTCTAGCTTTACCGACCGAGGAAGCTGTTTTGATCGCTTTACGCACGCAGCAAATCGTAGCCAATGAGAGTGGTGTTGTTAACACAGTTGACCCTCTGGGTGGCTCCTACTTTGTCGAAAGTCTTACTAACGAAACAGAACGAGCTGCGCTGAACTATCTACATCGTATCGATGCCCTGGGCGGTGTTCTGGCCTGTATCCAGAATGGCTTCTTCCAGCGGGAGATTGCGGAGTCAGCCTATCGCTACCAGCAGGAAATCGACCAGCATAAACGCGTTATTGTTGGCGTGAACGATTACATGATAGAGGAAGACATCAAAGTCCCTACGCTCTATATCGACCGCGAAGGAGAACGTGCACACCTCGAACGTCTCAACCGCGTGCGTCGCGAACGAGACAACGCCTCCGTCAACCGCTCATTGGAGAACCTGCATCGAGTCGCCGAGGGAACAGAAAACACCATGCCTGCCATCATCGAAGTTGTCAAAAGCTACGCCACTCTCGGTGAAATCATGGACGTTTTCCGTACCGTCTTCGGTGAATACATGGAACCAGCCGTATTTTAATTGGAGTAATCATGCCTGGTATTCACACACAGGGCCTCGTCAAAAAGCAAACTTTAACGGAGGCAGAAGAAACAGCCATAGAACAACTTATAAATGCTTGCAACAACTATGAAGGACTACATATGCGCCTGGACGTTGGTGTCTTACGCAAACGTTCAGGCGACGAAATAAACGATTTCCTCTACTACGAAGACAGCATCCTTGTGGGCTACCTCATCGTAGAGAGTTGGGGTACAAAAGAAAGGGAAGCGACCGGCATGGTCCACCCTGACTATCGACGCAAAGGTATATTTAGTGCTCTGCTCACTGCCGCAAAAGAAGAATGCCAACAAAGAGGCGTGCAAAAATTGATCCTGGTCTGCGAACATACTTCTCAATCAGGGCAGACTTTTGTAAACTCTATCGGCGTGCACCATGAATATTCAGAACATGAAATGGTCTTAGGAACCTTTCGAGAACGGCGAAATTTTCATAAGGGCCTTCACATACGCCAGGCCAATAGTAGCGACCTGGACGTAATAGTCTCCATCCTGGCTACCGATTCAGGCAACATAGAGTCGATCAATCAGTGGGTTGCGAAAATGTTTGAGGAGCCAACGAGCCGCTTCTACCTGGCAACGTTTGAAGGAAAGCCTCTTGGATGTCTTAGATTGGATTACATGACCGACCAGGTAGGCATTTATGCTTTTGAAGTTCGACTAGGCTACAGAGGACTTGGCTACGGAAGACAGATGCTAGAAGAAGCGATTCGCAGCGTTCGCTCCGAAAGCCAGTTACGCATTATGCTCGATGTAGAAACTGACAACACAAATGCCATCGGCTTATATCTATCCTGTGGCTTTGAAATCAAAACCACCTACGACTACTACAGACTGGATATTAAGCAGGGTTCTTAGGGACGCAGTCCCTGAGCGGGGTGTGGGGTGTCCCCACAAAATTCTTTCTTATTTTTTTTTGCCGGCGCAGGCGGCAAGTCAAGAGAGCGCCAGCGAATTGGCGATTGATAAAGATAAAGAGACCTACAAAAATGCAATGGCTAGAACTAACGGTAAAAACGCACCCCGAAGCAGTAGAATCCGTCAGCGAACTGCTGAATCGCTACACCACTGGTGGAGTAGCAATCGAAGAACCTATCGAACTCATCGACGAAGGACAAGAGTACCGCGTATTGACCGGGCACCCTGTAAAAGTGCACGCCTACCTACCAATTGATGGCAAAGAGGGAGAAGTGCGCCAACAGGTGACCGAGGGATTATGGCATCTTTCCAGTCTGGGCCCCCAGTTTGTCGGTGACCTGCAAACCCGTGTTGTACACGAAGAAGACTGGGCCAACGCCTGGAAAGACTACTACTACGTCACGCATATCGGCCAACGTCTCGTCATTCGCCCATCGTGGCGCGAATATATCACCAAGAATAACGAAGTGGTCTTAGAACTGGACCCCGGCATGGCCTTTGGCACCGGACTACATCCTACAACGCGCATGTGTCTTGAGCAGGTCGAGCAACGCACGCGAACCGGAATGCGTGTCCTGGATGTTGGTACCGGCTCTGGCATTCTTGCCCTTGCCGCCGCAAAGCTCGGAGCAGTCAATGTTCGCTGTATTGACAACAGCAGCGTAGCGGTAGAAAGCGCAGTTGCCAATGCCGAAATCAACCACCTGAGCGACCGCATCAACGTTGTCTTAGGGGTGCTTGATGAAGTTGAAGCCACTCAACTATCAGGTCAGTACGATCTCGTACTGGCAAATATCATAGCGCGTGTTATCGGCTCGCTAGCTCCCAACCTCGCCCAGGTCTTAGCTCCTAACGGAATTTTAATTACCAGTGGCATTATAGGAGACCGCCGTCACGAAGCAGAACAACCCCTCCTGTCCGCAGGTCTGAGACTGATCGACCAGGCAATAATCGATGACTGGGTCACCTTAATTATGCAAAAATGAGATGAGAAAGGAGTCAGGGCTACTCTGAAGGTAAACTATGCACCGTTTCTTTGTTCCGCCCGAACTGCTAGCCAACCTGGCGCCCGCAAGGGGCGCCACTACATCTCTATCTGAGGAGCCACTGGGAAATGTAGTGGCGCCCCTTGCGGGCGCCAGGTATGAATTGCCACAATTGTTCGTCCTTCCCAAAGACCTTGCCCACCAGGTTCGGGATGTCATCCGCCTCAAAGTTGGCGATCAACTCCTCCTGCTTGATAACAGCGGTGATGAAATCTTAGCAAAAGTTGTCAAAACCAGCAAGGC
>Ga0207684_10000716_pt1 | contig 39003 bp, 33 predicted proteins | sample KBSK5501metaG_FD_184342 | JGI IMG/M metagenome (GOLD analysis project Ga0207684, IMG submission 184342) | Corn, switchgrass and miscanthus rhizosphere microbial communities from Kellogg Biological Station, Michigan, USA - KBS K5-50-1 metaG... | ecosystem: Host-associated > Plants > Roots >... | reverse complement strand
CAGTTGCGCTGCACAACGAGTCTGGGGGAAGGGTGTGTCTTTCCCAGACCAAAAATCCGAACCCCCGGGGCGAGGACGGCCAGCAAGACCGCCGATGAAGGTCCGCACGATAATTTTCGGATCTTGACCTGCCTCCGTCGCCGGCTCGAGCTACTTTTCGTCGCTACCCTCCCCCGCTGTGAGACATTCGGGTTAGTGGCCAGCGGTCAATGAATCGCAAAAAAGCTCGGCGCCACTGTTGGCTGGGCTCGGACCCGTGAACACTGATTGGAGCAGGCTGTGAATCTCCACCTAAAGAGAGAATTCTCGCGCAAAATCTTGAGGCGCAATCACTTGCGGGCAAGATCTAGAGAACAGGGGAGTTAAACCTGTCGTGGTCCGCGCTGGCTGCATCGCCTCCGCTCGACGATGGTGAGACACTTTCGCCGGCGGCGCAAGGTCAGATGTCACACGAGGCTTTTGATTTCTTTTTGATGCCCCGCTGCGGTCGCACATCAAGACCAAAACGCCCTGTCTCTCCCAAGAACGGAGAGACAAGGGTGGCCCCCCCTCAGGGTCAATGGCGAAGTCGCCCGCCACGGATTTACGCGGATCGACCGGTTACAAGCGGCCGCACTATCTGCTTGCCAAGCTGAACGGCCAGGGTTGTGGTATAGCCAACAGCATGAGCAGCGCTCCCACGAGCGCCGTGTTCTTCAGGAAGTTAATCATGTCGGCCTGCTTCATCTGCGGGTCGGCCACCGCCCAGAAGTTGTGCATGGGGAAGGTGGTGCCGAGCATGAAGACGATCAGCAGAATGATCCCGACCGTAGGGCAGACACCGAGCAGCCCACTGGCGCCTCCGAGCAGCAGCAAAACACCAGTTCCGGCCACGGCCAGCTTGGGAAACGGGACACCCTTCGCCTTGGCGTACCCGCTCATGTGATTCAACTTCATGAAATGGTTGGAAGGGCTCATCAACCAAAACGCTGCAAAGATGATTCTCCCAATGAGAAAAGCGATGTTCATACCGTTTTCCTTCGCTCCGGACAAGCTTTTGCGTTGTTTGGAAGGTAAGTAGGAATGAGCCTGAAATCCCGTGGAGAGTTTCCGCTCTGCAAAATTTTGTGCATCCGAATTAGATGTATATACATTAATTGTCCATATGGACCAATCATGCTTGGCTGCATTGCCGTGCCTGTGCGGCAGCTTTCGCCGGACGTCGCGTGCTCTGACCCAGCTCTATGAGCAAACACCTCGTCCGCTGGGGCTGCGGGCTACACAGCTGACATTCCGGCAAGTGCTCTCGCGGGCGGCAGAAGTGTCCCAGGGCCAGCTGCAGTGTTGAACCTTATTTCCCATCCTATCCTCGTTCAGTAAGTCAACAACCCAATGTGGAATTCTGCGGCGGAATCCAGCTCTGACGAAACTGGACTTGCCGGGGTCAGGGCTTGCGCTGCTTTTCTGCCAGGCGCGCCCTCACCATTTTCTTCACGAGAGCTGCTGGCAGAGGCTTGTCCTGAGGGAAGCGGATCGTGCCTTTGGATGTCTCGAAGCCCTTCAGTTCGTTCTTGAACGTCTTGATCACGGCCATACTCGTCGGGAACAAACTGCAATGCTTTGAAAATGCGGCGTAGCCGAGGAGCGGTCCTTTGTATTTGAACATCGGAATGCCGTAGCTGATGGTCTCCGTTGCCTCCTCTGGTACAACCGAGCGAATCGCTGCACGAACTATGTTCAGTGTGCCGCGAGCGGGTTGGGGAATGCGGGCGAGGTATTCGTCGACGCTCTTGGCAGTGGTCTGTGGTTTTGTGGAAGATGCTTTTTTCATAGATCTCCTTTCATAAGGTCAAGAACAAGCAGGCCTTCTCGCAATGGACGCGAGAAAGGGTGCCATCGAGAATAGCGTGGTCGCGAAAGGCTGACCTGGTCCTGTGCTCATTGCGGTTCCGGCGCAGTCACTCCCGGCTTCACATCCAGGTTGTGATAGACGGTGATCTTCCGATCACCGGCCTCTTTCACCATCACCTGCAGGAGCCGAGTGCGCAGGCGTCCCCTTGGCATCGGGGGCGTGGCGGACTCGATGCTGAAAACCCCGAAATCCATGTAACTGTTTCCACAACGGCGGCCTCGGGACGGACAAACCTGAGCGAAACGACGTCCTAACCGAGCACAGTTCCGCGAAACATTCCCTTAAATATTTCTTCGTGCCTGTCAAGAAACGCCTGTGCCGGGTGAAGAACATCCCCAGAATATTCGTAAATGTGCCATCCGCGGCGAAATGCTGCGAGTAGGTGATTCGACATGGGGAGCAAAGGTCAACGTCAAAAGCGGCGGAGCAGGGGTGTCCGCCCCACGGAGGCAGAGGTGTCGACGGGGCATTCCAGCCCTTGTCTACCACAATTGTGCAAACAATTGCCGAGTTTGCTGATGGGTATAGGGTGAGGATTTGGGGGACTGGCCGCTGTGAGCCGTGCCAACGGTAAAGCCGCGAAATGCTAGCTTTAGCCGCTTTCGCCGGCTCCGTCGGGGGGGACAACGGCGAATGTTTGGTCCCGGGATTGCCTCTAACCCATGTGGATTTCGCTCCGGCGAAAACCGGGGAGCTGGAGACTATGAAACTGACTTTTGTCATGCTATGCCTGTTTTGCGCGTCGGCAGCGTTCGGCCAGACCGTTTTGACGCAGCCCACCTACACCCAACCACTTGTGATGGTCGACCATCCACAACATGCATCGCAGCACGAGTTGGCTCAGCCACAGGATCTGTTTGAGCACTCTGGCTACACGTATGCCAAGGGCGAACTTCCGCTCTCTGATTTCGTGCATCCTTCGGAGCCGGAGCCGCTGGGCGATATCGCGCGGGCGTACAGAAAAGAGCACGCTTCGGTTAAGAAGGCTGAGTTCGTGTTTGAAAAATACGTGGCCAAGAACTAAAGCGGAAAGTACCAAACAACTGGGCGATGCGTGCGAGATCCCTCTCTCCGCCTGAAAAACGGCTGCGCTCGGGATGACGCGGTTACGGGATTAGGGTTCAGAATCCAAACTGCAATTTACCCGTCCGACTCTTCCATTCCTAGATGCACGAGCAAGTCTGCCGCCTTACTTCGGTGTTGCGGCAACATAGTATGATTTGCTGGTGAGATCCTCGACCGGAGTTGCAGAATCTTCCCTTCTGAGGCGGCCGTGACCGCGGCTCCTGCGCAATTGGGTGCTGATCGGCACGGTGTCCCGCCTGTAGGCAGGCACTTCACAGCTGGTTCTGTAACATCGCTGTTTTCGGGGGAATGGTTGGCGGCGCTGGTGTTGGCCGCCGGGTTTGTCGCAAGGCTTCTTCCGGCTTGGCGCTACTTTCTTAATCCCGATGAAGCTCTTCACTATGTACTGGCCGACCAGTCCTCGCTGACGCTGGCATGGAGAGCGGCTCTGACCAATGCTCACCCGCCGCTACTCATTGTGGTCCTTTACTACGTGCGCTTATTGGGGCATTCCGAGCTGCTGCTGCGCATGCCCTCGGTGTTGGCGGGAACCGCTTGCTGCTGGATTTTTTATGAATGGCTTAAGCTGGTGACTGACCGCACGACCGCCCTCATCGGCTTGCTGCTGTTGTCATTCGCCCCGGCTCTCATCGCTTTGTCGTCGGAGGTTCGACAATATGCGCTTCTGCTGTTTTTTATGCTCAGCGGCCTCTACGTCTCCGAACGCGCGCTGCGGGAAAATTCTCCGCGTTTGATGATGTTGTTTTCGCTGTCGCTGTATGGAGCGCTTCTCTCCCACTATTCGTCGCTGATCTTCGCCTTCACCATGGGTGTTTATGTGCTCGTTCGCCTTTACCCGTTTAAGAAATGGATGAGGTTATTCGCAGTTTGGGCGGCGGGGCAGGTGGGGGCGTTGGCCCTGGTCTCTTATTTTCTGATCACTCATGTTTCGCGCCTGAAGAAAAGTGGGATGGCACAGGAAATCGCCGATACATGGCTGCGGAAATCTATTTTTCATCCGGGCACAAGTGGCGTGGCTGCCTTCGTCGTGCAGCAGACGATCCGGGTGTTCACTTATTTATTCAGCCACGGGCTGGTGGGAACATTGGTGCTGCTGGCCTTTCTTGCCGGGATGGCGTTACTGCTATGGAGAAAAGCGGGGCCGTGGAATAGCACCGGGCCGTCGCAGCCTCAGGTTGCACTTCTGTTGGGCCTGCCGTTTGTGGTCAATTGCGTGGCCGCCATCGCCGGACAGTATCCCTATGGCGGAACCAGGCACAACGCGGTCCTAGGGCCGTTTGCCATCAGCGGGGCGAGCATTGCTCTTGCGGCGTGGAGGCCAGCGATTTCGTGGATAAAGTTCCTGGTGATTGCGGTTGCTCTGGCTGTCTGCAACTTTTTCCCGTCGCCGCATCCGGTGATTCGGGAGAAAGATCAATCCAGAGATCTGATGGAACAAGCGGCCGACTATATGCATCATTCCCTGCCGGCGGGATCAGTAATCTTGTCCGATTACCAGAGCGGTCTTCTGCTCGGCTACTATGTTTGCGGTCATGAGGTGGTTCAGACATTGGAACTTTCCTGGAAAACCGATTGCGGACCTTATACAGTGGTGACCACTCACCCGAATGAATGGGAGTTTTACGCCAATGACCTTCCGGACCAATTGAGTCGAGTGGCGGCAATCTACAACCTCGCACCCGCAAGCAAACTCTGGCTATTTGACGCGGGCTGGATTGGGGCTTCTGCGCCGGGACTTTATGTTGGGCTGCGATCCCTGGGCTGCTCCGCACCTCGCAACTTTGGCAACAATATTTTCGTGTGTGAGTTGACGGTTCCGGGAAGGGCCGCAGCCAAGGGGGAATGACAAAGTAATATCGGGCGAAAGGGCAAGAAAAACACTCATTCGCATCGATTGCGGATGAGGCCGGTTCGACAAGAAATGGGTTTCGGCTGATCTCTATTTCGGCTGATCGGATGTGATGCCCTGTTGTCCCGGCTGCTTTTCGGCCTTGGCCTTCTTGGTGAGCAGGGTTTGATCCACCCAGTGGTCGGCGGTTTTAAGATCCTCAGCACGGGCTGCCAGCTCATCGCATTCCACATCGGCCTTCTCCCGGTACATCAGGTTCATGTAAGCCATGGCGTCGTCATAATCCGGCCGGAGCTGAATCGCTTTGTTAAGGCTTTCGATGCCCTCCTGAATCGCAGGGGTGTTTTTTAGCTTCAGCTCAGCACAAACCTTTTTCTGTTCCCTATCTTTCGGATTCAAGTTCTCTTCCGGCTTCAAGCCAAGCTTGGCACGGGCTTCCATGCGCGGCTGGTAGGAGGCCGTCCAATCGATCACGCCCACCGAATAGTAGGGTTCCGGATCGTTAGGATCCACGGCAGAGGCCATGCGGTAATATTTCTTGGCCGCATCGAACTTTCTCATGTTCAAGTACAAGTAAGCGACGCCCTTGGCGGCGTTCACTCTTTGGTCGCGTGAAGGATTTGCCTCCAAGACCTTGTTGTACTGCTCGATCGCCTGCTCCGCCATGCGGTTATTGTCGGGCGAGTCGGCGCCGGGAATGTACTGCTGGGCATAGGCGGTGGCCAAGTACATCCGGGCATTGAGCAGGCTGGGATCCAGTTCCACGGCTTGCTGAAAATGGTTGATGGCCTCTTCATATTTGCTGTTCTTGTAGGACTGCACGCCCTTGTTGAGCTGATCGCGAGCGCGCAGTCGGTTACAGCCCACTGAGGAGAACAGCGCTAGCGCGACACCGGCCAGCATGAGGAGTCGTAGGTTCTTATTCATTGCGGTATAAGTCTCCCTTGCCACAGAATCCTAGGCCCAGAGACAGCGGATGGCAAGCACGGCTGCCCCCAGCACGAGAGCTGGGACTCACGTGCTTGGGCCTGATGCGACGCACACATCGCGGCCCGTCTCCCGGCGCGGATGGTTTATCCGCCGGCCTCGATCTTTGCCGTGATCAGACCAACTTTGTCCACACCTGAGGCGTGGGCAATGTCAATCACGTTGGCCACGTCGGCAAAGGGAATAGCGTCATCCCCCTTCACGAACATAACCTTTTCGGCGCGGGCCTTGTAGATATCGGTCAAACGCCCTTGCAGGTTATCCCAAGTCGCATCTTCCTGATTGATCTTCAGACCAGGCTCCTGGCCAGCCCCGCGATCGATTAACTGCACCACGATAGTGCGGTCAGGCGTATTGTTCTTGGGCGCGTTGGGCGGAGGCGGCTGCGGAACCAGCGCATCCAGCCCCTTAAATGTTGGGGGATTGATCACCATGAAGATGATCAGCAACACCAGCAACACATCAATGAGCGGCGTGACGTTAATATTTGCGCTTTGGCCTCCGCTCGGGCCAACTGCCATTCCCATGGTCGATCTCCTCTATTGCCCACTCGCCGTTGGAGTTGGCGGGGCGTTTGGAGTATTTTTCCTTTGATCAGTAAGCAGGCCCAAATCATCCACTCCGGCGGCCCGCACGCTGTCCACTACCTGCACCACATTGCCGAAGTGAGCTCTGGCGTCCGCCTTCACGAAGACCCGCTTATCGGTCCGGTTGGCGAGGCGGTCCTTTACCTTGCCAGTCAGATTCTCCGGCGTAATCTTGTCGGTGCCGAAGAAGACATCTCCATTTCGCATGATGGAGACCAGCAGGGCATCTTCCTTGTCGGCGTCGGCCATGGGCTCAGGGTTGTTGACCTGGGCCATGTCGACGCTGATTCCGTGCTGCAACATAGGCGTGACTACCATGAAGATAATCAGCAATACCAGCATCACGTCCACCATGGGAGTCACGTTGATATCGGAGCTGATCTTGGCTCCTTCATTTCGCTTTGCTAATGCCATAACTTATTTTCTCCCGCTTCTCTCACGACTCGGTCGAATGGTTGGAACTGGCCGCCTCGAGTCAGGAGGCCGGCGACGGGGCTATCCCCGGCGCCGGAAGGCAACTCTCTGTTCTCTGTGCAAGCAGCTCGCGCCAACCTAGGTTCGTCGAACGTCGCGCCGCTTCAAGAAGTAATCGATCAGTTCGCTCGAGGAGTTGTCCATCTCCACGTCGAAGGCTTCGACCCGGCCGGTCAAGTAGTTGAACATCATGACGGCAGGGATGGCTACAAGCAGCCCGATAGCCGTGGTTACCAGCGCTTCTGCGATACCGCCAGCGACCGCCGCCAAACCGGTGGCCTTCTCTTTCGAGATACCAGTGAATGCATTCAGGATGCCCATCACTGTTCCGAACAGTCCAACGAACGGGGCTGTCGAACCGATAGTGGCCAGGCCGCCCAGGCCGCGCTTGAGTTCGGCATGGACGATGGCTTCGGTGCGCTCCAGTGCGCGCTTGGACGCTTCAATGGTCTCGCCGGGAATGGCGCCGGGACTGTCCTGGTGGGCTTTGAACTCCATCAAGCCGGCTGTGACCACTTTGGCCAGATGGCTCTTCTTGTTTCGTTCTGCCACCTTGATCGCTTCATCAATGCGGCCATCGCGGAGAGCCCCGGCCACTGCAGGAGCAAAGGCGCGAGATTGCTTGCGAGCCGCGTTATATGCCATGGCGCGGTCAATCATGACCCCGATCGACCAGCCCGACATGATGAACAGAATGATGACCACGGTCTTCGCCACCAGACCCATCGCTTTCCACAAACCGAGCGGGTCCGTTGGCATGCCGCCTTCCTGGAAAACCAAAGCGGCAACCGCGGGCATATGAGTGAGAACAACTGTTGCTAGGTTAGCTGCGAACATGAGTTGCTTTTCCCTCCTCAGAACTCGTTACTTCGTTGCACTTTTCAAATAACCACACAAACAATTTTTTCAGCCCGGCTTTGTCCGCCGCCGACGTCGGTCTTGATATCCGCGTACGCTTAGGATCAAGGCACGGCGACCGCGCCGAGCGTTTTAGACGTCCGCTCCCGGCCACCGTTTTCGGTGGGATGGGGGAGGGTGACCTCTTTTACCTACTCAATCATCGGAAGCAGTCTTAGCCTCCGGACAGCGTGAAATTGACCTCAACCTGCGTCTCCACTTCGACGGGTTCGCCATTCAGCAAATAAGGCTTGTATTTCCACTGCTTTACGGCATCCATGGCGGCTTGTGTAAGCATCGGGTGCCCGTTGATGAGGTGTAGGTTCTCGATGGAACCGTCTTTGCTGATCACAGCTTGCAACAGAACCTTGCCCTGAATACGCGCCTGGCGCGCCAAGGGAGGATAGATGGGCTGCACCTTGCGCACTAAAAGGCCCGACGAAACCCCTGACGAGACGCGCACTCGCTGTGGCGCCGCTACTTTGGGCACGGCCATCGGTGTGGAGCTGATAATCCCGCCGATCACGCCGCCCATCTGGCCACCCGGCACTCCACCGGGAACGCCTCCGACCACGCCGCCTGTCGACATAACTGGCGCCGGCGCTTCTTCTTCCTTAATCATCTGAACTTTCTCAGGAATTTTGGTGGGGGTGCGAAGCGCGCCGTTCACGATATCGGTCTGAACAACTTTCACTACCTTCACAGGTGCCGCCGCTGGTGGCGGGGGTGGCGGCGGAGGTGGGGGCGCCACCAGGAAGGTCATCAACTGCTGCTTTGGTAGCGCGTCAGTGAAGATGAGGGGCAGTAGAACCAATATCCCAATCAATCCTACTTGGAAGATGACCGAGATTGTGGTTGTTAGTCCCCGGTTCGTCTTCAGCCGGCCACCTGATTCAAGAAGGCTATCTTCAAACATAAAGGTTTCTCCTACGTACACCCTACGAACGTTTAGACACCGTCCGCTTCCCCTTTGCTCCCAGACCCATCGGCTGTTCCTGGGCGAGCCAAACCAAGCTCCCTCCGAATGCAGCCGGAACCTTCTAAACCGTTTAAAATAAAAGATCTAATGCGAAATCGCAAGCCCTTCAACAGCCGTTATTTGGCCTTGCTGGGCATGGCCACGGCACGCTTACCACGCCCTAACCGCCAATCCTGATATGCCACCAGAATCGGAGCAGCAATTGCGATCGACGAATATGTCCCGATTAAGATGCCAATTACCAGAGCCAGGCTAAAGCCATGCAGTACTTCTCCGCCAAATAAATACAGAGCGAGTACGGTAAGGAAGGTTAGGCCCGCTGTCAAGATAGTTCGACTCAAAGTCTGGTTAATACTGCGATTTACGATATCCGACAGCTTCTCGCGCCGCATGAGTTTAATGTTTTCCCGGATGCGGTCAAATACCACGATGGTGTCGTTATTCGAGTAACCGATCAGGGTTAGAATGGCCGCGATCACGGTTAGCGAGATGTCCGTCTTGGTCAGCGAAAATGCCCCCACAGTGATCAGCGTGTCGTGGAACACGGTAACCACGGCGGCGATTCCGTAAATCCACTCGAAACGGAAACCCAAGTAAACCAGCATTCCCGCCAGCGAATAGACGGTTGCCAGGAAAGCCTGCTTGCGCAACTGGCCACCGACCTGTGGGCCAACGATTTCCACGTTCCGCACCCCAAAATCGGACACGAAAAACCCATCTGACAGGGTCGCCACAACCGGTGGATCGACAATGCCTTTCAACTGATCAATGGAACCCAGGACTCCGCCCTGGACTTTATCGCGGAAATTCACCGTGGCTTGTGCTTGCGCGGTGTATTTCTGGTCGGCATCCGCGCCCAGGTGCAGTGGATCCTTGGCCATCAGGAAATTCTTGATGGTGAAGGAGCTGGCATTGTTCAAATCCACCTTGCCAGCCGGAGCATTTGTTTCCAGAGCATTGATGATCTGCGTTTTGCCGCGATCCAGAGCCTGCTCACTGGTTTCCCGCACGGCGAGGTCGATCAACTCTTCGTTATTCGACGCCACGCCATAGCGCTGGAGCTTGAAGTTGTGCAGGCCGACGCGATCCAGGGAGGCCCGGATTGCACTGTCATCGGGCGTATGCGAGAACTTCACATACACCAGCGTGCCACCACGGAAGTCCACGCCCCACGGAATGCCATGCCAGAACAGCATTGAAAGCACTCCCGCTACGCTGAAGACTAGCGAAAACGCGAGAAAATACCACTTTTTGCCGAGAAAATCTATATTGGGATTGCGAAAGAACTCCACCGGTCTTTTTGCCCCTTATGTTTCTACGACTTAGCCGCGATTCGCGGGCTGAATTATCATTTCCTTGCTCGACCATTCGGCCGGTTGGGCCTTAAATGCTCAGCGCCTCGCCGCGCTGCTTGCGGGTCAATATCCAGTCAAAGATCACCCGCGAGACGAACACGGCGGTAAACAAGTTTGCCAGTAAGCCGAAGGTCAGCGTGGTGGCGAAACCTCGCACCGGGCCGGTACCGAAGATAAACAAGATTGCTGCGGAAACAATGGTCGTGACGTGCGTGTCAACAATGGTGACCCAGGCGTGGCTGAAGCCTTGATCGACTGCCGATGGCGGTGTCTTGCCATTGCGCAGCTCCTCACGGATGCGTTCGAAGATCAGGACGTTGGAGTCGACACCCATGCCAACGGTGAGAATCACCCCCGCGATACCGGGCAGCGTTAGCACCGCCCCGAAGTAGCCCATGAATCCGAGCAAGATAATCAGATTCAGAATCAGCGCCACGTCAGCGTTGATGCCTGCCCCCCGGTAGTAAACCAGCATAAATACAAGCACAGCGACCATGCCGATGATGGCGGCGCGAACGCCGGCGCGAATCGAATCGGCGCCCAGCGATGGTCCCACCGTCCGCTCTTCCAGATACTTCACGCCAGCCGGCAATGCCCCAGAGCGCAAGATCATGGACAGATCTTTGGTCTGTTGTTCGTTCATGCGACCGCCGCTGATTTCACCTCGATCGCGGATCGAATCTTTGATGTTGGCGACCTCCTGGACTTTGTTGTCGAGCACCACGCCCAGACTGTCGTTGATGTGCGCCGAGGTGAAGTTATAGAAGCGCTGTCCGCCTTCGCCGGTCAGCGTAAAGCTCACGCTGGGCTGGCCATTTTGATCGCGGCTAGGTTGAGCGTCGCGCAAATCCTTTCCGCTGACGGCGGATACGCGCGAGACCAGATACCACGCCTGCCCCTCAGTTTCGGCTCCGGGAGCAGCGTGGCCCGGCAGCAGGATTGCGTCCGGGGGCAACACGCCTCCTTTATCTTGTAACGCCGCCTGCTCGCTGGGATAGGGTCCGCCCAGCACCTGCTTGATTTCGAGCATGGCGGTGGACTGCATGATGTCTTTCACTCGCGCAGGATCGTCTATTCCCGGCAGTTGCACCAGAATCTGATACTGCCCGAGGCCATGCTCCTGAATCACCGGCTCGCTGACACCGAGCTGATCAATACGATTGCGGATGGTCTCGATGGCCTGGGTTACTGCTTTGTTCTTCAAGTCGGCGAGCATCTGCGGCTTCATGCTCACGACCCAGGTATTCTCAGGCCCCGCTGTGGCCTGGTATTCCGGCAGACGCTCCTGAACAATGGTGAGCAAATCGGAGCGCGACTCCGGCGGAACGCCTTTCAGGACCATCCGGTCAGGATTGTTCTTCGGGTCCGGTTTAGTGATTTCCGCATAATTGATCTTCTTGGTGCGGAGCTGTTGCTTGAGCGTTTCCAGTGCATTATCGGAGTCAACGTTGACGGCGTCATTAACCTGCACTTGCAGAATGAGGTGGGTTCCGCCGCGTAAATCCAGCCCGAGGTGGATGCGATCGGTCATGCTGGCCAGCAGACCTTGTTTCGAAAAGTTTCTCGGAATCCCGAAAATTCCCAACAGGAACGCGAGCAGGATCCCGACGATAAGTGCCAACTTCCAGGTGAGATTCTTATTCATGCGAAAACTTGATCCTTACTTACAGTCCTCGGTGGCTAACCGGCGCTCCGAGCCGCCGACTGGGTGGGTGCGTAAGAGCGGTGCCGTCCCTACGGGACTCGCGCTCGGCCATTTCACTTTCCCCGGCACTTACGGGCCGCGCCATCCAATGTCGCCCCTTCGGGGCTTCGAATCGCTGACTCCGTACCGCTTTTTCTCGCAAAATTCAGTTCTCAGGTGCTTGCAAGCGCGCACTTCCAAAAGGGTCCGCTTCCCCGCTACTTGGTCTTGGTTTCATCCTCCGCCGTGGTGACTTGCAGCACCGATGCTTTGGTCACTTCCACGCGTAGATTGTCAGGCGGAATCCGGAGATGTATGGCGTCATCTTTGAGTGCGATGATCGTGCCCCGAAGGCCACCGCTGGTGACTACCTTGTCGCCGGTCTTGAGCGTATCGAGCATGGCCTGCCACTTCTTCTGGCGGCGTTGCTGGGGAAGAATCAAGAGAAAATAAAAGATCGCAAAAATGAAAATCAGCGGCGCTATCCCCAGCCACCCCATGCCGCCACCACCGAGTTGTAGTGCCCACAGAGAATTCATACTCGCGCAGCCTCAAAACCTTCCTTGGAGGCTTTTGGGCCCCGTTTACGTAGTCTGAAATGGCTGTCCTAGTCCGCAAGCTTTTGAGGCGCGCACCCGGACCCCGCCAGCAAAATTGCCAGAATCGCGCCTTCAGCGCTCTTGTATTTCGTCACGGGAGTTCTGATCGATTCCGGCCGGATAATTCTTCAGCTTCAGGCTTGAATCAGGGGACGAATTTACAGCTTCGGTCGAGACCCGCTATCAGCTAGATCACAGGACTTTCCCCAAGTGAAATAGAATGCCGCACCCTTCGCATAGTGTCAAGGTAGAAACTGAGGTTATGGACGGTATTCAAAACTTGCGCCAATACTTCATTAGAAGCATAAAGGTGCCGTAAGTATGCCCGGGAGTAGCGCTGGCACACACGGCATGGGCAATGAGGGTCGAGCGGACCTTCGTCTTGAGCATATCGCGCCTGCTTGATTGAGACCTTGCCCTCGGAAGTGAAGAGCAGGCCGTGGCGCGCGGCGCGCGTGGGGAGAACACAATCCATCATATCCACGCCGAGGCGGGCGTATTCGACGATTTCCTCGGGAGTGCCCACGCCCATCAGGTAGCGGGGCTTGTCGGAGGGAAGATGCTCGAGCGTCGACTCGACTACCTCGCGGGTCAGCTCCCGGGGCTCGCCAACGCTGAGGCCGCCGATGGCGTAGCCGGGAAAATCGATTTCGATCGTTCGTTCGGCGGATTCTCGTCTCAGCGGGCGATCCATGCCGCCTTGAACTATGCCGAAGAGGGATTGCGCCCTGTCACGACCAGCAGAGGAAGCCGGGCTGGGTTGTGGGGCCGGCCTGAGAGCACTTGCCGAGCTTTGCTCGGCCGCACAGCCGGGGGCGGCTGTCCATACCTGTTCAGTGCTGGCGCGCCACGGCACTTCGTGCTTATGCTTCTCAAAATACCGCTGGCTGCGCTCAGCCCAGCGCAATGTTAGCTCCATCGACGCTCTTGCGCGTGCCCCGTCTGCAGGAAATTCGGTGCATTCGTCGAAGGCCATAACAATGTCGGCGCCGAGACCGATCTGGGCCTCCATTGCGCTTTCTGGGCTGAAGAAGTGTGATGAGCCATCAACATGGGAGCGGAAGGTGACGCCTTGTTCATTGATCTTGCGAAGATCATTCAGGCTGAAGACTTGGAATCCGCCGGAATCGGTCAAAATCGCACGCGGCCATGACATGAAGCGGTGTAGCCCGCCCAGCCTACGGACGGTTTCAACGCCGGGACGCAAGTATAGGTGATACGTATTTCCGAGGAGAATTTGAACGCCGAGTTCCTCGAGGACATCCTGCGGCGTGCCCTTCACAGATGCAAGCGTGCCCACCGGCATGAAAACCGGGGTCTCGACTTCGCCATGGGGAGTGATCAGGCGTCCGGTGCGGGCGGCGCCGTGCCTGGCCTCGATCTGAAAGTGGAGGGACATTGGTTGGATTGTAGCAATCGGAGGGCGGAAGTCAGGCTTCCGCAAGTCAGCGATCAGCGAATGACAATTCAGCATTCGGCCATGGCATTGCCTGTTCGCTCCACTCCAATTTAGACGTCGAGAATCGAATCATGCAGCTGCGCTCTTTTGCGCCTGCCTCGAGAGCTACAGTCGCAAACTTCGAATGGGGATGGCAGTATATGTTTTATGTTGACTTCCCGTTTCAATCATATTGTTTCCGATAGGGTGGTGGTACGTTCATCCTTTGCTCTGGTGCGGCGTTTTTGGAACCTTGTGCTGGTATCTGCTGAGCTGGAAAGCTGGGGTTCCATTTAACAGACTCGTGGGTGGCAGGAGAGTGATCGATCAACCACCCCGTCGCTGCGGTCGAGAAGTGAGAGCGTCCATGAAGGCTCATCGAAAGGCGGCGCTCCTGCTGCTGCTCAACTTGCCGCTGAAAGCGTAGCGAGGGGTGCGGCTAAACATCCAATGTCACTAGCTCTGCGCTCACCTCGCCGCCCTCAATACTCAGCCTGCCCACACTTACCGGCCATTTAAAGCGGCGGGGACCGGCGCTGCCGGGATTGAAATACAGGACTCCATTGCGGACTTCCTGCTTGGGGATATGGCTGTGTCCGGAAATGACGACGCGAAATCCTGCCGCCTCGGGTTTCACGTCCAACTGCGTCAGATCGTGCAAGAGGTAAATTGAGATTCCGCCGGTTTCGAGCACTTGGGTCTCCGGAAGCTGTTGCGCCCATGCGTCCTTATCCACATTGCCGCGCACGGCAGTCACTGGGGCGATGGTTGCGAGTTTTTTGAGAATCTCAGGCGAGCCCACATCGCCGGCGTGAATGACTTGCTGTGCGCCGCGGAGGGCTTCGACGGCCTCAGGCCGGAGGAGGCCGTGAGTATCGGAGATTACTCCGAGTAGCATGGGAAGAGGCGATTCATTTCGGCGTGAGAGGGCGCGCCTTCCATTGCTGCGTACGTGCCCGTGCTTTTCAGTTCGTCTGCAATGCGGCGCAAAACGCCCATCGCAGCCCTCATCGGCCCTGAGCCCAAGCTGACGCGAGCAACTCCCAGCTTGCGCAACTCGGGCACAGAAGGGGAACCAGGCCCGGCCAGAATGTTCAGCGGAAAGCCCAAGTCTGCGACCATCCGCCGGATCGTTTCTGGATCTCGAACCCCGGGAAGAAACACGCAGTCCGCACCGGCGTCGCGGAAGGCTTGGAGGCGGTCGAGTGCTTGGTCGTAGCGCTTGTCGGCGTCACCCACTTGCAAGAGGTAGACATCGGTCCTGGCGTTCAGGACGAGGGGAACGTTTAACTGTCGTGCAGCTTGCCTTACACTTTGAATTTTTTCGAGTTGCAGCGGGAGGTCAACCAGCGGACGCTCGGGATCACCGGTTGCGTCCTCCAGATTCATGCCCACAGCGCCGGCTTCGACCACGGCGCGGGCGGTCAGGGCCGCATCCTCTGGCTTATCGCCGTAGCCGGCCTCCACATCCGCGGAGAGGGGCACTTTCACCGCTCGGACTATCCTCGCGATTGACGCAAGCATTTCTTCACGTGAAATTTTCTGCCCATCGGGATAACCGAGCGAGAAAGCGATACCGGCGCTGGTCGTGGCAATCGCTTTGTAACCGGAATCTTCAATGAGCCGCGCGCTGGCCACATCCCAGACATTGGGGAGCAGCAGGATTTCGGGACCCGAGTGCAGGGCGCGGAAGATTGTTGCCTGGTTCCGCCGATGCTCCCGATCAGTCATGGGGTTATCCCCCGTCCACAAAAAAACAACGAGCCAATGATTCTAACCAATCATTGGCTCAACCGTAATCCCTTGCGGGAGGAGCTAAGCTACCTGTTGCATCCGCCGCCATTCGATTCCGTCGAGAGCATGCCACAAAGCCTGCGCGGCGTCTTCTGCGGCAGCCATCGCCTTCTCCGCGACCTCGGGATTGGCTTCGATCTGCTTCTCCAATTGCTCCCGCCAGACCCGCGAATGGTATATATCAGCGGCGGCGTGCAGTGTGAAGTAGCCGCAGGTTTTGTCATCGGCACCATACATGGCGCGCAGGCCGCGCTCTTTTTCTTTCGCCACGCCGGGCACCTGCGATTCGTAGGCGTAGAACGCGGCCAGCGCTTCGGCCGGAGTGCCTTCGCTGGCTACACGGTGAAAGTGATTGATCAACTGCTTGATCTCGGCGACGGGCGTATGCCCGCGCATGTCGCGGCTCGCTCCCATGCCTTCGGCAAAGTCGCGCCAAATGTCGGCGTGCGATCGGCCGGAACCATTTTTCTCCTGACCAAGTTCGTCGCGCATGTTGGCGAGCACAGCGCGGCGCAATTCGCATTCGTCGAGCCGGATGCCAAACTCCGCCAGGTATGACGGGAACGCGGCTACGTGATGATAGTAATCCTGGGCATATGCGCGAACCTGGTCGCGGCTTAATTCGCCCGCGCTCCACGCCTGGTAAAACGGATGGCAGAGCAGACCGTACTTGGCGATGCGCGCTTCTAACTGCTCAAAAAAATCAGCGGGGTTCATAGCTGGCTCCGATGAGTACCGAGGGTGAGTCACTACTATACGGACGGACATGCGAGTCGGCAAGTGCGCTGGAATACGTGGGCGGCTTAAATTGTTAAAATGAAAGCTTAAGCTGGGAGTGCAATGCCTCGATGCGGTAACGCCTGCATGCAATTTACTGAACAATTCGACTTGGTCGTGGTGGGCGCCGGGCATGCTGGGTGCGAGGCTGCGGTTGCCGCGGCCCGCATGGGTCTGAAGACGGGGCTGTATACCCTGAACGTCGATCTCATTGCGCAGATGTCATGCAATCCGGCGGTGGGCGGAATCGCCAAGGGACATCTGGTGAGGGAAGTGGATGCCTTGGGCGGCATCATGGGCGAAATCACGGACGCAGTGGGTATTCAATTCCGATTGCTTAATACTTCTCGTGGGCCGGCGGTCTGGTCTCCGCGCGCACAGTGTGACAAACAGGCATATCGCTTCGAGATGCGCGAGGTTTTGGAGGCGCAGCCGAATCTTAAAATCAAGCAGGCGGAAGTGGCGGAGTTGATTCTGGAGGACCGTGGTCAGCACTCAGCATTCAGCATTCAGCCGGGAAATGCTGGGGAAGAGTTGGCCGGGGAACGCTCTCAGCTTTCAACTCTCAGCGATCAGCCAGAAAACGGCCCTCATTTTACTGAGGACCTTGAACGGGGAACCGAGAACTCGCGCCGCCGCCGGGTTCTTGGCATTCGTCTGCGCGACGGACGTACCGTTGGCGCGGGCGCGGTCGTGATCACGACCGGCACCTTTCTTAACGGCCTTATCCACTGCGGCGAACAGCAGTATCCTGCGGGACGCTCCGGCGAACCGGCGGCCGTGCTTCTGGGCGAGTCTTTGAAAAAGTTGGGCTTGCGGGGTTGCCGGCTTAAGACGGGGACGCCGCCGCGTCTTGACGGTCGCACCATCGACTGGTCGCGCTTTCTGGAGCAGCCGGGCGATGCTGATCCGACTCCGTTCAGCTTTCGCACCAAGCGCGTGGCGCATCACGATTCGCAAGTGCCTTGCTACATCGCCTGGACCACTGCGGAAACGCATCGCATCATCCGTGAAAACGTTCACCGGTCGCCCATGTACAGCGGACAGATTCAGTCCATCGGTCCGCGCTATTGCCCTTCCATCGAAGACAAGATCGTCAAGTTTCCTGATAAGGCCATGCACCAGCTCTTCCTCGAGCCTGAGGGGCTGAACACGCACGAAATCTACGTGAATGGCATGAGTACTTCGTTGCCGGTGGAAGTGCAGTGGGCGATTCTGAAGTCTATTCCCGGACTCGAGAATGCCGAGATGCTGCGGCCTGGCTATGCCATCGAATACGACTCGATTGATCCCACTGAGCTTGAGCGCACACTCGAGACCAAGAAGATTGCCAATCTTTTTCTAGCCGGCCAGATTAATGGAACATCAGGTTACGAAGAAGCTGCGTGCCAGGGTCTGATGGCGGGTATTAACGCCGCGCTGAAGGTGAAGGATGAGGCTCCGCTCATTCTCAATCGCACCGAGGCTTATACCGCCATTCTCATCGATGATCTGATTTCGAAGGGCACGAATGAACCGTATCGTATGTTTACCTCGCGGGCGGAGTTCCGGCTGCATTTGCGCATCGACAACGCCGATCGGCGGTTGACGCCGCACGGACGGCGCGTGGGATTGATCTCGGACGAAGCATGGGGAGAGTTTCAGGCCAAGCAGCGGCGTTTCGAGGACCTCAAGCAATGGCTGGAGAAAACCAAACTCACGGTTTCAATGCTGGACCAGATCGCCGCTTCCTCGCACTGCGGGGAGACGGCTGCGCCCTCGGTCCCAACCGAGTGCAGCTCGGCAGCAGCCGGAATGACGCCTGCCCCCATGGGCCTAACTCTTGCTCAACTTTTGAAGCGCCCCGAGATTGAAGTCGGTCACTTGGTTCAAATTCTTCGCGAATCCAAGCCGGAATTCTTTGAGCGGGAGCGAGTTTCTGCGGGTTCTCAAGAATCCACGGCTTCTCTTTCTTCTTCGGAGCGCAATGAACTCAAGTCGGTCGAAACAGAAATCAAGTATGAGGGATATTTGCTTCAGCAGCAGCGCGCCATCGACCGCTTGAAAAAGTCTGAGCAGCGCACAATTCCCGACTGGTTCAACTACAGTTCAGTGAGCGGGCTATCGCGCGAGATGCAGGAGAAGCTGGCGAAAATTCAACCTCGGACTCTCGCTCAAGCCTCACGCATTCCGGGCGTGACTCCGGCAGCTGTGTCCCTGGTCAATGTCTATATTGAGATTCAAGCACGACGTCGCGAGCAGGCCGCCGCGGTGTAGGCGTCTGCTCGACCGCTCACCCGGCGATTGACTGCCTGTTTCATCGCTCCTAATATGAACTCCCGACTCCCTGATGATTAATCGGACCATCTCGCATTACCGCATCACCGGCCAACTCGGCAGCGGCGGGATGGGCGTGGTCTATGAGGCGCAGGACCTCATTCTGGGCCGAGGAGTAGCCCTCAAATTCCAGCCTGCGGAAATGTTGCGGGATCAGACAGCGCTCGATCGATTTCTTTTTGAAGCGCGCACCGCATCGGCTCTTAATCATCCGAACATTTGCACCATCTACGCGGTCGAGAACGCGGACGATCAATCTTTCATCGCCATGGAATTATTGGAGGGCCCGAACCTTGAGCAACGGCTGGGAAGTGGGCCGTTGCCCCTCGATCGGCTGCTCGACGTCGGCATCCAATTAGCGGATGCTGCGTGAGAAAAATATTTGCCGGCTTGAGATCGCGATGAATGATGTTCTTCGAGTGCTCTCCCACCCAAGTTCCAGGAGATTATCGAGAAGGCTCTGGAAAAAGATCTTGAGCTGCGTTACCAGTCGGCGGCCGACTTGCGCGGCGATTTGAAGCGCTTGAAGCGGGATACGGAATCTGGCCGCAAGCCTTCGCAACCGGTTACCTCAGTTGGGGCGACGATGCCAGCAGTCTCGCCCGCCAGTTCTGCTCCAACAGCAGCCCCTAGCTCCACGCCGGCGGCAAGCCGGGTCTCGAGCAGTTCGGCGGTGATCAGTGCCGCGCGCCGCAATAAATTGGGCGTCGGCTTGTCTGCCGTCCTGGTGCTCGGTGTGGCCGCAGCAGCTGCCTATGGGGTTTATGCCTTCGTCACGCGCAGCCGGCCAACGCCGTTTCAGAACATCTCCGTCACTAAGGTGACTGATGGCGGCAAGTCCGTTTTGGCAGCCATCTCGCCGGATGGCAACTACATTCTCAACCTCGTCAGAGAAAACGGTCTGGCCAGCTTGTGGTTGCGCAATGTTCCCACCAATAGCAACACCCAAGTCCAGCCGCCCGCAGACTTGTACTATCTGGGCCTGCGATTTTCGCCCGACGGCAACTATCTTTACTTCGAGCGCAGTGAACCGGGGAATACGGAAGAGAAATATTTGTATCGCGCTCCCCTTTTCGGTGGCACGCCCCAAAAATTGGTCAGCGACATCGATTCCAACGTTACGTTCTCACCCGAGTGCAAGAAGTTCGCCTTCATGCGCTACGATAATCCTGTCCCGGGCAAGTACCAGCTTATGGTTCGATCGGTAGACAGCCCAGAGGAGACGGTACTCACTTCTGGTCCAGTGGGGCAGGCCTTGTACCAGCCGGCTTGGTCTCCGGATGGCAAGACCATGGTGTGTACCGAGCTTCAGCCGGGCAGCGCCCTCGGCGGGTTAGTGGCGGTGGACGTCAGCAGCGGCGGGCAAAGAGTGTTTTTCAGCATGAATGACCAGATTCCCCAGAAGCCTGCCTGGCTTCCCGATGGCAGCGGCCTTGTGGTTCTTGCCCGCGGACAGGGTTCCAACTTCAACCGCAGTCAAATCGCCTTGGCCTCATATCCCGACGGAAAATTCATTCCCATCACCCGCCATACCAACGACTATTCCGACCTTAGTGTCGCGGCCAGCGGACACGTCATCGCCACTATTGTGGGGGAGGATCGCTGGAACCTTTTGTAATGCCGCTTCGTCAGGGAGCGCGCTGGGGCGACAGCTCACAACTGCTGAGGCTTCTACCAACTTCACTTGGACGCGCGATAATCAGCTTATTGTCGATCAGCAGAACCGCCTGAACTTGATCAATGCCGAATCGGGCGACAAAAGCGCGATCGCCACAGAGGAAGGCAGGCCTAACGGCGATCCTTCGGCTTGCGCGGACGGCCGCTACGTTGTCTTCTTGCTGGGACTTCATGGCGGCACCGGTAACCAGAATGTCTGGCGAATGGATTCCTCTGGCGGCAACCTCAAGCGACTTACGAATGGCAAGCTCGATAACTATCCTTGGTGCTCGCCCGACGGGCGGTGGGTTTATTACATTCAGCAGGCTGATCAACAAAGTCTGGCTAAGGTGTCCATTGACGGTGGGCCTCCTCAGACCGTGACCGATCTGGCGATGTCTGGTGTTTTTGATCTTTCTCCGGATGGTAAGTTTGTGGCTTTCGCCATGCAAGAGCACGCGGGCGAGCACAAAGAAAAACTGGCCGTGGTATCAACCGATTCAGGGCAAGTTCTCAAGCGGCTGGACTTCGAGCGGCCGCGCGTCGGGTTGGTGCGATTCAACCAGGATGGCAAAGCGGTAGTGTATCCGACACGCGATAAAGGAATTGACAATCTGTGGCTCCAACCACTCGACGGCTCCAAGGGCAAGCAGCTCACCGATTTCACCTCTGAGCGTATCTGGGATTTTCACTGGTCATTTGATGGCAGCAAGCTAGCGCTGGTTCGAGGTCACACGGACGCTGATGTGGTCCTGATCCGAGACGCCCAGCAGTAAAAAAAATAAAAGGCAGCCATTTTTCTTCTGGCCGCCCTTTTTCGGATTGTTACGTCAGAAAGCGGTTTATGCGGGCTTTACGTTCTCCGCCTGCCAGCCCTTGGGGCCTTTGACTACGTCGAACTGCACTTGCTGACCTTCTTGCAGACTGCGGAAGCCGCTTGCCTGAATGGCCGAGAAATGCACGAATACATCCTCACCGTTCTGGCGGCTGATAAAACCGTAGCCCTTGGCATCGTTAAACCACTTCACTGTTCCTGTTTCCATGATGTTGCTGAGTTCCTTTTTCTGTGATGTAGCGCTGAAACTTTCAAGGCTTCTGCAGGCAGGTCACGCTGGGTTGAGCGGAGGCACTGGGTGTTGCAGTAACCAGTCAAGATCAAACGCACCATTATTGTAGCGTGGCAGGCCGGAAAATAGCTAGAAGAATTCGCGGGAAGATTACTTAAGTCATTGATCTGGCGCGACTTATGGGAGGCTCGGGGCAGGCTTTCGGAAAAACGGCTGCAGTTCGCCGTCTTGCAATTTGCTACTGGAAACATTCATTATCAAGGCATGATTTGTCCGTTGCTTTTCCGTTCATTTGCAGTCAGCGTCGCGCTCATAACCTTCGCTTGGGCAGGAATCGTAGAGGATATCCGCGCCGCTCTGGATCAAAATAACTTCGCGGCAGCGAATACCGAACTGCAATCGTATCGGGGACAGCGCGGTGTCACACCAGAATATGTCGAAGCATACTCTTGGCTGGCCCGGGCGGCTTTGACGACGCGGCAATACGACCAAGCCGCGGCTTATGCCAAGCAGACCAAGACTCTAGCGCTCGGCCAGCTCAAGCGGCGCTCGCTCGACGCCGAGCCGCATCTGCCCATCGCTTTGGGCGCTGCGCTGGAAGTTCAAGCTGAGGTGCTCACAGCCCGGGGCCAGCGGAGTCAGGCAGTTGCGCTGTTGCAGAATGCCCTGCGCACCTATGGCAGCACTTCCATTCGCGCCCGATTGCAAAAAAACTTGAACGTGCTGTCGCTCGAAGGGAAGCCCGCGCCGGTACTCAAATCCGAGCAGTTTCTCGGCTCCAAGCCCCAGCCATTGGCTGCGCTGAAAGGATCGCCGGTGTTGCTTTTCTTCTGGGCTCACTGGTGTGGCGACTGCAAAGCTGAAGCGCCGATCATCACTCAGTTGCGCTCTGAATTCGCACCCCGAGGACTGACGGTCGTCGGACCCACGCGGCTTTACGGGTACACTGCCCAGACCGACCACGCCGCTCCCCAGGACGAACTCGCCTACATCGATGCGGTACGCCGCCGCTTCTACTCCGGATTGCTCGACATGCCGGTCCCCATCAGCAAATACAACTTCGACGCCTACGGCGCCTCCACGACTCCCACTCTGGTGCTGCTCGATCGCACAGGCAAGGTCGCCATGTACCACCCCGGAGCACTCCCTTATGATCAGCTGCGGGCGGCAATTGAGAAAGTCACGGCTCGCTAAGGCTCGACCTGACGGTTGATGGGTCCACCAATCCAGCTCTTCGTCTACTTCTATGCCGAGCAGACGCGTGAAGAACACTTCCAAGTCAGCTTCCACGTCCGTTATGTTAGGCGCAGGGTCAGTGAGGGGACATCGAGTCCCTCCACTTCAACTCTCCAAGAATCACCTCTACCGGTCTGATGTCCGGCTGTGAGCGTCCCCGAACTGACGATTTCTCCAGTGCTCAAGGGCTGGCTCGGGAACCGCCGTAGGATGGCCGTGCTGAGTTCCGCCAAACACAGGGCGGGACTCCTCAAGCAGTTCCTACCGGATCCTTCCTCCACGAACTCTCCCTCCTTGAACACTCGCACCTTAAACTGCGCTAGCTCGTCCGCAAGCTTTCCGATCATGTTCGACTGCGCATGCATCTTCTCGCCGATCACCAGCCCCGCATGAAGCCCAAAACACGCAACGAAATCGCTTGGCTGAAACTGCCCTTCCGGAAAGGGACAATCAATGATTTCGAATCCGACCGCCAACCAGTCCGTGGATTCGAGCGCAGATGTAGCATCGAGTCCTTGCACAGTGATCGGCTGTTTCAAGCCGAAAACAATCTCGGGTTCGATCTTCAGCGAACCAGAATGCGTAAACGTCAGCGTGGCTGCATTGCTATCACTGTTATGCACCGTGTCGTCGTACATGTGGGCCCAAACCAGGGTCTCAAGTTTGAGCACGCGCCACATGGCCTTGTTGGCATAACCAACCTTGCGGCCGACGGCTCTGTGTCCATCAGCTTCGCGGAGCCGCTTGATTGCTGCCTCAATCTCATAGGCGGTGTTAAGATCGAAACCCGGATACGATGAGAGAGGAACAGGAACTAACCGCCCCGTCTCACGCGCAGACAGCAGTTCACGGGCGAGGGTTTCAACATCAGCGCTGGACATAAGAATATTCGATTCGGCGTTGCCGTTCTTCAGGCAGCCCTTCGACTATCGAGTCCCGATGGCTGTTCCAAGTATGACAATAGTTACCTAAATACATGACATTCAGTTTCACTCCAGACGATGCTAACCTACGGTCGTCAGCTAGCTCCGGTATGCTTGGACTTCCTCGGACTGTTTGCGAGCTGGTCGTTGGGTGTTGTTTGTTGTGCGGCACACGTACGCTGCGGTGGGACACCGTCGTGTCCTAAAGAACAGTAACAAAGGACGGATTCGATTGACATAAGTACGAGCATACTGAGATCATCTGATGAAAACAGCGGCAAGACTTTCCTCGCCAACTAGGTGGCAGCGACGTCGTGGCTGCAGTTCTCTCTCCAACTTCTGGCTGGTCTTCCTTCTCGCTCTCGGGCTTCTAGCTCTGGGGTTGCAGAGCGCTCCTGTCAACGCTCAAAACGCGGTTGTCCTGGTGGGATCCGGTTCGAGTGTCCCGGCGCCTCTTTACAGCCGATGGGCTCAGGAGTACGACAAGCGCAACCCCAACATGCAGATGCGATACCTTCCAGTCGGCACCAGCGAAGGCATCAAGCAGATTTCTCATGGCGCGGGTGATTTTGGCGCTGGGGAAGCTCAGCTTACGAGTGAGGAACGGAAAGAGGGCGGTCTGATGGAACTGCCAGGCGTGCTCATCGGAATCGTTCCCATTTACAACCTTCCCGATGTCAACCAGCAGCTTCGGTTTTCCGGGGAAGTGTTGGCCGGCATCTTCCTCGGCGATGTAAAGACGTGGAATGCGCCGCAGATTTCGAAACTGAATCCGGGAATAACCTTGCCGGATCTACCGATCCACGTGATCAACCGTCCATCGGGAAAGGGATCCAATTACGTCTTCACGGACTTTCTCTCCAAGGCCAGTTCCAAGTTTCACTCCCAGATCGGAATCACTCCTTCACCCAAGTGGCCGGTTGGCACGGCGGCGGAACGCAGCGCCGACATGGCTGACAAAGTGAAGAACGATGCTGGCTCAATCGGTTATGTGGAGCTGCAATACGCGGTGAAGGGAAATATTTCTCAAGCAGCGGTGCAGAATCCCGCCGGAAAGTTTGTCAAGGCTTCCGCCCAAAGCATCACCGCAGCGTGCGAGGCAGTGGAGAAACCACAGTGGAATCGCTTCTCAGCCTCGCTGACCAACGCGCCCGGAGCCGATTCTTTTCCCATTACAAGTTTCACCTGGATTTACCTGCGTACACAATCCACTGATTCTGCCCGTGCAGTCGCGTTAAACGATTTTTTGAATTGGATCTACACCGACGGCCAGCAGTTTGCGGTTCAGGAGGGCTATTCCGAACTGCCCCCGCCGTTGCTCGCAGCCGTGAGGAAGAAAGTCAAAGACTTGCGGTAATCTCTCGTTGCCCGGAAGTTGCCGAGACCTAACGAGATTCACGGCGTTTTTGCTGTGGCGGAATTATGCGAGAGTGCTTCGCCTTCGCTTGCATTGCGGGATTGACAGCTCTGGTTTTGGCACAAAAACCAGCAATGCCTGCTAAGACCAGCGAAGTCCGGAAATCCCCCAGTGTCTCCGGCGACTCGGGGCGGAAGGATATGCTCGAATCGAAGATCAAAACTGAATGGGATGCGCTGAAGGCAAAGGACAAGAAAGCGTACGGCAGCCTGTTAGCGGACGACTATGAGGGCGTCGAAGCCGATGGCAGAGGCGAGCGGAATAAGATTCAAGCGGTAAACGAGGTGGCCCAGGGAAATGTCTATAACTACACTTTGTTTGGTTTCAGGGTGACGCCGCTAGGCCCGGATGCGGCTTTCGTAATCTACGAAGTCACCATGGAGTTTCCTCCCAAGACTCAAATGCGGTACTTGAGAGTTTACGTCGGCGAGCTTTGGGTCAAGCGGGCTGGCCAATGGCAGATCCAGCATTACCAAGAAACAAACGTAAAATGATCCGCTGTGGCACCGCGCGGATCACGGCGAGGGTTCCCGTCTAGAAGAGTTTGCGGCAGCACTTCACCTCCTTTCCTAATGTTCAGCCGCCATGCCGAATCACCTCACCTGTTCTCCCCTACTGCTGCGCGAAGACGGCCACACAACCGTTCGCGCTCTGAGTTGTGCACACCGGTCCGGCTTGGGCCGGGACAAAAACATGATTAGTATTGGGATCGACGGCTATGCTGTGCGAATTGGCGCCGGTCGAGACATTCACTAACCATTGGTTGGTCTTGGCATCGATGACACCCATCACCGGTCCGGTCGGCATGTCTCTGGCCGCCAGGTAATAGCGATTGTCTCCCGAGTTGTACCACACTTCGTCGACGCCGCCGATGTTATTGATTGTGACCAGGATGCTCCCCGAAGTTCCGTCAATCACATATTCGTTGGGCGGGAAAGCCTCCCCATCATGGTCGCCGCAACCCACAAGGAAATTGTTTCCCGGCCCCTGAACAATGCTTGTCGGCATGCAGTTCGGCATCAGGAAACTATTGATGACGACAGGTCCACAGGAGGATCCTCCGCAACTGGTGTCTGTCAACCTCGGATCGATCTCGTCTACGGTTCCAACTGTTAGGTTGCCGGTTGCATTCGAATTCGTGACCAGAAAATGGCCCGTGTTGGGATTGAAGACTGAGCCGCCGATCCCCGCGAAAGCGGTAGCTCCGACGCAGTTGGAGGCGGGAGTGGCTTGATTGGCGCAGAATGCCCCGGCCATGGTAAGCATCGGTCCGTGGTGACAAGGCACATCTATCCCGACGCCAAGCGCGTTATGGCCAGAGGCTCCAGAGGGCGCGGGAGTGGAAGGATCTGGGCAGACAACAACACCTGCGTTCAAGCCCACGTCATCAACTTTGACGTTAGTGTTATTAGCGGGCGCGGTGTCGTAGTAGATCTGGCCCAGAATGCAGGTCGGGAAATTATAGAAGGGGTTGCCAAGGGCATCCGTTCCCATCTGGATCATGTAGGGCTGGTCAATTAGCGTTGGCAGGCAATGCTGCTGTGTTGGCGTTCCTGTCTTGGCAACGACATTCGACACGTCGATGAGGGTTACAAAGGCTAAGCCCGGATCGCCGTTCGCAACCAATAGGATGTGATCCTTCTCGTCATAGCTCATCTCGTCGGCGCGGAGATCGGCGCAGGTTGGGTCGGAAAATGCGCGCCCGTTGGCAGAGGCAATACAGCCTGTGATGCCGGTGGCGTTGAGCGTCCCCGTGGTGACAACTCCCGCGAGAGGAGGGCCATTGCGATAATTGCCACCGGGGGCCGGCCCCACAGGCAGGCAGGGTGTTGAATAACAGCCATCGTAATCAGCCGAAAACCCAGTCGGGACGGTGGCGATGACTTTGGGCGGAGCCGAGGGAGTATTATTCGTTAGATCAAAGACCACCACGCTACTGCTGCCGTTAGCAACAAAGAGCGTCTTACCGTCGGCGGTGATCGCTTCGCCATCAGGTGCCGAAAGGGGATTCACGCCGTTCGCGCGAGCTGCGCAGCATTGGGCTCCGGGAAATCCTCCGAAAAGACCGTTGGGACCGAATCCGCCGGGAAGATGGAAAGTGACCCCCCCTTTCGTGCTAGAAAGGTCTGGCCTGCATCCGTACCTGGTCAGATTACCCAGACCGGAAACGATGGGAGGAATGGTGGGATCGCACGCGCTGGCGAAATCTCCGCCACCCGACACGCTGTTTGCGCCCCCGATGACATTGGTCGCGATGTTAGTGTTTGTGTCAATCACCGCCACGACCAAGCCGACCCTGTCCGATACGAAGAACTTGTGGTTGACCGGATCCACCAGGCTAATGTCGAACGAGTTAAAGGGGCCTCCGGGTTCGCCAGTAGGATTGTGCTCCGGCACGAGGACGGTGTCGATATTGATATAGCCATCGGCCAAGGTTGTGCCGCATACGGGGCAGTTCTTCACCGTGCCACAACCACTGGCCAATACAAACAGTACGGTCAGAAGAAAATAAGGCAGAACTCTGAATCTCATCGAATTTCCTCCTGCGATTTCCTATGGAACAGGCTGCTTTGACCCGGCTCTCCCCTTCCCCACATCCTTCAAGCGGCTTAATGCAACAAACCTGACGCTACACAAAGGGCGGTCAGACCTTGTCAGAATCGGAACTGCAACCGTTGCAGCACGACAAAGAAAGTCTGCGGCACTTGGCCCGAAACGCTGGGATCCTTCAGCCGGTCCACGGAAAAATTGAGCTGGTACTTAACCAGGTAGTTGAGATACCAGTTGACCCCAACCGTGAACTGGTCGGTGTGGTTGTTAAATGTGGGGACGAACCCGGGAGTGAGTGGGTTGCTCAGCAGGTCGATGCCCGATTCTTTCGCCTTGATCCGGCTGTAGCGGAACGCAAGTTCCCAAGCTCCCAATGCACGCGTCCCGCTGGTCGCCTCGGGGCCGAGGAATGGGTGTTTTACCTTTGGCTGTCCATTTTCCGGTCGGGCCTCGCCGGTTAACAGATAGGTTACTTGCCCGTAACCCGCTTTCGCGACGACTCCGGGAAGACTCACGAACCCCAGATTGTCGGAGGTTTCGGAGCCAACCGCACGCCGGAACTGGTCTAGCTGATCGTATTCAGCGCGTACCGCCCAGGGGCCATGCGTCCAAGTGGCTTCGGCGTTGTAGCGCTCCACTGGCCCGTTGACCCGGAACTGCGGAAAGAAGGTGTAAGCAGCGTCGGGCATGGCGGCGCTAAAGCTCTGCTCACCCGAAAGGCCGCGGCTCCGGCCACGGCCGATCGCGCCGCCAAAGGCCAGCCCTTGGAACAAATTATCTTTCTTCTTCTTCCACGGGTAGAAACGGAGCCTCCCAATGATTTCCGGTTCGTTCGTTGTGTTGTTGATTAGGATTCCCTTGCCGTTAAATGCGCCCAACCAGTACTGCACGGCGCCGCCAGCAAGGTCACCCCGAATGGTGGCGCCGGGACTGCGGTACGCAGTAGCGGCGGAGGGGTATAAAAGCGACGCCAGTGATCGCTCAACAAAATCCAGATTGGGGGCGCTCGTAAGAAGTTCCTGAGCGAAAGGCTCTTTGTACTGACCGACTTGGAATATGAAAGCCGGGTTGGGTTTGATGTTGACGTACAGATCCCGCAGGGAGATGCCGTTGCTGGCGGCGGAGTCGATGAGCACTGCGTAATCGTAGTGGGTGCCGAAAGTGCCTTGAAAACCGAAACGGGCACGGCGGATGAGAAATGTGTTCGAGGGAGCTCCGTCGCCGTTGTAGGCGCGGTAATCAGACTGAAAGTACCCGTAGGGCTGCATTTGAAACTTGCCGTCGGTGCTCTTGATGAAAAAGTGTTCCCCGTTCCATCCCGCGACCACCGGGACATCGGCCTTTTTCTCGGCAGGTTTTTTCTCTGTGGATTTGTCCGCCGGCTTAGCCGCTTGCGCAATCTCTGGTGGTGGGGGTGCGGACACCAAAGCCGCGTTCATCAGGCGGGCTCCATTTCCGGCTTGCCCTTGAGCGTTGGCCGCAACCGTCTGGGCGGATTGCAATTTGCCCTCCGCCAGTTGCTGGACCATCGCCTTCAGTTCCTCGATGGTCTTTCGCTGCGCCGCGACCTCGCTGCGCAACTGGCTGACCTCCTCCTCGGTTGCCACCGTAGAGGGTGATGCGCCAGTCTTGTCGGCAGGTTCCGTGCTTTGGGCATGGACGAGCGAACCCGGCGCTAGGAAAACGAACAAAAGCACGACAAACTTTGTCATCGAGCGCATGTGTTTCCTCTCCCAGATAATTTGCAAGACCGGCCTGCCCTCGAGGCATGGAGACACGCACGTCACGCCCGGCCTTATCGGCCCGGGCGACAAACCAAAGGAGCTCCAGAGCTGCTGCTGAATCACTGATCCGGCATGAAAAGCGGACCACTTCTACCGGGTCGCGGTTTACCATGTTTGCATGTATATTGTCAAGCAACTTTTTCCTCGGAGGCAGCTGACCGAGACCTCGGCTCACCATTGTCGCTGGTGTGTCGCTTCGCGGCATCTGGCTTTTTCTGATACAAAAGTGCCAGCGACACGCTTGAGACGGAAGGCGGAGGAACGAAACGCTGATACGGCAATGCCAGAGCGCAGCCTCAAAATAGCCAGGTTTATCGGAGCAGCGCCTAGCGTCGCGTACTGTGACGTGTGCAGGTTAGCGTTCCGCACGCGGCGGGAGCTTCTGATGGACGCGGACAAAGCCAAGCAGCAACTCCAATCCGATTTTGAGAAACATGAGTGCAGGCCAGAGCCTGGTGCGGTCGAGGATGCGTTGGATCACATCAGGTAAGCATGGGAAGGCATGACTGAACACGATCCTCGGCGGTATATGAACTATGGGCCTGCGGATTTGAATCCCCAGGAAGATCTTCCGCATGGATTTCTGGAATTTCTGGGGCCGTCCACCGACAATTCACTCCCCGGCAGCAGGATCGCCATTCGCCGATGTAACCTAGGTACAGACTTGAACTGCTATCACTGCAAACAGCTTTCCGAAGAGAGTAACCATGAGCGCCGTAACACAAAATTCTGCAGGTAACGCGTTGCGTCCGCTGCAGCCGCCTCGCCGCTATCTGTTTGGGCCGGGACCAAGTATGGTTGCACCGCGCGTGTATGAAGCGTTGTCAAAGCCCATTGTCGGGCACCTGGATCCCTACTTTATCCAGGTGATGGGAGACATTCAGCAACTGCTCAAAACGGTTTTCGGCACAAACAACGGGGCCACGATCGTGATCTCCGGCACAGGCAGCGCCGGCATGGAAGCTGCGGTTGCAAACTTCGTTGAACCCGAAACGAAATTCGCTGTGTTCGCCAACGGATACTTCTCCGACCGTCTCACCGAGATGGCGAAGCGCCAGGGTGCGGACGTCGTGCGGCTGGAGAAACCGTGGGGGGCAACTTTCACTGATCATGAGGGGGCAGAGTTCATCCACCGCGCAAAGCCGAAAGTGGTGGGCTTCGTTCACGCGGAGACCTCAACTGGAGCCTTGCAATCCGGACAAGCGATCTGTGCGGCCGCGCACGATGCGGGCGCGCTGGTGATCGCGGATTGCGTCACATCACTCGGCGGATTCCCAGTGAATTTCGATCAGACCGGAATTGACGTCGCCTACAGCTGTACCCAAAAAGGATTAAGTTGCCCACCGGGATTGTCTCCCCTTGCTATTTCGAAGCGGGCCATGGACTGGCTGGGCGCTCGGACCTCTCCCGTGCGAAGTTGGTATCTCGACCTTAAGCTGATCCACGATTACTCGACCGTCTCACACCGTTATCACCACACGGCCCCGGTTTCCATGTTCTATGCGTTACGCGAAGCACTTCTGGCGATCGCGGATGAGGGAATCGAGAGACGTTGGGAGCGGCATCGCCGTTCCCATAAATCCTTCGTCAGGGGCATAGAAGAGATGGGCCTGCGTATGCACGTTGCTGAAGAGCATCGAATTCCGACGCTTAACACCGTATGCGTTCCGGAAGGCGTTGACGAGGCCAGAGTGCGTCGGCGGCTCTTGGAGGAACACGACATCGAAATCGCGGGTGGCTTCGGGCCGCTCGCCGGCAAGGTTTTCCGCATCGGTGTGATGGGACCGTTGGCGACGGAAGAGAATGTAGGGTTCCTATTAGCGGAACTGACGAAGGCGCTGAGCGCCGAGGGCTATCGGCCCATAGACAAAGGCCGACCTGGCGCCTGCAATTAGCATGCGCCTGATTGTTCTCGCGATATCTCCCAATCTATTTCGCTTCATGAACAACAGACAGAATTGCGCAATCATCCAAAGAGCCTGCGTAGGGGCACCCACGAATGACCCTAAAGTCCGTACAGACGCTACTCGACGTTTTGCATTTTGCCGACAGCCACACCGCAGTGATCGTTCCCGAGCTCGGAATCCGGGTCACCTACGAATCTCTCCGGCAACAGGTTCTGGCCATGGCGGACGCTTTGGCTTCGGCCGGCATTCGTCCCGGAGATCGCGTGGCGATCGCATTACCGAACGGATTGCCGGCGATTGTGAGCTTCCTGGCTGCGTCCATCGCCGGAACCGCTGCCCCCTTGAATCCGGCGTACCCCTACGAGGAGTTCCTCTTTTTTCTCAGTGACACCAACGCCCGCGTTTTGCTTTGTCCTCTCATAGGCGCCGAATTCGCGCGCAGTGCAGCCGCCGATCGTAAGATCCCTATTTTATCGGTGGAAATGACCGACCAAGGCAACGTGCACTTGGCGGATGCTCCCACGGGAGCTTCTGCGACCGAGCCGGCGGCGGACGACATTGCCCTGATCCTGCATACCAGCGGAAGCACGGGGCGTCCGAAGCGTGTGCCCTTGCGCCATTTCAATCTGGCCGTTTCCTCGGCCAATATCGCAAACTCCTACGCGCTTTCTGAGGAAGACGTTTCCCTCTGCATCATGCCGCTGTTCCACATTCATGGTCTGATTGGTTCGACCATGGCTACCCTGCTCTCCGGCGGGACTCTGGTTGTCCCTACCAAATTCAACGCGCTTACTTTCTGGCGGACGGTGCGAGAACATGGCGTGAGCTGGTTTTCGGGAGTGCCCACGATGCATCAGCTTCTGCTGGCCCGTACTCACCGTAAGCCCGTAGAAGCCGCCTCTCTGCGCTTCATCCGTTCCTGCAGTGCGCCCTTTTCGCCGGAACTCATTCATAAGATCGAGGAAATTTTTGGCGTCCCATTCGTCGAGGCCTATGGAATGACCGAGGCTGCTCATCAGATGACCTCGAATCCGCTACCGCCGCGTCATCGCAAGCCAGGTTCTGTCGGCGTGGGCACGGGGCTTCGGGTCAGGATCATGGACAAACAAGGCAATTCTCTCGAAAACAATCAATGCGGGGAAATCGCGATCCAGGGCGCGAATGTGTTTCGTGGATACGAAAATAATCCGGAAGCCAACGCCCGCGCCTTCGTCAACGGATGGTTTCGCACGGGAGACCAAGGCTATCTCGACCAAGATTGTTACCTGCACCTGACGGGGCGCATTAAAGACATCATCATCCGCGGAGGCGAGAACATCGCGCCGCACGAAGTCGATGAGATTCTTCTGAGGCATCCCGCAGTCGCGGCGGCGGTCACGTTTGGCTGCGCCCATCCCACGCTGGGGGAAGAAGTGGCTGCGGCTGTGGTCTTGCACGAGCCCCGCGGCGCCACCGAATCGGCACTCCTCAAGCACTGCCGTGAGCTGCTGGCAGAATACAAATGTCCAAAGAAGATTTATCTGGTGAAAAGCATTCCCACCACCGCCACCGGAAAAATTCGCCGCCGCGCCGTCGCCGCCGCGCTCGTAGACGATCAACGTGGATAGCCGAGTTGAGTGAGCAAAGATGAAATTCCTGATCGCTGGAGCGGGCGCAATCGGAGCCTACATCGGCGCGCGCATGGCGCAGGCCGGATTCGATGTCACCCTCCTCGCGCGCGGACCGCATCTTCGCGCCATGCAGGAACGCGGCGTGCAGGTGAAGAGCGTCGCAGGAGATTTCGAGGCGCGACCCAAAATCGCCGGCACGCTTGAAGAAGTGGGCCCGGTCGATGTCGTTTTTCTTGCAGCCAAGGCCCACAGCCTTCCCCAACTTGCACCCCAGCTACACCCGGTGCTGGGACCTGACACCGTGGTCGTGAGCACACAGAACGGCGTCCCTTGGTGGTTTTTCCAGGGCTTCGGCGGCCCGTGGGAGGGTACACGTCTGGAGCGCGTCGATCCTGAAGGCCGAATTTCCGCGGCCATTGAAGGCCGTCGCGTGGTCGGCTCCATCGTCTATTTTTCGACCGAGATCACCGCGCCGGGAGTTGTCCAACACACCGAGGGCAATCGAATCTCCCTGGGCGAGCCCAACGGTGAGCGCTCGGATCGGTGCCGCCAAATTGCTCAGGCACTCGTTGCCTCGGGCTTACGTTGCCCCGTCACGGCGCACATCCGAAATGAGATTTGGGTCAAAATACTTGGCAACGTTGCTTTCAATCCCGTCAGCGCACTAACCGGAACCACACTGGTTCAGATGGCGCGTGATCCGGAAGTGTCGGTGTTGATCCGAAATATCATGCGGGAAGCAGAGTCCGTGGCCACGCATTTGGGCCTGGAATTACCCGTCTCCACCGAACAGCGAATCGCAGGCGCCGAAAAGGTTGGTGAACACAAGACTTCCATGCTGCAAGATCTCGAAGCCGGACGGCCGCTCGAACTGGAAGCTGTGGTGGGCGCGGTGCTGGAATTGGGCGAACGTTTGAATCTTCCCATGCCTCACACGCGCGCTGTGTATGCTTGCACCAGGCTGCTGGTGCAGTCCCGACAACACAAAAAGACGGTTTGAGACGGAGTCCACTCGAGGAATGCTTCTGTCCCTTGTGTCCCGTTTTCTGTCCTATTGTTGAGGAAATCTGGTTGAGGGAATCTGCTCGCGCTGTCCGGAAATTTGTGTAAACTCCGGGAACGAAAGATGGGAAAAGATTTTTTCGCAGAACCGCACTCAACACTTGACAAAGTGAGTATAATCTCCTGGTCCACTTATCAGACCACTTGTAGGTGGTGAATGGCTGAAACCTTAAAGTCCGACTTCGACGTAATCCGCAGGAACAAAGTCTACGAGGAGGTCGCCCGTCAGATCGAGCGCCTCATCCTCAAAAAGCTACGCCCTGGCGACAAGCTCCCTTCGGAACGCGAACTCGCGGAGCTGTTAGGGGTCAGCCGCAGTTCCATCCGCGATGCTATTCGCAGCCTGGAACTCGTCGGCCTGGTTGAACCGCGCCAAGGCGCGGGGACTGTGGTTCGCGAAGTTTCGGCGGCTTCGTTCATTAACCCGTTGTCCCACGCCCTGGTGCACAAGCGGCAGTTAGTGAGCGAGCTTTTGGATTTCCGCAAGATGCTCGAGCCTCCGCTGGCGGCGCGTGCGGCCACGCACGCTTCCGCTGAAGAGATTGCTGAGATGGAAGAGATCCTCGAGCGCCAAGGCGAGAAGCTACGCCAGGGCGAAGTCGCGATGGAAGAGGATTCTGAATTCCACTACAGCGTGGCCATGGCATCGGAAAACAGCGTTGTCCTGAAAGTGCTGGACGTTCTGATGGACTTGCTGCGCGACACCCGTGAACGTTCCTTGCAAGTGGAAGGGCGCCCGCAAAAATCGCTGGCGGGTCACCGCCGCATTCTGGCGGCGATCAAGAAGCGCGACGCGGAAGCCGCGAAGGCTGCCATGCGCCGCCACATCGAGGACGTTGAGGAGATCGTACTGAATAAGCTCTAACATTTTCGTTTTCTGAAAACTTCGGAGGTTCTTACAATGGGCCGGCTATTCGCGATCGAAATTATCTATCGAGGAATTTTTCAAAAAACTCTGGCCACGCGGCTCAGCCGCTCGATTGTCCTGGCCGCCCATCAGGAAGGCAAGATGGGCATTTCGTTTGGGCGTTATGGCGACAGCCCCGAGCGAAACGGAATTCCGGCCAAGAATTTTGCCATCGTGGCCACGGATGAACAGACACTGCAAGAAGGAATGGCGAAGTACGAACCCAAGGAAGTCGACGTCACCATCGCCGTTGATGACACATTGTGCAAGGGAGTGGAGTCGTGGGCGTGGTATGGACTGCAGCCGGTCAACCGACTGCTGAAGCCCGGGGGCACTTTGATCGTTGCCTCTCGCGAGGGGCCAGAGGCAATCATTGCCATGGCGCACCGCAAGGAGACGCCTTACAACCTGGCAATCGTAAAGGGCACGGTGAGCTTCTCGGGACTGTGGGTTTACAAGGATGACCATACCGACGTACGCATTCTCGGGGCGATCGCCAAGGTCCTACCCGACCTGTTCAGTCTGAAATCGGTGCAAAAAGTGATCATGGATCAGTGGCAGGATCCGGTCAAGGCTGAATCCGCGGCGCGGGCCTATGAGCGCATCAGCACCACTACGGTTCGGACTGATCAAGGCAATCCCGAAGTTCCCTACAAATTTGATTTTCCGAAGTGGCACGAAATGGGCGAAGGCATCGCCATTCCCAGCATTCCTGCCGGACGGAACATGGAAGATCCGGTGTCCCACGTCCACGGCGGATTTCAGCCCGACCGCAACCCGACCTTCAAGAAGTTCAGCACCCGAACCATGCGGCCTGTGGTGAACTTCGACACTTGCATCAAGTGCACTCTGTGCTGGCTGCACTGTCCTGACTCCTGCTTCGACGTAACTCCTGAGGGTCTGTATGACGCAAACATGCAGGCCTGTTGCGGTTGCGGCGTTTGCGAAGCGGTATGCCCGGTGAAAGAGTGCGTCACTATGGTGAATGAGACCGAGTTCGGCGACAACGCCAGCCAATGGGAAGCGTGGAGGAACGACAAAGAGGGCTACCAAGCCTGGCTTGCCAAAAAGATCGAGTCGCATCCCCAACGGTCCCACGGCTTCCGTTATCGTGGGCAGTATGAAGAGCAGGTCCCAGAAATGCTGGAGATCGCGCGCAAGGGATAGAACCATTCAGGAGGGAAGTTGTTATGGCGACACTAGCGGCTGTCGAAGAACAACGTAAGACCGAAGAAACAGCCCTTATCACCGGCAGCGAAGCCATTGCAGTCGCTTGCAAGCTGGCCGACGTCGACGTAATTACCGCCTACCCAATCCGCCCTTACGACACCGTGATGCAGTACGTCTGCAAGCTGGTGTCCAACGGGGAAATGGATTGCGAGTATATCGTGGCGGAAGGCGAACACTCCCAATTTGAAATCGTGAAGCATGCCTCGGCGGCTGGCGCGCGCGTGTTTTGCGGTTCCAGCGGCGTCGGTTGGATGTACGCCATGGAAGCGTTGACCGTAACTCCCGCCTTACGCATTCCGATGATAGCCATGGTGGGGAACCGCGCATTGGATGACCCCGGCGCGTTCGGGGTGGAGCACAACGACGCGCTTACCGTCCGCGATCTAGGCTGGCAACTGGTATGGGTGGATAACGCGCAGGAAGCGCTGGACACTGCCCTGATTGCCTATCGCGTGGCGGAGGATCGGCGAATCTTCCTGCCTTGCGCGATTAGCTGCGACGGAGCGTTTCTGACCCATTCTCAGGCCCTGGTCAAGATCCCCTCGCAAGAGAAGGTAAACGAATTTCTGCCGCCCTACGACCGCGGTGACCTGCTCCTCCATCCTGATAACCCAATCACCGTGGCCCCGCAGGGCAACGAAGATTGGGTGATGGAGATTCGCCGGCAGAACTACGCGGCCATGGAACGGGCTCATGGCGTCATCGTAGAGGCCTATGCCGACTTCGAGCGCATCTTCGGACGCTCGTATGGCAATCCGTTCTTTGAAGAGTACATGACCGATGATGCGGATATCGTTCTCATGGGAATGGGAACGCTCTCGATCTCGGTAAAAGTTGCTATCCGGCAGATGCGCAAAGAAGGTAAGAAAGTCGGGTTTGTGCGCATGCGCTGGTTCCGGCCGTTTGCAGCCGAAGAATTGGCGAAGTCCCTGCAACGTTTTGAGGCGATTGGGGTCATCGACCGTGACTACTCTTTCGGATCGCCATATCTGGGAGGCGTGTTAGCCGGCGAGGTTCGACACGCGCTGTACCCGGGAGCCGGTAAGAAGCCGCCGGTGCTCGACTTTATTTGCGGTCTCGGTGGGCGCGAAGTAACCGTGCCTGATGTGCAAAAGATGGCCGACTCCGTCTACCACGCTGCGGATGGCAAAGCGCAGCCCCTAACTCAATGGATCGGATTGCGCGAGTAATCCGTTTCTTGCTGATGCTTTTTCAAGCGTCGGAAAAGTGAGGAATCATGTCTACCTACATTCAGATTGATCCGACCCAGAAGCTGGATCCTTTCAAAGCAGTCAAGAAGCTGCCCTTGGAGGAATATTTCACTTCTGGTCACAGGACATGCCAGGGCTGCGAGTCGGCGCTGGTGATGAAGATGATGGCCAAGGCCGCTGGCCCCAGGACGATTGTGCTGGGCAGCACCGGGTGCATGTACGTGGCCAACACCACTTATTACAGCACTTCGTGGGTGCTTCCGTGGATGCACACTCAACTGGGCAGCAGCGGATCGGCTGCACTGGGAACCGCCGCCGCTCTGAAAGCGCTTATGCGCAAAGGAAAGATGAAGAAAGAGCCCATTAATGTGATAGCGTTCTGCGGCGACGGCGGCGGAGCGGATATGGGCGTGGGGGCAATCTCGGCCACTCTTACTCATCCCGATTACAACTGCCTCATCCTGATGTATGACAACGAGTCGTACGCCAACACCGACATTCAGCTTTCGGGCAGCACTCCCTGGGGTGCCAACACCACGTTTAGTACTCCCGGCAAGGTGAAAAGAATCATGCATCGCCGCTGGAAGAAGAACATGGCGGGCATGATGGCCGCAGGCCATCCCACTTGCAGGTACGTCGCCACCGTCTGCATGTCCTACGCTCTGGCAGGAATGAACGCCATGCGCAAAGCGCTGTCGATCGGCGGTCCGACATTTATCCACTCACTCGATCCGTGCCCCAAGGGCTGGGACTACGATCCTTACCTTTCGCACGAAATGGGCGAGCTGGCCGTAAATACTGGAGTTTGGCCGCTATACGAGGTCGAAGACGGCGTGCTGAGGCTGACCGGCAGAACGCAGCAAATCGCCGCCGGCAAGATTAAGCGGCAGCCGGTGAGAGATTACTTACTAAAGCAAGGAAGGTTCGCGCACTTTACCAACGATGATATCGATTACTTCCAGAGTAAGGTCGATGAAATGTGGGGAAAGTGGCTGGTTCCCGGTGTGATCCCATTCCAGCAAGAGGTGGAGGCAGACAACCCGCCCGCGTAAATACGCTGGCGGGGAAGCTCAAAGTTTGCATCGCGCACCTCTGCGGAAACTGGTCGCGGGCGGTTCGGGAACTAGCGATTTGCAGGTAAGTTCCTAAAGTCGGACGAGACACCGAGGAGGTGCATCTATGGCAGCCGTCGCTCACCCTGATCTGATTCATCCATCGCGCATTGTAAATCGTTGGGCCCAACTGGTTGCTGGCATCATCGCCATGATGGCCATTGCCAACCTTCAGTATGCCTGGACCCTTTTCACTAAACCCATGCAGTCGCACCTGCACGTTTCACTGACGGCGATTCAAGGCATCTTTACCGCCTTCATCCTCGTGGAAACCTGGCTGGTTCCGTTTGAAGGATACCTGGTCGATCGGATCGGTCCACGCTTGATGTTGGGCGCTGGTGGCATCCTGGTTGGCTTGGGTTGGATCCTCTCGGGACAAGCCGAAACGTTGCGCAGCCTTTACTTCTGGTACATCGTTGGCGGTATCGGCGCCGGCATCGTCTATGGCGGAACCATTGGAAATGCGCTGAAGTGGTTTCCCGATCACCGTGGGCTTTGCGTCGGGCTCACAGCAGGCGCCTACGGTATCGGGACAGCACTGACTGTGTCGCCGATTGACAAAATGATAAAAGCTTCTGGGTACCAGCACGCACTGGTCTTTTGGGGCATTATCCAGGG
>Ga0207684_10000715_pt1 | contig 39005 bp, 36 predicted proteins | sample KBSK5501metaG_FD_184342 | JGI IMG/M metagenome (GOLD analysis project Ga0207684, IMG submission 184342) | Corn, switchgrass and miscanthus rhizosphere microbial communities from Kellogg Biological Station, Michigan, USA - KBS K5-50-1 metaG... | ecosystem: Host-associated > Plants > Roots >... | reverse complement strand
GCCATGTGGCTCTGGGCTTCGTGCTGCACAACCCTTCGCCTGAGCGCTGGCAGGCGATGGGCTGGAACGCCGTCTTTTTCGGGGTGTTCGTTTACGTGACCGTGCAGGCCGGCCGCTCGATCTTCCTCGCGATCCGTGCAAGCCGGGCTAAGCGCGACACCTAAATATAATTGATCTTCGGGGTGTCGTCTTTGCGGGACTTCCAATACGCGAGCTTGTTGAGCGCGTTGAGGTAGGCTCTCGCAGAGGCGACGATGATATCAGTGTCCGCGCCGTGGCCGGTGACCGTCTTCGGCCCCTCCTCCACTTTCACCATCACCTCGCCCTGCGCGTCCGTTCCACCCGTGATGGCCTTGACGACGTAAGCGATCAGTGTGCTCTTGGTCTGCGTCATCTGCGCGATCGTGCGATAGGCCGCGTCCACCGGCCCGTCGCCTTTGCCGGCTTGCTTCGTGACCTTCCCGTCCATCTCGAGCTCGATCTGCGCGGTCGGCGTCATGTCGGTCCCGCTCTCCACGTGCAGAGCCTTGAGCTTATAGGTCTCCGGGATGGTCTGGAGCTCCTCAGCAACGATAGCCTCTAAGTCTTCCTCGTAGACTTCCTTCTTCTGGTCGGCCAGCCGCTTGAACCGCTCGAAGGCTTTGTTGAGTTCCTCATCAGTCAGCTTGTAGCCGAGCTCTTCCAGCCGCTGCTTGAAGGCGTGCCGGCCGGACAGTTTACCCATCACCAGCGTGCTCTTTCCCAACCCGATGGACTCGGGCCGCATGATCTCATACGTCGTCTTTTCCTTGAGCAACCCGTCCTGATGGATGCCCGAGGCATGCGCAAAGGCGTTGGCGCCGACGATGGCCTTGTTCGGCTGGACCACCATGCCGGTGATCTTGCTCACCAGCCGGCTGGTCTTGACGATCTCCTCCGTCACAATCCTGGTGTCCGCGCCGTAGAAGTCCTTGCGCGTGCGGAGGCCCATCACGATCTCTTCCAGCGACGCGTTGCCGGCCCGCTCCCCGATTCCGTTGATCGTGCACTCCACCTGCCCCGCGCCTTCCACGATGGCCGCCAGGGAATTGGCGACCGCCACACCGAGGTCATTGTGGCAGTGGACGGAGATCACCGCCTGCTTGATGTTGGGCACGTTCTCCCGGATCCCGCGGATCAGCCTGCCGAACTCATGCGGCGTGGCGTATCCCACGGTGTCGGGAATGTTGACCGTCGAGGCCCCGGCCGCGATGACGGCCTCCAGCACCTCGTACAGGTACTTGGGGTCCGAACGGGTGGCGTCCATTGGCGAGAACTCCACATCCTCCACGTAGCCGCGGGCGCGCGTGACCATCTCAACGGCCCGTACCCGGGCCTGTTCCCGCGTGAGCCGGAACTGGTGCTTGAGATGGATGTCCGACGTCGAGATGAAGGTGTGGATGCGGACCTTGGGCGCACCCTTCAACGCCTCCCAGGCCCGGTCCACATCTTCCGGACGCGCGCGGGCCAGGCTACAGATGGTCGGCCCTTCCACTTCGTGTGCGATCCGTCGTACGGCTTCGAAGTCGCCCGGCGAGCTGTAGGCGAACCCTGCCTCGATGATATCCACGCCAAGACGCGCGAGCTGCTTGGCCACCATCAGCTTCTCGTCGAGGTTCATCGCCGCGCCGGGAGACTGCTCGCCGTCCCGGAGCGTCGTATCGAATATGCGGATCAGCCGACTCATCTTATTTTTTCAACTCTCCAGGCACTCTTTCCGGCTCAACGCCGCGCCGGACCGCGCGTCGCGTCAAGCCGAACGCCAACATCACTACGCCGGACAAGGCATAGCCGGCGAACAGCATGAACAACGCGATCTGAGGCGCCGCCGCGATTAACATGATCACCAACACGCCCCAAACTACGTACATGAAGCCTTCCCCGGCCAGCAGCCTCATCCCCTTGAACTTCGTGTACCGGATCGTGCTGACCATCAAAAAGGCCAGGGCGAGGGTCACAATTAGGGTGAGCACCGGCTTCACCTCCTGGCCCACTCTGAGAATGTGGTGGTCCAGCAGCATGAGCGAGGCCAAGACGCCGGCCGCCGCCGGAATCGGCAGTCCCATAAAATAGCGATTGTCTGTCGTGCCCGTCAGAACATTGTACCGGGCCAACCGGAGCGCGCCGCAGCCCACGAAGGCGAAGACGATCGCCAGGCCCATAAACCCGTACCCGCTCAGCGCCCACGAGTAGATCAGCACGCCCGGCGCGACGCCGAACGACACGAGGTCCGCCAGGGAATCGTATTCAATACCGAACTGGCTGGTGGTCTTGGTCCACCGGGCGGACTGGCCGTCCAATACGTCGAAGACCAGCGCCACCAGAATGGCGATCGCTGCCTTCACATAGTTGGCACCGAACACGGCCATGATCGCATAGAGGCCGCAAAACAGGTTCCCCGTCGTGAGCAGATTCGGCACGACGTAGATGACCTGCCGGCGGCGCTCCCGCAACGATGTTCTCATTCTCATGGCAACACTCCTATGACCGACTCGCCACCCACAACCCGGTCTCCGGTTTTCACCCGCAGCGTGGTCCCAATCGGCACATACAGGTCCATGCGCGATCCGAATCGGATCAGCCCGTACCGCTCGCCCCGGGCCACCTGCTCCCCCTCAGACACCCAGCAGACGATGCGCCTTGCCACGTATCCGGCGACCTGTACACATAGTATACAGCGTCCGGACTCCGTTTCGAGCAGCACCGCCGTCTGCTCGTTTTCCAGCGTCGCCTCCGGTCGGTTCGCCACCCGGAACCTTCCGGGAGAGTACGCGATGGCCTTCACGACTCCCGCGCAGGGCGTGCGGTTGATGTGCACGTTCAGCGGACTCAGGAAGATGCTGACCCGCACCGCCCGTTTCTTGAGAAAGCGCGGCTCTTCTTCCTCCACCACCGCCAGCACGCGGCCGTCGCCCGGCGACACGATCAGGTTGGGCCCGCCCGGCACCCGGCGGAGAGGATTGCGGAAGAACCACCCGATGAAGAGCGCCGCGGTGCCGAACAGCGCGCCGACGACCATCCAGCCGAGGATCCAGGCGGCAACCGCCGGAACCGCAGCGGCGGCCAGGAAGGGCACGCCCTCCCGGGCGATCGGCCAGCCCCGCGCTTGGTCAGCCATCGCTCAGTTCTTGGTCTTATCGACCAACTGATCTTTTTTCAGCCAGGGCATCATGGCACGCAGACGAGCCCCAACCTCCTCGATCGGATGCTGCTCGCCGCGCTTGAGCAGAGCGTTGTATTGCGGTCGGTTGGCCTGGCACTCGAGGATCCATTCTCTGGCGAAACGCCCGCTCTGGATCTCCTCGAGGATGCGCTTCATCTCGTTCCTGGTCTCGTCGGTGATGATGCGCGGCCCGCGGGTCACATCACCGTACTTGGCCGTCGTGCTGATCGAATAGCGCATGTTGGCGATGCCGCCCTGGTAGATCAGGTCCACGATCAGTTTCACTTCATGGAGGCACTCAAAGTACGCCATCTCCGGCGAATAGCCCGCCTCGATCAGCGTTTCGTAGCCCGCCTGGATCAACGCGGTCAGCCCGCCGCACAGCACCACCTGCTCGCCGAAGAGGTCAGTCTCCGTCTCCTCGCGGAAGTTCGTCTCGATGATGCCGGCGCGGCCGCCGCCGATGGCGGAGCCGTAGGCCAGGCCGATCTGCTTGGTGTCGCCGGAGGGGTCCTGGTGTACGGCCAGCAGGCAGGGCACGCCGCTGCCCTTCGTGTATTCCGAGCGGACGAGGTGCCCCGGGCCCTTGGGTGCGATCATGAACACGTTGATCATGGGCGGCGGGACGATCTGGCCGAAATGGATGTTGAACCCGTGGCCGAAGGCCAAATAGCTGTTCTTCTTCATGTTCGGACCGATTTCGGCGCGATAGATCCCAGCCTGCATTTCATCCGGCGCCAGGATCATGACCACGTCAGCCCGCTTCACGGCGTCCGCCACCGGCATGACCTTCAGCCCGGCCCGCTCGGCCTTCTGCCAGGACGCGCCTTCCCGCAGGCCGACGAGCACGTCCATGCCGCTCTCCTTCAGGTTCAGCGCGTGCGCGTGGCCCTGGCTGCCGAATCCGATGATCGCGATCGTCTTGCCCTTCAGCACCTTCAGATCGGCGTCTTTATCGTAATAGATCTTCAACATGATCGGTTCCCTTCTACGGACTTGGGACAGTTACTTTTCTTCCTTCAGGATGCGCTTGGGCTGCGCGGCGGCCGGCCGGAGCTGCTCGCGCGCGATCGCGACCCGTCCCGTGCGGACCACTTCCTTGATGCCCAACGGCTGGAGCAGATTGATGGCTGCCTCGACTTTCTTGACGTCCCCCGTGACTTCGATCGTGTAGGTGGTCTGCGTGGAGTCCACCACCTTTCCTCGGAAGATGTCGGCGGTCCGGAGCGCTTCAGCCCGGTCTTCCTGACGCGTATGGATCTTGATCAGCGCCGTCTCCCGCTCGACGAACTCGGTCTCGTTCAGGTCCACCACCTTGATGACGTCAATGACCTTGTTGAGCTGCTTCACGATCTGCTCGATGATCCTGTCGTCGCCTTTCGTCACGATCGTCATCATCGACATGGACGGGTCCAGCGTCGGGGCCACCGACAAGGTCTCGATGTTGTAGCCGCGGCCGCTGAACAGGTTGACCACGCGCGACAGCACACCGAACTTATTCTCCACCAGCACCGAGATGATGTGCTCCACAAGAACTCCTCTATTCGGGTTACGCCGTCAAGACGGTGTCTTTATCCTCACCGGCCACCTTGGACGCCGGCTTCTCCCCGCGCTTCATCTCCGGCGGGTCCTCCAGGATCATCTCGTGGTTGGCACCGCCGGCCGGGATCATCGGGTAGCAATTCTCGTAGGCGTCCACCTCGATGTCCACAAGGACCGGCTTGTCGGTCTTCAGCGACTCCTTGATCACGTCGTCCACTTCGGAGGCCTTCGTGGCCCGGAGACCCACCGCGTTAAAGGCCTCCGCCATCTTCACGAAATCCGGAACCGTGTCCAGGTAGGACGAGGCGTAGCGGCCCTCATAGAAGAGGTCCTGCCACTGCCGCACCATGCCGTGGAAATGGTTGTTCATGATGAAGGTCTTGACCGGCAGCTTGCTCACCATCGCGGTGGCCATCTCCTGCATATTCATCTGGATGCTCCCGTCGCCCGCGATGCAGAGCACCAGCTTGTCGCGGAAGGCGGCCTGCGCACCCATCGCCGCCGGCAGCCCGAAGCCCATCGTGCCCAGGCCGCCGGAGGTCAGCCAGCGGCGCGGCTTGTTGAGCGGGAAGTGCTGGGCGGCCCACATCTGATGCTGGCCCACGTCGGTCGCCACGATCGGGTCCTTGTCCTTCGTCAACTGGTACAGGCGGTCGATCGCGTATTGCGGCTTGATCTTCGCATCCGGCGGCTGCTGGTACGTCATCGGATGCGTGGTCTGCCACTCGTTGATCTGGTTCCACCAGGGCTTGCGTTGCTCGATGGAATGGCCGTTCGGCGTCGCCTTGAGCATCGCGTTCAACTCGCGCAGGACGGTTTTGACGTCGCCCACAATCGGGATGTCCACGTGCACGTTCTTGCGGATCGACGTCGGATCGATGTCGATGTGGATGACCTTGGCCTCCGGGCAGAACTCCGACACCTTGCCGGTGACCCGGTCGTCGAACCGGGAGCCGATCGCGATGACGAGATCCGAATAATGGACCGCCATGTTGGAGGCATACGAGCCGTGCATGCCCATCATGCCCAGCGACAACTGATGGTTGGCGGGGAAGGCGCCGAGCGCCATGAGCGTCATGTCCACCGGAATCTGCGTCAGCTCGGCGAACTCCAGGAGCTCCGCGCTCGCGTTGGAGAAGATCGCGCCGCCGCCCACGTAGATGATCGGCTTCTTGGCCTTGTGGATGGCGTCCACGGCCTGCTTGATCTGCCACTTGTTGCCTTCGTACGTCGGGTTGTAGCCCCGGATGGACACGCGATCCGGATACCGGAAGTCGCTCTTGTTCATCGCCACATCCTTCGGGATGTCCACAAGCACGGGGCCGGGACGGCCGGTCATGGCGATATAGAAGGCCTCCTTGATGGTCTGCGCGAGGTCGTTCACGTCCTTGACTAGGAAGTTGTACTTGGTGCAGGGCCGGCTGATGCCGACATTGTCCGCCTCCTGGAAGGCGTCGTTGCCGATGAGATGAGTCGGGACCTGCCCCGTGAAGACGACAATGGGCACCGAGTCCATGTAAGCGTCCACCAGCGGGGTGACGATGTTGGTCATGCCCGGGCCGGAGGTGACCAGCGCGACACCCGGCTTGCCGGTTGCCTTCGCGTACCCCTCCGCCATGTGGCCTGCGCCCTGCTCGTGCCGCGTCAGGATGACCTCGACGTCCTTCTGCTGATGCAGCACGTCGAAGATCTTCAAGACGACGCCGCCCGGGAGGCCGAAGATGGTCTTCACCCCTTCGCGCTTCAGGCTCTCTACAAAGATTTCGGCACCCGTGAGTTTCATCACAGCCCTCTCCTCTCCATCCAAACAGACCTAAATGCCTTGTAAATCAGCGTAGTTGGAATGGACAACATATCATGGAAAGCCCCTGATGGTCAACTTCGGCCATGAATAGTCCAGCCTAAAGCTTTTCTTACACTTCACCTTGACAGAGCTTCCATGCACTCGCTACCGTGAGAACATCATGAATCGTCTCGTCGAGTGCGTACCCAATTTCAGCGAAGGCCGAAAGGCCAAAACCATTGAGGCGCTGGTCGCCGCCATTCACTCAGTCCCCGGCGTGGTCCTCCTGGACCGCCAGAGCGACGCCGATCACAATCGCTCGGTCCTGACCTTTATCGGCCCGCCCGAGTCCGTCGCCGAAGCCGCTTTTCGCGCGGCCGAAGAGGCCCTGCACCGCATCGACCTGACTACCCATCGCGGCGAGCATCCCCGCGTCGGCGCCACTGACGTGATGCCCTTCGTGCCGATCCGGGGCGTCACAATGGACGACTGCGTGCACCTAACACGGCTCGTGGGACGCCGTCTGGCGGAGGAACTGCACATCCCGGTCTTTTTGTACGAGTACACCGCCAAAACGCCGTTTCGCACGCGCGTCGAAGACATCCGGCGCGGAGGACTTGAGGAACTGGCCGAGCGGATGCGGATGAATCCGGAGTGGGCGCCGGACTTCGGGGACGCGAAGCTGCACCGGACGGCCGGGGCTACCATCGTGGGAGCGCGCAGGCCGTTGATAGCCTACAACGTGAACCTCGCCAGCAAAGACCTCGACCTCGCCAAAGCCATCGCGCTCAACGTCCGCGCGTCCAACGGCGGCCTGCCCTCCGTCAAGGCGGTCGGTATCGCGCTCAAGACCCGCAGCATCGTGCAGGTCTCCATGAACTTGACCAATCATGAGGAGACCCCGGTGCACCGGGCGTTCGAGGCGGTCAAGGAGGAAGCGGCCAAGCGCGGCGTCACCATTCACAGCAGCGAAGTGATCGGGTTGATCCCGGAAGCGGCCGTAGCCCAGGTCGCAGGACACTATCTGAAGCTGGAAAACTTCTCCATGAGCCAGGTCCTCGAGGCGCGGATGGCGCAGGTTCTCGCACAGGACCTCTCCACCACGGTCGGGCCGTTTCTGGAGGCCGTGTCAGCTCCCAAGGCGGTTCCGGGAGGGGGCAGCGTCGCGGCCCTGACCGGTGCGGCCGCCGTGTCGCTGGGCGTGATGGTGGCCGGGCGCCTGCTCGAGAAGGAAAGCCAATCCGACAAAGTCGTCGCGCTCCGCTCGAAGCGTGACCTCTTGATCCAACTCCGAAACCGGCTCCAGGCCGCGATTCGGGAAGACGCCGCCGCTTACAACGCCGTCATCCAGAGCGCCAAGCGCCCTACGATCGATCCGGAGCGAGACGCGGCCATGCAGCAGGCCTTCAGCGTCGCGATCGCGGTTCCGCTCGCCATCATGGAATTGGCTGTGACCGGCACGGAGGTTCTGCGTGAGCTGATTCCTTTCGCCACTGCACCCATGGCCGCCGACCTCAAGGCCGGCGTCTTCATGACCCGGGCCGCCGGCGAAGGCGCGCTGGCCTGCGTGAAAGCGAATCTGGACTCGCTCAAAGACGATCCCCGTGTCCCTGATCTGCTGAAGCAGCTCATCCCCTACGAAGAACGGCTCCAGAAACAACCTTGATCTTTCCGTGATGTTCACACAAGTCGTCTCCGGTGGGCAGACGGGAGTGGACCGGGCGGCGCTGGATGTCGCGTTAGAGCTTGGCTTGCCCTGCGGCGGGTGGTGTCCGCAGGGACGCAAGGCCGAAGATGGACCACTTGTGTCTCGTTATCCGTTCAAGGAGACGCCATCCGCTGATTACTTTCAACGCACGGAATGGAACGTGCGCGATTCGGACGGGACGCTCATCCTAACGCGGGGAACTCCGACTGAAGGTACAGCCTTCACCGTCGAGATCGCCAAAAAATTTGGAAAGCCGTACCTGGTGCTGGACTTGAATGCAGCGCCCAAGGAATCAGCCGTGACGGCGTGGGCGGCGGAGCACAACGTGCGGGTCCTGAACGTCGCCGGCCCGCGCGAGAGCAAGTGCCCAGGCATCTACGCGCAGGCTGTGCAGTTTCTCAAAACAGTCTTTTCTACTTAAATCCAGCGGGTCCTGTCGCCGAATTACCCTGACGTGCTCATGGCCTTTCGCCGTCGCAGCCCCGATGACTCGGCTGTAGGCCATTCCGCTCCGCCAGGGTCCCATTCGGCGCCACCCGCTTAGCTTTAGCTCTCCATCATTTCAAGGCGGGCGTCGAACTCGTGGCCGCATTGGGTGCAGCAGACGCAGTCCCTCTCCGTTGTGCCTTCATCCCTGGGGGCGGCCATCCCACCGCAGTCCGGACAGCGCCGCAGGTGAGGGGCCTCCTCATCCAGCGTTTCGAATTTTGAGCCCCTGAAGCAGTACACCAATTTGCCATCCAGCATCCAGGGCTTCCCGACGTTGTCTACGACGGGCAAGGCGATGTAGTGGCGCGCGGCGTAATCCTCCCGCGCTTTCTGCGTGGCGAGTCCATCCTGGATCAGCTTGTTGGTTTTCGCGTCATACAACGCGTCGCCCTTCACGATCACTTTGGCCGGCCCCATCTTCGTCTTCCCCATCTTTCACCTCACGGTAAGGCGTTAGCATAATCGTTTCACAGTCCTTGTGCAATCATTGGCAAGTTGACCCGCCTGCGCATTGTCACTACAATGGCGCCGCCATGCCTGCGAAAACCCGCATCCACGCCCTGCTGGAAAAGGAGCGGACCCTCATCTTCCCCGGCGTGTACGACGCGCTGGGGGCGAAGCTGGTAGAACGCGCGGGCTTTCCCCTGACCTTTATTTCCGGCTACAGCGTGGCGGCCACGCAGCTCGGGCTGCCGGACTTCGGCTACCTCACGCAGACCGAGATGGTGGCCACGGCAAAGCGGGTCTGTGCCTCGGTATCCATCCCGATCATCATCGACGCGGACACTGGGTACGGCAACGCCCTCAACGTGATCCGCACGGTGAACGAGTTGATCGACGCCGGCGCCGCCGGCATGTTCCTGGAGGATCAGGTCTGGCCCAAGCGCTGCGGCCACATGCAGGGCAAGCGGGTCATCCCGGTCGACGAGCACGTGCAGAAGATCCGGGCCGCGGTGGACGCGTGCAAGGGCCGCGATTTCTTCATCGTCGCCCGCACGGACGCGAGGCAGGTGAACGGGCTGGAAGACGCGATCGCCCGGTGCAAACGTTACAAAGAGGCCGGCGCCGACGCGCTCTTCATCGAAGCGCCACGGAGCGTGGAGGAACTGAAGACGCTCGCCAAGGAGTTGCCGCCGCCGCTCGTCGCCAACATGCTGGAGGGCGGCGTGACGCCGATGCTCACCAAGGACGAACTGGAGAAGCTCGGCCTGCAGCTCATCGTCTGCCCTCTGACCGCGCTCTACGCCTCAGCCAAGGCCATGCAGGAGATGTTTGCGCTGATCAAATCTGCGGGCACGACGCGCGACGCGCTGGACCGCCTCATTCCCTTCCAGCAGTTCCACGACATCATCGGGCTCGACGCTTACTACAAACTCGACGAGAAATACCGCAGCTCGGAGTAGCTAGCGGCTAGCGCGCCGGGCCGCGAAATCTCCAGTTGCGGATCTCGGGCATATCTTCTCCGTATTCCGCGATGTACTGCTTGTGCTCGATCCTCTTGTCGCGAAGGGCCTGTTTCACATGGGCCGCCGCGGCCGCCAGGCCCGGCACGCGGTCGATCACGTCGCCCGCCAGATGGAACCGGTCAAGGTCGTTCCGGACGACCATATCGAACGGCGTCGTCGTCGTGCCTTCTTCCTTGTAGCCGCGCACATGCAAGTTCATGTGGTTGGTGCGGCGATAGGTGAGCCGGTGGATCAACCACGGATAGCCGTGAAACGCGAAAATGATGGGCTTGTCTGTCGTGAACAGCTCATCGAAGTCCTGGTCACTCAACCCGTGCGGATGCTCGCTCGGCGGCTGCAGTCTCATCAGATCCACAACATTGATGACGCGCACCTTGACCCGGGGGAGATGTTCGCGGAGCAGGTCCGCCGCGGCCAGCGTTTCCATCGTCGGCACATCGCCGGCGCAAGCCATGACCACATCAGGCTCGCCGCCCTGGTCGTTGCTCGCCCAGTTCCAGATGCCGATCCCCGCCGTGCAGTGCTTGATGGCCGCGTCCATATCGAGCCATTGCGGCGCGGGCTGCTTGCCGGCGACGATGACGTTGACGTAATGGCGGCTGCGCAGGCAATGGTCCGTGACAGACAGTAGGGTGTTGGCGTCCGGCGGCAAATAGACGCGAATCACCTCGGCCTTTTTATTGACGACGTGGTCGATGAAGCCGGGATCCTGGTGGCTGAACCCATTGTGGTCCTGCCGCCAGACGTGCGAGGTGAGGAGGTAGTTCAACGAGGCGATGGGCCGGCGCCAGGAGATGGCCCGCGAGGTTTTGAGCCACTTGGCGTGCTGGTTGAACATGGAATCCACGATGTGGATGAACGCTTCGTAGCAATTGAAAAACCCGTGGCGGCCCGTCAGAAGATAGCCTTCCAGCCAGCCTTGGCACATGTGCTCGCTCAGGACTTCCATCACCCGTCCGTCTCGGGACACATGGACGTCTGTCTTTAGGATGTCTTGCATCGAACACCGGTCGGTGACATCGAAGACGGCCGCCCACCGGTTCGAGGCGGTCTCGTCCGGGCTGAAAATCCGGAAGTTGCTCCCGTTGAGCTTCAGCACGTCCCGAATAAAGAGCCCCTGGATGTGCGTGGCTTCCGCATCCACGGCCCCCGGTTTCGGGACAGCGACCGCATAGCCGCGGAAGTCGGGCATTCGTAGATCCCGCAGCAAGAGGCCGCCGTTGGCGTGAGGGTTCGCCCCCATGCGGCGGGCCCCCGACGGCGCAAGCTCCGCCAGGTCCGGAACCAATTTGCCGGTCTTATCAAATAGTTCTTCCGGCTTGTAGCTCTTCATCCACGACTCCAGCAGCTTGATGTGCTCCTCGCGGTCCATGTCGCTTATCGGCACCTGATGGGAGCGACAGGTATTTTCCACCGGCTTGCCGTCGACGACCTTTGGGCCGGTCCACCCCTTCGGCGTTCGCAGCACGATCATGGGCCACCGCGGCCGCTTCCTGAAGCCCTTGGCCCGGGCCTCATGCTGGATTTTGTGAATCCTGGACATGACGGCGTCCAGCGTCGCCGCCATGAGCCGGTGCATCTTGACGGGATCGTCGCCCTCGACGAAATGCGGCTCATAACCATACCCGACGAACAACGCTTCCAGCTCGTCATGCGGCATGCGTCCCAGCACCGTGGGGCCGGCGATCTTGTATCCGTTGAGGTGGAGAATGGGGAGCACGGCCCCGTCCCGCACGGGATTCAGAAACTTGTTGAAATGCCAACTGGCAGCGAGGGGCCCGGTCTCCGCCTCACCGTCGCCAACTACGCAGGCGACCAGCAGGCCCGGATTGTCGAACGCCGCGCCGGAGGCGTGCACGAGGGCGTAGCCCAGCTCGCCGCCTTCATGAATGGACCCCGGCGTTTCCGGCGCGACGTGACTCGGAATGCCGCCGGGAAAAGAGAATTGCTTGAACAGCCGTTTCATGCCTCCCTCGTCCTGCGAGATGTCTGGATACACCTTGCTGTAGGTGCCTTCGAGGTAGACGTTCGCCACCAGACCGGGACCGCCGTGGCCGGGGCCAGTGACGTATAGTACGTTCAGATCCTGTTCCTTGATCACGCGGTTCAGGTGTACGTAAATGAAGTTCAACCCGGGCGTCGTGCCCCAGTGGCCGAGCAGCCGCGGCTTGATGTGCTGTCGCTTGAGCGGTTTCTTGAGAAGCGGATTATCGTACAGATAAATCTGCCCGACCGAAAGATAATTCGCGGCCCGCCAATACGCATCCATCCGTCTCAGCAAGCCCGGACCGGGCGCAGCACCCGCTCGTTTTTTTGTGCTCCTCTTCATACCGTCTTCACCGCCCCTTTCGCAGCCGCAAGCAGGTCGTAGACCGATTGCGCAATCTCGCTTTCCTCATCGGTGCGGATGATCCGCACGGTGACTCCGCCGCCGTCCTTCGAAATAATGGAGGCCGCCGTCTCATTGCGCGCGTCCTCCAGGACGACGCCCAGGCATCCCAGCCCCTCGCAGATCCGCGCCCGGATGGTGGGGGCGTTTTCGCCGATCCCGCCGGCAAACACCAAGGTATCCAGCCCTCCGAGCGCCGCTGTCAAGGCACCGACGCCTTTCTTGACGTAATAGCAGAACAGGGCGACCGCTTCCGCCGCCCGGAAATCGGTCCGTTCCTTGGCGAGCAGGTCCCGGACATCGGGGCTCAGTTCCGAGACGCCCAACAGACCAGACCGGGTATTGACCATCGCATGGAATTGCTCGACCGTCATGCCCTCGGTCTTCGCCAGGTAGGCGACCAGGCCGGGATCGAGGTCGCCCGAGCGCGTGCTCATCGGCAAACCGCTTGTCGGGGTGAAGGCCATCGTGGTATCGATGCTCCGGCCCCTGCGGACGGCAGTGAGGCTGGCCCCGTTCCCCAGATGCGCCAGGATGACCCGGCCATCCGCTTCTTCGGGACGGCCGATCCTGGCCAGCTCTTTCATCAGATAGGCGCATGAGAGACCGTGAAACCCATACCGATGAACGCCGGCCTCCGCCAGCCGGCGGGGGATCGGCAACAGGCGCGCGACGACGGGCAAGTCCCGGTGAAAGGCCGTATCGAAGCAGGCCATCTGCATCAGATTGGGGGAACGCTCCATAAAGGCTTCGATGAACCCGATCTCGGCAGGCAAGTGTTCCGGATCGTAGGGGCCAAGACGGCGGAGTTCGGCCAGCACCTCCGGCGTGATCCGCTGCGGTTCGCGGTAGCGACTGCCCCCGTGCACCACGCGATGGCCGACGCCCCGCAGACTGGCCAGATTCCCCGTCCGTTCCAACTCGCCAAGCACCGGCCCGACGCAGGTCCTGTGGTCGTCGGCCGAAACCGTGCGTCGCTCCTGGTGTCCCGTTTTCACGTCGGTCACCATCATCACGGGATCCGGAAGACCGATCCGCTCGATCCTCCCTGCGGATATCCGGACGAGCGGTTGCGAGAGCGTAAACACCGCGAACTTGAGACTGGAAGATCCGCCATTAATCGTCAGGATGCAGGGCGTGTCGGCGGACCCGCTCATACCGCTCCGAACCACTTGTAGCGGTAGCGCGCGATCAGGCGATAGGCGAGATAGGCGAGCGGGCGAAGGAACGGCACGCGCAGGATCGCATGCAGGACGCGCCCCCCGCGCAGGCCCGGCACCAGCGGCAGAAACGCATCCAGCCCTTTGCTGATCGTGCCGTCCTTCTCGACGAGAAAGGCCACATCGGGGCGACCCGGCGTGTACTCGGTGCCGAGACGGGATGCCGCCTCTTCGCTCTGATAGGGAACAAAGCGGACATCCTTATCTTCGCCGATCCGCTCCAGTCCTTCCTTAGCGGACACGCAAAGCCGGCACTGATCGTCATAGATCAGGATACGCATCTCACCCGCCCAGCTTCATGATCTGCTCCGGAAGCAACGGTTCGCGCTTCGCCAGGGCGAGGTTCTCCCGAACGTGCTCTGCCTGCTTCATGCCGATCAGCGCCGTACCAATCCCCGGAGTGGAGCGGACGAACTGCAGCGAACGCTGGGCGTCGGTGCCATCCCCCAGCACCTGGTGGAGCTCGGCCGGAAGCCCGCGCGCGAGCTTCCCCTGTAGGATCGGCGCGCTGATCATGACGTAGATCTTGAGCGCCTTGGCGGCCTCCAGCAGGCTCGCCGCCGAGCCGTTGAGGCTCTGCGTCTTCTCCACTAGCGCTTCGAGCATGCCGAGGTTGTACGGCAGCTGGATCGCCCTGAAGTGGTGGTTCTTTCCTCCCACCTCTTCCGCCAGACGCACCAACGCCTCCAGCGAGAGATGGCCCTTGGACGTGGGCGGCACCCGATACCCCTCCCAGGTGGCAGTCCCGTACAGACGGAGCTTGCCCTGCGTGACCGCTTCCTCCAGCGTCGTGAACGCCGCGCGCATACGCGCCATGAACTCCTCGCGGGACACCTGATCGAGCTGGGTTTCGGGATTATGCAGGTAGTACAGGTCGAGACAGGCAATCCCGAGGTTGGCCAGGCTGGCATCGATCTGATGGCGCAGGTACGTCGGTGTCATGCAGTGGCAGTCGGCCACGACGTCCGACGGGCGGAAGATGCCTGGCATCACGAAGGTCTTCTGGACGTAGGCGTAGCCGTCGCTCGGGGGCGCGCCGTCATAGGGGATGAAGCCGCCCTTCGTCGCGATGAGCACTTCGTCGCGCCGGCAGGTTCCTGCGCGAATCATCTCGATCAGGGCCCGGCCAATCGCCCGCTCGCTCCGCTGGCAGCGATAATTGATCGCGCTGTCGATCACGTTGCAACCCGCCTCGACGGCCCGCATGATCGCCGTGAGGTAAAGCGCGTCGGTCGCGTCGTCATGCTTGCCCAAGTACGTGCCGAGGCCGATGGAGGACAGCACCAGCCCGCCAAGCCCTTCGCGGAAATGGTCCTGGCGCGCCGCGCCGGCGCCGATCAGCCGGTCGCGGTAGCGCCTCGTCCCATCCGCCGTGGCGTAGCCGTTGAGGCTCATGCGCCGAACTGCCGCCGGCACCACGTCACTGCTTGCTCGACCTCCTCCGGCTTGTGAAAATTCACCGCCTTCTGAAAGGTCGTCGCCACGTACTCCTCGGTCATCTCGGTGCTCTCTTCGAATCCCGCTCCCCGGAGCACGGGGCGGAACTTGGCGACGGCCGGCTGCAAATAGTACTTCGCCTGCTTGGCCACTTCGTCCGTGCCCAGGTCCTCCGGTGTCCCCTCGGACATCAGGAGCTTGATCTCATCAATCGCCATGCCCATCTGGCATAGCAGGCGGCCATCGGGCGTGATTTCCAGCAGCCAGCCGTCGCCGCCCAAGTCCATCATCAAGGCGCCGCCCGCCTCCGACTCGTAGAAGGCCGGCTGGCTCCGACGCAGCTGCGAGCGCACGGCCGCCCAGGCCGGGTCGCTGGAGTGTGTGTCGCTCATGGTTCCCTCGCTTCAAGGCTATTATAGTTGACCGCAAGAATCTTTGCTCCTAGAATCCACCCATGTTTGGCGTGTGGAAGAGAAAGCCCGTGACCCCTGACGTCGTCATTTACACGAAACCCGACTGCCCGCTGTGCGACCAGGCCAAGGCCCTGCTCGAAGAGCTCCGTGCGGAGTTTCCCCACAACCTCATCGAAAAGGACGTCAACAGCGAGGAAAAGGCTAGGAAGTACTATGCCGACCGCGTCCCGATGATTCTGATCAACAACCGCGAGGTGGCCGGCTATCCGCCGGAAGAGAAGTGGCTCAAGATCGCGCTCAAGAACGCCCACCGCCTCGACATGCGGCCCATGTAGAAAGGCGACAGAGCTCGCGAAAGGACGCCATGCCTCGATCCCTTGCCTATCTGGTCCTGGCCCTCCTTCTCTTTGCGGGATACCAGTGGTTAAATAAGAAACCGGCGGCGAGGCTGACGGCGCAGGCGCCGCCGCTGGTTGCTACTCCCGCGTCCTCCCCAATCACCCAGCAGACCCCGACTCTTTTCGAACCATCCCCAACTGCCGGCTCGCCGCAGGGGGGGCAGGATTTGGTCAAGATGGCCGCCAGCATACCCGCTTCATCCTATGCGGCAATGCTCCACGAGATCAACCAGCTGATCGAGCAAGGGAAAGAGACGGAGGCCGAGGCCAAGCTGACCGCGCTTCCCAAGGAGGCGTTCGACGACCCGGCGGAGAAAACGTACTCCGCCATGCTCTGGAACAACCTGGGGGTCGTCCAGACCAACTCGCGCGGGGCGGCAGCCGGAGTCGCAGCGTTTAAGAAGGCCGTGTCACTCAATCCTGCCAATCCCCTGGCCCGCATCAACCTGACGTGGGCTCTGTGGAGGTTAAAGGATCCCGCCCTGACCCAGGACTTTCTGGAAAAGACTATCGGCGTGGCGCCCGATCAGCCGCTGCCTCATCTTGTGTTGGCCGACATGCTGTACGACAAGGACGATCTGACAGGCGCAGCCACTCACTTGGAGCAGGCGACTCAGCATGCCTCACAGAACCCCAAGGTCCAACCCTACCTGCAATTCGTGACCGCCAAGGTCAAGCATGAAGCGAAGGTCGAGCAGAAGTTCGTCACTCGTGACAGCTCCCACTTCACCGTGAAGTTCGACGGGGATGAGGATCATACCCTCTGGGGCCGGGTGTCGGAAATCCTGGAGGACGCCTACCGGGAAATCGGGCAAAAGTTCAGCTACTATCCCAGCAAGCCGATTACGGTCGTGCTGCATTCCAAAGAGACCTTCCAAGCTGCCACCGGCAGCCCGGCCTGGTCCGACGGCCTCTTCGATATGATCGGCGGGCGTATCAAGGTGCCCACGCGGGGAGCCCTCACCGACCAGGCCTGGCTGACCCGCGTGCTCCGGCACGAGTACGTCCATGCCCTGCTGCACGACCGGATGGGAGGGCGGCTCGGCGCGGTCCCGACCTGGCTGAACGAGGGTCTCGCCATGCAGTTGGCGGGCGATCCATGGCCTGACCTCGATAAGCTGATCCACGGTCACGCGACGCTGATCAGTCTCAGCAATCTGGAAGGCCTGTGGACGGGACTCCCGTCGAACGCCGCCACAGTCGCCTACCTCGAAGGGAACTCAGCCACCGCCTACATGATCGATCGGTACGGGATGGACAAGGTTCGGGAGGTCATCGGCCAACTCGCGGCCGGGCAGCCCATCGGCGCCGCCATCCAGGACCGCCTGTTCATTTCGTACGAGCAGTTCCAGGAGCGCTGGATCGACGAACTCAACGAGAAGATCAGGACGGGGAGAACATCGCAATGAAAGAACCCTTCGATGTCTGGAAGGCCCTCCTGCGCGTGGGATGGCTGGCGATACTTCTGGGCCTCACGATGGAGGCCGTTCTCGTCGCGCTCGCGGCCGGCTTCGGGACGCTGCACAACGCCAAACCGATTCTTGCCGACCTCGTGAACAAGGTCTCCTGGTCCACCATCGTGTGCGTGGGGCTGGCCGTCGGCACCACGGCCAAGAAGGCGCGGGGGCCTCTGATGGGGCTCGCGGGTCTGCTCGCCGCGCCCCTCGCGTTCATGGTGGCGCGCTCGCTCCACAAGGGCGCGATGCAGGCGCTCGAGGTGGCGGCCGCCGCCGGGCCGGGTCCTTCCCTGCTAGTGATCGCCGCCCTCAAGGGCATCCAGTACGGCAGCTTCGGCCTGACGCTCGACTGGATCGCGAAGAAGCCGTGGGGCGGGTTGTCCGCGCACCTCGGAACGGGGCTTCTCGTGGGAGTTCTGTTCGGGGGTGCGATACTCGTGCTCGGCATTCAAGCGGCACCCCAGACACCGCCGCTGCCCGCGCTCGTGTCGCGCGCCGCCAACGAGTTCCTCTTTCCCGTCGGCTGCGCGTTCGTCATCTACGCCTCGAAGGTCATGAAAAGGACAGGTGGCCGTCCCGAGGGACGAGTACATTGACTAATGATATTGATTTGCGGGTGGCACCGAGTGGGATCCGGGCGGAGCGGAATGGCCTACAGCCGAGTCATCGGGGCTGCGACGGCGAAAGGCCATGAGCACGTCCGGGTGACTCGGTGACAGGACCCGCTCTTGCATCAGGAGGTGCGCCATGCCGACCTATTTCATTCTCATCAACTGGACCGATCAAGGGATCAGGAACATCAAAGACTCGCCCAAGCGCGTGGACGCGGCCAAGAAGGCGGTCAAGGACATTGGGGGAGACGTGAAGGCGTTCTACATGCTCCAGGGGAGCTACGACGCCGTGCTCATCCTGGAAGCGCCCAACGATGAAGCGTTGGCGAAGTTCCTCCTCAAGATCGGCTCCCTCGGCAATGTCCGGACGACCACGCTGAGGGCCTATCCGGAAGCCGAGTACCGGAAGATCATCGGCGAGCTCGGGTGAGAGGCGCAGTAATTTTCGCCGTTGTCCTGTGCCTGTTCGTCGGGATCGCGTCGCCCGCCATGTCACAGGCCACCGGCGCGCAATGTTACGACGAGGTTGCCGGTACTTCCGATGAATCCTCCCGTCTGTGGAACGCCGGCCTGGCCGCGTTCAACAAGAAAAAATACGAGCGGGCGACCAGGTTCTGGAGCCGGGACAAAAAGCTCGATCCGGAAAACTGGCTGATCCGGGCCAAGCTCATTCAGGCCTATCAGGCGCTCGGCACGTGGGTGTTCCGCGAGGCGGAGCGAGCCGAACTCATCAAGCTCCGGCAAAGCGGCGTGGTGGAAACCCTCTCGCAGGCCAAGCGCTATTGCCGGGATCAGTTCGTGGTAAAGGGCAAGAGGGTCCTGGCGTTCGAGTACTTTGAGCTGGAGGGCCCGCGCCCGATCCGCTATGCCTTCAGCGTGCGAAAAAAAGGCAAAGACGCCGAAGAATCCCTGATCACGTTGGGGTCCTACGACGAGGTCAACGCCTTTGCCGTTCAGCTGGGGACCATCAAAGCCGGCGAGCGTATCTTTCATCTGGATTCCGGGAGCAAGACCTATGCGTTCTACATCCCCGAGCCGCTCTATGATGAGGTGCGGAAAAAAGTCGTGCTGATCGTCGAAGGCAAGGCAAAAGAAATCTCGAAAATGAAGAAATGAAGAGCAGCGCGTGGGAAAAGTAGCCTGTCCCCTTTTAATGCTCCTTATCAGTACCTTAGCCCTTCTTCCCCTGCCCCTTCCCATCAATAAATTCACAAAGTAGAGCAAGATTTACCAGACGCCAAGCGAAATAGCTGCTATGTTAGAACCTTGGAGCAAGTGCACATGACTCAAACTCACAAGGAGGTATTTATGACTCGGCATCCCTACTCTCTAATGGTTCTCGTTCTCTCAATCTTTTTTCTGGCTGCCGGCTACCAAACGGCGACTGGCGAGACGATGAAGGAAAGCGCCACTGACGCGAAGATTACGACATCAGTCAAGTCGCATCTCGTGACGAACGACACGCTTCATACGCTGACTCAGATCAGCGTCAGGACCGTCGACGGGACTGTTTATCTGACAGGTTCAGTTCCGACTCTGAAAGAGAAGAGTCTAGCTGAGGAAGTGACGAGCAAGGTGGAAGGCGTTCAAAAGGTCGTGAATAACATCGAAGTCAAACCCACAACCGATAAGTAAGAAACACAAAGGGGACTGGCGACTCTATCAAAGTTGCCGGTCTCATTTGTTTTCCCACACCGTCCGAGAATGAAAAAGGGGACCGGCACCTCTCGGAGCCGGTCCCCTTTTCGCGCTTTCCTACCCTCATTTGACAGCGCATCCTCGCCGAAGGTTTAATGGGGAGGCTCTTGAGTGAGCCAACACTCGATGGTCTTTCCAGGAGAACTTCGCCATGAATATTCTTGTGGCCGTTGACGGTTCGGAGAATTCAGATCGCGCCGTGCAATACGCCGGCACCACGTTGAAGGACGCAAAGGGTGCGAAGATTACCCTCTTTCATGTCCTCAGAGCCCTCCCGCCCTCATTAATGGAACACGGGGGATCTGAAAATCCGGCCACAGAGGCGCAACTTGGCGCGCAGCTACGGAAGGACCAGGACGCCTGGTACAAAAAGGAACGGGAAGCCGAATGCGACGTGTTGACGAAGGCTCGCGACCTGCTCGCCAAGACGGGCTTCGACACCACGCGGGTTCGCCTCAAATTCGGGCATGAGGACGACGTAGCTCGAAATATTCTGGAGGAGGCCCGAGAGGGAGGTCACGACACCGTGGTGGTGGGGCGTCACGGCGCCTCGCGGAAAAAACGCTTCTTCGGGGGCGGCGTCACGGATCAACTGCTCGGTGAATGCAAAGGCTTGACAATCTGGATCGTCGAATAACCGCACCTCGCACCCCGTCCGCAACACCGGCGACACGACTGCACGATGGCTATACGGATATAAGCACAGTGAGCCTCAACATTATTCGAGGAGAACGACGCGATTGGGCCGTCCCTGATCGGCTTCATCGCCAGGATCGTAGTTCCAATGCTTTTCGAACCCCTCCGAATTGAAGGTGGTACGACATTGCGGGATATCATCGAAGCAGTCATCGGAGACAGGGCAGAGAGCGTATGGATGATGGTAGACCCTAAGGCTTGCATAGACCTTGTCCTGATAGAATACACGTTTACCATAGACCACGGCGCTTAGACCTCGATTTTGCGGCAGCCCATCAGGGCCTGGAAGAAATAGACCACCATCGTCCACGGCAGGCAGCAACTCCTTCTCGCCAAGCTTAAAGATCACCTGTTGCTTCCCCCAGATCGCTCCTTCAACGCTCCATGGTGAGATATGAAGCCAGTCTCCTTCATAGACGAACACGCTTAGGGGCAGCCCCAGTTCTTTCAAGGAGGCATACTTCCGTGTCTTCTTGCGCAGGACGGACCGTATGCGCTCTGACGCATCCAGTTTCCCACCTTGACCCATGAGGCCAACAATAATGAGCGCTGGCTTGACACGGTCTCTCAGGCGATAAGCGTTCAGATGCATTTCACAATCTATCACGGACCGTCTAAGAGCAAGATGTCGATCACCTCCCCGATCTAGCCTTTCTAACCATCTAGTAATAATCGGCCGCGCCTTCTTCAGTGAAATCCCGCCAGTGCCGAATTTCGTGGCCGAGAGGACCACGCCCCACGTATGTTCAAACATTTCAGATAACGTTCGGGCAAGCTCATGAGCGCGATCATCGTCAAAGGCACGTTCTCGGGGTTGAAAGGCCGTGGCGACTTCCCAAATGTGTTGAGCACCGGCTGGAAAAGCAATCTTGAGATCTGGGCGTAGATTGCCAAGGGGAGCGGCGTGTTCTACGGAACTTGCCTTGATCTTCAAGGCGATCCGTGCAGTCATCAACTCATAATAGGCACTATAGAAATCTCGCAACGAGAGCGAACGCAGACGAATCTTCAGTTCTTCCTTCTCGTTGCTCTGAAGCTCTCGATACCAGCGCTCCAGCCGTTCTACTTCTGAATCGCGGTACTCGGAACTAAGCAACTTAGGAAGCGGGCGAAGATCCCAAGGCAATCGAGGTGGGAGGGATGCGATAAAGGATGTTGGATAGAGCAAGCTATCGTCTGGCATCTTGGTAGCTCGTTATCGTATTGTGCAATGATAAAGGGGACCGGCAAAAGTTGCCGGTCCCCTTTTTAGTGCGTGTGGGAGTCGGGCTATAAGCCGGATTCTGTGCCGCCTTGCGGCGGTGATGGTCATTTCTCTGGGACCCGGATTGCTCCGGGTCTCGTGCGGCCTACCCGAGGGCCCCGACCGGGCCGATCGTCGAGGAGCAGCACCGGTGTCCCGCTCCTCCTGCCCTCCTATTTGGCCTTGCTCCAGGTGACGCTTGCCGGCCAGCCGTGTCGCCACGACCGCGGTGGGCTCTTACCCCGCCTTTTCACCCTTGCCTGAGCCGACATTCTTACGAACATCGGCCATCGGCGGTATGCTTTCTGTTGCGCCGGTGTCGGATCGCTCCGCCTGGGCGTTACCCAGCACCCTGCCCTAGGAGTCCGGACTTTCCTCCGATCTCTCGCGAGACCGGCGACCACCCGCCCGACTCCCACACGCGACCCCATTATAGCAGAACGCCAGACGATATCTGAAACTTACGGGCGACGCCGATGTCGCCGAAGGCGGCGGGGTGGCGGCGGGTGCAGGGCTCCCGCCGCGCGCAGCTTTTCGGAGCACGGCGGGATGCCAAGCCGACAGGACCCCACAGCTGCAGGCGACAGGACCCGCTCTTCGCCGAAAAATTTACCGGCATGTAACTTTTCTTTGACGCGCGTGTCTAACAAGTAGGGCAGACTGACGGTGCAGTGAAACTCCTGTGTGCCCTGTGTGCCTCAGTGCCGCTCCCCCAGGCCTGTACCCCCTGGGGGAGCACTGAAGGCCAGCGCCAGGCGCGCAGGAAGAAAGGAGGTCACACGTTATGAACTGTCCGTACTTCGTGGACGATGAATCCACGGGGACGACCGCCCAGTGCTTCGGGTTGATCGTCCCCTTCGAGCCGAGCACGATCGACCAGATGGATTATTGCACCACCGGCCGCCACCGGCAGTGCCCGCTCTACCGCAACGCCGGCAGCGAGTCGTCCCTGGCGATCCAGCGGGAAGTCGCCCGCGCGATCGGCTAAGTCTATTCCGCTTTCTTCTTCAATCGATTCAGCTCGAGGACCTTGTCCGCAAGCAACTGTTTGGTCTCTGCGAGTTCCTGCCGGAGCCTGGCGAGTTCTTCATTCAACTCCTTCACCCGACTTTGCAACTCCTTGACGACCTCTGCATCCGACTTTGCGGATGCACGCGGCGCTTCCGCGGAAGAAGGTGTAGCCGGCGGACGGACCTCTGCAGGAGCCGAGGCGGCAGGGGCCAAGACGGGCGGCTCCTTGCCTACCGAAACCGGGCTGCTCTGGCCGTCGAGCGCAGCCAGATAACGCCGGTAGTCGATTTGAAGCGTAGGGCGCGCTCTGTAGCTTCCCCTGCGCTCTTCGTCGCTGCCGGGCTTCAGATACGACGCCTGCCGGAAATCCAGGGCAAACAGAGAAGGCTGCGGCGGCAGGGCCGCACGATCCTGCCAGTCGCTGCCTGGATGCTCCTTCAAGACAAAGATGAGGTAGGGATCCCTGACAGAAACGGCCCCTGAGAACGCGGAATACCCGCGTCCGGACAGAGGGCTCCAGAACGTGAAGCCGACGCGCTGCGAGGGATCGGCCCGCTGCAATCCTTTCGAGAGAAGCGGCGCCAGCAGCGCGATCTCATCCGCGTTGAAGGCGGGTTCCAGCACCCCGGAGCTTTTGAAGATCGACATCGCCGGTCCTCGATCCTGTTGGATGAGCACACCATCGAGGATCTTCGCCAGTTGCGACGAGGTGACGACGACAGGATGCGTGTTCCCTCCTTCAGAGGGATCCTTTTCAAGCTGGATGACCGTACGGCCTTCCTGGTACAACACACGGCTTGACGGCGCGAACGTGCCGCAGCCTGTCAGGAAACCCACGAGCGCCGGCATCAGCACCCACCGCGTCATTCTTATGTTGTGCAGTCGCATAGACTCTCCTCGAAGGAAGCCGATTATAGTCCAGACCGGCTGCCCCGTCCAAGTCATCCTGCCCCGTAAGAAAGAATTAACCTGCCTGTAACGCAGCGTTGACTCGACAGGAACCTCCTGCCCTTAGGCTCCACCCACGTCAACTCGGACAACCAAAGGAGGCACAGGGCATGAGGTACGCACGGTTCGCCAGTGTGATCGGGATGGTCGCTGTGGCCATCACGATCCTCTCCGGTCCCAGCTATGCAGCTGGAAAAGGCATCGAAGACATCCTTTACGAGAAGGGCTCGATCACCAAGGAAGAGTGGGTGCAGGCCAAGGCGGAGAAGGAAGCCATCACGGCCCAAGCCGCGCCGCCGTCTTCGGCGGTTTCCAATTTGCTCAAAGGCATCGAGATCAAGGCCACCTTTTACTTCGATTTCACCTACGCCAGAGGAGAGTCGTTTACCGGCGATCCTCTGACTCATGGGATCAACAACGCCCAGGCCAACACCAACAAGGGTGTTGCGGACGGATTCCATTTCACCCGGACCTACCTGACCCTCATCAAACGCTTTGACGAAGGCCACCATTTCCGTCTGACCTTGGACCAGATGGTCAACAACATCGGTGGAGGAAGCTGCTCCGCGAACGCATTTCCAGCGGGAGGCAACTGCCATGAAGCCGCTCCCTTCGGCCTCTCCGGATACGCCGGCCAAGGCCGTAATGAAGTCTTCGTGAAGTACGCCTACTACAACCACGTCGTCCTGCCCGGGCTGGAAGTGCGGCTTGGACAGCACCAGACACCGTGGATCGAGTACGAAGAGCACCGGTGGACCTACCGCTACCAGGGCCCGGTCATGGTGGATCAACAGAACTTCCAGACCTCATCCGATCTGGGCGTCAGCCTGATGGGGAAGGTCTTGAACAATATGATTGACTACCATTTCTCCTTCATGAACGGGGAAGGCTACCAGAACACGCCGGATGGCCGCAGCTACGCCTGGCTGGGCCGCGTCAGCGTGGAACCCATCAAAGGGGTGATCATCTCGGGCTTCGGCCACGACGAAACGTTGCGTAACGGCACCGAGGGTTTCAACCCCAAGCGGGTGCTCGGCAATGTGGAGGTCTATGCCCCTGAGACCGATCGGTTCAAAGTCAATGCGCAATATGTCTGGGCCGACGACGGCACAGACCTCGGAACTCCTCGTTCGACGACGGCGATCTTCGTGCCCTCGACTTACAGCGGGGGCAATCCTGTCACACAGACCGTCAACGCGTTCGGCGGGAGGAACGGCCCCTCGACCTCAATTCCGCGTTTCCACAACGGTCAGGGTTCGGAGTTCTGGGCCTATTACCGTATTCCGATGCTGTTCGACGAAAAAGTACGGCTCTTCAGCCGCTACTACTTCATGAAGCCGAATAAGAGCACCCAGGCAGGCGACAACCAGGCGATCCTCTTCGGCATCAGCTACGACTATTCCAAATACCTCTCGGTCGCGTTGGATTACACCATCCTGAAGCAGACCGTGCTCGGGTCGAACGTGGGTGCCAGCTCCACAACCGGCGGCGTCCCCGGCCAGACCATTTCCACCGGCGGGTTGGCATGCACCACCTGCGGCGCACTGGTGGATTACGACAACCGGATCTTCGGGGTGAAAGTGCTGGTGGCCTTCTAATTTAAAGAACGCGAAGGCCTCATGTTAACTGTCCTGTAACACGCCTGTAACGAACAGGTAACGGATGACTGCGATCATCCGGGAAGGAGAGCCCAGTGAAAAAGACAGTCAACATCCCGTGGCTCGCGGGACTGCTGTTGGTCATGGCGGCGGCCCTCGGCACGGCCCCGGCCCACGCCGACGAAGCCATTAAACTCGACCCCAATCTGAAAGCCTACGCCAAGGTCAGCGGGGTCTCCGGGAATCTAAACAGCATCGGCTCCGATACGCTCAATAATCTGATGACGCTCTGGGCGGAAGGCTTCCGCAAGCAGTACCCGAACGTCAAGATTCAGATCGAGGGCAAGGGGTCAAGCACCGCGCCGCCGGCGCTCATCGAGGGCACGGCGCAGATCGGTCCCATGTCGCGTCCCATGAAGGGAACTGAGATCGACGCCTTTGAAAAGAAATTCAAGTACAAGCCGACCGCCTTCCCGGTCTCGATCGACGCGCTGGCTGTGTACGTGAACAAGGATAATCCGATCAAGGGGATGACGATGGCCCAGGTGGACGCCGTGTTCTCCAAGAGCCGCCGCTGGGGCTACAAGGAGAACGTTCAGAAATGGAGTCAAGTTGGCGTGGATGGGCCGTTGGGAGGCAATGCGATCAGCATCTACGGGCGCAACTCGGCGTCCGGCACCTACGGGTTCTTCAAGGAGCACGCGCTGAAAAACGGAGACTACAAGGACGAAGTGAAAGAGCAGCCCGGTTCGGCTTCGGTGGTCCAGGGGGTCACCGAAGACCGGGCCGGGATCGGTTACAGCGGCATCGGCTACATGACGTCGGGAGTCCGGGCCGTGCCCTTGGCTGAAAAGGAAGGGATGACATTCGTGGAAGCCGCGCAACACAACGCGGAGAACGGCTCCTACCCCCTTTGGCGGCACCTGTACCTGTATGTCAATAAAACGCCCAACAAGCCGCTGGATCCCATCGTGATGGAGTTCCTGAAGTTCGTGTACAGCCGTGACGGCCAGCAGGTGGTGGTGAAGGACGGCTTCTTCCCGCTCTCGGCGGCCGTGCTCGAGAAGGAACTGAAAAAGTTTGAGTAGAAGCGTCGCAGAATCGGCCGCGCTGGCTGCGGTTGCTGTTTCAGAGCAAGCCGCGCGTCACAAGCTGCGCCGATTCTTCGACCTCCTGGCCCGGCTCATCATTACCGCCGGCGGCCTCGCCGTCATTCTGAGCATTCTCGGGATCTTCCTGTTCCTGATCAAAGAGGTGGCGCCCCTCTTCTCCTCACCGACGGGCACTCAGTCCGGACGGTTCGTCGCCGGTCCCTTACCGCTCGGCCTCCCACAGGCCGTGATGGCCGGCGTGGATGAACAGCAGGAAGTGGCCTATCTCCTCAAAGCCGGTAGTGCCGACCAACTTTCCTTTTTCAGCTTACCTGCCGGCACTCCGCTGGCCACACCTTTACCGCCTGCCCTGCCTAAGACACAGGTGACCGCAATTGCGCGGGCATCGGGAAAGAACGAACGCTTTGGGTTGGGAACGAAGGACGGCCGCATCATCCCCCTGACCATTGAGTTCACCGCAGGTTTTGAAAACGGCATCCGGACCATCCGCCCCACCGCCACGACCGGCGCTCCGGTACAAATAGGCCCCGCCATGGGCCCGATCGTGCGCCTCGCCTTTCAGCAAGCGGATGCAGGATCGGCCGCGGCGATCCTGACGGCCGCCGGCCGCCTCTGGTTCGCACGAATCACGCTACCCCATGACGCCGGCGCCGAACCCACCGTCACTGCAACCGATCTGACAGCGCAGATAGCCGGTACGGTCACAGCCCTCGTCCTCGACGGACGCGGTGAGACACTCTCGATCGGGACGGCTGGCGGGAACCTCTACCACTATGACGTGCGAGAGGGTACCCAGCCTGTTCTGATCGAGACTCCCGCCGTGGCCCCTCCCGGCATCCCCGTCACCGCATTGGCCTATCTGATCGGCGACCGCTCGTTGGTCATCGGCACCGGCTCCGGCGGAGTCTCGGTGTGGATGCCCGTCCGTCTGGCAAAAGAGAGCAACCGCACGCGGCTCCAGGCGGTCCATCGTTTTGCTGTGCATCCGGCTGCCGTGACCAGCATTTCCCCCTCGCAGCGAGACAAGGGCTTCATCACCGGCGACGCGCAAGGGAATCTCTTCGTCCACTATTCGACTTCGGAGCAAACCCTCCTACGGTTTTCTGGAAACGGAACGCCCCTGCAGTCCGTCATGTTCGCGCCCAAGGCCAACGGCGCCGTGGCTTTAACTGATACGGGTCAGCTTCTTACCTATGCGATCCGCAATCCCCACCCGGAAGCATCTTTCGCCAGCCTGTTCCGGCCAGTCTGGTATGAGGGTTATGACAAGCCGGAGCATGTCTGGCAATCGTCGGGCGCCACCGACGATTTCGAAGCCAAGTTCGGGCTGACCCCGCTCCTCTTCGGGACGCTCAAGGGCACGATCTACGCGATGCTGCTGGCGGTGCCGCTGGCCGTCCTGGGCGCGATCTATACGGCCATGTTCATGCATCCTGATCTCCGCGCCAAGATCAAGCCGACGATCGAAATCATGGCGGCCCTGCCGACCGTCGTCCTGGGATTCCTGGCCGGACTCTGGATGGCACCTTTGCTCGAGCGGATCTTCCCCGCCGTCACGGCCATGTTCATCGTGATTCCGCTCAGCGTGATCCTGGCGACGCTGCTCTGGCAGCTCCTCCCCTTCACCGTCAGCAACCGCGTCCGGTCCGGCTCCGAGGCCCTCCTCCTGATGCCGGTGATCGTCGGCGCCGTTCTCCTCTGCCTGAGCGTGAACACTCAGATCGAATCCTTGCTCTTCGGCTCCGACTACAAGAGCTGGCTCGCGAACGCCTTCGGGGTTCGCTACGACCAGCGCAACGCTTTGGTGGTCGGGTTCGCCATGGGCTTCGCCATCATCCCGATCATCTTCAGCATCTCCGAAGAGGCGCTCTCCAATGTTCCCAAGAACTTGATCGCCGGCTCCTTGGCGTTGGGGGCCACCCCGTGGCAGACCCTTGCCCGGCTCGTCTTTGTGTCGGCGAGCCCGGGGATCTTCTCCGCGCTCATGATCGGCTTCGGGCGGGCTGTGGGGGAGACCATGATCGTGCTGATGGCCACCGGCAACACCCCGATCATGGATTGGAGCCTGTTCGACGGCTTCCGGACACTGTCGGCGAACATCGCGGTCGAGATCCCGGAGGCGCCGCACGGCGGCACGTTGTACCGGACCCTGTTCATGGCCGCCACGCTCCTGTTCGTCATGACGTTCCTCCTCAACACCGGGGCCGAAATCGTCCGGCAACGGTTGAGGAAGAAATATAGCCAGTTCTAGGACTCTCCATGCGGATGTGGCTCAAGAAGACGATGGCTTCGGGCGACTTGTTCGTCTGGGGAAGCGGCGCCGGCCTGGCCATCGCCCTGCTGATGGTGGTCGGACTCCTGCTGCTCATCATGGTCAACGGCATGGGGTTCTTCTGGACCGACGACATCGTGGAACTGACCCTGACGGACGGCAGCCGCGTGATGGGCCAACCGGCCGGGAGGGAAGCCATTCCGAACTCGATCACGCCGGGGAGGCCGCAAGGGAAACACCGGATTCGCGTGAAGATCGGCAATCGCGACCTGTATGGGCTGGATTTCAAATGGGTGGACGAGGACAAGGTCGCCTCACGGACTTTCCCCCCCAACGCCGTCCTTTTGGAACGACGCGAGTGGGGCAACATGTACGGCTGGATCAAAGCCATCCGCCGGGGCGAGACGCTGTATGCGGAAGGGAGCGACGTCGGATGGAACGCCCTGCTCCCTCTCGTTGACCAGGCAAACGACCTGCACGCCAAGATCGACCGCATCGAGCGGCTCGAGATCGGAAAGATCAATGCCGAGATCGAACAGGCCCGGTTGCACATACGCGCCCTGGAGATGAAGACTCGACCAGGACAGACATCCGACAGCCCGATGCTGTATCGCTTGCAGACCACCATCGCGGTAGCCGAAGCGCAGTATCGTACAAAAACAGAGATGCTCGAAAGGCTGAATGCCCATTTCAACGAGTACTCCGTCGTGATGGTGGATGCGAACGGACGCGAAAAACAGCTTCCTGTCGGGCAGATCATACGGGCGCTCCGTCCCAACGAGATGGGCATGTTGGCGAAAACGCGGGCCTACGTGACCAACGTGTGGAGAGTCCTCACCGACGAGCCGAGGGAGGCGAACACCGAGGGCGGGATCTTCCCGGCCATCTTCGGAACGGTCATGCTGGTCCTGATCATGAGCCTGGCGGTGGTGCCGTTCGGCGTACTGGCGGCGCTCTATCTTAGTGAATATGCCAAGCAAGGCGCGATAGTACGGCTGGTCCGCATTGCGGTCAACAACCTGGCCGGCGTCCCTTCCATCGTGTTCGGGGTCTTCGGGTTGGGGTTCTTTGTCTATGCCATCGGCGGGACCATTGACACGCTGTTCTTCCCGGAAGCGCTTCCGAGCCCCACGTATGGAACCGGCGGCATCCTCTGGGCCTCCTTGACCTTAGCCCTCCTGACCGTGCCGGTGGTCATCGTGGCGACCGAGGAAGGGCTCGCGGCGGTCCCCCGCGATTTCCGCGAAGGGTCCTTGGCGCTCGGCGCCACCAAGCTGGAGACCATCGCTCGCGTCCTGCTCCCCTGCACCATGCCCGCCATCCTGACCGGGCTGATTCTCGCCATGGCCCGCGCCGCCGGCGAGGTCGCGCCGCTGATGCTGACGGGCGTGGTGAAACTGGCGCCGACGCTGCCGTTGGACGCCACGTGGCCGTTCTTCCATTTCGACCGAAAGTTCATGCATCTCGGTTTCCACATCTACGACGTCGGCTTTCAATCGCCGAATGTCGAGGCCGCGAAGCCGATGGTCTATATCACGACGCTGGTGCTGATCATGGTGGTGGTCCTGCTCAATCTAACGGCGATCACCCTCCGGAACCACTTGCGCAAGAAATACGCCGGATCAGCTGTTTAAGGAGGCACAATGCTGATGTCGATCGAATCCCCTAATATACGCGTCACCGTCCCAAGACCCGACGACCGTCCGACTGTCTCCGAGAGCCAGACGCTCGCGGGAAAGATGATGTTGCAGGATGTAAACTTTTTCTACGGACCGGCTCAGGCTCTCTTCAAAGTGAGCATCGAGTTCCCGCAAAACCAGGTCACCGCCTTCATTGGGCCCTCCGGATGCGGCAAGTCCACGCTGCTGCGCTGCCTGAACCGATTGAACGACCTGATCGAAGGCACCCGTGTCGATGGCAAGATCATCTTGGACGGCATGGACATCTATGACCCGCAGGTAGACGTGACGGACTTGAGAAAGCGCATAGGGATGGTCTTTCAGAAGTCCAATCCCTTCCCGAAGCCGATCTACGACAACATCGCCTATGGGCCTCGTCTCCAGGGCATTCACAACCGTTCGCTGCTGGATCAGATCGTTGAAGACGGTCTGAGGGGCGCCGGCCTGTGGGACGAGGTCAAGGACCGCTTGCATCAGAGCGCGCTGAGCCTCTCCGGCGGCCAGCAGCAGCGGCTCTGCATCGCCCGGGCGCTGGCCGTCAAGCCGGAAGTGCTCCTGCTGGACGAACCCTGCTCGGCGCTGGATCCTATCGCCACGGCCAAGATCGAGGAGCTGCTCTTTACGCTGAAGAAAGAGTTGACCGTCGTCATCGTTACCCATAACATGCAGCAGGCCGCGCGCGTGTCGGATTACACCGGCTTTTTCCTGATGGGGGAATTGGTGGAATTCAACGATACCAAAACGATCTTTACCACGCCGCGCGACCGGCGGACGGAAGATTACATCACCGGTCGCTTCGGATAAGGAGAATGCCCATGCAGCGTCATTTCGAACAAGAACTGCAGGACCTCAAAGGAAAAATCCTCCGGATGGGGAGCCTCGTCGAAGAACAGGTCCAAGGGGCTTTGCGCGCCCTCACCGAGCGCGATTCCGACCTCGCGCGGAAGATCATCGCGAATGACCGCCAGGTCAACACGCTCGACGTCGAGGTGGACGAGGAGAGCCTCCGGCTGCTTGCCCTCCAACAGCCCGCCGCGCGGGACCTGCGTTTCATCACGACCGCGATGAAGATCTCCACGGAACTGGAACGGATCAGCGACCTGGCCGAGAACATCTGCGAGCGCGCGATCGAGCTGAATGAAGAGCCTCAACTCAAACCCTACATCGACATCCCCCGCATGGCGAACTGGTCCCTGCGGATGGTCAAGGAATCCCTGGACGCGTTCGTCAACCACGACGCCGACCTGGCCCGCAAAGTCTGCATGGACGACGATTTTGTGGACGATCTGACGCACCAACTATTCCGGGAGCTGCTCTCCTTCATGCTGGAGAATCCCCAGACGATCACCCGCGCCATCCGCATCACCTTCATCGCCAAATACCTGGAACGCATCGCCGACCATGCGACGAATGTGGCGGAGCTCGTCGTGTACATGGTCGAAGGCAAAATCATCCGCCACACCCTGAGCTGACACCCGGCCTTGACTGATGCAATGGCTCTTCCCGCCGCAGGCAGTTCTCTTGACACCCCTCGGACCCTTCGATACGCTGACGGCATGGCCGTCGCTCCCAAGATCCTGATCATTGAGGACGAACGGGACATCCAGGACCTGATCCGCCATTATCTGGAGAAGGACGGTTTTCGGACGAGGATGGCCTCGGACGGCGACGCAGGGCTGGCCGCCGCCCGCCAGGAACATCCGGACCTCATCGTGCTCGATCTGATGCTGCCCGGCCTTGACGGCCTGGAACTGTGCAAGAAGCTCCGCATGGATCCCACCATGGCGCTCACACCGGTCATCATGTTGACGGCCAAGGCCGAGGAATCGGACAAGATCGTCGGGCTGGAACTCGGCGCTGACGATTATCTGACCAAGCCCTTCAGCCCCAAGGAACTGGTGGCGCGCATCAAAGCGCTGTTGCGGCGTGCCGACCGCCGGGAAGCTGATCACAAACCATATACGTACGGCACACTCAGCCTGGACACCGTTCGGCACGAGGTCAAGGTCGGCGATCAGGAGATCTCACTCACGGCCAAGGAGTTTGGTCTCTTGGAGCAACTGCTCCGCAACAAAGGGCGGGTGCTCACCCGTGACGTCCTTCTCAATACCGTCTGGGGGTACGATTACCATGGAACGACGCGAACGGTGGACGTTCACATCCGCCGCCTGAAGCAGAAAGCGCCCCTGCTGAACGAGGCCATCGTGTCGGTCAAATCGCTCGGCTACAAACTCCGGGACCACGAGGAAGAATAAGGCTCGTGCGCCTGCCGCTCCAGTGGAAAGTCCTGCTCGGCTACCTGATCATCGCCGGCGTCGGGATGGGGACGGCCGGATGGCTTGCCCTGGACGCCCTTGAACGGAGCGACCTGGACCAACTCCGCGTCCGACTGACCGCGCAGGCCCGTCTGGCCGCCCGCCTTTTCACCAATCCGCTGACAACGGCCAAGCCGGACTCGTCCGTCATTGACGCGCTGGCCGACCAGTTGGGTGACGACATCCATGCCCGTGTCACCGTGATCAACCCGGAGGGAGTCGTGCTGGGGGATTCGTACGAATCCGGGGAGGCGCTGCGCCGCATGGACAATCATCTCTCGCGACCAGAGGTCCGGGAGGCGCTCGCAACGGGCATGGGCGTAAGCACCCGCCTCAGCGACACCGTCGGCCTCCGCATGCTGAACCTGGCTCTGCCCATCCGCGCGTTCCAAGCCGACAGTCGCGTGCTGGGGATCGTCCGGCTGTCTCTCCCGCTTACCGAGATCGAGGCCCGACATCATGATCTGCGCCGGTTGCTAGCCGCCGCACTCGGCGGAGCCTTTCTCTTCTCTCTCGTGCTGAGCTACGTCGTCGCCCGCGGCGTCACGCGCCCACTCGCGGACATGGTGGCCGCCGCGCAACGCATGGCCCGTGGGGAATTCCATGAGAGAATTCGCGTCACGTCAACCGCAGAAGTCGCGCATCTTGCCGCGATCCTGAACCAGATGGCCGCATCCCTCCAGGAGACCTTCCAGAACCTTCATCGGCTGGAACAGGTCCGAAAAGATTTCGTGGCCAATGTATCGCATGAGCTGCGCACTCCTCTGACCGCCATCAGGGGATACGTCGAGGCCCTCCAGGACGGCGGCAAGGACCAGCCTGAACAACTCGACCGTTTCTTGGAGATCATCAAAGCGAACGCCGAGCGTCTGAACCTCATCATCATAGACCTGCTCCTGCTGTCGAAGATCGAATCCGGCCAGATCCCGCTGATGCAGGAGCCGGTGGCCCTGGCTGGTCTTATCGATCGGACGGTGGGACTTCTTCGTCACCTCATCGAGCAGAATCAGCATGCGGTTGTGATGAACATTCCTCCGGGGATGCCACCGGTCCTGGGCGATGAAGAACGGCTGGGACAGGTCTTCTCGAATCTTTTGGACAACGCCATCAAGTACACGCCGGAGAAAGGCACGATCACCATCAGCGCCGTCGCGGACGAGAAGTTCGTCGAGGTCAGCGTCGCGGACACCGGGATCGGCATCCCACCTCAGGACCTTCCGCGCATCTTTGAACGCTTCTACCGCGTGGACAAAGCGCGCTCCCGCGAACTGGGGGGGACCGGCCTGGGCCTTTCGATCGTGAAGCACCTGGTGGAAGGGCACGGCGGGACCGTTTTCGTTGAAAGCCTGCCCGGCAAGGGCGCACGGTTTGTAGTAAGGCTGCCGCTCGCGACATCGCCTGTGAGCGGGTGACGCCGGTTGGGGGCCCCCGCCGCCTGATCGGGGCACTTGTTGCTCTTCAAGTTGCAACGGGTCAACAGAAGCCGGTGGGGGAAACCGGCGGCAGGACCCGCTCTTAGGATTTTGTTCTCAGCACATTCTGTGCTACTTTGCCAATCTATGGCGACTGCGATTGGCTGGATCGGTATTGATGAATCGGGGAAGGGCGACTACTTCGGCCCGCTCGTGATCGCCGCCGTCCACGTCACGCCCCGCATTGCGGAGGACCTCGCGGCCCTCAACGTCCGCGACAGCAAAAAGATCGCGGACAGCGTCATCAGGACGCTGGAGGTGGACATCAAGACCCTGTGCCGCCACAGCGTGATCGCCATCGGCCCCGAACGCTACAACGAACTGTATAACCAGATCCGCAATCTCAATCGTCTCCTCGCCTGGGGCCATGCCAAAGCGCTCGAGACCCTTCTGGAACAGGTGCCGTGCGAACGCGCCGTCGCGGACCAATTCGGCGACGAACGCCTGATCCTGAACGCATTGCAGGAGAAAGGCCGCCAGATCAAACTGGAGCAGCGGCACAAGGGCGAGGAAGATATCGCCGTCGCGGCAGCCTCAATCGTGGCGCGAGCAGAGTTCGTCAGGCGGCTGGAGCGGCTCGCCGCCCAGTGGGGCGTGCCCTTGCCCAAAGGCGCCTCGCAGGCGGTCGAGGTCGCGGCCAAAGCCGTGGTGAAAAAACACGGGGAGGAAGGCCTGGCGAAAGTCGCCAAGCTGCACTTCAAGACCACGAAGGTGGTGTTGGGGGAGAGATGATCCTACTCGGTGGTCTCTTCGACTTCCACCGCCTCGGCAGGTTTTTCCGGAACGGGCACGACCTGCACCGGTTCCCCGGCCCAGTAGAGAATGCGGTGGCACTGCGAACAGGTCTGGATCGCGGTGGCGCGTTTGACTTCTGCGATGACCTGCGGCTGGACATGCAGGCGGCAGGCCATGCACGTGCCATCCTTGTTGACCCCAGCCAGCGCCTGCCCTTTCTTGCCGACTCGCAGCTTCTCATAGTTGCGTAACAGCGAGGGCTCGATCACGGCCATCACGGTTTCGCGCTTCTGCCGAAGCCCCGCCAATTCTTCGTCCAGCGCGCCCACCGAGCCCTCCAAGGAAGCCTTCTCGGCGGCGAACCGCTGCTCCGTTTCCTTCACGGCGGCCTCCGCCTGCCCCAAGTCCTTCTTCTTCACGTCCACTCCGTCCATGAGGATGAGGAGTTGTTCTTCGATCTCGCCCTTTTTCTTCTTGGCGAGCTCGATCTCGAGCAGGTGCGCCTGGTATTCCCGGTTCGTCTTGATCTCGCCCTTGGTCGTCCGGTCATGCAACCTGCTGATGGCCTGCTCCTGCTCGGCCAGTTCCTGCTCGCAGGCCTTGCGGTCCTTGGTCAACTTTTCGAACTCTTGCTTGAGGGAGTCCTGCGTCACTTGGGCGGATTGGAGAAGACCGCGGGCGGCTTCGACCAGCTCGGGGATGCGTCGCTTGCGCTCGGCCAGCTCCTCCAGCCGGAGGTCGGCCTCCTGCAAGGCGATCAGCCTCGCGAGCTGCTCTTTCATGGACGACTCAGACGGTACATCATGCCTGCCTTCATTCTACTTCACTCCCTCAGGCTCGGTGTGGTGGGCCCACCAGGCCTCGAACCTGGGACCAACGGATTATGAGTCCGCCGCTCTGACCAACTGAGCTATGGGCCCTACAAGCTCTCCACGAAACTCTTCAGCTTTTTGCTCCGGCTCGGGTGGCGCAGCTTGCGCAGCGCCTTGGCCTCGATCTGCCGGATGCGTTCCCGCGTGACCGCAAAGTCCTGTCCGACCTCCTCCAGCGTGTGGTCGGTGTTCTCGCCGATCCCGAACCGCTTGCGCAGCACGCGCTCCTCGCGGGGGGTCAAGGTCTTCAGCGCGTTGTTGATCTGCCGCTGTAGATCGTAGCGGATGGCGGCGTCCAGCGGCGAGATGGCTTTCTTGTCCTCGATGAAATCCCCCAGGTGGCTATCCTCCTCTTCGCCGATGGGCGTCTCCAGGGAGATCGGCTCCTTAGCGATCTTAAGGATCTTGCGGACCTTGTCCAGCGGGAGATCCATCTTTTCGGCGATCTCTTCGGGCGAGGGCTCGCGTCCCAGCTTCTGGACGAGATGCCGCGAGGTGCGAATCAGCTTGTTGATGGTCTCAATCATGTGGACGGGAATCCGGATCGTCCGGGCCTGATCGGCGATGGCGCGGGTGATGGCCTGGCGGATCCACCACGTCGCGTACGTGCTGAACTTGTAGCCCCGCTTGTACTCGAACTTGTCCACGGCCTTCATGAGACCGATGTTCCCCTCCTGAATCAGGTCCAGAAACTGGAGCCCGCGGTTAGTGTATTTCTTGGCGATGCTGACCACGAGGCGAAGGTTGGCCTCGACCAGCTCGGCCTTCCCGCGTTTCACCCGTTCTTCGGCCTGAGCCAACAGCTTGACGCCCTCGCGGAGCTCCTCGGCTGGCACCAGCACCTCGGCCTCGACGGCCCTGATGCGACGGCGGGCGTTGGTGGCCGCCTTCTCGATTTCATGGAGGACGTCTAGGGACACGTCGGTCTTGCGGCGGACCGCGATCATGTCCTTCCGCCCCCGGCTGAGCCTCATCAACAGCGCATTGCCTTCCTCGCCCACCACACCCAACCGGCGTCGGCAGTGGGCCAGCTCCCGCTCACAGGCCGCGATCTCATGCACCAGATCCCGCACGCGCTGAATCAGCCGCTCGCGCTGGGCCGGATGTAGGTTGAGGGTGTCGACCTTCTCCGCCACCAGCCGCCGGGCCTCGTTGAGTTTGGCTTTGAGTTCACGCCGCTTGGCCAGACTGAGCTTGGGCTTGCGGTTCCTCGCATACAGGGCCAGCAAGCCCTTCGTGAAAGGCTTGACTTTGCGAATGGCCTCCAGAGTCTTCTTCCGAAGCTCTTCGTCGTCCTGCTCGATGACTTCCTCGAACTCCTCATCCACCCCCGCCGAGACCACTTCCCGGGCCGGGATCTTCTTGCCCCTCACTTGGTCCACGAGGACGAAGAGGGCCTTGATCGTCATCGGCATCCCGAAGACTACCGTCGAGATGTCTTGCTTGCCTTCCTCGATGCGCTTCGCGATCTCGATCTCCCCTTCACGGCTGAGAAGCGAGACGCTGCCCATCTCCTTGAGGTACAGCCGGACCGGATCGTCGGTGCGGGCCAGGTCGCCCGGCGTGAGATCGATCTTCTTGTCCTCTTCTCCGACCTCCTCGACTTCTTCGGCCTCCTCGGTGGAGCCTTCGCCCTCGGACATCATCTGCTGGTACCGCTCCCCTTCGGGAGAGTCGATGATCTCGATATCCATCTCGCCGAACATGGTCATCAGGCTGCTGAGCCGATCGGTCGAGACTTGATCGGCGGGCAGATTCGTATTGAGATCGCGGTACGTGAGGAAACCTTTCTCCTTGCCGATGGAGATCAGGCGTTTGACTTCGTCGGTCTTTTCTTCCTTAGGCATTCACGCTCCCAACTTCGGTCAGTGGTAAGGGTCCCGCTCCAAGCAGACGCTGCCGCTCCTGCTGCAGGGCGTTCTGCCGGACGAGGAGGGTGCGGACGGTCTCTGCATGCCCGGCCCGCTCGGCGGCGGCCTGGGCCGTCTTGATTTCTTGGATCTCGTCCACGATGCGCCTGAGCTTCAAGGCCTTCAGGCTTTCGCGAAAGGCCGCGGCGGCATCATCGTACGGCAGCTCGCTGAGCAAGAGCGCGCGGACGACGCCTCCGCACAGGGAATCGTCCTGCGCCCGGATGATCAGCTCGCCGACCGCGACCCCGTCTTCCGCATGCCGTCCTTCCAGCACGAGTGTCATCAGCCGCCGGGCCCTCGGGTCCGTGAAATCGGCGGCCGCAAGCTGCGCCGTCATGTCCGGCGTCAGCTTTTCGTGAAGCAGCAGCCGCACCAGGACTTCTTCCTCTTTGGGAAGAGCGGCCTGGGGTTGGGCCGTCGGCGTCTCGTCAGCAACCGACGCCTTCCGCGGGAGGCTCCGATACCGTTCCAGCAGCACCTTCTCATCCATTCCTAAATGATCGGCCACGTGCCGGAGAGCTGCGGCTTTCTCGACCGGATTGCTCAGCTTCTGCAGCAGCGCCAGCACCTCTTCCACGCACCGCACGCGCTCCTCCACGCTTCCCTGTCGATCGGTCGTCAGGCTGCCCTGCACGGTGAAGTCCAGCAGCGAGGGTGCCTTCAGAACGAGCGCCGTGAAGGCCTCGGCGCCGTGCGCGCGGATGAACGTGTCGGGGTCCTCACCGGCCGGCAAGCTGCCCACCTGCACGGCAAGGCCCGATCCAAGAAATAAATCCAACGTCCGCAAGGCCGCACGCACGCCGGCCGCGTCCGGATCAAACAGCAGCACAACCCGTCTGGTAAAGCGTCGGATGACCTCGATATGCTCGGGCGTGAGCGCCGTCCCCAAGGTGGCAACCACGTTGGTCAGGCCGGCCTGGTGCAGCGCGATCGCGTCGAAGTAGCCCTCGACGATGACGGCCTGGTCCGCGCGGGAGATTCCGTCGCGTGCCACCTCCAGGCCATACAGCGTCCTGCCCTTTCTGAACAGCGGTGTCTCGGGCGAGTTCAGATACTTGGGCACCGAGTCATCGAGCACGCGTCCCCCAAATCCGATGACGCGTTTCTGGAGATCGCGGATGGGCAAGATCACCCGACCCCGAAAGCGGTCGTAATACCCGGACGCCTCGCCGGGTTTCTTGCTCCCTTGCTCCCGCGGGACCACGAGCCCGGCCGCCGCCACATCCTCGACGGTCCATCTGGTCTTGTCGTCCTTGCCCGCCTTCGTCAGGGCCTTCAGCAATCCATCCCAACCCTGCGGGGCGTAGCCGATGCCGAACCGCTCGATGGTCTCCGCCGTGATCCCCC
>Ga0207684_10000714_pt1 | contig 39062 bp, 33 predicted proteins | sample KBSK5501metaG_FD_184342 | JGI IMG/M metagenome (GOLD analysis project Ga0207684, IMG submission 184342) | Corn, switchgrass and miscanthus rhizosphere microbial communities from Kellogg Biological Station, Michigan, USA - KBS K5-50-1 metaG... | ecosystem: Host-associated > Plants > Roots >... | reverse complement strand
TTCTTCATCGCCCCCGAAGCATCCAGTCACCGATCGCGTCCTGCATGCGATGGCGGTTTCCAAACGAGGCTGCGACGAACTGTTACCGGAAGCCGATTGGTTGGCCAAGCTCGCACGGTCCGAAGCAACCGGCGTGCCACTACGGATCAAGCTCGGCCTGGATCCGACCGCGCCGGACCTGCACCTCGGCCATACGGTCGTGCTGAACAAGCTGCGCCAGCTCCAGGACTTGGGGCACACGGTGATCTTTCTCGTGGGCGACTTCACGTCGATGATCGGCGACCCGTCGGGCCGCAACACGACCCGCCCGCCGCTCAGCCGCGAGCAGATCGAGGCGAACGCGACGACCTACTTCAACCAGGCCAAGCTCGTCCTCGACGAAAGCCGGACCGAGATTCGCTACAACTCGGAATGGAGCGATCCGCTGGGCGCGCGCGGCATGATCCAGCTCGCGTCGCGCTACACGGTCGCGCGCATGATGGAGCGCAACGACTTCTCCGAGCGCTTCAAGGCCGGCACGCCGATCAGCGTGCACGAGTTCCTGTACCCGTTGATGCAGGGCTACGACTCGGTCGCGCTGAAGAGCGATCTCGAGCTCGGCGGCACCGACCAGAAGTTCAACCTGCTGGTCGGGCGGGCGCTGCAGACCGAATACGGCCAGGAACCGCAGTGCATCCTGACGATGCCGCTGCTCGAAGGGCTGGACGGCGTCGAGAAGATGTCCAAGAGCAAGGGCAACTACATCGCCATCACCGAGCCGGCGAACGACATGTTCGCGAAGCTGCTGTCGATCAGCGACCCGATGATGTGGAAGTACTTCACGCTGCTGAGCTTCCGGCCCGAAGGTGAGATCGCGGCGCTGAGGCGCGAGGTCGACGCCGGCCGCAACCCGAAGGACGCGAAGGTGCAGCTCGCGAAGGAGATCACCGCGCGCTTCCACGGTCCGGCCGCGGCCGACGCCGCCGAGCACGACTTCGAGCTGCGCGCGCGCGGCGGCATCCCCGACCAGATCGACGCGATTACGCTGGCCGGTGCGCCGATGCAGATCGGCACGGTGCTCAAGCAGGCGCGTCTGGCGCCGTCGACGAGCGAGGCGCTGCGCCTGGTCGATGGCCACGGCGTGCGGGTCGACGGCTCGGTCGTAACCGACAAGGGGCTCCAGTTGGCCGCGGGCACCTACGTGGTCCAAGTGGGCAAGCGCAAGTTCGCGCGGGTGACGCTGGCGTGACCGCGCCGGCGATGCGCAGGAGCTGGGGGCGCGGCGGTGTTCGGCTGAGGGCCGTGTGCAAGTCAGGACGCTGCTGAAGCTCTCGATCGCCGCGGCCGTCGCGACGATCGTGATGAAGTCCCTGGCCTGGTGGATCACCGACTCGGTCGGCCTGCTGTCCGACGCGATGGAGTCGTTTGTCAACCTCGCATCGGCGCTGTTCGCGCTCGCGATGGTGACGATCGCGCAGCGCCCAGCCGACGCCGACCACCCGTTCGGCCACACGAAGGCTGAGTACTTCTCGAGCGGCTTCGAAGGCCTGCTGATCGCCGGTGCCGCGGCCGGCATCCTGTGGGCGGCGGTGCACCGCATCGCGAACCCGCAACCGCTGGCGGCGCTGGGCTGGGGCTTGACGCTCGCGGTTGTCAGCTCGGCGCTGAACGGGCTGCTCGCGTGGCGGATGATGGCCGCATCACGAGAGCACGGGTCGATCGCACTCGAAGCCGATGCACGCCACCTCTACACCGATGTCTGGACCTCCGCCGGCGTCGTCGTCGGCCTGCTGCTCGTGACGGCGACCGGGTGGCTCTGGCTCGATCCGGTGATCGCCATCGCGGTGGCGCTGAACATCCTGCGCGAAGGGGCACACGTCGCGTGGCGCTCGGTCGAAGGGCTGATGGACACGGCGGTCGAGCCCGAGGTGCGCGCGCAGATCGACAAGACGCTCGCACAGTTCGAGCACCACGCGATCCGTTTCGATCACATCGTCACGCGGCGCGCCGGGCAGCGCCGCTTCGTCGACCTGCACATGCACATGCCGGCGAACTGGACGCTGGGCCGCGCCGCCGCGTTGCGCGCCGACGTCGAGCAGGCGCTGATGAGCGAGGTGCGCGGGCTGCGCGCGTCGATCCAGCTGCTGCCGTCGAACGTCGAGGCCCATTTCAGCGATGCCGATGATCCGACGCTCTGAACGGCGCTCGCGGGAAGGGCCGGCGCCGTGATCGCGCTGATCCAGCGGGTCGCACGCGCCGAGGTCGGCGTCGCGGGCGCGACGGTCGGCGCTATCGGTGCGGGCTTGCTCGTGTTCGTCTGCGCCGAGCCGAACGACGACGAATCGGTCGCCGACAAGCTCGTCGCCAAACTGCTGAAGCTGCGCATCTTCGCCGACGCCGCCGGCAAGATGAACCGCAGCGTCGTCGACGTGCGCGGCGGCTTGCTGATCGTCAGCCAGTTCACGCTCGCTGCCGACGTCTCGGGCGGAAACCGGCCGAGCTTCACCGGCGCGGCCGAGCCGGCGCTCGGCCGCAGGCTCTATGAACGGGTGCTCGCGACGGCGCGTGCGGCGCACGCGTCCATCGCTGCGGTGGCAAGCGGCGAGTTCGGCGCCGACATGCAGGTCAGCCTGGTCAACGACGGACCGGTGACGATCCCGATGCGAATCGAGCGGGGAACCACGAACGTCATCAGTCCGCGTACTGACCCGCGGCCTTGATGATCGGGCCCCACCTGTTGATCTCGGACTCGACGAACTTCTTGTGTTCTGGCCCGCCGAGGCGCGCGTCGCTGACGACCACCGCGCCCAGCGCTTCTTCGTGCTTGACGAAGTCGGGATCCTTCAGCGCGGCGCGCAACGCCGTGTTGAGCTTGTCGACCACCGCTTTCGGCGTGCCCTTGGGCGCGTACAGCGCGTGCCAGATCGACACGTTGAAGCCCTTCAGGCCCGACTCGTCGAGCGTCGGCAGGTTCTTCAGCGCGGGCGTCGTCAGCCGCTTGGGCGTCGTGACCGCGAAGGCCTTGATCTTGCCGCTCTCGATCTGGCCGGTGGTGTTGGTGGTCTGGTCGCACATCAGATCGACCTGGCCGCCGATCAGGTCGGTCATCGCCGGTGCGGTGCCCTTGTACGGCACGGTCTGCATGTCGACCTTCAGCGTGCTCTGGAACAGCAGGCCGCACAAGTGCGATGCGGCGCCGAGCCCGGCATTCGCGAGGTTGACCTTGCCCTTGTTCGCCTCGATCCACTTCTTCAGCTCGGTGTAGTTGCTCGCCGGCAGCGACGGCTTGCCGACCAGCGTCATCGGCACCTCGTTGATCATGCCCAGGTATTCGAAGTCGCCGAGCGTGTCGTACGGCATCTTGCGGTACAGCGCCGGCGACGTGCTCATGCCGATGTGGTGCACGAGCAGCGTGTAGCCGTCGTTCGTCGACTTCGCGACCTTGGCCGCGCCCAGCGTGCCGCCGGCGCCGCCGACGTTCTCGATCACGATGGACTGCCCGCCGAGCGGCTTGCGCAGCGCCTCGGCGAGGTCGCGCGCGACCTTGTCGGTCGGGCCGCCGGCCGCGAACGGCACGACGATCGTGATCGGCTTGTCGGGGTATTCGGCCCAGGCCGAAGCGCCGAGCAGCGAAACCAGGCCGGCGAGGAGGAAGCGTGAGGTGGTGTTCATCGACGTGAAAGCGCATGGAGGTAAAGGACGCGCGATCGTCGGGGAGCGGCGGCGGCCGCGTCAAGGCGGACAAACTCGTGTAGGGGCTTTCGTATGCGGTCGCCGCTCAGCGGTTTGTGCGCGTGTCCTCGATCACCTTGCCGTCGTTCGGCAAGGTGCCGGGCGCGCACAGCAGAATGTCGCCGCGCAGCTTGGTCACGTCGCGCACGCTCTCGCCGAGGCGTGCGGCCAGGCCTTCGGGCGCGCCCTCGACCTCGACGCGCAGCTCCATGCGGTCGTTCGCCATCTCGCCGCTGACGATGAGCCGCGCCTGCTTCACCTCCGGGTGGCGCCGCACGATCTCGGCCACCTGCGCCGGATGCACGAACATGCCGCGCACCTTCGCGGTCTGGTCGGCGCGGCCCATCCAGCCCTTGATGCGGGTGTTGGTGCGGCCGGTCGGGCAGGCGCCGGGCAGCACGGCCGAGAGATCGCCGGTGCCGAAGCGGATCAGCGGGTAGTCGGGGTTCAGCGTCGTCACGACGACCTCGCCGACGTCGCCGTCGGCAAGCGGCTCGCCGGTGCCGGGCCGCACGATCTCGACGATCACGCCTTCGTCGAGGACCAGCCCCTCGCGTGCCGCGGTCTCGTACGCGATCAGCCCGAGGTCGGCCGTGCCATAGCTCTGGTACGCGGCGATGCCGCGCTCGCCCAGCCAGTCACGCAGCGACGGCGGGAACGCTTCGCCGCCGACCGATGCCTTGCGCAGCGACGCCGGCAGCGCGAGACCCAGCTCGGCCGCCTTCTCGACGATGATCTTCAGGAAACTCGGCGTGCCGATGTAGCCGTCGGGCCGCAGCCGACGCATCGCCTGCACCTGCTGCTCGGTCTGCCCGGTGCCGCCGGGGAACACCGTGCAGCCGAGTGCGAACGCGCCGCTTTCCATCATCGCGCCGGCCGGCGTGAAGTGATAGCTGAAGGTGTTGTGCGCGAGGTCGCCGGCGCGAAAGCCGGCCGCGAACAGCGCGCGCGCCATGCGCCAGTAGTCGGCTCGCGCGCCTTCGGGTTCGCAGATCGGCCCCGGGGACTCGAACACGCGCAACGCACGGCGCTCGGGCGGCGTCGTCGCGCCCCAGGCGATCGCCGAGAAGCCGCCGAAGACGGCAGCGAAAGAGTCGTCGCCGCCCACGGCGCTCGCCTCGCGCTGGCGCTCGAGCAGCTCGTGCTTGCGGATCACCGGCAGCCGCGCGAGCGCCGCGCGGCTCGTGACCTGCGCCGCATCGACATCGCGCAAGCTGCGCCCGAACGCGCTCGCCTGTGCCTGCGCATGCGCGACCTGGCGCGACAGCGCGGCCATCAGCGCCGTTTCGCGCTCGGCGCTCGCGCGGGTCTCGAGGGTGTCGTAGTGCGCGGGCGTCGTCGTGGCAGTCATGCAGGCCCCTCGCGTGTTGTCGTGGCCATCGTGAGGAAGGCTCAATCCTCGTCGAGCTTCGCGGCGCGGCGCTTCGCGTCGTCGACCAGCTTGCGCTGCTGCGGCGGCGTTTCGACCGGGTAGCGGTCGAAGCCCATGCCGCCGGCCTTCTTCAGGTCGACGAAGAGCGTGCCTTGCTCGTCGTGGAAGTGCAGGAACGCATTGCTGCGCAGATAGAAGATGCCGGGCTGCTTCTCGCGCAGGCCCTTGATCTCGCGCAGCTGCCGCAGCAGCGGCAGCAGGGGCTTCAGCGCGTCTTCGCTCGCGTGGGCCATGGTGTCGTCCTTCAAAGAAGCGTGAATCGCAGAGTGTGAATCGAAGACCGTCGGCGGGCTTCGCAAATCACGCAAGCCAGCGCTTGCGGCGCTTGTAGCTCTTCACGTCGCGGAAACTCCTGCGCTCGGCGCCGCCCACGCCCAGGTAGAACTCCTTCACGTCCTGGTTCTCGCGCAGGCTCGAAGCCTCGCCGTCCATCACGACCCGGCCGTTCTCGAGGATGTAGCCGTAGTCCGAATAGCGCAGCGCCATGCTGGTGTTCTGCTCGGCGAGCAGGAACGTCACCCGCTCCTTGGCGTTCAGGTCGCGCACGATCTCGAACACCTCCTCGACGATCTGCGGCGCCAGCCCCATCGACGGTTCGTCCAGCAGCACCATTGTCGGGTTGGCCATCAGCGCGCGGCCGATCGCGCACATCTGCTGCTCGCCGCCCGACGTGTACGCGGCCTGCGAGGCTCTGCGCACCTTCAGGCGCGGGAAATAGGCGTAGACCTTCTCGAGCGTGGACGCGACCGCGGCCTTGCCGTCGCGCCGCGTGTAGGCACCGGTCATCAGGTTGTCCTCGATCGACAGGTGCGCGAAGCAGTGTCGGCCCTCCATGACCTGGATCACGCCGCGCTCGACCATCTGCGCCGGACTCAGCGATTCGATGCGCTCGCCGCGCAGCGTGATGCTGCCTTTCGTCACGGCGCCGCGCTCGCCGGCGAGCAGGTTGCTCACCGCGCGCAGCGTCGTGGTCTTGCCCGCGCCGTTGCCGCCCAGCAGCGCCACGATCCCGCCCTCGGGCACCGCGAGCGAAACGCCCTTGAGCACGAGGATCACGTGGTTGTAGATGACCTCGATGCCGTTGACGTCGAGGACGATGTTGGCGCTGCTCATGGGCGTGACCCGCGTCGGAATCAGGACTGGCAGTCCTCGGGCGTGCGCGGCGAGAGCTTCTTCTCGGCCGCGTACTTGGCGGCCGTGCTTCGCACCAGCGGCTTGATCACCTGCTCGTCGCCCTGCAGCCAGTCGGACGTGAACTTCCACTCCTTGCCGTCCCAGGTGTGGATGCGCGCCCACGACGCGCCCATGTGGTCGACGCAGGAGGTGCTGATCGGCCGCATCACGCCGGCAAAGCCGAGCGCGTCGAGCTTGGCCTGCGTGAGGTTCAGGTTCTCCAGGCCCCAGCGCACCTGCTCGCCGTTCATCACCTTGCCTTTGCCGAAGCGCTCCTGAGCTGCGCGTATGCCTTCGACGCCGATCATCGCGCTCATCGCGCCGCGCATGTAGAGCACCTGGCCGACGTCGGCCTTCGGTCCGGTGCCCTGGCCCTTGTCGTACACCAGGGCCAGCACGTCCTTGACCAGCTTGGACTGCGGTTCCGCGCCGTGCTGCATGGTCACGGCGTTGTAGCCCTTGGCGCCGTCGCCCACGTCCTTCACGTCGGGCTCGGCACCGGCCCACCAGACGCCGTACATCTTCTCGCGCGGGTAGCCGGTGGCCTGCGCTTCCTTCAGCGCGGTCGAGTTCATCACGCCCCAGCCCCACAGCAGCACGTAGTCGGGCCGGCCCTGCCGCACCTGCAGCCAGGTGGCCTTCTGTTCCACGCCGGGTGCATTGACCGGCAGCAGCTGCAGCTCGAAGCCCAGTTGCTTGGAGCGCTCCTGCAACAGCGGGATCGGCTCCTTGCCGTAGGGGCTGTCGTGGTAGACGAGCGCGATCTTCTTGCCCTTGAGCTTGTCGAGCCCGCCTTCCTTCTTGCCGATGGCCTGCAGGATCGCGTCCGCCGCCACCCAGTAGGTGCCGGCGATCGGGAAGTTCCACTTGAACACTGTGCCGTCGGCGCTTTCGCTGCGGCCGTAGCCGATGGTGACCACCGGGATCTTGTCGGCCGGCGCCTTCTCGGTGATCGCGAACGTCGCGCCGGTGGACAGCGGCTGCACGAACGACGCGCCGCGGCTCTTCAGGCGCTCGTAGCACTCGACACTGCGCGCCGTGTCGTAGCCGGTCTCGCACTCCTCGAACGTGAGCTTCACGCCGTTCAGGCCGCCGCGCGCGTTCACCAGCTTCAGATAGTCGACAAAGCCGTTGGCCCAGGGCGCGCCGTTCGGTGCGTAGGCCCCGGTGCGATACGACAGCACCGGAATGAACTGGTCCTTGCCCTGCGCGAATGCAGGAGCCGCACCGGCGAGCGCCGACGCCGCGGCGACTGCAAGGACGACTGATCTCAGCTTCATGGTTTGTCTCCTGGGAGGTGGCACGTGACGTGCGGTTGGGTCTCGGCGGATGGATTCAGTGGATGGATTCAGATGGATTCAATGCGGGAAGGGCCACAGCCGAAGCTTCTGCTTCGCCGTGGACCACAGCTTGGCCAGCCCGTGCGGCTCGACGATCAGGAACCACACGATCAGCGCGCCGAAGATCATCAGCTCGGCATGGGCGACGCCGGCCGTCGACATCTCGAGCCCGAACAGGTTCGCGAGCTGCGGCAGCAAGCGGTTCAGCGCGATCGGCAGCACGACGATGAACGCAGCGCCGAAGAAGCTGCCCATGATCGAGCCCAGCCCGCCGATGATCACCATGAACAGCAGCCGGAACGAATAGTCCACCGAGAACGCGGACGGCTCCCACGCGCCGAGGTAGATGAAGGCCCACAGCGCGCCGGCCACGCCGATGATGAAGGAGCTGACCGCGAAGGCGCTGAGCTTGGCGTACATCGGCCGGATGCCGATCACCGCGGCGGCCACGTCCATGTCGCGGATCGCCATCCATTCGCGTCCGATCGCACCGCGCACCAGGTTCTTGGCCAGCAGCGCGATGACCACCAGCACCGTCAGGCAGAACAGGTACTTGCCGAGCGCGCTGTCCAGCGACAAGCCCAGCACCTGCAGGTTCGATACCGCGACCGAGCCCGACGGCGTGTCGTGCGTGAACCACTTGATGCGCAGGAACATCCAGTCGGCGAAGAACTGAGCCGCGAGCGTCGCCACTGCCAGATACAGGCCGCGCACCCGCAGGCTGGGCAGTCCGAACAGGACGCCGAAGGCCGTGGCGCACAGCCCGCCGAGGATCAGCGCCGGCACCAGCGGCATGCCCGGCACGCGCACGAAGAAGTTGTAGGCGCCGTAGGCGCCCACCGCCATGAAGGCGCCCGAGCCCAGCGAGATCTGGCCGCAGTAACCGACCAGGATGTTCACGCCGACGGCCGCCAGCGAGAAGATCAGGAACGGAATCAGGATCGCGCGGAACAGGTAGTCGCTCGCGAACGCCGGCACCACCACGAACGCGACGGCCAGCATCGCGACGATGAACACGCGGTCCTGCAGGATCGGGAAGATCTGCTGGTCAGCGCGGTAGCTGATCTTGAACTGGCCGTTCTCTCGGTAGATCATGATTTCCGATCGTCCTGAGCTTGTCGAAGGATCAGACCCGATCGATGATCTTCTCGCCGAACAGCCCCTGCGGGCGGAACAGCAGGAACACCAGCGCCAGCACATAGGCGAACCAGATCTCGATGCCGCCGCCGAGCAGCGGCCCGATGAACACCTCGGCGAGTTTCTCGCCGACGCCCAGGATCAGCCCGCCGACGATGGCGCCCGGCACCGACGTGAGCCCGCCCAGGATCACGAGCGGCAGCGACTTCAGCGCCACGACCGACAGCGAGAACTGCACGCCGAGCTTGCTGCCCCAGATGACCCCGGCGACGAGCGCGACGAACCCGGCCACGCTCCAGACGATGACCCAGATGCGCTGGAGCGGAATGCCGATCGACTGCGCGGCCTGGTGATCGTCGGCCACCGCGCGCAGCGCACGGCCCGTGCTCGTGTACTGGAAGAACGCCGCGAGCACCCCCACGAGGCAGGCGGCGATGGCGGCCGCCATCAGGTCTTCCTGGTTGACGAGCAGGCCGCCCTGGAACGTGCTCTCCAGCAGGAAGATGGGATCCTTGGGCATGCCCACGTCGATCTTGTAGATGCTGGAGCCGAAGATGGTCTGGCCGAAGCCGTCGAGGAAGTACGAGACGCCCAGCGTCGCCATCAGCAGCGCAATGCCCTCCTGGTTGACGAGCTTGGCCAGCACGAAACGCTCGATCAGCCAGGCGACCGCGATCATCAGCACCATCGCCGCGACGAAGGCGAGCGCATTGGCCAGCAGCTTGCCTTGAAGGCCGGTGACCTGCGGGATCCATTCGGAGAAGCGCGCCATCGCCAGCGCCGCGAACAGCACCATCGCGCCCTGCGCGAAATTGAAGACGCCGGAGGCCTTGAAGATCAGCACGAAGCCGAGCGCGACCAGCGAATACAGCATGCCGGTCATCAAGCCGCCGATGATGGTTTCGAGGACGGGTCCCATCGTGCGTGTCCCTTTCAGCCGGCCGTGCCGAGGTAGGCCTTGATGACCTCGGGATTGCTGCGCACGACACTCGGGGCGCCGTCGCCGATCTTCTTGCCGTAGTCGAGCACGACGACGCGGTCGCTGATGTCCATCACGACGCCCATGTCGTGCTCGATCAGCACGATGGTCGTGCCGAACTCGTCGTTCACGTCGAGGACGAAGCGGCTCATGTCCTGCTTCTCCTCGACGTTCATGCCGGCCATTGGCTCGTCCAGCAGCAGGACCTGCGGCTCCATCGCCAGCGCGCGGCCCAGGTCGACGCGCTTCTGCAGGCCGTACGGCAGCTGGCCCACGGGGGTCTTGCGGTACGCCTGGATCTCGAGGAAGTCGATGATGCGCTCGACGGACGCGCGCTGCTGCAGCTCTTCGCGCTCGGCCGGGCCGAAGCGCAGCGCCTGCGCCAGCAGCCCGCTCTTCATCTTCAGGTTGCGCCCGGTCATGATGTTGTCGAGCACGCTCATGCCCTTGAACAGCGCGAGGCTCTGGAACGTGCGCGCGATGCCCATCTCGGCGACCTGGCGCGAGTTCATGTGCTTGAAGGTCTTGCCGCGAAACGTGATCTGGCCCTGCTGCGGCTGGTAGACGCCGTTGATGCAGTTCAGCATCGAGCTCTTGCCGGCACCGTTCGGTCCGATGATCGCGCGCACCTCGTGCTCGCGCACGTCGAAGCTGATGTCGGTCAGCGCCTTCACGCCGCCGAAGGCCAGCGAGATGTTCTGCACCGCGAGGATCACGTCGCCGGTCTTGCGTGTCGTGGCCGCGGTCGCCATGGTCACGCGGCCTTGCCAACCGGCTCGAACACGCGGGTGTCGACGATGCGCAGATCGGCCGCGACCGTGCCGCTGCGCCCGTCCTCGAACTTGACCGCGGTCTCGATGTACTGACTCGCCTTGCCCGTGTACAGCGCATCGACCAGCACCTGATAGCGCTCGCCGATGTAGCCGCGGCGGACTTTGCGCGTGCGGGTGAGCTCGCCGTCGTCGGCATCGAGCTCCTTGTGCAGGATCAGGAAGCGGCTGATCTGGCTGCCGGCGAGCTTGCCGTCGGCCGCGAGGTCGGCATTGACCTTCTCGACGCATTCGCGCACCAGCTCGTAGACCTCGGGCTTCTGCGCGAGATCGGTGTAACCGCCGTAAGGCAGGTTGCGCTTCTCGGCCCAGTTGCCGACCGCCTCGAAGTCGATGTTGATGAACGCGCACACCGAGGCGCGCCCGTCGCCGAAGGCGACAGCCTCCTTGATGTGCGGGAAGAACTTGAGCTTGTTCTCGACGTACTTCGGCGCGAACAGCGCGCCGTCGTGCGCGCCGCCGTGCAGGCGCCCGACGTCCTTCGCGCGGTCGATGATCTTCAGGTGCCCGCCGGCATCGAGGAACCCGGCGTCGCCGGTGCTGTACCAGCCTTCGGCATTCAGTACCTCGGCGGTCGCGACCGGGTTCTTGTAGTACTCGCGCAAGAGGCCCGGCGACTTGACGAGCACCTCGCCGGCATCGGTCAGCCGGATCTGCACGCCTTCGATCGGCACGCCCACCGTGTCGGCCTTCGCTTCGTGATCGGGCTGCAGGCAGACGAACACCGCGGTCTCGGTCGAGCCGTAGAGCTGCTTCAGGTTGATGCCGATCGAGCGGTAGAACGTGAACAGGTCCGGCCCGATCGCCTCGCCCGCCGTATAGGCGACGCGCACGCGCGAGAAGCCCAGCGTGTTGCGCAGCGGGCCGTAGATCGCGAGGTTGCCGAGCGCGTAGCGCAGCTTGTCGAGCGTGCCCACCGGCTGGCCGTCCATCAGCCGCGGGCCGACGCGGCGCGCGAGCGCCATGCAGCGCGCGTACAGCCAGCGCTTGAGGCGGCCGGCATCTTCCATGCGGATCGTCACCGTCGTCAGCAGGCCTTCGAAGATGCGCGGCGGTGCGAAGTAATAGGTCGGCCCGATCTCCTTCAGGTCGATCATCACCGTGCTGGCCGACTCGGGGCAGTTGACGACATAGCCGCACGCGAGCCATTGCGCGTACGAGAAGATGTTCTGGCCGATCCAAGCCGGTGGCAGGTAGGCGAGCACCTCTTCGTGGTCGGTCAGCTTGTCGAAGCGCGCGCCGGCCTGCGCGCGGTCGATCAGTGTCGCGTGCGTGTGCACCACGCCCTTCGGATGGCCGGTCGTGCCCGACGTGAAGAACATCGCGGCCACGTCATCGGCGCTGGTCGCATCGATCTCGGCGTCGAAGAAGCCCGGGTGCGCGGCGGCGTGCTGCTTGCCGGCCTCGAGCAGCGCATCCAGCGATGCGAGCCCCAGCTCGCTGTAGTTGCGCAGGCCGCGCGGGTCGTCGAACCAGATGCGCTCGAGCGCGGGGCACCGATCGCGCACCTCGAGCATCTTGTCGACCTGCTCCTGGTCCTCGACGATCGCGAAGCGCACCTCCGCATTGGTCATCGGGAAGACGAACTCCGCGGCCGCTGCGTCCTGGTACAGCGGCACCGGGATCGCCCCGAGCGACTGCGCCGCGAGCATCGAGGCATACAGGCGCGGCCGGTTCTCCCCGATCACGACCACGTGCTCGCCGCGCTTCAGCCCTGCGCCCGCCAAGCCGCCGGCGAGCGCGCGCACGAGGTCGGCCAGCGCGCTCCAGCTCAGCGTCTGCCAGATCCCGAATTCCTTTTCCCGCAACGCCGGCGCTGTCGGCCGGCGGGCCGCATGGGCGAGCAACAGGCGCGGAAAGGTGGTGGGCACGCGTGGTCTTTCGAAGAGGCGGGAGTGGCCTCGGAGCCGCACTGTAGGAACAAGTTTGACGTCAAGTTGTCGTTCTGACGACAATCCTAGGGTCACTCCCCTTCGGTGTTTCCCTCGATGAACGCGCTCACCGCGACTTCGACATCGCCGCCCCGCGGCGCCGGGCCGCTGCTCGCGCGGGCGCGCCGGCCCGACGCCGCCGAGCTCGCCGGCATCCCGTGGCTGCGCTCGCTCGACGCCGAGGAGCACGAGGTCGCGCTCGATGACCTGCGGGTCGTGCGCGTCGATGTCGGCGAATTGCTGTGCCGCGTCGGCCGCCCGGTGACCTACTGGTTCGGCGTGATCGACGGCCTGCTGAAGATGAGCAACGACAGCGAGCTCGGCGTGCCGATCACGTTCACCGGCATGCCGCCCGGCGGCTGGTTCGGCGAAGGCACGGTGATCAAGCGCGAGGTCTACCGCTACAACATCCAGGCGCTGCGCAAGAGCGTGGTCGCCGGGCTCAGTGTCGACACGTTCCACTGGCTGCTCGACCGCAGCATTCCATTCAACCGCTTCATCACGAACCAGCTCAACGAGCGGCTCGGGCAGTTCATCGCGGCGCGCGAGATCGACCGCATGAGCGACGCCGATGCCCGCGTCGCGCGCAGCCTCGGCGCGCTGTTCCACCCGGTGCTGTACCCGGGCGTCGGCGGCCTGCTGCGCATCACGCAGCAGGAGCTCGGCTATCTCGTGGGCCTGTCGCGCCAGCGTGTCAACGAGGCGCTCAATACCTTGCAGGGCGAACGGCTGATCCGCATCGAATACGGCGGCGTCAGCGTGCTCGACCTCGACGGCCTGCGGCGCTACGCGCGGCGCGGCTGACGCCGCCGCACGACCGCCCCGACGAACGCGAGGCCGGCGAGCGCCATCGTCGTCGTCGCCGGTTCGGGAACGGCGCTGATGACCTGCAGGTTCGACACGTTGAGCGTCGACACGCCGAGGTAGTCGACGGTGTCGATGACGCCGAACGCCAGCGACGCGATGCCCGATTGCGCGAACGTGTAGCTGAAGCTCTGCGTGGCCGCACCCGGCGCCGCCAGCGTCGCCAGCGTGAAGACGTCGCCGTCGATCACGACGAACGCGCGGTCCTGGAACAGCGTTTCGAGAGTGCCGAACGACCAGTCGAAGCTCAGCGTCTGGCCGGCCAGGGCCGCGAAGCTCTGCGCGACGGCCGAGCCTTCGGTGCCGTATTCCTCGGCCGACAGGTCGAGTGCGTACGGCGCGACGCCGACGCCGCCTTCCAGCGTGGCGATGTCGACGGCCGATGCGCCCGAGAGGTTCGACGGCTGGTCGCTGTCGCTGTCGAGATAGGCCGTGGTCAACGTGATGGCGCCGGACTGCGCCGCCGCGTCGCCATAGACGGTCCAGCCGGCCAGGCTGTCGGTGGTGGCCTGGGCATGCGCCGCGCCGGCGAACAGGGCCAGGACGGTCAGCGTGCAGGCCGCGGCGAGCCGCTGGGGGATGAGGGAGGGCGTGGTGGGGGTCATGGGTGTCCTTCAGGAGGCAGGATCAAGATGGAAGGCGGTTGGAAGGTGGTGCGCTCAGCGCACGATCAGGTCACGTGCGCCGTCGAGGCTCGCCGGCGCGACGCCGGCAAGCGTCAGCAGTGCGCGGCCGCCGACCTGCACGCTGGTGCCGCCGCTGACCGCGACGAATCGCACCGTGCCGTCAGCCACCGGGTCGCTGCCGCCGTAGCCGATGCTCGCGAGCAGCGTGCGCAGGTCGAGGAAGTCCTTGCCCGGCACGAAGTCGGTGATCGTGTCGCCGGCATCGCGCGTCGAGGTGTAGACGAACACGTTGACGCCGCCGCCGCCGGTCAGCGTGTCGGCGCCGGCGCCGCCGATGATCACGTCGTCGCCCGGGCTGCCGACGATGCTGTCGCGGCCGGACGTGCCGATGAAGTTCTTGAACAGGCTCAGGCCGACCAGCACCGGGTCATGGTCGGACGCGCGAAACGGCAGCGTGCCGTCGTACGGGTCGCTCGCGCAGGTCGCGCAGGCCGGTTGCTTGAACTCGAGGTTGTAGTCCTGCGCGAGCGACTCGTCGGCGTCGATGTGCCAGTGCACCGTGCCGGTCACTTTCGTCGACAGCGTCGACGTGGTGATCGCGTGGTCCAGGCGACCGGCGGTGCCGTCGAAGACATACGAATAGCCGAACTGTTCGAAGCGGCCGGACTGATCGATGTAACCGCTGCTCGTCAGGTCGTAGATCGGATCCTCCTGCGCGTAGGCGTTGAAGTCGCCGACCAGCAGCACGTCGCTGCTCGCACTGCTGGCCTGCATCTGCGCGACGAAGGTGCGCAGCCGTTGCGCTTGCTGCACGCGCAGCGCGTTCCAGCAGCCCTGGCCGTCGCCGGCATCGGTGTTGCCCGCGGCGTCGGCATCGCCCGCCGCCGGGCAGCTGCTCTTGGATTTCAGGTGGTTGACGATCAGCGTGAAGCGTTCGCCGTTGGCGGCGGCGAATGTCTGCGCGAGCGGCGGCCGGTTGTTGACCGAGGCCGTGTCGCTGGCCGACGCGCCGACCAGCGTGAGGCGCGACGGCTTGTAGATCATCGCGACGCGGATCGCGTCGTCGCCGGTGCCCTGCGCCGGCGCCGGAACGACCGCGTAGGTGCCCGCGCCGACCTGCGCGTTCAGCGCATCGACGAGGTTCTGCGCGGCGACGTTGCCGTTGTTCTGGATCTCCATCAGGCCGACCGCGTCGGCGTTCAGGCCGGCCAGCGCGACGACGATCTTCGCGCGCTGGCGCACGAATTCGGCCAGGCTGTTCGCGCCGCGGCAGTTGCTGGCGCTCGTCGCGCCGCCCAGCGTGCAGCCCTGGCTGGTCTCGCCGCTCGCCGTCGTGCCGTCGGTGAACGTGGTGAAGAAGTTCAGCACGTTCATCGAGCCGAGCTTCACGTTGCTGACCAAGGCGGGCGGGGTGGTCGCGCGCGGGTTGCCGACGGCGAAAACAGGTGCTTCGGTCGGCTGCAGCCGGTACAGCCCGGCGCCCGAGGCCGTGGAGGTGGCCAGGCCGTAGTCGAGCACGCCGACCAGGTTGGAGACCAGGTCGCCGGCGCGCGGCACGCCGTCGGCATACGCGTAGGCCGTCGGGTTCAGGTTCTGCAGCGAGCTGCCGTCGTCCAGCAGCAAGCGGCTGCGTGCCTGCAGGTCGGCCAGCTCCACGGCCTGCTGCGTGCCCGGCCGATAGCGATTGGTCGGTGTCTCATGCCGGCCGCCGGCACCCACCGTGAGCTGGCCGTAGCGCGCCTGGAAGTAGTTCTGCTGCACCGTCAGCGTCCCGCCGATGCGTACCAGCATGCCCTCGAAGCGCTCGAGGCTGTCGCCGGCGGCCAGCGGCAGCGTGACCACGGTCGGGGCGATGCTGTAGCCGCTGCCCAGCAGGTTGACGGCGGTGACGCTGCCGATCTCGGTCAGCGGCGTGGCCGCGGTGCCGGCGCCGGAGCTGAACTCGGCCACCGAACCGGTCACCTGCACCAGGTTGCCCGCGGCGGCCGTTGCGCTCGGCGCCGACGAGGTGAAGACGAAGATGCCGTCGGAGGTGGCCGGGTTGCCGTCGCCGCTCAGGTCCTGGATGAAGAAGCCGTTGTTGAGGACCTTCGTGACCACGCCGCTGGTGGTCACGATCTGGCCGAGCAGGGGGCTGGTCGCGCCGCTGCCCTGGATCGTGTAGATCGCCGCGGCCACCGGCGTCGTGCCGCCGCCGCTGCCGCCACCACCGCCGCTGCCGTCGCACGGCGCCGCGGCGGTCGCGCTGTTGCGCGGGGCCGGCGTGCCGATGGTGAAGTCGGCGCTGTTGTTGTTGGTGTCGGTGCAACCGCCGGCGTTGCGCAGGGCCGCGGCGGTGCTCGACAGCACCGCCGTGGGCGTGCCTTCGGTGGCGGTCGCCGAGCCGTAGCTGACGATATCCACCACCGTGCCGCCGGTGGGCGCCGTGCCTGACAACGCCGAGTTGCTGCTGGCCAGCGCCACCTTGCCGCTGGCCGCGCCCATCGCGATGCTGCCGGTGACGTCGCCGACCACCGCGACCGTGCCGCCCGCGCCGGCCGCTTCGCGGATCAGCAGATAGGCGCCCGGCTGCAGTGTGGTGCCGGCCGGAATGGTCGTGACCTGCCAGCTCGTGCCGGTGGCCGATGCGTACTGCACCGACCAGCCGCCGACGCTCTCCGCCGCGCTGCCGTTGTTGAAGATCTCGATGTAGTCGTGCTGCAGCGTGGCGCCGCTGTTGCCGCCGCCGCCGTAGACCTGGCTGATCACGACGGCCGCCTGCGCGGGCGCGGCGAGCGCCAAAGCCGCAGTCCCCAGCAGCCCTGCGAGGCTGGATGGACGAAGCGTCTTCAAAAGCTTCAGATGCTCGAAGGTGACCAACACGCGCGCCGGCAGCGTCGTGGCAGTGCGCGCCAGGGCGGCGAGGAAGGGGTGGGGCATGCAAGAACTCCGTTCAAAGAGGTGCGTGGCAGTGCGGGACGAGGATGCAAACGTTTGCGTCCATCGGGTTCGACCCGGTGACGGTATGTGTCATGCATGAAGCGTGCGTGACAACGTTCACACGGCTCCCCGAAATGAGGGGGCCGCCGCGGTCGCGGACCGAGCCGCCTGCTCAGCCGTTCGAGACGCCCGAGGCCACGTGCCCGGCCGGCACATGCGCCGCGGCCGAGTGCACGTGGCCGGTCTGGTCGTCGAAGAAGAAGTCGGGCTCGAACTCGCGCAGGAACTCGCCCTTGGCGAGGCCGCCGAGGAACATCGCCTCGTCGACCTCGATGTTCCAGTCCATCAGCGTGCGGATCGCGCGCTCGTGCGACGGCGCGCTGCGCGCCGTGACCAGTGCGGTGCGGATGCGCATGCCGCCGGCAGGCTCGTGCTGCAGCCGCTGCAGCGCCGCCAGCAGCGGCTTGAACGGCCCGGCGGCCAGCGGCGTCGCGGCTTGCGCGCGCTCGTGGGCCTGGAACGCGTCGAGCCCGCTGCGCTGGAACACCCGCTCGGCTTCGTCGGAGAACAGCACCGCGTCGCCGTCGAATGCGATGCGGACCTCGTCCGGGTGCGCCGTCGAAGCGCGCGCCGAATTCGGGTAGACGCGCGCAGCCGGCACGCCGGCGGCCAGCGCCGAGCGCACATCGGGCTCGTTGGTCGACAGGAACAGGTGCGCGTTCAGCGGCCGCAGATAACGCCACGGCGATTCGCCGCGCGTGAACACGCCGCGCTGGATCGGCAGCCCGTAGTGCTGCGCCGAGCGGAACACGCGCATGCCCGAGACCGGGTCGTTGCGCGACAGGATCACGACCTCGACGCGCTGTGCAGGCGCTGCGCCGGTGATGATCCCGGGCGGTGCGGGCATGCTCTTGTTGTGGCTGTTGAACGCGAGCAGCTTGTTGACCAGCGAGAACGCGACGCCGGGTGTGGCCGCACGCTCGAGTCGTTCGAGCTGCAGCTGCATGTAGGCGCGGTCGTCGGCGGCCTCGAAGACGCGGTTCTCTTCTTCGAAGTCGAACAGCGCGCGCGACGAGATCGCGACGACGAGCTGACCGTCCAGGCTGGTGGGCATGCGGCCGATGATACGCAGCGCCCACCGCCGCCGAGCGCGCCGTGCGTGCCGCGGTGCGGCATCACGCTGATGCGCGCGCTACTGCACGCGTTGCTGCATGCGCCATTGCACGCGCTGCCGCAACTCCTACTGCACGAATCCGATCGCGCCGCGCTTGCTGCGCGCATCCGGCAGATCGGCCACCGCGATGTGCTCACGCCGATCGAGCTTCGCGTTGCCGAATGCCGCCATCCAGGCGCGGCGCATCTCGCGCGGCGCGAGCTCGCTCATCGCGTCGAGCACGTCGGCGCGCGGCGCGGGCTCGAACTGCCGGCCCCAGTCGTGCGCGCCGCGGATCTGCGCGTACAGCCGCGCCGCGATGCCGCGTGCCGCGTCGCGATCGGGCGAGCGGACCTCGTAGACGTTCATCCGGTTCAGGATCGGGTCGGGGATCGCGCGATCATCGTTGGCGGTCGCGACCCAGATCACCTGGCTCGCGTCGATGGCGACTTCGGCGAACTCGTCGGTGAACGACGACGCGGTGTCGTGCTCGAGCAGGTTGTACAAGGCACCGAGCGGGTCGTAGGCGTGCTCGCCGCCGGCCTTGTCGATCTCGTCGACCACCATCACCGGGTTCGCGTACTGCCCGTCGACCAGCGTCTCGAAAATCTTGCCGGGCCGCGCACCTTTCCACTGGCTCGACGCGCCGGAGAGCACCCAGCCCGCGGTCAGCGAGCTCATCGAGAGAAATCCCATGCCGGTGCCCAGCAGCCTGGAGAGCTCGCGCGCGAAGTGCGTCTTGCCGACGCCCGGTGGGCCCAGCAGCAGCAGCGGCGTGATCTCGAGCGCATCGCGGCTGTCTTCGCACAGTGCGAGCTGGCGCTTCACGTCGTCGAGCACCTCGATGAAATTGGGCAGCTCGTCGTACAGCGCGTCCATCACCGGCAGCCCCGAGGGCTTGACCTGGAAGCGCTCCGGGCCCTTTTCGAGCATGCGCTGGTAGGTCGAGCGCAAGCTCTCGTGTTCCTTGGGCGGAAGCTTGTCGAGCCTGCGGCCGACCTCGTCGACGCGGTAGACGTTGCGCATGCAGGCAATCGGCATGCGCGGCGTCGCGACGGGGACCAGGTCGTTGGAAGCGGACATGAACGATCCTCCTTCGGTCAACTGCGCAATCTGCAGGCCCGACCAGGCCGGGCTCGATTCATTCAAGCACGGTTCGATCGCGATCTATGCCTCGAACTGAGACTCGAAATCGAGCCAGTTGTTGCAGATTGCATGCCAGCGCCGCGTGGCGCGCCGGCGAGCCGATCATTTGACCCAGGTGTTGAGCTGGATGATCGGCAGCAGCACCGCCAGCACGATCAGCATCACGACGCCGCCCATCGCGACGATCAGCAGCGGTTCGAGGATCGTCGCCATCTGCAGCGCGCGGCGCTGCACCTCGGTGCCGAGCTGGCGTGCGGCGCGGTCGAGCATGAGCGGCAGCTGGCCGGTCTGCTCGCCCAGGCGCGAGAACATCGCGAGCAACCCGGGGAAACGCTTCTTACCGGCCAGTGCCGACGCGAGCGGCGCGCCTTCGCGCACCTGCACCAACGCCTCCATCGCGTCGGCGCGCATCGCGCGGTTCGACAGCGTCTCGGCCGCCGCCTGCAGTGCCTTCAGGATCGGCACGCCGGCGCCAGCCAGCATCGCCAGCGTGCCGGCAAAACGCGCCGCGTTGTAGCCGCGCGAGAGCCGGCCGATCAGCGGCAGGTTCAGCCAGCCGGCATCGAAGCTCTGGCGGAACGCGTCGTTGCGCAGCATCGCGAGCAGCACGCCGACGCCGCCGACGATCATCAGCAGCACGAGCCAGCCCCATTCGCGCAGAAAGCCGCTGATCGCGAGCATCGCGACCGTCAGCCCGGGCAGCGCGCGCTTCGAGCTCGCGAACACGGTCGCGACCTGCGGCACGACGTAAGTGACGAGGAACACGACGATCACGACCGCGATCAACGAGACGATCGCCGGATACAGCGTTGCGCCGATCAGCTTGCCCTTGAGCTCCTGGCGACCTTCGAGGTCATCGGCGAGGCGTTCGAGCACGCCGCCGAGCGCGCCGCTCTGCTCGCCGGCCGCGACCACGCCGCGGTAGACCTCGTCGAACTCGCGCGGCACGCTGCCGAGCGCGCGCGCGAAGGTCGAGCCGCCGTTGACCTCGCTGCGCAGATGCGCGACGAGCTCGCGCTGGCGCGGGTCTTCGGCTTCTTCGGACAGCGCGGTCAGCGCGCGTTCCAGCGGCAGCCCCGCGCCGACCAGGCCCGAGAGCTGGCGCGTCCAGACCGTCAGGCTGGTGGCGGTGAAGACCTTGCGCCGGAATTGCAGGCCCTGGCCCGGCGCACCGGCGGTCGCGACCTGCGTGACCTCCAGCGGCACCAGCGCCTGCGCGCGCAACTGGGTGCGCGCGGCCTTCGCGTTCTCGGCGTCGAGCAGGCCGGTCGTCGATCTGCCGGAGGCGTCGAGGGCTTCGAACTTGTATGCCGGCACAACAGGCCTATTCGCGCGTGACGCGCATCACTTCTTCGGGCGACGTGATTCCTTCGACGATCAGCCGCTCGCCGTCTTCGCGCATCGAGCGCAGGCCGGTCGCTTCGGCCGCGACGAAGATCTGTGACTCGGCCGCGCGGCCGTGGATCAACGCCCGCACCTTGTCGTCGACGACCATCAGCTCGTAGACGCCGGTGCGGCCCTTGTAGCCCGTGTTGCCGCACTGAGCGCAGCCCACCGGGTGGTAGCGCATGCGCGAATCGACCTTCTTGCAGTTCGGGCACAGCTTGCGCACCAGGCGCTGGGCGAGCACGCCGATCAGGCTCGAGCTCAGCAGGAACGGCTCGACGCCCATGTCGATCATCCGCGTCACCGTGCTCGGCGCGTCGTTCGTGTGCACGGTGGCGAGCACGAGGTGGCCGGTCAGCGAGGCCTGGATCGCGATCTGCGCCGTTTCGTAGTCGCGGATCTCGCCGATCATGATCACGTCCGGGTCCTGGCGCAGGATCGCGCGCAGCGCCTTCGCGAATGTCAGGTCGATCCTCGGGTTGACCTGGGTCTGGCCGATGCCGGCGAGCTCGTATTCGACCGGGTCTTCGACGGTCAGCACGTTGGTCGTCGCGGTGTCGATGCGGCCCAGCGAGGCGTACAGCGTCGTCGTCTTGCCCGAGCCGGTCGGGCCGGTCACGAGCACGATGCCGTGCGGCTGCTGCACCAGCTTGTCGAATTTCGAGAGCGTGTCGCCGCTCATGCCCAGGCTCTCGAGCGTGAATTTCGATTCGCCCTTGTCGAGCAGACGCAGCACGGCGCGTTCGCCGTGTGCCGACGGCAGCGTCGAGACCCGCACGTCGACCGCGCGGCCGCCGATGCGCAGCGAGATGCGCCCGTCCTGCGGCAGCCGGCGCTCGGCGATGTCGAGCTCGGCCATGATCTTCAGCCGCGAGATCAGCGCCGCGTGCAGCGCCTTGTTCGGCTGCACGACCTCGCGCAAGGTGCCGTCGACCCGGAAGCGCACCGAGCTCGAGCGCTCGTACGGCTCGATATGGATGTCGGACGCGCCGTCCTTCGCGGCCTGCGTGAGCAGCGCGTTGAGCATGCGGATGATCGGCGCGTCGTTCGATGCTTCGAGCAGGTCCTCGATCGCCGGCAGCTCCTGCATCATGCGCGACAGGTCGACCGCGCTCTCGACTTCGCCGATCACGACCGCGGCGCTCGACTCGCTGCCGGCATACGCGGTTGCGATGCGGTGCGCGAGCGATGCCGCGCCTTCGCGTTCGAGCGCATCGATGTCGTACAGGCGCAGCACCTCCGAGAGCGCCGGCAGCCCGACCGATTCGGGCGCCCACAGCACGAGGCGCTCGCCGTCGTCCTCGAGCAGCAGCGTGTGCGCCTTGGCGTAGGCGTAGGGAAGCGGATGACGGGCGCCATGGTTGTGCTGCCTCGCGAGGTGATGCTCAGTTCGTCTTTGGCGGTTCGGCAGCCGACGCCGGCGGCACCGGCGCCCCAGGCACCGGCGCTGGCACCGGCGCTGGCACCGGACCCGGCACGCCCGCAGCCGGCGCCGAGGCGCCCGAAGCCGGTACCGACGGCGGCATCACCGTCGGCGGCGGGGGCGGCGGCGCCGATTCGCCGAGCGGGCGCGGCACGCCGGTCGGCCCGACCGCATCGGGCCGCACCTGCGGCAGCACCGGCGACTCGTTGATCCGCAGGATCGTGCTCTGCGGCGGCTGCTGCTCGATCTGCTGGCCGCGGATGTAGTCGTAGCGGTCGAGCGAGACCTTGTTGCTCGACGCCTGGTCGCGCATCACGACCGGGCGCAGGAACACCATCAGGTTGGTGCGCTTGCGGCTGCGGTTCTCGCTGCGGAACAGCGCGCCGAGGTAGGGGATGTCGCCGAGCAGCGGCACCTTGCTGCGCGTGCTGGTGTAGTTGTCCTCGATCAGGCCGCCGAGCACGATGATCTGGCCGTCGTCGACGACGATCGTCGATTCGATCGAGCGCTTGTTCGTCGTCGGGCCGGCGTTGTCGGTTCCGACGGCCGTGGTGCTCGCGACCGACGACGACTCCTGGTAGATCGTCATGCGCACGGTGCCGTTCTCGCCGATCTGCGGCTTGATGCGCAGCGTGGTGCCGACGTCCTTGCGTTCGATCGTCTGGAACGGGTTGGTCGTCGAGGTGCCGGTGCTCGTGAAGCTGCCGGTGATGAACGGCACGTTCTGGCCGACGACGATCTTCGCCTCTTCGTTGTCCAGCGTCACGAGGTTCGGCGTCGAGAGGATGTTCGTGCCGGTCGTGCTGTCGAGCGCGCGCGCGAGCGCGCCCAGCGTGTAGAAGCTGCCGAACTTGTGCGCCAGGCCGATGTTGAAGCCCGAGCTCGGCAGCGTGCCCGCGTTGGCCGCCGCGATCACGCCGGCGCTGCCCTGCGCGACCGTGGCGCCTGCGTTCAGGATGTTGTCCAGCCCCGAACCGAAATTGGTGCCGGCCGCGACGACGTTGCTGTCGCCCTTGCTGCCGATGATGCCCTGCCACTGGATGCCGAAGTCGACGCTCTGGCTCGGGTCGACCTCGACGATCAGCGACTCGATGTAGACCTGCGCGCGGCGCGAATCGAGCTGGTCGATCACCGCGCGCAGCTGGCGGTACAGCGCCTCGGGGGCGGTGATGATCAGCGAGTTGGTCGCCGGGTCGGCCTGGATGAAGCCGCCGGTCGACGGCCCCGCGCCCGGCTGGACCGGCGCGGTCGCCTGCGGCGACGCGCCGGCGCTGCTGGTGCTGCCGGTCGTGCCGGCGGTCGTCTGCTGCTGCGCGCCGGTGAGGTTGAAGCCGCCGGGCGATGTCGACCCCGATCCGCTGGTGCCGCCGCCACCGGCGCCGCCGCCGTACGCGGCGCGCAGCACGGTCGCGAGCTTCACCGAGTCGGCGTTCTTCAGGTAGACGACCCAGACGTTGCCGGCCGGCCCGGTGCCCTGGGTCGGCCGGTCGAGCTTGTCGACCAGCGCGCGGATCGACGCGAGGCGCGACGCGTTCGGCGCGCGCACCAGCAGCGAGTTGCTGCGCGGGTCGGTCATGATCGATGCCGTGCCCGGCGCGCCGCCGCCGGCCTGCACGACGTTCGGCGCGCCCGGCGTGGCCGCGCCGCCGGCGCTGTCGGTCAGGCGCTGCACCAGCGTCGCGATGTCGGCCGCGACCGCGTACTTCAGCGGGATCACCTCGACGTCGCCGGCCGCCGGCACGTCCATCGCCGCGATGATCTTGCCGATGCGCTGCAGGTTGTCGGCGTAGTCGGTCACCACGAGCGTGTTGTTGCCCGGGTTCGCGTTGATCGTGTTGTTCGGGCTGATCAGCGGGCGCAGCACCGGCACCAGATTGTTCGCGTTCTCGTGGGTCAGCCGGAACACCTGCGTCATCACCTGATCGCCGCGGCGGCCGGGCGCCTCGCCGATCGAGACGGTGCCGGTCTGCAGCTTCGCATCGGCCTCGGGCACGATCTTGTACAAGCCGTTGACCTCGACGACCGTGAAGCCCAGCCCGCGCAGGCTCGCGAGGAAGTTCACGTAGGCATCACGCGGCGTGAGCGGCACATCGCTGTACAGCGTCATCGTGCCCTTGACGCGCGGGTCGACGACGAACTGCTGCTTCAGGATCGCCGACATCGCACGCGCGACGCCTTCGATGTCGGCGTTGACGAAGTTCAGCGTGACGGCCTCGCCGCCGCCACGGGCCGCCGACGCCGGCGCAGGCGCCGCGAGCACGGTCGCCGGGGCGAGCGAGGCGCACAGCATCGCCGCCGCCACCGCGGCGGCTCCGAGGCGCATCCCGTCGGGCTGGAGGATCGAAGCCCGTGGCGAGCCCTTCGATACCGCAGGGCGAACGGGTGTCGCGGGGTGTGCATTCATGCTCATCCGATCGAAATGACGGACCGTGCGCCGCTGCGCCGCCCGATGATGTTCAGCAGGTTCGACAGCGCCGGCTCTTCGGCCGCGCCGGCGCTGGCCTCGCCCCGAAAGCGCACGCCGGACGGCCCCCAGGTTCCCGCGCCGCTGAGCTGCAGCGCGCCTTCGGTCGTCGTCAGGTTCAGCTGCGCGACGCCCGGGTTCGCGGCGTCGCCGGAAAGGCTCATGCGATAGCTGCCGAGGGTCTCGAGCGTCGTCAGGCGCGACGACACGCCGACCAGCTCGAGATCGATGCGGCCGTTGACGATGACGCGGCCCTGCACCGACTCGATCGTCAGCCCCGGCGAGACGAGCCGCGCCGTGCCACCCAGCTGCAGCGTGTTCCACGGCGTGCCCAGCCCGCCGAGGAACGCGCTCGGCCACTGCCCGACCCAGCCCGACGGCGGCAGCAGCGTGACCGTCGTGCGGCCGAAGCCGGGCTTGATCTGCAGCACGACGTTGCCGTTCAGGCAGCAGGCGTGGCGGGCGTTCAGCTCGAGCCCGAAGCCGTGCGGCGCGAGCGACCATTCGATGCGCCCGGGCAGCGAGGCCGCGTCGCGGCTGCCCGGCCCGCCGGTCAGCACGACCACGGCCGAGCCCGACCAGATCGTGCCGCGCGGCTCCGACAGCAGCACGCGCTCGCCGGTGACCTGCGCGACGTACGACGTCAGCCACGCCGCCGGCGCGAACACGATCAGCGCGACCAGGATGCCGACGACGATGCCGGCGATCGCCCAGCGGGTCGCCGCGCCGCGCGACTTGTCCCATGAGATTTCGGCGAAGGTCGATTCGCCCCAGCCGGTCGCGCCGACGGTCGGGCTCCACAGGCTGCGATTGCGGGATGGCTTGCGCAACGGCTTGCGCACCGGCCTGAACAGGCCGTTCGCGCCGCCCGCAGCCGCTTTGCGGCCGAACATCACGACGCACCTCCGAAGCTGACCGTCAACGTGCCGGTGTAGCCGTTCGGACCGCGCTGCAGTTGCGCCTCGATCGGCCGCGCGCGCGCGCCGGCGCGCGCTTCGCTGAGCCAGGCGCGCAGCGCCTCGGGCGTGACGCCGCCGGTCAGCGTCAGGATCGCGCGATCGTTTTGCAGGTTCAGCCGCGCCTTGTCGCCGAGCCGGTCCGATGCCGCCTTCAGCGCGATGCCGGCCTGCGCCGACCCGACCGGCGCGGTGCTGCGCAGCCCGCGGCTCTCGGCCGCGACGCGCTGCATCTGCTGCAGCTGCGCCTCGAGCGCGTCGAGCTGGGCCGGCGCCTCGCGAGCCGTGCGCCATGCCGGCTGCACGAACAGGGACCAGACGATGAACAGGCCGATCACCGCGGCGACCAGCACGACCGCCTGGCGTTCCCGCTTGGCGCGCGAGCGCCACCAGCCGTCGGCCTGCCGCCGCAGCGCAGCGAGCGCGGGCGAGCCGCCGCCGACCATCGCGCTCACGATGTGCTCCCGGGGGCGGCGCGGCTCAAGGTCAGCCGGCCTTCGGTGGCGTCGACCCGCCAGCCGCCGGGGCGCAGCAGGCTGCGGAACTGCTCGATCTGCGCATCGCTCCAGCCGTTCGCGCCGAAGCTCAGGCGGCCGGGTTCGAAGCGCAGGTTGTCGACCGCCGGGCGATCGCCGGGCCAGGCCGATGCGGCCGCCTGCAGCAGCGTCTCGAGATCGTTGTCGCCCGGCTTGCCGGCCTGCGTGCGCAAGGTCTGGGTCTCGCGCTGGACCACCGCGCCCGGGTCGCGCTGGATGTCGAGTTCGCTGACCCGCGGGAACGCCTGCTTCGCGACGCTGCGCAGCTCGACGCGCTTGGCGTCGATCGCATTGCGCTCGTGCCAGGCCCACAGGTTCAACCCGACGATCTGCGCCACCACCAGCGTCACGAAGCCGATGCGCACCGGCCGCCACTCGGGGCTGAAGAGCTTGCGCATCGAGTCTCGCAGCGCGCGCGCGCCGCGGGTGCGCTGCGTGAGGTCGAACTGGCGCAGGTTCCAGAGGCTGCGCGCCGCTTGCAGCAGCCGCTCGCCGGGCGGCATCACCGGCACCGGGCCGCCGAGCCATTGTTCGGCCGCCGACGCAGCGCCGGGCGATGCGCTCCAGCGCGTGTCGGGAGGCGTCGGGTTCGGGATCAGCGCACGCGCGAGTCCGCCTTGCAGCCGGATGCTCGCCACGCCGTCGGCATGCGCCCAGTTCAGCGCGATGCCCTGCGACGAGTGTTCCCCGGCGCCGGACTCGATGTCGGCGAAGTGTCCGATCGGTGGATCATCGGGCCAGGCCATCGGCACGACGCGGTCGACGAACACGTCGGCCTTCTCGAGCGCGGCGAGCTCGTTGCGCAGCCAGCGCCGGTCAACCGCGGCGATCCAGGTGGGCTGCCCAGCGCTCGCCTGCGGGGCGACCGCGAGGTGGACCGTCTCGGCGTCGTCGAGCAATGCGTCTTCGAGCACGCCGACGAGCGCGGCGCGCAGCCGCGCGGCCGGCGCCTTGGGCAACGTGATGCGGTGCCAGCTCACATCGGAATCGGCAACGACCGCGACCACGGTGTTCGCCTTGGGCAGTAGCGACGCGGCGCAGGTGCCCTGGAGTTGCAGCAGCAGCCCGTCGGGCGTCGTCACGTAGCTGTATTCGGTCGCGAGATCGGAACCGCCGCTCTCGGCAGCGTTGAGGCTGCGCGAACTGAGGCGCCGGCGCGAGGGAAGCTGGATGACGAGGGTCGACATGAACGGCTGGCCGAAGGTTCGCGCATTGTAGGCACGCGCGTGCTACATGCCGTCACGAATCAACGACTTAGGGGCCCTTTGCGGTCGTGCGGCACAACATCGGCGCGCAGCGGCTTCATGAGCTGCCGGATTCGCGGCTCGCGATGCGCCGGCGCTCGAGGATCACGCTCTGGCCGTTCTGCAGGCGCTGCAGCAGCGAACGCTCTTCGAGGATCCGGTCGGCCAGCCGCAGCCGGCCGGTGACCTCGAAGTAGCTGCTCTTCACGTCGAGTTTCGTGCTCGACAGGTCCAGCGAGGGCGCCTGGGTCTGCAGTTCCGCCGTCGTCTTGAACGGCGTGCGCTGGCGCACCTGCAGCAGCCGCTCGGTGGTCGCGGCGTCGTTGCCCTTGATCACCGCGAGCAATACCTCGCGCGGCGCGGTGTTGACGTTGACCGCGGTCGTGACCGGCAGCAGCACGACGTAGGGCTCCAGCGCCTGCACCGTGGCGCTGTCGACGCCGAGCCACGTGAGCTGCGAAATCGACTGCGGCATCAGCGGCGCGTTCGTGCTGGTTCCGGCCGTCGCGTCGAGCAGGCCCTTGGAGATGCGGCCGGGCACGCTGCTGTCGAGGCCCAGCGTCTGGCACAGCCGTTCGAGCGTCGCGAGCTCGTTCGGGTCGATCTTGGCCGTGGTGGCTTGCCCTGCCGTCTGCGTCGTCAGGAGGTTGCGCAGGTTATAGCGGCCCTGCACGTCGACGATCGAGCCGGACAGAAAGGCTTCGGGCCCGTCGTCTTCGGCGGTGCTGTTGTTGTCCTTGTCGGCGGCAAGGAAGGTCGACAGCCTCGACTCGGCCAGCGGCACGGCCCACGGCTCGGTCAGCGCGGTCGGTCGGCCGCTGCGCTGGTCTTCGCGCAGGATCAGCTTGGCCCAGTCGAGCGCGCCGGACAAGATCCAGGCGGCCTGCGTGCGCGCACGTTCGGCCGCTTCGATCTGCACGGCGCGCCACTGCTGCCAGATCATCGCGGCGGCGAGCGTCGCGATCAGCGTGACGATGATCATCGCGGTCAGCAGCGCTGCGCCGCGCTGGCGGGTTCCAGCGGCGATGGGTCGCTTCATGGTCGCCACGGCTCAGGGCCCGAGCAGCACGTCGCGGACCAGGTCGCCGTTCACGCCGCTGCCCGGCGCGAAGCTGAGCACCAGCCGCACGCCCTTGGGCAGCGCCTGGCGCGCGGTCGCGGCGCTGGCGGCCGTCGACACCGAGGTGGCGACGTCGCCGGTCGACTGGCAGTTGCTCCACGCGTTGCCTTGATAGAAATAGACCTGCCACTGCGCGAGCCCGGTGAGGGTGCGCAACTGGCCGGGTTCGCCGCCTTGCAGCTGCAGGCTGCGCAGCCAGCTGTCGGTCAGCTCGCCGCCGGTCGTGACGCTCGGGCCGGCCCAGCGCTCGAGCGCGCCGTTGCCGACGCTGCCGCCCGCATCGGGCCGCAGGGTCCATGCGACGATCTGCAGCCCGGTCGGCGTGCGGCGCGCGAGGCGCACGCTGGCGCCGTCGCAGCTCAGCGCGGCCGGGACCACGGTCGTGTCCTGGATCGACGCGAGATCCTGCTCCCACTGCGCGATCACCGTGTTCAGCCGCAGCGTGCGCTCGAGCCGCTCCTGGCCGGCGTTGCGCGTGCGCACGACGCTGTCGACGCCTTGCCAGGCCATCACCGCCATGATCGCCATCACGAGCATGGCGACCAGCACCTCGACCAGCGTGAATCCACGGATCTTGCGAACGGCGTGCGTCGTCATTTGCGCATCACCGTCGAGAGCGTCAGGATCGGCAGCCCGTCCTCGCCGGCCACCAGCGCGTCGACCCGTATGAACAGCGGGTTCGGCGTCGGCCGGGCGACCAGCTTGCCGACATAGTTCAGCCCGAGCTCGGTGCAGGCGAAGTCGGAGTCGCCGATGCCCGGCGTGGCGCCGGCCAGGCGCAGCCCGGTGAGCTGGTTGTCGGCGCACCACTGCGCGGCGCTGACGTCGGCGAGCCGCTGCCCGTTGTTGGCCAGCGCGCCGGCCGCCTTGATGCCCGCACCGAGCGTGATCGCGACGATCGTCAGCGCGACCAGCACTTCGATCAGCGTGAACCCGCGCGAGGGCGTGCGCATGCTGGCGGACCGTCAGGGGGTCTGCGCGACCGGCTGCTCGGCGCTGACGACGAACGGCCCGAGGCCGTCGGTCTCCAGCTGCAGGCGCTGGTCGTCGAGCCGCAGCACGACGCGCTGCGCGCCGATCAGCGGCTCCGGCCCGAGCAGCACTGCTCGCGCGCCCAGCACCTCGGCGGTGACGCCGTGGTTCAGCCAGTTCGACGGCAACCCGGTGGTCGTCGGCAGCCCGATGAAACGAAAGCCTTCGGCGCCGACCTGCTCGGCTCGCGGCTCCCAGCTCGCCGGCAGTCCGGACGCCCGCGCTTCGGTGCGGGCCGCTTCGAGCAAGGCGACCAGGCGCGCGCCTTCGTGCTCGAGCCGCGTCGAGGCCGGGTCGCGCAGCGCCAGGCTCGCGACCGCGCTCGCGATCGCAACCAGCGCGACCACGACGAGCAGCTCGATCAGCGTGAAGGCCGGCGCAGGCCGGCGGTGTTGCGTCACTGCCAGCTGCCGATGTCCGCGTTCTTGCCTTCGCCGCCGGCCGCGCCATCGGCGCCGAGGCTGTAGACGTCGACCTCGCTCTTCAGCCCGGGGTTCGAATACATGTAGGGGCGGCCCCACGGGTCGTTCGGCAGCTTGTCGAGATACGGCTTCCAGTTCGGCGGGATCGGGCCGCCGGTCGGCTTGGCGACCAGCGCTTGCAAGCCCTGCTCGGCGGTCGGGAAGCGCTGGTTGTCGAGCTTGTACATCTTCAGCGCCTGCATCAGGTTGTTGACGTCGGTGCGCGCGGCGGTCACACGCGCGTCGTCCGCGCGCTCGAGCACGTTCGGCACGATCAGCGCAGCGAGCACGCCGATGATCACGAGCACGACCATCAGCTCGATCAGCGTGAAGCCGCGTGCGGCGCGCGTGCGGCGCGCGCGTAGGGGGTGGGGCAACATCATCACGGGAGAATCCGGCTGGTCCGGCATCGGGCCGGAGGGGTGAATGGGCGAGGTGGTTGAATCATAATCGTGCATGGTTGCGCGACTTTCGGCGTTTGTCATCTGGGCCCTGGTGGCCGCCACGGCGGTGTTCTGGGGCTTGCGCCTGTTCGTCGGCGCGCCGGCAGCGCCGGCGTACACGGTGGCGGTCGGAGATGCGTCGGCGGTGCGCGCCGACCTGTCGCGCGTGCTCGGCAGCGCGCCGGTCGCAACCGCATCGGCAGCGATCACGCCCGAAGCCAGCTCGCGCTTCAAGCTGCTCGGCATCATGGCGCCCAAGGGCCAGCCCGCCGCCGCGGCGGCGCAGGAAAAGCGCGGCGGGGTGGCGCTGATCGCGGTCGACGGCAAGCCGCCGAAGGCGTTCATCGTCGGCGCGCGGGTCGATGATGAGCTGGTGCTGCAATCGGTCAGCCTGCGCACCGCGGCGATCGGGCCGGCGCAGGGCGCGACGTCGATCAAGCTCGAACTGCCGCCATTGGCCGCCGCCGCGACCGGCACGTTGCCGTCGCCCGGGTCGTCAGGCGCGATGACGAATTCGTCGGCGCCGGTCAACAGTCCGCCGGTGTTGACGCCGCTGGCGCCGCCGCAGCCCATGCCGACGCGGCCGGGCGTCATGGCGCAGCCCCCGTCCGGTATGCCGCAAACGGCGCCGGCACCCCAGCCGCTGCAACCGGCGGACAACCAGCCGCCGCCGTCGGTCGTGCCGCCGCCGCCGCGCGACGCGAACGCCCCTACGAAGTAGTCGCGCGGCCGCCGCCGCGCGGCATGTCGCCCGAGCTGGTGGTGGGCAGTTCGTCGTCGGAGACCGGCGGCAGCGTCCCGGGTCGCGACACCGCGGACAATGCGGCGGGCAGCGCGCCGGGTCGCGACGAGCCCGGCTGAAGCGCGCCGGGCCCCGAGGCCGGCAGCATTCCGCGGCCGGAATCGATCGTCGAATTCATCGCGCCCGGGTGTGTCGGCCCGGCATCTTCGCCTTCGGCCACTTCGGTGAGCAGCGCGGCCGCGCTGCGCACCAGCGGCCAGGCGAGCGTGGCGCCGGTGCCGTCCGTGCTCTCCATGCCCAGCTCGAGCAGCGCCGACGCATGGAACAGCGCGAACGCCTGGTCCAGCCCCTGGTGGCTGTGGCTGCGCGCGTAGACACAGTAGTCGGTGACGGCCGGCGCGATGCGCGCGGCGACCATCAGCGCGGCGCAGGCCGGCATGCCGTCGACGATCACGAGATGGCGCTTGCTGCCGGCGACGAGCATCACGCCGACCATCATCGCCATCTCGAAGCCGCCGAACGCGGCGAGCACCTCGACCGGGTCGATCACGTCCTTGTGGCGCGCCTGCGCGGCCTGCAGCACCGACATCAGGTGCGCGAGCTCGCGCTCTTCCATGTCGGGGCCGGAGATCAGCAGGTCGCTGAGTCGTGCGCCCGACAGCCGCGAGAGCACGAGCGCCGCGCTCTGGTGCGAGCCGACGCCGATGCCGGCGCACGCGACCGCATTGCCGGCGAGCGAGTCGGCGATTTCCATGCCGGCGCGGATCGCCGCATGCGCCTGGTCCAGCGACATCGCCGAGGTGACCCGCGAGTTGCGCGTGCCGTGCGCGATCTTGCGCGCGAGCAGCCTTGCGTGCGGCGCCACCGATTCGGCGACGCCGCAGTCGACGACCGACAGCTCCAGCCCTTGGATCCGTGCGAACACCGCGACCGGCAGCTGCGACATCAGCAGCTGCTGCGCGAGCTGCGCCGTCGATTGGCGGCTGGTCGGCCCTGCGCTCGTCATGCCGTCGACCGCGAGCCCGTGGTCGGACGCGAAGATCGTGATCTGCGGCGTCCGAAAGCGCGGCTTCAGCGTGTTCTGGATCAAGCCGAGCCGCACCGCGAGCGGCTCCAGCTCGCCCAGCCCGCCGGTGGTTTCGGCGCGGCGCTGCAGCTTCTTGCGCAGCGCCTGCTCCATCAGCGGATTGGAGGTGGGCGTGATCAGCGAGCGGTTGACCGACATGATGGCGCGATTGTGGGGCTCGTCCATGCTTCGCAGCAATCATCGCCACCTTCGGCGCGACTTGCGCTCACAGGCGGCACACATTCAGCGCAGGAAGAGGCGGTAGACCGGGTTGTCGCTCTCATCCTCGTACGGATACGCAAGCGTCTCGAGGAAATCGCGAAAGTCCTTACGGTCGGCGCGCGGCACCTGGATGCCGACCAGGATCCGGCCGTAGTCCGCGCCCTGGTTGCGATAGTGGAACAGGCTGATGTTCCAGTCCGGGTGCATCGTCGACAGGAAGCGCATCAGCGCCCCGGGACGCTCGGGGAAGATGAAGCGATACAGCCGCTCGTCTTTCGCGAGCGCGCTGCGTCCGCCGACCATGTGGCGGATGTGCTGCTTCGCAAGCTCGTCGTGCGTCAGATCCAGCGTCTCGAAGCCGTGGCGCTCGAAGGTGCGCGCGAGCTTGTCGGATTCGCCGCGGTTGGCCGTCGCGAGGCCGACCAGCACGTGAGCCTGCTGCGCGTCCGAAATGCGGTAGTTGAACTCGGTGACGGCGCGCGGCCCGATCAGCTCGCACAGGCGCTTGAAGCTGCCGCGCTCCTCGGGGATCGTCACGGCGAACAGCGCTTCGCGCTCCTCGCCGACCTCGGCGCGTTCGGCGACGAAGCGCAGCCGGTCGAAGTTCATGTTCGCGCCGCAGGTGATCGCGACGAAGGTCTTGCCCTTACAGCGTTCGCGTTCGACGTACTGCTTGATCGCGGCCACGCTCAGCGCGCCGGAAGGTTCGAGGATGCTGCGCGTGTCCTGGAACACGTCCTTGATCGCGGCGCAGGCCGCGTCGGTATCGACGACGATGTACTCGTCGACGAGTGCGCGCGCGAGGCGGAAAGTTTCTTCGCCGACCATCTTCACCGCGGTGCCGTCGGCGAACAGGCCCACGTCGTGCAACTGCACGCGCTTGCCGCTCTTCACCGAGCGCAGCATCGCGTCGGAGTCGTTCGTCTGCACGCCGATCACCTTGATCTCGGGCCGGACCGACTTGATGTACGCGGCGACGCCGGAGATCAGCCCGCCGCCGCCGATCGCGACGAAGATCGCGTCGATCGGCGCCTGGTGCTGGCGAAGGATCTCCATGGCGATCGTGCCCTGGCCGGCGATCACGTCGGGGTCGTCGAACGGGTGCACGAACGTGAGGCCGCGCGCCTTCTCGAGCTCGAGTGCGTGCGCATACGCATCGGAGTAGCTCTCGCCGTGCAGCACGGCTTCGCCGCCGAGCGCGCGCACCGCATCGACCTTGACCTTGGGCGTGGTCACCGGCATCACGATCATCGCCTTGCAGCCGAGCTGTTTGGCCGCCAGCGCGACGCCTTGTGCATGGTTGCCGGCCGACGCGCAGATCACGCCGCGCGCAAGCTGCTCCGGCGCCAGGTGCGCCATCTTGTTGTACGCGCCGCGCAGCTTGAAGCTGAAGACCGGCTGCGTGTCCTCGCGCTTGAGCAGCACCTGGTTGGCGACGCGCTTGCTGAGGCTGCGCGCCGGCTCGAGCGGCGTTTCGTTCGCGACGTCGTAGACGCGTGCGGTGAGGATCTTCTGCAGGTAATCGGCGAGGGACAGGCCGCCGCGCAGCGACGTCGTTCGTGTCGGGCTCTGGTCGTTCTTCCTCGGGGGCGCCATGCAGTCTCCAGCCGCCGCGATTTGCGGCGCCGCATCATACGTCTGCCGACTGGGCAGGCTGTGCCGCGGCACGGCCAAGAAAAAAGCCCAAGGCATTGCTGCCTTGGGCTGAATCCACCAATGGAGGAGGTGGAGGAGACAATCGGCTCGGGAGCAACGTGCGCGCCCCGAATGCGAGGCAGTGTAGACGTTTTCATGCTGCGCTGCAATATCGGCGCGGGGTCTTCTGGTGAGGCAACGCCTGTCATCCGCGGCGTCGGCAGAATGCGGTGCATGCCGCCCCGCATCGGTGCGCTATTCAGGGAAATCCGACGGAGTTTCGACGACATGGAATGCACGATCGACTGGATGCCGGCGAACGGCATGGCGTTTTCCGCGCAGACCGGCAGCGGCCACCTGCTGACGATGGATGGCGCGCCCGACGGCGGCGGCCACAACCTCGCGCCGCGGCCCATGGAAACCGTGCTCGCCGGGACCGGCGGTTGCACAGCCTACGACGTGGTGCTGATCCTGCAGCGCGGGCGCCACGACGTGCGCGGCTGCCGTGTCGTCGTGACCTCCGAGCGCGCAACCACCGACCCCAAGGTGTTCACGAAGATCCATCTGCATTTCATCGTCCGCGGCGTCGGGCTGACCGAGGCCGTGGTCGAACGCGCGGTGCGGATGTCGCACGACAAGTACTGCTCGGCGACGATCATGCTCGCCAAGACGGCCGAGATCACGACGAGCTTCGTGGTCGAGAGCGCCTGACGGCTGAATCCAGCCGCCTCGTCGGCAGCGCGCCGGTGAGATGAACGGCGCGTGACAAACGACGCATCGGTTCAGATGCGGTGCGCCGCGGTCGTCATGACTTTGGCTGCGGCGCGCATCGCCCAACGGATCGGCGCCGGCAGTGCCGCGCCGCCCGCGCGCTGCGCCGCCGCGGCGTGCTCGGCTTCGTCGTCCTTCATCTGACGGACGATCGCGCGCGATGCGCTGTCCTGCTCGGGCAGCCGCGTCAGGTGCCCGGCGAGGTGTTCCTCGACCTGACGCTCGGTCTCGGCCATGAAGCCGAGGCTGACCGCGTCACCGGCGCGCCCCGCAACGAGGCCGATGCCGAATGCGCCCGCGTACCACAGCGGATTCAACAGGCTCGGTCGATCGCCGAGCTCGCGCAGGCGCTGCTGCGTCCACGCGAGGTGGTCGGTTTCCTCGCGCGCTGCCTGCTCGAAGTTGCGGCGCAGCACCGGGTTGCGTGTGCTCAGTGCTTGAGCGCTGTACAGCGCTTGCGCGCAGACCTCGCCGACGTGGTTGACGCGCATGAGCGCGCCCGACAGGCGCCGCTCACTCTCGGATAGGCGCGGCGCCTCGGCGTCGGTGCCGCCGCCTCGTGTCGGCGTCGGCCGCAGCGGCCGACTGGACCCGCTGACGGCGCGCAATGCGTCGTCCGCGGCAGACAGCAGGGCGTCGATCGGGGACGTCGGCAATGGGGCGCGCGAGGCGGTCATATCGGCTGCGAAAGCGGTTGTGAAAGGTCGTCACGAGGATATCGCAGCCGCTCAAAAGGCCGGTGCCGAGAGCCGTTCGAGGCCCCGTCGAGACGGTTCGGCGGCCGCTCGCAACCTCGTTGTGCTCAGACAACATAAATTCCTTTTTTGACTGCCAAAGCTTTCCAGTGCATGGCCCCTCTGGTGCAATACGCACAACTTCCGCTGAGGGGGTTGTGCCTGATCTGCCCGACGAGGGTGCTTTGCGATCGGGACCTCTTGTTCAACCTAGGAGATAGTTGCAATGAAAAAATCTCTGCTCGCTCTCGCAGTTCTGGGCGGTTTCGCTGGCGTGGCGTCGGCTCAATCCTCGGTGACGCTGTACGGCACCGTCGACCTCAATGGTCGCTATGTCAAGAACGACGGGTCGGCCAAGCGCGTTTCGCTGGGCCAGGACGGCATCAACAGCAGCCAGCTGGGCTTCCGCGGCGTGGAAGACCTCGGCGGCGGCTTGAAGGCGAGCTTCACGCTGTTGTCCGGCGTTAACGCCGACACCGGCACCGCGAACTCGAAGTTCTGGAACCGTCGTTCGACGGTCAGCCTGTTGGGCGGCTTCGGTGAAGTGCGTCTTGGCCGCGACTACACGCCGAGCTTCTGGAACACGACGGTCTTCGACGCGTTCGGCACCAACGGCATTGGCACGTCGAACGACATCAAGCAGATTCAAGCAACTGACTACGTCCGCGCCGACAATTCTGTTGGCTACTTCCTGCCGTCGAACATCGGTGGTGTGTATGGCCAATTCATGGCCGCCGCCGGTGAGGGCAACGCGTTTGGTCGCTACCTCGGCGGTCGTGTCGGCTTCGCTGCTGGTCCGTTCGATGTGGCAGTCGCTTACGCGCAGGAGCGCGTGAATACCGGTGGCGCCACCCTGCGAGTGACGGGTGTCTCGACGGGTGCGGCAGCTTCGATTGCGGCTACCGAAGAGTCCTACAAGACCCTCAATATCGGCGGTTCGTATGACTTCGGCGTCGTCAAGCTGCTGGCCTACTTCAACCAAGAGAAGATTTTCGACTACAAGGACAACATCTTCTCGATCAGCGCGGTGGTTCCGCTGGGCCAGGGTGAAATTCACGTCGGCGGGGAAATGAGCAAGCTGAAGTCGCCGATCGCTGCGCAAGACGGCAACAAGGTCAAGAAGTTTGCGCTCGGCTACGTCTACAACCTGTCGAAGCGCACTGCGCTGTACGCCACCGGTGCGATCCTCGACAATGGCGACGCGTCGTCAATCTCGCTGACAGGCGCGGACTCGGCGGGGGCAGGCGGGAGCGCAACGCTTGTGCCGACCGCTGGCGGCAAGTCCAAGGGCTTCGAAGTGGGTCTGCGTCACTTCTTCTGATCCGACGCTTGCCTGGCGCAAGCTTCGAGCAGAGATCAAGGCCGCCTTCGGGCGGCCTTTTTTCATGTCCGGATCATCCCTTCACGCACATTCATGGGGCATTCCCCTTTGACGGGTGGCTCGGCTTTTGCTCTGATCGTTGTCGGTGCGCTCGGCGCCGCTTCTGTCCTGACATGCTCGTCTTCGTCCTGCGCCGCCTCGTCCAAGCCGTGATCGTGATGCTCACGGTCGCGTTCATCGCGTTCATGCTGTTCCAGTACGTGGGCGACCCGGTGAACAACATCCTCGGGCAGGATGCGACGCCCGAGCAGCGCCAGCAACTGCGTGTCGACCTGGGGCTGGACAAGCCGTTCCCGGTCCAGTTCGCGCGCTTCGTGGTCCGGGCCGCGCAAGGCGAGTTCGGGCTAAGCCTGCGGCAGGGCCGCCTGGTCTCGTCGCTGATCGCCGAGCGTTTGCCGGCGACGCTGGAGCTGTCGCTGTCGGCGGCACTCCTGGCGCTGCTGTTCGGCATCCCGATGGGGGTTTACGCGGCGCTGCGCCGCGGCACGTTCCTGTCGCAGACGCTGATGACGCTGTCGCTGCTCGGCGTCTCGCTGCCGACCTTCCTGATCGGCATCCTGCTGATCCTCGTCTTCGCGGTCACGTTGAAGTGGCTGCCGAGTTTCGGCCGCGGCGAGGTCGTCGCGATCGGCCACTTCACGACCGGCCTGCTGACGGTCGACGGCTGGAAGCACCTGATCCTGCCGGCGATCACGCTCGCGGTGTTCCAGCTCACGCTGATCATGCGGCTGGTGCGTGCCGAGATGCTCGAGGTGCTGCGTGCCGACTACATCAAGTTCGCGCGTGCGCGCGGGCTTTCGGACCGAGCCGTCTACTTCGGCCACGCGCTGAAGAACACGCTGGTGCCGGTGATCACGATCACCGGCCTGCAGCTCGGCGCGCTGATTGCGTTCGCGATCATCACCGAGACAGTGTTCCAGTGGCCCGGCATGGGCCTGCTGTTCATCCAGGCGGTGAACTTCGCGGACATCCCGGTGATGGCCGCGTACCTGTGCCTGATCGCGTTGATCTTCGTCGTGATCAACCTAGTCGTCGACCTGCTGTATTTCGCCGTCGATCCGCGCTTGCGGATCGAGAAACCGGCCGGCGGGCATTGACCGGCCAGTTGCTATAGTCCGCCGCCTTTTCCGCCCCTTTCAATCGAACCGGAGACTCTCGATGAAGTTCAAATCGACAGTTCTGATCACCGCGCTCGCCACCACGCTGGCCCTTGCGAGCAGCCTCGCGCACGCGGTCACGCTGCGCGTCGCGAACCAGGGCGATGTGCAATCGATGGACCCGCACTCGCTCAACGAGTCGCTGCAGCTCAGCTTCGACACCAACGTCTACGAGCCGCTGGTCGGCCGCGGCAAGGACATGTCGGTCGTGCCGATTCTGGCGACCAAGTGGAGCCAGACGTCGCCGACGGTGTGGCGCTTCGAGTTGCGCAAGGGCGTCAAATTCCACGACGGCACGCCGTTCTCGGCCGACGACGTGGTGTTCAGCTTCAAGCGCGCGGCTGACCCCGGCAGCGACATGCGCGGCTATGTTGCGCCGATCAAGGAAGTGCGCAAGGTCAACGAGTACACGGTCGACGTCGAGACCGTCTCGCCGTTCCCGATCCTGCCCGACACGCTCACCGTCTTCGCGATGATGAGCAAGAAATGGTGCGAGGACAACAAGGCCGAGAAGCCGGTCGATCGACGCAAGGGCATCGAGAACACCGCAAGCTTCAAGGCCAACGGCACCGGCCCGTTCCGGTTGAAGGAGCGCCAGCCGTCGGTGCGCACGGTGCTCGTGCGCAACTTCAATTATTGGGACAAGGTCGAGAGCAACATCGACGAGGTCGTCTTCACGCCGATCGGCAACGACGCGACGCGGGTCGCCGCGCTGCTGTCGGGCGAGCTCGACGTGATGGAGCCGGTGCCGCTGCAAGACGTCGAGCGGGTCAAGGGTTCGGGCAGCTACACGGTGCTGCAAGGCGCCGAGCTGCGCACGATCTTCCTCGGCATGGACCAGAAGCGCGACGAGCTGCTGTCGAGCAGTGTGAAGGGCAAGAACCCGTTCAAGGACAAGCGCGTGCGCCAGGCGTTCTACCAGGCGATCGACGAAGAGACGATCAAGGCGCGCGTGATGCGCGGCGCGGCGACGGTGACAGCCGAGATGGTCGGCCCTGCGGTGCGCGGCTTCCAGCCCGACATGAACAAGCGCTTGCCGTACGACATG